>Ga0156176_1238_pt1 | contig 47904 bp, 45 predicted proteins | sample RifCSPlowO2_12_FD_107829 | JGI IMG/M metagenome (GOLD analysis project Ga0156176, IMG submission 107829) | Betaproteobacteria bacterium RIFCSPLOWO2_12_FULL_62_58
TCGCCTGGCTCGGGCCATCGCTCGAGGACTTCCGCAATGCCCGTGTTGCGGAAAACTCTACGTGCGAGCAGCTAGACATTAATAACACAGTCCAACTAGGAGGTCTCATGGTAATCGAAGGTCAGGTACATGTGCTCGGGGACGACGTTGACACCGACGTGATGATCCCCGGACGCTATCTCTCGGTTGTGGAGCCCGCCGAGATGGCACAACACATATTCGAGGAGGTCGACCCCGGCTTCGTTGCGCGTGTGAAACCCGGCGACATCATCATGGCCGGTGCGAACTTTGGCTCTGGCTCGGGCCGTGAGCAGGCCCCGCTGGGGCTCAAGGCACTTGGCATCCGTTGCATCGTGGCGGTGAGCTTTTCGCGCATCTTCTACCGCATGGCGATCGACCTTGGGTTGCCGATCCTGGTTTGCGCAAATGCAGCCCGCTCAGCAAAGCAGGGCGAACATGCGCGTGTGGATACCCGCGCCGGTGAAATCACTGTGGGCGGTCGTTTCTACCGGACGCAGCCGCTGCCTGTTTTCGTGCAAGCGATTATCAGCGAAGGCGGGCTGCCCAATTGGGTAAAGTCCGAAGTCGAGCGTAGGCGGGAAGCAGGGAAGGCCTAAGACCTGCAACAGGTTAGGATACCTGCAGGCCTTTTGCGGGCGGGACGAGCATATGGGACGCTTTACGGGTTAAATCGGCTGATACGCAAGGCGGATGTCAGCCGTGAAGCCGTTGCGTGACAGGATCGAAACAATGAGAAGCCATACTGAGCATAGAAAAAGAGCCCGTGCCATACTGGCCGGCCACGAATGTCTGTTCCCTGCCAGTGTTTTTGATCCTCTCTCCGCCCGCATAGCCGAGTCGGTCGGATTTCAGATCGGCCTGCTTTCCGGATCTGTTTCATCGTTGACCACTTTGGCTGCGCCCGACGTCGTTGTCCTTACGCTCACGGAGTTTGCCGATCAAGTCAGACTAATCATGCGTGTGAGCAATCTCAGCCTCCTGGTGGACGCAGATCATGGGTATGGCAATGCGCTAAATGTGATGCGTACCGTGGCCGAACTTGAGCATGCGGGTGTCTCCATGCTCGGCATCGAAGATGCTGTGCTCCCGGTCCGGTTTGGGCACACTAGCAACATGAACGAGCTTGTTTCGATTGAAGAGATGACCGGTAAGCTGCGCGCCGCCCTTGTGTCCAGGCGGGATTCCACGCTGGTCATCGCCGCGCGCACGGCGGCGGCGAGAATCGAGGGTATCGAAGGCGCCGTGGCTCGTGCCAGGGCATACGCCAAGACGGGGGTCGACGCGCTTTTCATTGTGGAGGCGGATGAGATCGCGATCATCAGGGCGGTGCACGAGACCGTGGACCTGCCGCTTATCGTCGGGTCGGGGCCGATGTCCGCAAAGCGCAAGGAGCTCACAGCGCTTGGCGCCCGCATCCTGTTGCAGGGGCACCAGCCTGTCGCGGCGTCGGTGAAGGCATTGCACGATACCTATTTGCATCTGTTCAACGGCGGGGCGCCGGCGGATCTCAAGTCGAGGACCGTGTCGGCCGAAGAAATAGACCGCCTGATTTTCGTAGAAGACTATGAAAAGGCGCGGCGCGAGTATCTTCAGTGAATGGTCTACACTGATGGTAAATCCATAAAAGGAGGAAACATGGCACCCGTATTCAATGTTGCAACTGCGCTCGTTGCTTTGCTTGGGGTAGCGTCAGCTGTCTCAGCGCAGGAATTTCCGACCAAGCCGATACGACTGGTGGTTGGCTTCCACCCGGCGGGGGTGTCGACAAGTCTGCGCGATTCACAGGCAAACACCTGAGTGAAGCCCTTGGCCAATCGATCGTGGTCGACAACAGGCCGGGTGCCGCGGGAAACATCGGCGCGAACTCTGTGGCTAAAGCGCCGCCTGATGGCTACACCCTCCTAATGGCAAACGCCACGCTTGCAATGCCGGGGCTGTTCAAGAACATGCCTTTTGATGTTGTGAAAGATCTTGAACCGGTCAGCCTGATCGCTGTCGGGCCCTCCGTCCTGGTGGCTCACCCTTCAATGCCAATCAAGAGCTTGAAGGATATGATTTCGCTGGCAAAGGCCAAGCCGAAGGAACTTCTTTATGGTTCCGGGGGTGTCGGAAACATCACCCATCTGGAAATGGAACTCTTGAATGCTGTTACTAAGACCCAGATGGTTCATGTGCCATACAAAGGCAGTGCGCCGTCCATTGTTGGTTTGTTAACCGGGGAGGTGCATGTTCTGTTTTCGTCAATTCCTGCTGCGTTAGGACAAGTTAACGCAGGCAGGATGAGGCCGATCGCCGTTTCGACCAAGAAGCGGAGCAGTGCAATGCCTGGTGTGCCAACGGTCGCTGAGTCCGGGGTGCCGGGTTACGATGCGGCGAGCTGGTATTTCGTTCTAGCGCCGACGGGAACTCCGAAGAACCATATTGAGTTATTGGGCAGGGAAATCGTCAAGATAATGAATGTTCCGGAGATAAAAGCAACTCTCGTAGCCGATGGCTTCGAGCCAGCCGGCTATACACCGGAAAAATCCGCCAGGTTTCTTCAGGGCGAGCTGAAGAAATGGGCAAGCGCGATTCGCACGGCCGGCCTCAAGCCGGAGTGATCCCGGCCCGAAGTCTTGACTATCCGTGATACTGATCTGACCGGCCCTCTTGGCGCCAGGTTGAGCGACAGGAAATCAGTCTGGCGCCAGGAGAATGATCAGGCCAGCCCTAGCGCCCAGTATGCTAAAAAAAGAATACTAGAATAACACAATATTCTGGCGCGGCATCCTCGAGTGCTGTTACCTTGTCGAGTAGATTGGGGCAAGTTTGCTCGGTGACTTGCTATGTCCGCACAGTAAATTCGGACCGAATGATGAAAAAAAGAGACCTTCATTCATGAACGCCAGCGCCAAACTGGCTCGACTGTCTCCCTAAGCAAAGGAGAGAAATGATGCTGAAGCCGCAAAAACCGCTACTCAGGCATTTGTTAGGCGCATTGCTGTTGATCGCGTGTCCCGGCGTGAGTCTTGCTGCGAGTGCGCTGGATTACCCCACGAAGCCTATCAGAATTGTCGTTAGTTTCTCGCCGGGCGGCGGCACCGATATATTCGCCCGCGCCCTCGCGCAGAAGTACTCGCAGGCTTGGGGCCAGCCAGTAATCGTCGACAACCGCCCTGGCGCCGGCGGAAACATCGGTTCCGATATAGTCGCGAAGGCGCTGTCGGATGGGTATACCCTGTTGCTGACGACCAACGCCCCTATTGCCATCAACCCAAATCTCGCGAAAGCGCCATACGATCCGGTCAAGGATTTCGCGCCCGTGAGCCAGCTCGCAGTGCTGCCGTTCGTCCTCTCGGTTCACCCCTCCTCGCCGGCGAAATCGGTCGCGGAGCTCATGAATCTGGCCAAAGCGAAGAAAGGGGTATTGAATTTTGCCCACTCCGGATTCGGCGGCGGCGCTCACCTTGCCGGCGAACTTATCAAAAAGATGGCGAAAATCGACATTACGGCCGTGCCTTTCAAAGGCGGCGGCCCCGTTCTTCAGGCGCTGCTTGGAGGGCAGGTCGATATGATTTTCCTGAGCATATTGACCCAGATGCCGATGATTCAGCAGGAAAGGATTCGGGCGCTGGGCGTGACCAGTCCCGAGCGTTCACCTGCCTTGCCCAATGTGCCTGCGATCGCAGAAACGCCGGGGCTGGAAGGCTTCGAGTCGGATCTCTGGTACGGCCTATTGGCTCCTGCCGACACCGACCCCCGCATCGTCGAAAAGATTTATCAGGAAAGCCGGCGTGCGCTGACCTCGTCCGAGCTCAAAACGGCGTTCGAGCCCCGCGGTGCCGCGCTGGTTGCAACTTCCCCGGGCACGTTTGCAGAAACCATCAGGAAGGATCTGGCGAAGTGGGACGACCTGATCAAGACCGCGAACATCAAGCCCGAGAAGTAACATTTATGAAACAAGGCCTGTTTTTCAAGTCACTGATTGCCGAAATAAGGAAGGCTTCGTCCGCGGACAAGAAGCTCACGCTGGGAGAGATCGTCGACCTCGCCGAAAACCTCGGAGTAAGAATGAGCGACATCGTGATCGCCGAAGCGATGATTGCGCACGACATGACTCATGACGAGGTTATTCGGGCGGTGCTGGACGCCTTCGGATTCAACCTGCTGGCGTTGGAAATCGGGCTCAATCGGGGCAACAGTTTCCTGTTGGGGTCCATCGGCCGGGAGCTGCAGGCGTGCCGCAAACGCGGTACCGCGGTCATTGGCGACCGGTTTGTCGACAAGGCCGTGGTCTATACAATCGCCACCGAGGTCGGCAATCACGAAGTGGGCCTGCAGCCCTGTGCCGGGACCGGGGATTCCTGTGTCTATACCGGTCTCTTGAAAGCACTGCTGGAATCGAGGCTTTCCCGCTTGCAGGTGGGGCGGCTGGCCGCCTTGATGATCAAGATCGGTACCTACTTCAAGGAGGGCAAGAAGACCACCGGCTGCAACATGGAAGGGTTTGGCGCCGGGGCGGCGTGCACGGCTGCGGCGCTGACGGAAATGCGCAAAGGCTCACCGCGCCAGGTGGCCAAAGCGATCGTGCTCGCCATCTCCCCCACGATTGCTGTGCCGTGCACGCCGCGGGTGATCGTTTCGGGGCTTTGCGCGACGCATATCGGCGGCGCGGTACTCATCGGCAACCTCGCGGCCAATCTTGCCCTGAAAACCTCCATTGCCGTGCCGATCGACGTGGACGTGATGCTCGCGATGGCTGCCAACATTCACGCCGCAGCCGCGCCGGCGATCACGACGATCAATCTGGATTACATGCGCCCCTACTTCAAGACGCAACCGGTAGTGGACGGCTTTGTAGCCGGAAGCGTCCTTGCGGCCGAACAGGAGTCCGGCCGGCACGTTCTTGCGCGCGCGCGCGAGAAGATCAGGAAGTTCGCCATGAGCGCCAACCCGCTGATCAGCCCCTTCGGGGAAGCGGTGGTCGGCGGAAGCAGCATCGCAGTGGGATCTCCGACCAACATGGGGCGCATCGCCCATGAGCTGGCCGGCGGTGAAGTGAAGAAGATCACCATCGATCTGACATCTGATCTTTTTGCCCGCAGAGCGATCAATGTCCCCGGCATCCTGATGGGCGCCGTTCTCGGCGCGTCCACCAAGGACATCAAGGCCTACCATGGTGTTCTCAAGGAAATCACGCGGCGCCGCATCGCCGTCGAGATCCGGCACGTCACCGAGCCGGAAGTCCAGCGCATACGTATCGAAGCCCGGGGGAAGAGCGCTTTCGTTGACGCCATGAACCGGGGCGGCGGGCGGTTGAAACTGGTTGATGCCAGGCCTTCTCTCGCGGAGGCGCAAGCCGCCGCCGCGCGGTTGGGCATCAAGCTGGCGGAAGTCTAGAAGCAATCTCAAAAACAACGTGGAACCGCCGATGAACGCCGATGAACGCGGATAAGATCAAGAGTGTTAACGGAGGCGCCGGTCGGCTAATGGGTGCGTTTATCGGCGGCGAATTGCCGTTTAGTGTTTTTAAGACGGGTTCTAATCTCGAATTTGGAGGGCATATGAGCAAAGCACCATGGGTTTTCCAGCTGCACGGCGACGCGCGCGGCATCGCGCGCAAACTGGGGGCAGGGATAGACGCACGCATCTTTCCCGGCGAGCGCGTCATGCTTTCCGTGGTCCGCGTCGAGCCGAATTCAAGCGGCACGATCCACAGCCATCCCGAAGAGCAGTGGGGCGTGCTGCTGGAAGGCCGGTGCACGCGAATCCAGAACGGAGAAGAAGTGGAGGCGACCGCGGGCGATTTCTGGTACACGCCCGGTGGCGTATCACACGGCGTTCGCACGGGCGCGACGAGCGCGGTGATCCTCGACATTTTCAGCCCGCCACGCGCCGAATACAGACAGGCGGGCGAGGGATTCGGGACAGCAGTAACAAAAACAGGTTGAACCTCATGAGGAATGGAAAATGAAAGCAGAAACCTTACCGAAGCAAGGTGCGGCGCAGGCGCTGATTCAGTTTTGTCAGGCACTGTCTCTCGAAGCCATGCCGGAAAGCGTCGTCGATTATGCGAAGTGGTGCTTGCTCGATTCTCTCGGCTGCGCGCTGTTCGGTTCCCGGCAGCCCTGGGCAACCATCATGGCAGAGGAAATGCTTGCAGAAGGCTCGCGGGGCCGCAGCAGCCTTTTGGGTCGCAGCGAGACGCTCGCCGCGCCGGCCGCGGCATTATGCAACGGCACGGCCACTCACGGCTTCGAGCTCGATGATTTACTCGACGAGGCGATCGTGCATCCCGGGGCCATCGTTATTCCCGCCGCATTGGCTGCCGCTGAAGCCATCGACGCGCCGGGCTCGCGTCTCCTGCTGGGCATCATCGCGGGTTACGAGGCAGGCAACCGCGTCGGTCTGGCGATCGGCGTCGAGCCTGCCCGGCGCGGTCATCACCAGACCGCGCTTGCGGGCCCGCTCGCGTCAGTCATGGCGGCAGGCGTGGTGATGAACCTGAGTCCCGAGCAGCTTACGGCGGCGGTGGGGCTCGCGTGCTCCACTTCATCCGGTACCAAGAGCTTTGCCGCGGGTACGGGCGGAGGCATGATGAAGCGCATGCACGCCGGCCGGGCGGCGGAAGCCGGAGTGCGGATGGCTCAACTCGCCGCGCGCGGTTTCACTGCGCCACCGAGCGCGCTCGACGGACATTTCGGTTTGCTCGAAGTCTTGTCCGGGAAATCGGCGCGACCCGAGCAACTGGTGCTGGATCTCGGCAAGCGCTGGGCCGTGGAGCAGGTCTATGTGAAGGTCTATCCATGCTGCGCCTGGATTCAGGCCACGGTGCAACAGCTCGTAGCGATGCGCGGCGCGCACCCGGTCAAGGCGGAGGAGGTGAAAAAGCTGCGAATCGGCGTCTGCAGCTACGCCGCCCGCAACAACGGCAGCGTCGCGCCGCCCGACACGATGGGCGCGCAGTACAGCCTGCCGTATTGCGCCGCGCTCGCGGTGACCGCCGATCCGCGCGAACCCGCGATGTACTTCGGCCAGCAGCTCGACGAGCCCGCGAGGCGCGAGCTGGCGCGGCGCATCGAGCTCGTGGTCGATCCGGAGATGGAGGCGGCCTATCCGAAGCATTACGGGGCGCGCGTCCATCTCGAGCTTGCCAACGGCAAGAGTTACGACAGCGCCGTGCTGGATCCCCACGGCATGCCGTCGGATCCGTGTAACGACGAAGAGCGACTCGCGAAGTTCAGGCTGCTCGTGCGGGATCGCATGTCGGAGGCTCGCGCGTCGCGGTTGATCGATGCCGTGCGCAACATCGAGAACCTGCGTTCGGTGAGCGATCTCACCCGCATGATGAAGCCCGATCAACGCGATTCCGCGGCAGCGTGAGCATGCGCGCGCGCCGAGTAAAAGCTATGACTTCTTCCTTCAATTCCATCGCCAGGCGCGAAATCGACCTCGGGCTCGGCAAGAAATATGCGTACTACTCGGTACCCGCGCTCGAGCAGCAGGGCGTCGGACGCGTATCGCGGCTGCCGGTCTCGCTGCGCATCGTGCTCGAGTCGCTCCTCAGAAATTGCGACGGGAAGCGCGTGTTCGAGGGCCAGGTGCGCGCGCTGGCCGGATGGCAGCCGCATGCGACAAGAGAAGACGAGATCCCGTTCACCGTCGGGCGCATCGTGCTCAACTGCGCGGCGGGCATACCGCTGCTCGGTGATCTCACGGCGATCCGCGGCGCGGTCAAGCGCATGGGTTATCCGGGTGAGATCGTGGGGCCGAAGGTCCCGGTCGATATGGCGCTCGACCACACGCTCACGGTCGATTACCACGGCACGCCCGATGCGCTGGCGCGCAACATGGCGCTCGAGGTGAAGCGCAACGAGGAGCGCTTCCGCTTCGTGAAGTGGGCGATGCAGGCATACCCAGGCATACGCCTGATGCCGCCGGGCTGGGGCATTCTGCACCAGCTCAACCTGGAGTTCCTGGCGCCGGGCTTTCTCGAGAAGGACGGCGTGTGCTATCCCGACACGCTCGTTGGCACCGATTCGCATACGTGCATGATCGCGGGGCTCGGCGTGGTGGGCTGGGGTGTCGGCGGCATCGAAGCCGAAGCGGCGATGCTCGGCCAGCCGGTCTATGTTCTCACCCCGGACGTGGTTGGCGTTCACGTCACGGGCAAGCTCAAGCAGGGCATCACCGCGACGGACCTCGTGCTATGCGTTACCGAAATGCTGCGAAAGGCGAAAGTGGTCGGCAAACTCGTCGAGTTCTTCGGCGAAGGCGTGAAGAACCTGACATTGCCCGACCGCGCGACGGTTTCCAACATGGCCGTCGAGTACGGCGCCACGATCGGCTACTTCCCGGTGGACGAGCAGACCTGCAAATACCTGCTGCAGACCGGGCGGCCGGAAGAGCGCGTGCGCGCAGTCGAGAAGTTTTACCGCGCGCAAGGGTGCTTCGGCGCGGCCCGCGAAGGCGAGGTCGACTACAGCCACGTGCTGCAACTCGATCTCTCGAACGTCACAGCGAGTGTTGCCGGACCGAAAAGGCCGCAGGACCGCATCCCGCTGCCCGAAATCAAGAGCCGTTTCGAAAGCACGCTCGTGCAGCCGTTGGCGAGCGGCGGTTACGGCAAGACGAACCCACGATCGAAAGCGGACGGCGGGCAGGTCGATCACGGCGATGTCGTGATCGCTGCGATCACTTCGTGCACCAACACATCGAATCCGGGCGTCATGCTCGCGGCGGGACTCGTGGCGAAGAAAGCGGTCGAGCGCGGTCTCAAGGCGAAACCATGGATGAAGACCTCGCTCACGCCCGGCTCGACTGTCGTCAGCAAGTATCTCGAAGCGACCGGGCTGCAGCGCTATCTCGATCAGCTCGGATTCGCGGTCGCGGGCTATAGCTGTGGCACCTGCGTGGGCGCCTCGGGGCCGATCGATGCGCAGCTCGAGAAGAGCATCATGGACAACGACGTGGTCGCGTGCGCGGTCCTGTCCGGCAACCGCAACTTCGAAGCGCGCATCCACCCGGCCGTACGCGCGGCGTTTCTTGCAAGCCCGCCGCTCGTGGTTGCATTCGCGCTCGCGGGCCGTGTTGACATCGATCTCGAGAAAGAGCCGCTCGGCTGCAACGACAAGGGCGAGTCGGTGTACTTGCGCGACGTGTGGCCGACGACAGAAGAGTTGCAGCAGGCCGTCGAAGTCGCAGCCAATCCCGCCTTCTATCGCGAGACCTACTCCGCCGACATCGCGAGCCGGAATCCGCTCTGGAAAACCATCCCGCAGGCGATCGGCGAGATGTACCCGTGGGAGAGCGACTCGAGCTATATCAAGGAGCCGCCGTTTCTCGACGAGGAGCTGAGACAGTCGACGCTCACCGACTTCAAGGGCGCGCGGGCGCTCGCGATACTCGGCAACTCGATCACGACGGACCACATCAGCCCGATCGGAAGCATCAAGAGCACGTCGCCAGCAGGCCTCTATCTGCAAAAGCTCGGCGTTGCGCCTGCGGATTTCAACAACTACGGCGCGCGCCGCATGAATCACGAGGTGATGATGCGTGGCACGTTTGCCAACGTGCGGTTGAGGAATTTCATGGTCCCGGGTGTCGAAGGCGGCGTCACGGTGCATCAATCGAGCGGCGAGCGCATGAGCATTTATGACGCGGCGATGCGCTACAAATTCGAGCGCGTGCCGCTGGTCGTCGTCGCAGGTGAGGAATACGGGACTGGGAGCGCGCGCGACTGGGCTGCGAAAGGTACGCGGCTCCTCGGCGTGCGCGCGGTCGTCGCGGGGAGCTTCGAGCGCATCCATCGCAGCAACCTCGTCGGCATGGGCGTACTGCCGTGTCAGCTCCCAGCGGGCACGACCGCTGCAACGCTGGGCCTGGACGGCTCGGAAGTGTTCGACCTGGTCGGTCTTAACGATCACGCGAAACCGGGACAGGCGCTGACGCTCGCCGTGCATCGCGCGGACGGGCGCAGCGATAAGGTTTCCGTCACGCTGCGCCTCGATACGCCGGCTGAAGTCGATCACGTGCGCCACGGCGGCATCATGCCGTACGTACTGAGCGAGATCACGAAAGGCGCGAAGGCGTTGGCGGAAGCGTAAGCGGGCCCGCCGCTCGAAAGGCGGGAGATTACGCGGTGCCGACCCGGCCTGCGTTGCCTGGACCACGTTTCACTTTTTGCAACTCAACCAAGTTGAGGATGATCCAGCTTTCAAAGTCTCGCCATGGGGGCGGGGAGCGCATGGCCGTGCGCGCTCGATCGGTGCTCGGTGGCCTCCATCACGAATACTTTCTCGTGGATGCGGCAGGAGGATTCGGCATTGCAACACGGTAGAATACGCGCGACACAATGTTAGCGGGACACGCGGGTTTAGGATCCCTACATCAAAGGCGAAAAGGATGAATTTGGCATCGGTCATTGAGCGCGACGTCAATGCGGCTTTGAGTGAGGACGTAGGCAGCGGGGACCTGACCGCGCTGCTCACGCCTGCGGAGCAGCACGCGCAGGCGCACGTGCTCTGCCGGCAGAAGACTGTAATTTGTGGCCAACTCTGGTTTGAAACCTGCTTCCGGCGCCTTGATCCGGGCGTGGCAGTTAACTGGCGCGCGGCGGAAGGCGCGACGGTTGCTGCCGGGGCCGTGGTCTGCACCATCTCCGGCGCGGTACGCGCACTGCTCACCGGCGAGCGTGCGGCGCTCAACTTCCTGCAGACGCTATCCGCAGTGGCCACCGTAACGCGCCGCTACGTCGAGGCGGTCGCCGGCACCCGCGCGGCGATCGTGGATACGCGTAAGACGCTGCCGGGCCTTCGCATCGCGCAGAAATATGCGGTCAAGGTGGGCGGCGGCACGAACCACCGCATGGGGTTATATGACGCCATGCTCATCAAGGAAAACCATATTGCCGCGGCCGGTGGGGTACGCGCGGCCTACACCCAGGCGCACAGGCTCGCACCGCCAGACGTCTGGATTCAGGTCGAGGTCGAAACCCTCGATCAGCTGCGGGAAGCGCTGGCCGCCGGCGCGACGAAGATCCTGCTTGACAACATGGAGCTGGAGCGTATGCGCGAGGCGGTAAAGCTTGTGGCCGGCCGCGCCGAACTTGAAGCCTCCGGGAGCGTGACGCTGGAGAACGTGCGCGCGATCGCCGAGACCGGCGTGGACCGCATCTCTATCGGCAGCCTCACCAAGGACATCGAGGCTGCCGACTTCTCGATGCGGTTCATTGAGTGATTGTTGAAGCACCGATCATCGTCTGAAGACTCCGACAAGCGCTTGCTCCAACCCGTTTCCGGTGCTCATCGACGTCTAAATTGTCTTCAAGCCGCATAAGACGGCTGCGTGTACTGCATTCCGACCTGGAGAGATCCTGCGCCGACTCACCCTAGATTGCCGCTACCGCCTGAATCTCAACGAGCAGCCCGGGCTCGCTCAGATGGTTGACCTCAACCATTGTGCTGGTCGGCAGGTTGTCCTTGAAGAACTCCTCGCGCGCTGCAACGATCTGCTTGAATTCCCGCATGTCGACCGTATAGACTGTCGTCCACACGACGTCCGAAAGCGACGCGCCGGCCGCAACGAGGCTCTTCTCGATGTTGCGCAAACATTGCCGTGTCTGCTCGAGCATGCTGCCTACGCCGACCATTTTGCCGTCATCATCGCGCGCTAGCTGGCCCGACACGAAAATGAGGCTCTTGGGCTGGTCGACACGCACGTAATGGTTGTACACCGTGATCCGCACGTTCTTCATTCCGGGCGGATTTCCGCGCTTGATCGCCATAGAAGAGTTCCTCCGCCGTGCCCAAGGTCAGCGAGGTCGCCGCCGGAGGGCAGCTTGCTTTGAGTAGGTTTCCATGCGTATAGGCGAAGGGTTATAGCCGCACGCCGGATTGTATTTCTGCGGACAGTTGGAGATGGCCATGATTACATCTGGCGGTCGCCCTTGAGCGCCGGTTGCCTTTTCACAGTCCTAGCCGCCACCGTTATGCATTGATCAGTTTCCGCGGATCGGTGATGCGCCCGGCGATCGCGCTTGCTGCCGCGGTTGCAGGACTGCACAGAAAGATCTCGGCGTTCTTATTTCCCATCCGGCCAGGCATGTTCCGGTTGCTCGTGGAAAGACACCGTTCACCATCAGCGAGCACACCCTGATGGGTACCTGCACATACGGCACAACCCGACGGCAGCAGCGTCGCGCCAGCCTCGATCAGAATCTCCAAGTCGCCGGCCTTGAGTGTATCCATCTCAACTTGCCGCGAGGCGGGTGTCACCAACAGGCGGATGTCGGGATGAATCTTTTTGCCCCTGAGAATGCTGGCAGCAATATGCAGATCGTCCGCGCGTGCATTGGTGCACGAACCGATAAACACCTGCTGTATGACTTCGCCCTCCACCTCAGCGATTGGCACACCTGAGTCCTCTCGCCCTGGGACGGCAACCATTGGTTGGATGGCGCCAAGATTGAAATGCATCTCTGCATTGAAGACGGCCTCGGGATCAGACAGCACCGGGTCCAGCTCGTACCTTGCCCGCCCCTTCATATATTCGGCGGTGACCGCGTCGTAAGGAAACACGCCGCCTTTGCCGCCCACTTCGGTCGCCATGTTGCAAAGGGTAAAGCGCTCGGAAACAGACAAGTTCGCGACAGCATGGCCTTGGTACTCGAGGATCTCGTAAAGCCCACCTAGGATGCCAAGCTGCTTCGCAATCTCCAGCATTAGATCCTTAGCGTAGACACCGGTCTGAAAGCGGCCCGTCAGCACCATCTTCCGCGTCGCAGGAACACGAAACCACAGCCTCCCGGTCGCCCATAGGAACCCAATCTCGGTCTCCCCTACCGCCAGGGCCAACGCGCCGACGCACCCGCCGGATGTTGCGTGTGAATCGTTTGCAACCGACAAGGAGCCCGGCATGATCCAGCCCTTCTCCACCATGACCTGATGCGCAATGCCCGTGCCGGCTTCATAAAACTCGGCAAATCCGTGCGCGCGCGCGAAATCACGCACGCGTTTCAGGCTGTTAGCGTCCTTGGCTGTGTTCGGCGGGATGCCGTGGTCGAAGCATACCGTGATGCGATCGGGCCGATGCACGCGCGTCGCACCCATCGTCTCGAACGCGTCAATCGCCCATGCCGCATAATCGTGCGAGTAACTGAAATCCGGCGTAACCTCGACGATCTCGCCGACGGTAGCTTGTGCCATCCCGCTTGTACGGGCGAGGATCTTCTCAGCCAGCGTTTTTCCGCCCATATTTCCTACGCCCTTGCCAGCAGTTGTCGGCCGTAGTTGATAAGGTTACCAGCCGCAATGATGTTAGCTACCACATCGGTGACCGGCGGGAACGGAAACGTCCGATCCTTCCAACGGATGAGCCCTTTGGTGAGTTCGATCGTGATCTCGTCGCCATCTTGCACGTGAAGCGCCGCCAATTCACGACACTGGATCACGAGAATGCCGTTGTTGATCGCATTGCGAAAGAAGAGTCTCGAGAACGTCTTCGCGATGACCGCCTTCACACCCGCAGCCCGCAGCGCGCGAGCCGGCGACTCCCGGCCCGTACCGTAGCCGAACGCCTCCCCTGCTACGATAATCGGATGACTGCGCACCTTGCGGTTGGCCTCCGGCCCCATCTCCATGAGAACGGTCTCCGCCATGCCTTCCGGCGGCAAAAAAGAGTGGCGCGCGGGCAGTACCACATCCGCGGAGACATGGTCGCCGAACGTCGCAGCCGTGCCGCGGATCATAGGAAGATCCATATGCCTAGCCGGATTAGTGGTTGACGTTTTCAGCGTAGACTTTGGACGGCAGATTGTCACGGGGCCACTCATCGCCATTTTCAAACTGGGCGACGCCAACAGCGTGCCGAGCCATGCCGGACTCGAGCATGGCCATGGACACGATTTCGGCCACACCGACATCAGTGATTCCATGCTTGCGCAGCGCCTCGAAATCCGCGTCCGTCATCGGCTCGTTGAATGCGGTTTTGCGCGCAAAACGCAAAACTGCCTTCGTCTTCTCGTTTACCTTCTTCGAGTTCTCGAAATCGAGAATCTCCATTACGTCGTCCTCCGACATCCTGAAATGCTCAATCAGGTGCGTCTGATGATTATTGATGCAGCGCGGGCAGTTGACCTCGGCCGCGCATACGAGTGAAATTGAATTGAGGAGTGGTTTGGGTAGCGCTCCCTCTGTCATCTGCAGCCGCTTGGTGAGTCCCCACCAGTGCCGCAGTAGTTCGACATCCAACGCAAAAAACCCCCATGTCGGCGTTAGGAATTTTGCGCCCTTTGTCTTGCGGATGTCTTCAAAGATCTTCGCAACTTCGCCGTTGGCGTCTTTTGGCTGAACCAGCCTCACTTTCTGGACCATATGTGTGCTCCTTCGAACGTTATTTATAACGGGTCTTCGTGTACTCGTGTGGGTGATTTTGGGGCATTTTAGAGCGCTGGCTGCTGCATGATTCATTTGAGCGGATCGATACATGAAACCAGCAATAGCGGAGCGATATGAATCGTTACCCACTCAGCACGTGGGGATTCCGCGCTAGTTTCCGACCGCTATCCGCGTGCGGATTGGGTCCCGGCCGCGCTCGCACAAGCGAACCTGCGCAGCGGGACCCTCTCGGCACTCGCGGTCGTCTTACTTGAGACCCCACAGAGCGCTGACCTCTTTCATCTCCGCCTCGACATAGGCTCTCGTCTCCCGGTCGTCCTTGTAGAAGGGCACGCCCCCTGTTTTCTTGACCCGCGTCACGAATTCGGGATCGGCGAACGCTTCCTTCAGTGCCTTGTTCCATGCGTCAACGATCTGGCGCGGCAGCTTCGGCGGTGCCGAGATGCCGGCCCAGAAGTAGCAGGTGACTGACGGATAGCCTGCTTCCTCAAAGGTCGGCGTGTCCGGGAAATCCGGATGCCTGGTCTTGCCCGTCTGCGCGAGCGGCTTTACTATTTTCGACCTGTACGCCGGCAGGATGCCTTGGGCCGTGCTCGCTCCCACTTTCAGCAGTCCACCCGCGGTCATGGTGACGAGGGGTGCGCCTCCCGGCGCTATCACAGGCTTCGTCCGGGTCACGTCCACGCCGATCGCCTTGAGGAACTGGCGGGTGCCGAAGTCTTGCATTCCGGCTCCCCCAAGCGAACCCCAAGTGAACGCGGCGGGATCGTTCTTGGCTTCCTCTACGACCTCTTTCAGGGCCTTGATCGGCGAATTCGCGGACACGATCATGATGAAGGGGCTCGCCGTTACTATGGCGACGAACGTCCGGTCCAGAACCTTGAATGGCAACTCACGCATCGCGGCGGGGAGCATGCTCGCGCTCGACTGAGAATCGAGCATCAAGGTGTAGCCGTCCGGCGCCGCGTTGTAGACCTCGAGGTTTGCCGGCACGCTATTGCCGCCGGGCTTGTTGATGACGTTGATTCTCGTTCCCCATTTCTTCTCCAGATAGTTCGCGGTGACCCGGGCGGTCGCATCCGTCGCGGCACCGGGCGCGAACGGCACGATGATGTCGATAGGCCTCGCTGGATACTTCGTCTGGGATGCAGCCGGCTGACTCCAGGCAGCCAACAGGCCGGGGCTGACAACCAGTGCCAGACTCAGAATCCGCCTCACACGCATAAAAAGTTCCTTCCTCGCTTCGCTCATCTGATCCTCCGTCTTGGTTACGAAATTAAACTGCACTGCGTCCAACCCAGTTCTTAGGAAAGTGTTCAGCAGTATCAGGCTCCGCCTTGGACTCATGAAAAGTCTCTTCCTCGCTTCGTTCATATAATCCTCCTTTTTGGTTACGAAATTAAGCTGCACAGCGTTCAACCCGGTTCTTGGGAATGCGTTCAGCAACATCACGCTGCGCCTTCGAACTTCAAATCTCCTACCCCGTGTCGAAAAATTGGAGCCATGCTCCCTCGGTTTTCCGTCGGGCCAAGCCCTCCAGCCGTCCCACATTGTCACGTTCCCGCATCGGCCTCCAGAACGCTTTTCGGCACGCGTCGCAAGTATCGGAGCGACAGGAACGTCACGACGACCGCACTCACGAGGAAAACGAGCGCGATCGGGCGGCTCAGGAAGATCAGCGGTCCGCCCAGCGACAGGGATTGTCGAAGCGCCAATTCCAGCATCGAGCCAAGGATGAAGCCGAGGACCAGCGGGGTTACTGGCCAGCCGGTCTTCCTCATGACGTAACCGACGACACCGGCCAACAGGGCGACCCAGACATCGAACATAGTATTGCGCGGCGAGTAGGCGCCCACCACGCAGATGGCGAGAATTGCGGGCGCGAGGTACTTGTATGGAATGGTGCTGATCCGCGCCCACAGTCCCACGAGCGGCAGGTTCAGCACCAGCAGGATCACGTTACCGACGTACATGCTGCCGATGACGGTCCAGATGAACTCCCGGTTCTGCTGGAACAGGGCCGGGCTGGGCTGAAGGCCGTGCAGTATCAGGACGCTTAGGATGATGGCCATTGACGGTCCTGTGGGGATGCCAAAAATCATGAGTGGGATGAACCCCGCCTGGGCGGTGGCGTTATTGGCGGCCTCGGGCGCGGCGACACCCTCGATCACCCCCGTGCCGAATTTCTGCGGGTATTTGGAGATCCGTTTCTCCACGTCGTACGCGAGGAATGCCGTCAGCGCCGGGACCATTCCGGGCAGGAGCCCCGGCAGGAACCCGATGAGCGTGCCGCGGACACTGGCCCAGAGCCCTTTCTTCAGCTCTGCGCCCTTCGGCGTCATGTTGCCCAGCTTGCCCTCGTAGATCTTGCGAATGCCCGCCTCGGCGCTGCACAAGATCTCCGCGATGCCGAAAAGCCCCACGACAATCGGAATGAGATCGAGGCCCCTCATCATTCCGGTGGATCCGAACGCGAACCGCGTCGTGCCGACCATGGGATCGACACCGACGGTTGCCACAATTAGGCCCACGAGCCCAGTCCCAAGGCCCTTGAGGACGGACTGGCCGGACAGGCTCACCATGGCCGTCAGGCTGAATACCAGCAGTCCGAAGTATTCGGGGGGCCCAAACCGCAGAGCGTAATGGGCGATCCCTGGTCCGACGAAGGAGATCGCCAAGGCACCGGCGGTTCCGGCGATGAACGAGCCAACCGCCGCAATCCACAACGCCTGTCCCGCCCGTCCCTGCCGCGTCATCGGGAACCCATCGAAGCAGGTGGGCACCGAGGAGGCCTCGCCCGGAATGTTCACCAGGATGCTCGTTGTCGATCCTCCGTACGCGGCGCCGTAGTAGAGCCCGGCCATCATGATGACGGCGCCCGTCGTGTCGAGGTTCAGCGTGAGGGGCAGGAGGATCGAGAGCGTCGAGGCGGGTCCAAGACCCGGCAAGACCCCGACAAGAGTCCCGAGGACGGCGCCGAGGAAACAATAGACGAGATACGTCGGCGTGAATACGTTGATGATTCCGGCAATGAGGTCCATTTTCTAGAACAGCATCCCGTGGGGGAAGGCGATGTTTCCGTAATACACGAAAATGAAGTAGTAGCAGACGGTGCAGATCGCGGCGAGCAGGGCACTCGCCATGGGCGTGACGCCGACGACGTAGAACGCCGCGACGAAGAACAGCACGGTCGCCGTCACATAGCCGGCGAACTGGATCAGGGCGATGTAGGCCACCAGGACGGCGACCATCCTGAATACCTGCTTCAGGCCGACCCGGTTCGCGGCCGTCGCCGCCGCGCCATCGCCGGCACGGTCACGCCACGCCCGAACGAAATGGGCGACCGTAACGGCGCTCAGACCGAGCGCAAGCACGAGAATGTAACGGCCCGGGCCTAGCGGGTCGAACAGCGTGTATGGGTCGCGGTAGACTGTCAGGCGCATGCCTTCAGCCAAGCTCACGAAACTCATGAGGGTTAGCAGCGCTCCTTCCACGAGTTGGACGCGTTTCATTTGATCATCCCTCCGTTTTCGGAACAGTGATACCCACCCTCTCCGGACCCCTCGTTCGTATGCAGGCTCACGATCAGCACCTCGACTAGGCAGGGAGGTTGGGGTTGAGGAAATCGCCGAACCGCATGGCCGGATGCGCGCGCTCGTACTGCTTCGGGAAAGAGAAGGGCACGCCGAACTCCAGGGCGGCCCGCCACGGCCACCGCGGGTCCAGAAGCATGCCGCGCGCAAGAGCGATGAGATCGGCCCGGCCTGAACCGAGGATTTCCTCGGCGTGCTGCGGCTCGGTGATGAGGCCGACCGCCATGGTGGCGATGCCGGTCGCGCGCCGGATGCGCTCCGCGAAGGGGACCTGGTAGCCGGGATAAACGTTGAGCTGCTGCTCGTGCGTGACGCCGCCGCTCGAGGCGGTGATGTAGTCGCAGCCGAGATCCTTGAGCTTCGCCGTGAGCTCGACGCTGTCGTCAATGTTCCAGCCGCCCTCCGCCCAGTCGGTGGCCGAGATGCGCACGCCGACCGGTTTTTCCGGGGCGACTGCGTCCCGGACCGCCTGGAAGACTTCCAGCACCATGCGCATGCGCTTTGCGGGCGTGCCGCCGTACTGGTCGCTGCGCTGGTTCGCGAAGGGCGACAGGAAGCTGTGCAGCAGGTAGCCGTGCGCTGCGTGGATCTCGATCACATCGAAGCCGATCCTGTCGGCGTGTATCGCGTTGTCGGCAAACGCCTTGATGACGCGCCGGATGCCGGCGTCGTCGAGCACGGCCGGCGCGAGGCGACCGGCGTGCGGGATGGAGGAGGGGCTCCAGATGCGCCAGCCGCCACGCTCGACGGGGATCGGCTTCAGGCCCTCCCAGGCGACGCTGACCGAGCCCTTGCGGCCCGAGTGGCAGAATTGCGCGCCCAGCTTCGCGGTGCCGTACGTGCGGCAGAAGGCCACGATGCGGCGCATCGCCTCGATCTGCTCGTCGTTCCACAGGCCGATGTCGGTTGGACTGATCCTGCCTTCCGGCTCGACCGCGATCGCTTCGGTGAACAGCAATCCGGCGCCCGAGATTGCCAGGTGTCCGAGATGCATGAGGTGCCAGTCGGTCGCACGCCCCTGGGCGTCTCCGGAATACTGGTTCATTGGCGAGACGACGATGCGGTTCGGCAGCTCCAGACCACGAAGCGTGAACGGCGTGAATAGCCTCGGTTTGCGCGTGCTCTGCCCCGCCGGATGATCGCCTTTCATGTGGGATTGTGCGGCATCCTTCGCGCACTTCAGTATCCGTGCAGCCGTAGCTTTCTCTCGGATGATCTTCATCTGCGTGCTTGGACGAGGGCTTTAGGCCGAGACCGTCGCCTTCGTGGCGTTGCGCGGTGAAATCTCCCGCGCGAGCGCCTTTAGGCGGTGCGCGAGTTCGACGTGCTGCGGAAGCACTACGCGGCCGTCAACCTTGATGGAAGCGGGCTCATCATCGCGGGATGACATGTTTTCCTGGAGGACCCGGTCGGCCCAGGACAGTTCTTCCGGCGAGGGCGTAAACACCTCGTTCGCGATATCGACGAACGCGGGGTGATAGAAGTCCACCCCGTCGAAACCGAGCCAGCGCGCGCGCCGGGCGGCGGCGCGAAACGAATCGAGATCGGAGATCAGTCCGGGCCGCATCGCATCGAGGACCGAAAGGCCGTAGGCGCGCCCCACGGCAAGAACGCGCTGCCGCATGTACACCAGATCCTCGTCCTGGCCCTTGGTGTCTGCCGGGTCTCTGATCGGCAGGATCGAAAGGCTGTGGAGGCCGGCGGCATAGTCCAACCCGCCCGCGATGAGGCCATTGGTCCGCGGGCTCGCTTCGACCATTTGCGGAAGGTTCACCACGCTCGCCGGCGTCTCGATGAGCAGGATGAGCCCGAGAGACGCGGCTGCGCCGCAATTCGCCAGGGACCGCTCGACATAGATCACGTCCGCCGCATCCTGGACCATGGGAACCACGACGGTGGGAATGTTCAAGCCGGCGACGAATGCGGCGTCTTCCACGAACCATTTCGTTCTTGGCCCGTTGACGCGGATCGCCACCTCCCTCGCGGAAAAGCTCGCTGGACACGACAATGCCTCCACGAGCACTTTCCTGGCCAGCGCCTTTGCCGAGTCCATGGCCGGGACGCCGTCCTCGAGGTCCAGCATGAGGATGTCGACCGGAAGCTTGCGAGCCTTCTCGACCTTGGACCGGACGTTGCCGGGCGTGGCGAGCAGCGACCGGCGCAGATGGAATTTTTCAGTCGTCATTTCACTCTTCCTTCCAGACTGCGGGCGCTAGACGATTCCGGCCGCCTTGAGCCCGGCCAATTCTTCGGCCGAAAGGCCGAGCATCCCGAGATAGATTTCCTTGTTGTGCTGGCCGAGATCCGGCCCCAGCGAGCGCAGCCGCCCCGGGGTCTCGGACAGCCGCGGGAGCACGTTCGGGACGACGACGCTTTCTTCGCGCTGCTCAGGCATCGCCACCAGGTTTTCCCGTGCCTTGAACTGCACGTCCTCGAAAATGTCGGCGATCGTGTTGATCGGGCCGATGGGGACGCCTCCCGCGAGGCAGCGATCCATCGCCTCTCGATAGGTGATGCTCGCCATCCACTCGGCGACGATTCGATTGACCTCGCCTCGATGCTCGAGACGCGCTTCGACCGCCCCGAACCTGTCCGGCGCAGCGAGATCCGGCCGCTCCATCACTTTCGCGAGGCGCTCGAACATCTTGTCGCTCGTGCACGCCAGCGCGACCCACTTGCCGTCCCTGGTTCTGTAATGGCTGTGCGGGACCGCATTCACCGTGTCTGCCCCCATGCGGCCCCGGACATAGCCGGTCTTGGCGTAGACCGGAGCGAGTTCGTCGAGCATGCGGAAAATTCCTTCGTACAGACCAATATCGACCGATTGCCCGATCCCGAAGCGGTCCCGCGCGATCAGGGCGAGCAGGGCACCCACGGCGGCGTAGACGCCCGAAATATAGTCGGCCAGGGCTGTCGATCCCGGGACGACGGGCGGACCCTCCGGCTCGCCGGCAAGATGCGTCAGGCCGGCAAATCCGTGCGCGATGCGGGCGTAGCCCGGCCGATCCCGATACGGGCCGTCCTGGCCGTACGCGGACACGCGCACGAGGATCAGGTCGGACTTGACGGACTTCAGGATGTCGTAACCGAGGCCCCACCTCTCCAGCGTTCCCGGGCGGAAGTTTTCAGCGACTACGTCGCATTGCGCCGCGAGCTTTTTCGCCAGTTCGGCTCCCTCCGGCCTGCGAATGTCGAGCGTGATCGACTTCTTGTTGCGGCCTTCGTTCAGCCAGTTGAAGCTGGACCCCGCCGCCGTCATGGTGCCGAAGCTGCGGAGGGGGTCGCCCTTTCCCGGCATCTCCACCTTGATCACTTCGGCACCGAACTCGCCCAGGATTCCCGCGCAGAACGGCGCAGCGATCATGGTCGCCAGATCGAGGACCCGGTATCCCTGAAGGGGCAGCGGCCGCCCGCCATCCATTGCGGCGTTCACTCGCCGTTCATGCCGCTCTGCTGCGCCACCTTGTGCCACTTCTTGACTCCCGCTTGACGCGAGCCGCGAATCACGCGGCGTGCTTCCTACAACGATGTGTGCACCGGTTTGGAAGGGTAGTCAGCGCCGGTCGCCGCACTGGTAGTACTTGATAAGCCGGCTGTCGCGCAGATCACACTGCGCTTGACGGCGTTTCGCATGTCATTCCTCCTCCTTGCGGCCTCGATCAAATCGTCTCCGATTCGGGCGGCACGTCCAGACGCACCACGATGCCTTGTGTTTCATTGCTTGGCGCCCGGTACCGCTTCATCACCAAGGGGTCCCCGCCTAGGAAAACATGTGATCGTCTGGAATTCGGATTTTCGGCGTATTTGATCGCATAGATTTCATATAGTTGTATATTGACCATAATCGCCGACTCGCTTCAACGACGATCGAGGTACGTGTCTTCAGGCAAGGTGATTCCCTGCATGCGACCTTACGACATATCGTGCTTTTGTTGTTTTCGCAGAATAGCGAGGGCGGCTTCCGCAGCATTCGCAACATGTTCCGTAGACGCTCTCCATGCCGCTTCTTCATCACGAGCACTTACAGCATCGAGAATTCTGTAAATCTCCTTGATGCTAACCTCCAATCTTGATGGATCGGATAAGGATGTAATACGCAGCTGGCTCACCCGTGCATTTATCCCGCGGAGTACCTGCGCCACGAGTTGATTGTTGGCGCCCGTGAGCAAAATATCGTAGAAGCGGCTTTTCGCTTTCAAGAACGGGCTGGCCGAGAAATTTCTATAGATTTCCGCTAACCCGGCCGTTGCCTGCGCCAGTTCCTGGAGCTGTGCGTCGGTGGCGTGCTTTGCGAAAAGCCTTGCTGCCAGCCCCTCCAGAACAGCACGAAGCTGATATATCTCCTCGGCTGCTTTGATGCTGACCATCGCGACAACAGGGCCTCGATTGGGCACATTGTTGATCAACCCCTCCGCCTCAAGTTCGACCAGACCCTCTCGCAGGGATGTGCGGCTAACGCCAAGCAGTTCGCACAATTCGCGTTCTCGCAGGCGCTCGCCAGGTTTCAGGTGTCCTTCGATGATCGCTTCGCGCAGGCGCTCCACCACCTGTTTGCGAAGAGGGGTCGGAGTCGTTACCGCGCGTAAAGCTGCATGTCCGGGCATTGTTTTCTCCTTGTTAATCACTCAAGGAAGCCTCACCTCCACTAACCATATCTACTCTTACTTCTTCCGGTAAATCGAGGCGAACATCGCGCCCGTCTTCCTCGGGGAAAACCGAAACGACCTGATGCCTTCGATGGTGAGCGGCTGTAAATCATTGCGCTCGAGCCCATGATGCACATTGTTTTAGCCAATCGGTATTATAAGAGCCCTATATCAGTATACGATCATGATAACATATCGTATGACAATATTGTGTGTCACTCGTCTGACGAATCGGCGGGATTGAGCAATCTTACGGTTAACCCAGTGCTCGGTTAACTTGATGCATGAAGCTGGCGGAGCCGGATCTTCACCTGTTCATTCGCCTCACCCAGGGGGCCGATCGAATTTTCGACGCGCGCAGGGGTAGCACTTAACCCGATCGGGCAATTCAAAACGATCCGGCTGCAGCCCAAGCGGTCCGTCCGATGCAGCAACAACGATCTGGCGCTGGTCTGTTGGCTGTCTGCCGCCTCGCCGACGCTCAACACGGGCGCAGCCATGATCCCGCGGTCTGCAAGCCGTTTAGCGAAGTCCGCCCGCGAATATTGTCGGGAAAACGAAATCAGATCGTTTGGACTTGGCCGTCCTGATCCGGCCATGGGCAACGCGGCAACGGCATAACCGTCGTTGCACTCGAAGATCTTCGTTTCCGATGTGGTGGTGCCGGCGTCACGCGGGCGCCACTGGGTTATCCACGCAGCGGTATCCTGCATCGAGACGTCGATCTGCTCGGCACAACCTTCGGTGTCGCGCAGCGCAAGGGCGTGCAGAGTTCCAACCAGCCCGAACAGGCCGCCCACGACATCGGCCATAGACACCCCGGTCTTTTGCGGGATGCCATTGACGCGATTGAGGTCCATGACACCGGACATCGCCTGTATCACGGTGTCGAACGCGGCTCGTCCCGGGTAAATCGAATCGGCGCCAAAGCCCGACACGGCGCAGTAGATCAGGCGTGGATTGATCTCGGAGAGCGCCTTTGCGCCTACACCGAGCCGATCGAGAGAACCGGGCTTCAGGTTTTCGATCAGGACGTCGGATTCGACGACGAGGGCTTTGAAGATGTCTCGGTCGCGTTCTTTCCGCAAGTCTAGACTAAGACTTCGTTTGTCACTGTTGCTCAAGATAAAGAAATAGCTTTCGCCGTTTTCCTGCGGGACATACGCACGGGCACCGTCGCCAGTCGGCGGCTCAATCTTGATGACCTCGGCGCCGAGCGCCGCCAGATGGCGTGTTGCCAGGGGCCCGGTCGTGAACTGGCCGATTTCCAGCACTCGGATGCCGGCAAGCGGACGGGCCAGCCTGACCTCAGTCCGGGATGACGGCGCCTCAAACGAAGGATGATTGCTCCGTGCGAGTAGCCAATGGTCCTCGTCCGGTATCGGTATTTTGGTCAACTCTGCAAGCCGGTGGCCCGTCACTCGTATGACCGCGCCAAGCACAGCGATATCGTGGCCTGATTCGGGATCGCGTTCTAAGACGAAGGCACCACGGTGCTTGATGTTGGGCTCGTGCAGTAGGTCTTCGGCGGCAATAATCGGACCGCAGGCGATATCGCGGGATTGGAGTTTCTTGACGCACTCGGCGACGGTCCCATGGCCGACCCACGCCTGAATAGCCGCATCCACAAGGACGCGATGCTTGACCCGGCCCCTGAGTTCGCGAAATCTGGGCTCAAGGGCGAGCTCCGGCGATTCCATAACGCCGCAGAGGCGTGCCCACTGATCGTCAGTCGTCGTACAAATGATCAGCCAGCCATCATGCGCACGATAGGCATTCCATGGGACAGCGAGAACATGCCCGTTGCCGTATCGGCTTACAGGGGCGCCCGCGAAATGAAGCGGGAGAAAGGTCGTCAGTGTCGAGAACGCGCAATCGTAGAGGGCGACTTCGACATTCTGCCCGATGCCCGCCTGAGCCCGAACGCGCAAGGCGGACTGAATGCCTGCTACCGCGAAGAGTGCTGCAATGCCCTCAACAATGGGGAATTGGATGATTGTGGGTGCCGCATGGGCTTCCCCTGTTGTGTCAATAAGACCAGTGACTGCCTGAACGAGGGCATCTGGATGAGGGTGCCCCGCAAGTGGCCCACTAGTACCGTAGGCCGTGATATCGCAGACGATCTGTGCCGGGGGCCGTTGATAGGGCGGCAGCGCAGCGAGATCGCTGGAAGCGATGACGACATCGGCAGAGGCCATCAACGCGCGCGCGATATCATCACTGGTATCCGCGCGCAAGCTGCGCTTGCCGGCCGCGACGAGTGCCCGATTCAGCCACTTATGGTTTCGTATATCGGTCTTGGGCTCGATCAGTATCACTTCCGCTCCCATGACTGTTAGAAGTGAGCCGCACGCACCGACCGCGATACGGTCACCTACTTCAACGACGCGAATGCCTTTCAATGCAACCTCTCCCGCTGCGGTCCCAGTGTCGCTACCGCTGCTAATGCAACTCAATGCTTCGCGCACGCACCCTAAGGGACCACGCTGAAAAATATTATCCTATGGTATATTATAAGATTGTATTACAATACATTAGCAAGTAAAGGTTTAATACGGGCCGAATCAAGAAATTAAGCGGCAGACTTATTGGAGGAAACGGCTTTTCTCTCGCAACGCTAATCAAGAACGCCGGGGTGGGGGCCCGTCATTCCGTCAGAAATGACGAAAGGAACAAAATGCAGAAGGGATCTATTCGCTGCGAAGTCCAGGACAGAATCGCCGTGGTTACCATTGACCGTCCCCCGGCCAATGCCTTGGCGGTTCAGACTTATCGGGAAATAGAGGAAACCTTTAACGAGATCAGCAGACGTGATGATGTGCAGGTGGCTATTCTCACCGGCGCTGGAGAGCGCTTCTTTTGTGCTGGAGGCGATGTCAAGGAGATAGCGGCCCGGACCCCCGAATCTGCCCGGGAACGTCTTTCCGTCTGCAACGCGTGCTTCAATGCCATCTACCATTGTTCTGTCCCCGTAATTGGGGCGATTAATGGTGTAGTGACGGGTGGTGGGCTTGGCCTAGCGGCGAACTGTGACTTTCGCATCGCATCGCAGAAAGCTGTGTTCCTGATGACGGAGATCGACGTTGGGGTCTTCGGCGGAGCGCGCTTCTTCAGTCACATGTTCTCCACTTCAGTCACGCGAATGATGATGTATACCGCGCAGCGGATGAGTGCTCAGGAGGCGTATCGTCTCGGTGGAGTAATGAAGGTGGTTCCACCTGCCGAACTCATGGCGGAATGTAAGCGGATGGCTGACATAATCGCGTCTAAAAGCCCGGCAGCGATCAGGCTCACCAAGAGAGGCCTCAATGAGCTCGAGCCCATTAACTGGCGTGATGCTGAGGACATTGAAGTGGAGTTCTACGTAAACCTAGTGCGAGAGGCCGATGCTAAGGAAGCAGCCACATCCTTCCTAGAGAAACGCGATCCGCGATATCGCACGAAATAAAATCTCCTTTCATAGCGATGGTGTTCAGCAACGGGGAGCGCATTTACGTTTCACGGCAGGCGGAGGTTTGCACAATGAGAATCATGTTCATGAGTTCACGGCAGCTTGGTGAGACAGTGCTCCAAAGATTAGTCGAAAGGGGAGAAAACGTTGCCGGCGTTGCTTCCCTTGTTGTCGCTCCGGGAACAACAAATCGGATGAAGGAAGCCGCGACTAGGCTAGGAATACCATACGTTGAGGCAAAGAACGGACGCTCCCCGGAATTCTATGAGCAATACATTAAGTTAAAACCAGATTTGAACATCATGGCGCGGTTCCGCACTATCGTACCGGAATCCATATTGAACTACCCGAAGCTGGGGACGATAGGTTGGCACCCTTCGTTACTTCCCAAGTATGCGGGAGCCGATTCTCTCACTTGGGCCATAATCTTCGGTGAGACGAAAACAGCCAACACCATTTTGTGGACTGACAAAGGAATAGATACAGGACCTATCCTATTACAGAAGGAGGTGGAGATCTCCCCGGACGATACCTCCGCCTCGCTTTACCATGACAAGATCACACCCGGGGCAGTAGAAACAATAGTAGAGGCCGTTGACTTAATTAAGAACCGCACGGCGCCGCGAATTCCCCAGGATTTGTCGCGATATAGTTACTACTCCTTCATTACTGAGAAGGACGCCCTGATCAACTGGGTTCAGCCAGCGAAGAGGATTTATGACCTTATACGGGGCACAAACCCATATCCAGGGGCAACCACTCATTTTCAGGACAGACCGTTCAAAGTCCTCGACTCCGAGTTACATCTCGGTTTTGAAGGAAGTGCCTTGGACGCAGTAACTGTAGCGGCCATTAAAGCTGGTGGAGTGATTGACATCACCAGCCAAGGGATTAAGGTAGTTGCACCAGACGGCGTAATTCTTATCAAAGCAGTAAACGCTGACGGTTCGAAAATCACAGCGGCACACTTCGCCGATCAAGTCGGCCTGAAGGTAGGAGACAGGTTTGGCATGCACTAACCGTCTACACTTTGTAATGGCACCAAGGGCAGGATGATCTCACGCACAACATCTTCTACACGATCAAGATTCAGGACATTCTTTATTACTGTCTCTACGACTTGACTATTCAACGGTACAGCAGCGTACGGAACGCACTTTCGAAACTTGTTTTTTACATCTTCTACGCTCAGCGGGTTATCCGGATGGCCTTTTTCAACAGTGTACTCGCCGCTTATCTTCTTGCCATTTTTCAGATACGTGATTACCCGTGTTCCTAACGGAGGCAGCTTTTCATCCAGTTCCGCGGAAATTTTCGTCATGAAATTGCGAACGTCGGTACGCTTTCTCGCTTCTGTCGTATAAGCGTCGAGGAAAATGCCCCGGTCGTGCACGACTGTGGCCAGTACATAAGGAAGGCTGAATTGGCACTGAGGCACTGTCTGCGGTTGCCATTTCTCCGCCATTGGCACGGTCACCACGTTCCAGTTCACGCTGCCAACTTCCAATTGGATACGCTCTATATCTTCCGCTTTGAAATGGTGCGTTTCCATCTGCTCGAGAATGCCGTCTATCGCCGTATGAGTGCACTTGCACGCTGAGTGCGCCTTCATGCTGGTCCTGGTCATCTCCCAGTGTTGACCCAGACGGTTCGTTATGACGTCGAGATCCACTCCGCCCGCCTTGGCAAAAAGAGCGTAATAGCCTCGCTGACCGCTGAGTATTTCATTGATGGGCCCGGTGATACCGCAGCGCGTCAGGAAGCACGCATTAATCGCATCCTGAGCAACGAAGCCGTGATGGAATCGGATCATCAAAGCGCCTTCGTTGTACATAGAAGAGTCGTGGGGCTGGGTCATCATCTTCGCGATGCCCTGGGCGTTCACCAATTCCTCGAGGGGGAAACCCAATAACTTGCCGACAGCGGCTACTGCACCAAAGATGTAATGCCCGCCATTTGAGCCGGCGGGAAGCTGCATACTCTTGAACTTATACCCCAGGCCCACACGTATCTCTAACTCCTGCGCGAGAATAAAGGCAAGCAGAAAGTCCCTGCCATTCACCTGGGGCTTTAAGCCCGTTGCGGCCAAAAGGGCGGGAAGCGAGTATTCCGCACCGTGTCCCGCCTCGTAATGGGTGTCCCCCATATCCATCGCCCGCGACATCGGCGCAATAGCAAAGGCCGCCATGGAGGCAGGCACTTTACCCCCGTAAAATGGCAAATAGCTTTCTTGCTTCCCACCCTGATCCTTGACGAGTTCAACGACCTCGCGGATGCCATCCATCTTGGACCCGCCCATAGTGACGCCGATGATGTCCAGTATCTGCTTCTTCGCGAAACTCAACGTTTCTTGCGGAATGTCCTCGTAACCCGTTTCGACCACCATCCTGCACAGGGTTACCATAGGATCTTCATTACTCGCCCGTTCGAACAATTTCATTGTTGTACCTCTTGTTCGTACACCGATATGTAGTATCGCGCGCGCCGCGCTGGTGCTTGCTAAAGACAATCGAACTTCCGCTTAGCCGGCTCCAATATCTACGCCTCGCGCTCGACGCCGAGCAGGGGGTTTCTTTGCGCCGGAGAGCATTGACCGAGCGACGACGCGGAAGCTACTGACCCGCACGGCGGCTGTACGCCTTCCGACGAAAATCCCCAATGTCCTACTGTATATTATAATATTGTATTACAATAGTAGTGAAAAGCGGTCCCGGCAAAATGAGTTTGGGCCCGGTTCAGCTACAACGGGCCTAAGGCCTCGCCGCAAGAGCGCAAATCGCCTTCCAGACATTCCGTAATGGAGGAAATGAACGTGGATCTGCAGTTGACGGCAGAGCAGGAGTTGATGCGCGATTCCATGCGACGGCTCGTGGCACGAGAGATCGATCCATACATCGAGAAGCACGACCCCGATCAGCCGCTTCCCAAGCCCGTTTTTGTAACGATACTGACAAAGCTCGCCGAACTTGGGCTCACGGCGGCAAGGCTTCCGGAATCTGCTGGCGGCCCAGGCATCAAGATGCTCGACTACGGCATCATGTTCGAGCAAATTCCTCCTATCGTAGGACTTTCCCTGATCGCACACGAAGCGACAGTTGCGCGGTTGAGCGCCGAGTGCAATCAGGATCAACGCCGGCGTTTCTTACCCGACTTGATAGCGGGCCGCAAGATTGCCTGCCTGGGTTCTACTGAGCCGGACACGGGTTCTGACCCTCGCGGGGTAAAGACTCGTCTCACCAGACAAGGAAGCTCGCTACTACTTAATGGCCGAAAGATGTGGATTACTAATGTATCGGCCTGTGATCTCATTATTGTCACCTGCATGGACTGTCGTGATGGCGAGCCGCGAGGAAAGGTAGTCAAGGTTGTCCTGGAAAGGGATCGCACACCCTTCGAGGCGAGGGAAATAGACACTATAGGACTGCGGCAAGGAATGCTTGGCGAAGCCGTGTTTGAGAATTGCGTGGTCCCGCCAGAGAATGTCGTCGAATCAAAAGCAGGGGGTACTGAAGTACTGAAGTCGAGCTGGGTCATTAATCGACCCCTGTTCGGTTTGCTTGCGGTGCATCTTGCACAACGCGCATACGACATTGCCATCGAGTACGCGAAGGTACGTAAACAGTTTGGCAAGGCGATCGGTGCACATCAACTGGTCCAGAAAAATCTTTCCGACATCGTTACTGCGATCACTACCAGTCGCCTGCTATGTTTGCATGCACTGTCACTCGTCGATCACGGCCAGCCCGCCGATGGTGCTGCCGCTATGGCCAAGCGCTACGCTCAAAATGCATGTAACGAGGCGGTATGGCAGGCGATGAATGTGCTCGGCGCGATGGGTCTATCGACCGAAGCGAAAGTCGAAGGGCTGTACCGCGACGTTCGGATGGTGGCGATACCCGACGGCACAAACGAAATCCTGGCGCTCATACATGGCCGAGAGTTGACCGGATTCGAAGCATTTCGGGGCACCGGCCGCGTCGTGGATTGACTGATGGCTCCTTGACTCGCATCAAAATCAAGTTCCTTTTAGGGGCAAAGGATGAAATCCGAAAACATCTCGAACAGTCGCGTTATAGCTGAATATATTTCCTCGATGCGCCGACGCACTCTGCCTCGTGAAGTCTTGGACGCGGCGCGTTTGTGCTTGGCCGATTGGCTGGGCGTCAGCATTGGTGCATGGGGGGAAAGCGCGGCCAGGGTTGTGCATACAGTGACGGCGAACTGGAAGACCAATGGGAGTGCAACGATCTTATCGGGAGGGCGCGCCTGCGCTCCAGTTGCCGCCCTTTGTAATGGAACCCTGGCGCATTGCCTCGATTTCGACGATACATATATCAAGGCGGTCACACACACCAGCGCGCCGGTATGGGCGGCGACGCTTGCAATGGGCGAAGAGCTGGGTGCGAGCGAGGTCGAAATGTTATCCGCCTTCGTCACCGGATTTGAAACTGCCTGTAGGGTCGGCTACGGTCTTGGAGAGGCAGTAACGGCGCGCGGCTGGCACGGCACCGGAGTATTCGGACGATTGGGGGCGGCTGCAGCCGCGGCAGCACTGCTGAAACTCGATACGGAAGCGACACTCCATGCGCTGGGCGCCGCGGCAACGCAGACAAGCGGGTTGACAGCGTCATTTGGAACAATGGCGAAACCGTTTCATGCCGGGAAAGCTGCCATGGACGGGGTGCTGGCAGGACAACTCGCTGCAGGCGGTTTTCATGCCACGGTCGATCTGCTTGAGCCCGCTGGGGGGTTGGAGCGGGCCGTGTTGCAGGACGGAAGCGTCCATATCAAGCCTGCCGATTTCTCCGGTTGGGAGATACTCAACAACAGCTTCAAACCGTACGCTGCCTGTCATTTGACGCATCCCGCCGTCGACGCGGGACGTCAGATCGGAAAATCCGGATTCGATCCTACAGGCGTACGTGCGGTTCGCGCGCATGTAGGAGAGCTTGCGAAACAGATCACTGGCGGTAAGAGCGGCGCACCGGAATCTGCACTTGAAGGTAAGTTCGACCTCAAGTTCTGTGTCGCACTCGCGCTGCATGGCCACAATCTTTCTGCTGCGGATTTCCGCGAGCCACTGCGGCATGACGCCGGCGTTTTCGAGACAGCACGCAAAGTCACTGTCGAAGCAAAGCCCGATCTGACGTTTACTTCCGCGCGCCTCGAAGTCGAGTTGGACAACGGCCGTATCGTCACCGCGGACATTCCCGTAGCGAAAGGGCACCCCGGCAATCCGATGACTTGGAACGATATGCGGGACAAGTTCAAAGGGCTTGTTGAATCTCGTCTTGGCAAGCGATCGAATTCTTTGTTTGAGCAGCTACGTGAGTTCGGGAACGGCAAAGCGCTGGCAGCGATACGCGCTGTTTCGAGAGCGGCGTGAGCCTGTCACTGTCGTTCAAGAGTGTTGACGAAAAGGCCGAACATGACCTACTCGACTTTGCGCACTGAATGCAGCGGCGCTGCCTGCATTATCACACTGAATCGTCCGGAGAAACGCAATGCGGTTTCTATAAGGATGATGGATGAAATCATCAGTGCCGCGAAACAAGCGGAAGGCGACCCGAGCGTTCGTGCCGTCATCTTGACCGGCACCGATTCCTTTTTTTCCGCTGGTGCGGATCTCAATGAGGTTCTGCAAGTCAAGACTCCGGTCGAGGGATTGGCATATTTCGAGCGCTGGCATCGGCTCAACAGTACGTTGGAGGATCTTGGAAAACCAGTCATTGCTGCCATCGAGGGTTTTTGCATGACCGGCGGGCTGGAGCTCGCGCTGGCGTGCGATTTAAGGGTTGCCGGGGAGGGGTCGAAGTTTGCGATTACGAGCTCCAAAATCGGTACCGTCGCAGGGGCCGGCGGTACGCAGCGGCTGCCTCGCTTGGTGGGGTCGGCAAATGCGCTCGATATGCTGTTTTCCGCCGATCCGATTGACGCAAGCGAGGCTTATCGCATCGGTCTGATCAACAGGCTCGTGCCGAAGGGGCAGGCTCTCGCGGAGTGCAAGAGAATGGTGCGGGTCTATGAGCAACGCGCGCCGCTGAGTCTTAAGTTGATCAAGCGCGCGGTGCACACTGGCGTGAAGATGGATCTTGCGTCGGCGCTCGAGCTCGAGACTTCGATCGTTACGTTGATTTACGGCACAGAGGACAAGCAAGAGGGCGTTTCTGCGTTCCTGGAAAAGCGTGATCCGAAATTTCAAGGCCGCTGAACAGAACGCGTTATGATCCAGGGTTTTTGATTGCCGAACATCCGCGTCGTCGAGATGAGGAGAGCACTTCGATGATTCGAACTATCCAATCAACATGATCGAGTCGGTAGGCGATCTGATTCGCTGCTATTAGCCTGAAATCCCTGGCAAGTGAGTATAAGGAGCAATGCAATGTATGAGCCGTTCAGTCCACCCGAAAATATCGGCTTTATTGGACTAGGGAAAATGGGTGAGCCGATGGTACGAAATCTTGCCAAGGCGGGATTTCGTCCGGTGTTATTCGATCTTAATCGTGACATCGTCGCAAAGCTCGCCAAGGAACTGCGGGCCAAAGCGCCGGCGTCGTTGCCTGAACTCGCACGCGTATGTCGTGTTGCTATTACCATGGTTCCAGACGGCGCCATCGTGCGCGAGATTGTACTGGGCGGCAGAGTTGATGCTGGCGCAAGTCTGTCCGCTGGCATGACGGCGGGGTCGGTCCTGATCGACATGAGTTCTTCAAGCCCGACCTCGACGCGCGAGCTTGGCAAAGAGCTTGCCAAACGCGGACTGCTTTTGATAGACGCGCCTGTGTCGGGCGGAGTGCGGCGCGCCGTGAGCGGAGAGCTCGCCATCATGGTGGGGGGCGACGGTGATGTGATCGATCGATGCCGCCCTATTCTTGCATCGATGGGCTCGAAGATATTCGTCGCGGGACCGCTCGGCGCCGGGCACGCCATCAAGGCGCTTAACAATTATGTATCTGCGGCCGGTTATCTCGCCGCCAGCGAGGCGCTAGTCGCCGGTGCGCGCTTCGGACTGGCCCCGCAGGTCATGCTCGACATATTCAATGCGTCCAGCGGCATGAACAACAGCACACAAAACAAGTTTTCCCAGTACGTGCTGTCGCGCCGCTTCGATGCGGGATTCAGTATGGGACTGATGGCTAAAGATCTGCGCACTGCACTAGAAGTGCTGCGTGCGACTGATACTCCCGCACCACTCGCGGACTATTGTGTGCCGTTTTGGGAGGATGCCGCAAAGAAACTGGGGCCCCATTCAGATCACACTGAAATGGTGCGCGTGCTCGAACAGGCGACCGGCACGGAGTTGAAGAAAGGAGGTAGTAGTTAGTGGTTAATCAGCACGACGCAATGAGTTGTAGGCATCTCGGGAGATCGATGTGCGGTTGTTAAAAATTGTTTATAAACAGTGATGTATCTAGCAATAACTCTATAAAGGGCTAAACGATGGATAAGAAACTGATGGAAGCGGGCCTTGCTGCGCGCCGTGCCGTTCTGGGTGACGAGTACGTCGATCGAGCAATGAAGAACGTCGATGATTTCAATAAGCCTTTTCAGGAAATTGTGAGTGAGTACTGCTGGGGCTTGTGCTGGACCGATGAAACGCTAAGCCGTCGCGAGCGCAGCATACTCAATCTCGGCATGATTGCGGCTTTGGGAAAAACGCACGAATTCGAGCTTCATTTCCGCGGCGCGCTGCGTAATGGACTGACTGAAAAGGAACTCAGGTCGGTTCTGATCCAGATTGCTGTCTATTGCGGCATTCCGGTGGGCGTCGACTGCTTCCGCACCGCGAAGCAGGTCCTCGGCGAGAACAAAGGGTAGGGCGCATCGGCAACGCGTGACGCACCGCTTTCCCGCGGTGCGCCGCGTCGCCGTGGCGTGCCCGCCATGCAGCTCGTGGAACGCGCGAACGTCAACATCGCCTATTGGCATGCGGCGCAGCCGCGAAATCGCGGTCGTTGCCGACGCCGGCGGCCTGCGTGTTCCCGGCTCTTGGCCGGGTGATGCGTCGAAAAGAGAAGCGCAAACCTGAGTGGAACAGTAGTTAAGGAACAGGAGGTGGCGAGAATGGTGGAGTTCAAGACGATTTCATATGAGGCGGTGACCGTCGGCGAGAGGTTCATGTCCGACGACTTTCTGATCAAGCCCGAAGATGTCGAGACGTTTGCCTTCGCGGTGGACGATCATCATCCGTGGTATTTCGAGGACTCTCCGTTCGGCGGAAAGATTGCCCACCCGGTGCTGCTCGGCAATCAGGCGCTGCTGATGCGCCACAGCAAGTACATCGTGCCCGCGGGGCTGCACGCGAAGATGCACTTCGAGTTCGTCGAGCCGATCCGCGTCGGGATGCGCGTGCGCACGCGCGGGAAGGTGATCGACAAATACGAGAAGCGCGGCCGGCACTACATGGCGACCGAATTCGAAACCCGGGACGAAGAAAACGGAACCGTGCTCACGCGCGGCCGGTTCACCCAGATGATTTTCCCCGAATCAGGAGTCCATCGTGAGACCACAAACGGGTAAGTCGATGCAGGTCGGCGAAGAGTTGCCGGCGCTCACGAAGGCGATCTCGCAGCGCCGGATCGACTGCTATTCCGGCGTGCGTCCGCATTCGATACACACCGATCCCGAGTGGGCCCGCAAGAAAGGCTTCAAGGCGCCGCTCGCGCAGGCTTTGATGTCGACGGCGTACGTGTCGCAAATGATGGTGCAATTGTTGGGTGAGGGGTTCGTCAAGGGCGGGGAGATCTCGGCCGCCTTCGTCAAGCCGGTGTTCGCCGGGGATATCCTGACCGTGCACGGCAGGATCAAGAGCAGGGAAACGGCAGGCGTGAACACGCGGGTGACCGTGGAGGTCTGGTGCGAGAACGAGCAGGGCGTGAAGACGATGGTCGGCACCGCGAGCGGTCTCGAGCATGATCTGCGTGCTTCCGAATAACGTGGCCTCGCCGGCAATCGAAACGGATCTCACGCGCTTGTTTGCGCCGCGTTCGGCCGCGCTCGTTGGCGCAACCGATAACCCGACTTCATTCGGCGGGCGCGTCTTCCGGCAGATGACCGGCTTCGGATTCCCCGGAAGGATCTACCCGGTCAATCCGCGGCTGAAGGAGATACACGGACTCGCGTGCTATCCGAGCCTCAAGGATCTTCCCGAAACGCCCGATCACGTCGGCATCATCGTCTCGACGGACCGCGTGTTCGATGTGCTGGACGACTGCGCCGCGCTGGGCGTGCGATTCGTCACCGTGTTCAGCGCCGGCTTCTCCGAGACCGGGACGCCGGAAGGCCTGGACCGCCAGGCGCGGCTCGGCGCGCTCGCGCGGCGCGCCGGCATCCGCATCATGGGGCCGAACTGCAACGGCGTCGTGAACTTCGTGGATGGGTTCGCGATGACGTCGACGGCCGCGATCAAGGGACAACGCGCGCCAGCGGGCAATGTCGGCGTCGTCAGTCATAGCGGCGGGCTCGGCCAGATCAACGTCATGTGGCGCGCGCAGGAGATCGGGCTCGGCATCAGTTACGAAGCGAGCTGCGGCAACGAGGCGGATCTCGATGCGCTCGATTTCGTCCGCTTCATGCTGCGCTCCGATACCACTGACATCGTTCTGATGGCGATCGAGAGCATCAAGGACGGGGCCAAGCTGAAAGAGATTGCCCATGAGGCGGCCGAGCGCGAAAAGCCGATCGTGGTGCTCAAGTTCGGCCGGACGGAAGCGGGCAGCCGTGCAGCCGCTTCTCATACGGGCGCGGTCGCGGGCGACGACGACATCTACGACGCTGTGTTCCGCCAGTATGGCCTGATCCGCGTCCACGAATGCAACGAGCTTTACGAGACGGCCGTGCTGCTGCGCAAGCGCCGCTGGCCCAGGGGCCGCGGTGCGGCCGCGGTGGCGCCGACCGGCGGCAACATCGTGCAGGTGGCGGATGTCGGCGCGAGCTTCGGCCTGTCCTGGCCGGCCTATTCCGCGGAAACGCAGGCTGCGCTCGCGCAATTGCTGCCGGGTTACGGCAAGGTGTCGAACCCGACCGATATGACGTCGCTCGCCACGGGGCGGCAGGAGCTTTATCGCCAGGCGCTCAATGCGATCGCCGCGGACCCCGGCGTCGACGTGGTGGTGCCCATTTTCGCGTCAGTCGCAAAAGCCGATCTCCAGCGCGGTGCCGACTTCGTCGCCCGATGCGAGAAGCTCGCGGCCATGTTGTGGGTCGGCGGGTGTACGGATGATCCGAGCTTTACGCCCAAGGATTTCGTCAAAGCCGGTATTCCCGTCTATCGCGATGCGACGCCCTGCATGCGGGCGGTGCGCGCGGCGATCGACATCGGCGACCACGTGCGGATGCACAAGTCGGGGCGTGCGACGCCGGAGCGGCCGGCGCATCTCGATTTCCAGACAGCCTTGGCACGGCTCCGGGCGTGCGCCCGCAAGCTCACCGAGCGTGAAGCGAAGCAGTTGCTCGCCGGGTACGGTTTTCCGGTCGCGCGCGAGATGCTTGCGTCGACACCGGAGCAGGCGGCGAGCCTCGCGCGGGAGATCGGCGGCGAAGTCGCGCTCAAGATCGACTCACCGGACGTCGCGCACAAGACCGAAGCCGGCGCGATACGGCTCGGCGTGCAGGGCGAAGAGGCGGTCCGCGAGGCGTACGCTCAGATCGTCGAAGCGGCCCGCCGCTACGCGCCACACGCGCAGATCAACGGCGTGCTGGTGCAGGAAATGGCGCCCGCGGGCGTCGAAATGATGCTCGGCGTCATCCGTGATCCTGTATTCGGACCCGTCGTGGCAGCCGGTCTGGGCGGAATTCACGTCGAGGTGCTCAAGGATATAGCCTATCGCGCTGCGCCGGTCACGCGCGAAGAGGCCGACGCAATGCTGAACGAGTTGCGCGGCGCGAAGCTTCTTGACGGCGTGCGGGGGATGGCGGCGCGAGACAAGGACGCGGTAATCGATCTCATCGTGCGTCTGTCGTGGTTTGCGCATGACTTCCGCGAAGAAGTCGCCGAGCTGGACATCAATCCGCTCATCGTGCTGGAGCGCGGGGCCGGCGCGCGCGTCGTCGACGCATTGATCGTGCGGACCGGCATCCAACAGTAACAGGCGGTGCTTATGAGCTGGGAACGCGAAATCGAAGAGTTGCACCGGCGCCAGGCGCTTGCGCGCGAGCTGGGCGGCCCGGAACGCGTGAAGCGACACAAGGACGGCGGAAAACTGACGGCTCGCGAACGCGTCGATCAGATTCTTGAGTTTGGCTCAATGCCGATTGGGTGCTCGGCCGGTTCGGCATCCGCGAGGCGAAGGCAGCCTATTAACGGTTCGAAAATCCAGCGGGCGATGGAAACGAACAAGCCTGCCGCCGCGTTACGGCAACTCCTGGGTCAGTGTAAAGTCAAGAACTGACCGTTATTACTCTGCCTCTGCTTATTACTCTGCAGCAGCTCGGCCGGAATGTGTCTGATATCCATACCGGGCTGCTGACTTGGCTCCGCCACTACCGCGTGCCCACGGCCGCTTTGCGCGGAGTCTGGACCCACATGGTGGTGGACAGCACCGCGCGCTACGGCGACGACTCCGGCTTCATGGTCAAGGTGCTCGAAGACTGCTGCGCGAGCCCCGATCCGGAATTGCGCCGCATCGAGGTCGAGAAAACCCGGCCCCTTCTTGGTCAGGTCATTTCATCGGGCGAGTTCGTCGCCTCGCTGTAGCCAGCGCGGATTGGCGGCGCTACTCCGCGCGGACGCCAACTTCGCGGATTATCTTGCTCCAGCGCTCGATCTCGGTGTGTATTTGGCGCGCAAACGCCTCCGGCGTGGTAGCGGCCGGTTCCAGGCCACGCGACAAGAACTGATTCTTCATCTCCGGCTCGGCGATCACGCTGTGGATGTCGCGGTTTATCCGCTGAATCAAGGCGCGCGGCGTACCCAACGGCGCCACGATCCCCACCCATGTCGACGCCTGGAAATCCGGTAAGCCGGACTCTGCAATCGTTGGCGTTCCCGGGAGCGCCATCGCACGCTTCGCGCCCGTGACCGCAATGCCTCTCACTTTTCCCGCCTTGACCTGCGGGAGCGCGACCGAGAGATTGCTGAAGGTCATCTGCACCTCGCCGGTAACCACCGCGACGAGCGCCGGCCCGCCGCCCTTGTACGGCACGTGCACGATGTCTATCTTCGCCATGGATTTAAACATCTCACCCATTAGATGCGCCGAACTTCCGTCACCAAAGGAAGAAAAATTCAGCCGCTTCGGAGTGGCCTTGGCCAACTGGATCAGCTCTTGCACCGACGCTGCGGCAACCGACAGATTCACGACCAAGATGCTGGGCACTGTCGCAATCAACGTGATGGGCGCCAAGTCGCGCCGTGGATCGAAGGGGAGCTTGGGATAGAGGCCGACGTTGCTTGCGAGCGTACTGACTGACCCAACGAGCAGCGTATAACCGTCGGGCGCTGCTTTGACGCCGATCTCGGTGCCGATATTCCCGCCGGCGCCGCCTCGATTGTCGATGACCACAGGCCGCCCCCACCGCTCGTTAAGCCGGTGAGCCACCAGCCGCGCGACGATATCGTTGGCACCACCAGGCGGAAAAGGCACGATCATCCGCACTGGTCGTTGGGGATAGTTCGACTCCGACTCCGCCGCTGGTGTGCCACCGCTGCCGGCGCCGAGTAGCACCGCCAATGATGCAACAACACAATTCAGCAATCGCTTGATCGTATTTTTACCTCGCTGGCGCGTTACCAAACAAGAACGGCTTTAACGCGGCCCAAATGAAATCGTTCGCTGGCGTAGGTATGGCGTGTTCCCTCCCAAGCTCCCTGACGCGCCCACCCAGCCACGGCAGCTCCAGACGATTGCCCGCCATCAGATCGACAGCCATCGAGGGCATCACCGTCGGGGGCATTGCTCGCGCGAAAGCGAGCCGCGCCTCTACCTTCTGCGGGGGTATCGAAATACCTGCCGCGCGCCCCACCGTTACAACCTCAGTAAATACGGTGGTGTATAGCGACCAGCAATCCTCGTCTTTTTGTATCACACCCATTGGCGATCGAAGCAGTGCGGTCAGTGAGCTGTTGGCGACCAATAGAATGAACTTATCCCACAGCAGAGCGGGGCCATCGCTACCGACTTCGACCGAAATGCCCGCAGTCCCAAAGGCTTCCTTAACCTTAAGCAGTCTGTCGGAGTTCTGGCCTTGCGCCTCAGCCACCATGATCACTTGTTGGGGACTTCTTTGACGGATTACTCCGGGCTCCTCGATAGCGGCGTTCAGTGATGCGGTTCCGTAGACTACGTGGTCCCATCCGAGCGTTTTGGCGAGCATCCCTGGTGCATCGATCCCGTTTTGGACCGGGATAACAATGGTGTTTTCTCCCAATAGTGGCTGGAGCGTGGGCGCAAGCGCTTCGATAGCCCACATCTTGGTGGTCACGATAACGACGTCACAGGATCCAATCGCACGCGGATCGAGCTCGGCTTCAAGTTGAACACTAAATCGACCGCTCGGGGCAATCAAAGCCAGGCCATTGCTCTTGATCGCCTTCAAGTGTCGTTCGGTTACCAACAGACTGACATTCACTCCCGCCCGCCGTAACACCGCGGCAAGCATGCCTCCTACTCCACCGGCACCCACCACACAAACCTTCATTGAAAGCCTTTCTGAAATGAGACCGCTTTTTTTTGCGATCTCGCACTACGCAGACTTGCTCAACGTTCGCGCAACCCTTGCACTTACCTGACCGCTCTGCCCTGCGGTGCCGGGCTTATGCATTTGGTCATCAGTCCATTCTACGAACCACATATATACGCTGTCAACGCGAACCTTGTCCAATGGAGTTTGAGTCTGAACGGGAAGCGTGATTCCAACGGGGTTTGAGTCTGAACAGATAGCTGGGATCGATCATGATGCGAGGCATGGCGATCGATATGAACGACAAACAATTGCGTACGCTGGCGCAGCTGCACGGCAGCAGTTGACGAGGAGGTCTTCGCATTGGGCAACCCGTTGGGCCTTGAAGGAACTGTCTCATCAGGGATCATTAGTGGGATTACGTCGACCTCTTTGTCTCGATGCTCGAGATGGCGGCTGAGCATTCACCTATCGCCCTTTCACGGCGGTACCCGGGGTTCGAATCCCCGTGGAGACGCCAGGAAACAAGGTAGTTGAGGATTGATCGCGGGGCGGTAATCTGCCCCTGTCGCAGAAGAACTGCTCTCTTTACTTAGGCTTCGTCCCGGGCCGCCTGGCCATTTCCTTGATGACCTGGTCGGTGATGTCGATCCTACGGCTGTTGTAGGTCGCCTCTTGCAAGATCAGGTCGAACTTGCCAGCCTCGGCAATGGCCTTGATCACGGCATTTGCATGCGCGACCAGTTTGGCGCGTTCCTCATTCTTGCGCACTTCAAAATCCTGCGTGTAACTGATGGCCATCCGGTCAGACTGCCTCATCATGGTCTGAACCGTTTGCGCCTTGGCTTCCTGCTCGGAAGGCGGCGTCGTGTTCTGCTCTTTTTCGAGTTGAGCCTGAGCGGCCGAGATTTGTTTTTGCAGATCCTTAATCTGTTTTTCGCGCGGCGCGAATTCCTTCAGCAGCGCTGCCATTGCCTGCTTGGCCGGGGCTGATTCATTCAAAACGCGAGTGCGATCCACGTATCCGATCTTAAGACCTTGCGCAGCGGCGCAAATCGCGCCTAGCATTAGTGCGGTTGCAATAAGGGCGCTGCGAATGTTCATGAGCCTGGTTCTGGAGAATGGTGACACGCCGGACATTCCGGTCCGAGTTATTGGAGAGTTTACCGCATAAAATCCGGTTGTGGGTTTCATCCGATTCCGCGGACACTTCCGATAGATGGCAGGATGCTATTGATCCTTGCATAATCGACTAACAAATGAATGTCGTCCTCGCGAAGCCTGCCCTCGAATGCTTTAATCGGGGGGCGGGGACCCATACTGAGCTACCACGAAGCGCGATGCATGGTATGGATTCCCGTTTCCACGGGAATGACATCGACCTGTTACGACTGTTAGCCAATTATGCAAAGCTCGATAAGTATGGAGCGCAATACCGCACTCATCGCCGGTGCCTCCGGGCTGATTGGACGCCGTATCGCCGATCATCTGATCGCCGCCGGAAACTGGGACGTCATCGGGCTCGCGCGCCGGCCACCGGCAGCGCAGAACATGCGCTGGATCGCAGTTGATCTCGCTGATATCGAGGATTGCCGCCGCAGACTGGGCGGGGTGAAGGCGGTGACCCACGTATTCTATGCAGCCCGCTTTGACCACCCCGAGGGCCAGCCGGATCCGGTGGAAATCAACGCCGCCATGCTGAACAACCTGGTCACCGCGCTGGAGCCGGCAGCCGCGCTGAAACATGTCCACGCGGTGCACGGCAGCAAGTACTACGGCCATCAACTCGGGCCCGTACCCGTGCCTTTGCGCGAGGACAGCCCGCGTGCCCGCGGGCGGAATTATTATTTTGAGCAGGAGGATTTCCTGTGCGCGCGCAGCCGTGGCCAAGCGTGGAGTTATTCGGCGTCACGCCCGCACGCGTTTTGCGATCCCGCCATCGATCATCCCCGCTCCATCGGGCTGGTTACCGCGGTCTTCGCGGCAATTCAGCGTGAGCTTGGTCTGCCATTTTATTTTCCAGGAAGCGCTGCGGCCTATCAGGCTCACACCCAATTCACCGATCTCGCACTGCTCGCCCGGGCGGCGGCGTGGATGGCAACCGAGCCGCGTTGTGCCAACCAGGCGTTCAACGTGGTCAACGGCGATTATCCACGCTGGTCGGAACTGTGGCCCCGATTCGCGTCCTGGTTTGGCCTGGAGGCCGGCGTTCCGCGCAATTTGAGTCTCGTTGAGTACATGGCGGATAAGGGCCCGGTGTGGGACAGGATCATCGTAAAGCATGGATTGCGTCGAACCCGCCTCGATACCCTGGTCTTGTGGGCGTATGGCGATTACCAGCTTCGTCCGGAATGGGACATAATGTCCTCAATGGCGAAGGCGCGCGCGTTGGGCTTTGAGGAAAGCATCGATTCGAGCGCGATGTTTATCCGGCAGTTCCAAAACTATCGCATCGGGAAAATCATTCCTTGAAGGGGGACACGGCCCATTGGGCGACCCTGATCAAGGAGGTGGGCATCCAGCCCGGGGGATGTTGTTTTAAGGCTGGCGTAAGCCAGCGGTTTGACGATCGCAATGACCGACTAATCAAGGAGTGCGTAATGAGTGAAGAGCCCAAGGCTGAAAAAGACATTAACGCCTTATCGGACAGAAGGTTTTCCGACATGACGCCGGGTGAGAAACTGCGCTTCATCGGCAAAGCAATCGTCTTCCTGGTCAGCGGAGGCTTCATCTATCCCACCTTGTGGGTCGACTGAGCACACTGCTGCGGCACTGATCGGCAACAGCCGGCGGCGAATTCCTGCCGGGCTGGGCATCACCGCGCGAATCTGCCGGAGAAAAACAAGGTTGAAGAGGACAATTCGAATGATGGCTGGAAAAACTGTCGCGGCGTGTACCGCTGCGCTCATCGTCATCACGGCGGTTGCGGATGCCCTGGCTCAGCGCGGGGCGGCGGCAGCGGAGGAGTACCCGACCAAGCCGGTACGCTTCGTGGTGCCATTTGCGCCTGGCGGCGGCACCGACATCGTTGCCCGCACCGTTGCACAGAAGCTTACTGAAGCCTGGAGGCAGCAAGTGGTTGTCGACAACCGCGGCGGCGGCGGAACCATCATCGGTACCGAACTGGTGGCGAAATCCGTGCCTGACGGCTACACCCTCCTCTTCGGCACGACCACGCTCGGCATCAACCCGAGCTTGCGCCGGACGCTGCCGTACGACACGCTGAAGGATCTCGAACCGGTCACGCAAGCCGCATTCCAGGCGTACGTACTGGCTGTTCATCCCGCCGTGCCGGCGCGGGACGTCAAGGAATTCGTGGCGCTCGCGAAGGCAAAGCCCGGCACGCTCAACTTCGGCTCCCCGGGGCCGGGGAGCGGCAGCCATCTTGCGGGAGAACTTTTCAAGATGTTGAGCGGCAGCGATATCGTACATGTTCCCTACAAAGGATCGGGCCCGGCCTTATCGGATCTCGTCGGCGGACAGATCCAGTTCATATTCGGCACCATCCTTTCCACGTTCCCCCAGGTGAAAGCCGGCAGGTTGCGCGCGCTCGGCGTGAGCAGCGCGAAGCGTTCGTCGGCGCTGCCCGACGTGCCCACGATCGCCGAGGCCGGCGTGCCCGGCTACAGTGCGGCGTCGTGGAACGGGGTGTTGACGCCGGCCGGCGTGCCGCGAAGCATCCTCAAGAAACTCAATGCCGACATCGTCAAGATCCTGCACAGCGCGGAGGTGCGCGAGCGGCTGGCGGGCGACGGCGGCGAGCCGGTGGGCGGTTCGGCGGAAGAATTCAGGGCCCTGATCCGCAGCGAGATCGCGAAGTGGGCGAAAGTGATCAAGGCGGCCAACATCCGCGCTGAATAAGCGCGCCGGCTCAGTGCGGTGTCGGTTCGGGCTGCACCGCTTGACGCGCGTGCACGGGAATAGTCGCGCGCAATAGCTCCCGGATGTCGGGCAGCGTGCGGCAGTTTTGGATAACTGCGAGCAGGCGCCGCGCACCCGGTGCGCCGAGCACGCGTCCGGCGCAATCCATGAATTTCTCAACGCGATCCTGCGGCGTCATCGGCCACGCCGGAGAACCGGGCGTCTTGTCAACTCGCATCTCAAAGCGGCCGCGCGTCGTGTCTATTGCCACGTCGGTGTAGCCGGTCACTCCCGAATACACGCCCTGGTCCTCGATGCGATAGCGCCGGGCTTTCGCCATCAGCGCACGCACGGCGGGACGCTGCAACATGGCATCGGTAAAGGTTTCCAAAGTCAGCGCTCCGTCGAGCACCGTCGCCGCTGCGACGTATTCGATGCTGAACTTTCCCTCAAGGCCGGTCGTTGGGTTGAAGCTCACCAGGGCGTTGTCCGCGCCGGGTGGAAAGCCGACAGCGATAGCCGTAACTTCGTCCGCCTTGATGGCGTGCCGCTTCATGAGCTCGAGCAGCCCACCCACCGCCCGGTGGTTGCAGTAGCAGCACGGCCAGCGCTTCACGTAGATCCCGGGCTCGGCCATCTCCCAGGGTTGGCCGAGACGTTCGACCAACACCGCCAGGTCCGCGCCATCCTCGCCCCGATAGGTTTCGAGCATGCTGCGCTCGCCGTCGAAAATGGACTCGTCCGCGGTGAAACCGTTCTTCGCCATCCACGCCGAGAGCACGGCGCAACGGGCGGCATGACCGGCGTGAAAAGGTTTCGTCATGGTGCCGAAGTTGCGGATGAGCCCGCTCATCTGGGAGGCCGCGAGACCCCATGCCATTCGCAACTGCGCGGGATCGAGCCTCCACAACCGGGCCGCGGCTGCGGTCGAGGAAAACACTCCAATCGTTGCGGTGGTATGCCAACCGCGCAGGTAGTGCCCGTGGCCAACCGCGCGCCCAAGCTTGCCCGCGACTTCGAGACCCAGCGCGTAAGCGGCAAGGACCTCGGCGCCCGAGGCGCCGGCGACTTCGCCGGCCGCAAGGGCGGCGGGCGCCATCGTTGCGCTGGGATGACCGCGGAGGCTGGGCAGGCTGTCGTCAAAATCAAGCGCGTGGGCGCAGATGCCGTTGGCAAAGGCGGCTTCCGCAGGCGAGGTGGCAAGGTGCAGGCCCCAGAAGGTGGCTTGGGGCCTGGCGCCCAACTCGTGCACCCAGCGTGCGGCGATGTCGCCAGCTTGCTCCAGCGTTCCGGCCAACGCCACACCCACCGTGTCGATGAGCGCGTCGCGCGCGCCCTCGATGACCGCCGATGGAATGTCGGCAGCGCGGGTTTCCGTCACGAATTTTGCGAGGCGCTCAGTGAGCATCGGAGTTCTCCTTGGCGTGTCTGTCATCGAAGTTACCCATCTGGACTATTCTCATCCACTCCAACGACCCAAAAACGCTGTGTGGAAAGGGCTCGTGGGAGGGGGCTTGCCCCCGATAATCGCGAGCAAGCTCGCTCCCACCGATGTGAACGATTCGGTCAACGGCGGCGCCCCAGCACCCTGCGCGCGATCAGGTTGCGCTGAATCTGGGTGGTGCCGCCGGCGATCGCGAATCCGCGCACGTCGCGATACAGACGCTCGATTGGATAGGCGCAGGAGTAGCCGTTCGCGCCGAAGAGTTGCATCGCGTCCGACACGACGGAGAGCGCGGCTTCGTTGGCGAAGGTTTTCGCAATCGCGGCCTCGGTTTCCGAAGGGAAGCCTGCCGTGGCGTTGACCGCGGCGCGGTAGATCAGGAGCCGGGCCGCGTCGAGTTTGACGGCCATGTCGGCAATCATCCAGCGCAAGCCCTGAAAATCCGCAAGCCGCTTGCCGAATGCCTCTCGCTGCTGCAGGTATTCGACCGCCTCGTCGTAGGCGCGCTGCGCGACGCCAAGCGCGATCGCGGCGTTGCAGCAACGGGACAGGCTCATCGACATCAGCGAGGACTGGAAATCGCCGTGCGTCATGCGGTTGGCCACGGCTACGCGGCAGTCGCGAAACAGCAGCTCTGTCGAGGGACTGCCGCGGTGACCCATCAGGGGCTCGATCTTCCCGATCTCAAGACCAGGAGTACCGCGCTCGATAATGAGCAGCCCTTTTTCACTCTTTTCCCGTTCCTTGAAGACGACATCGACCAGAAAAAGGTGCGCAACCGCTCCGCGCGAAATCCAGCATTTGTTGCCGTTCACGACGTAATGGCCGCCGTCGAGCACCGCGCTCGTGCGGATGCGGTTCGCGTCGGAGCCGGCTTGAGGCTCGCTCATCGCGTGGCAAGGCAGGACCCGTCCGGCGGCGATCTCGGGCAGGTACTTCGCCTTGTGCTCGTTGCTGCCCAATTGCGCGATGCGGTTGGCATGCACGTTGGAGCTGAACACGTACATCGTGGTGCTCACGCACGCCCAGCCGAACTGCTCAAGTACGAGCGCAAGGTCCATGATGCTGCCGCCAGAGCCGCCGTACTCCGCTGGAATGAGCAACCCGAAGTAGCCCTGCTCGGCGAGCAGCTTGATGTTGTCCCAGGGCACTTCGGCCTTTTGATCCCAGCGCGCCGCGCGGTCCTTGAACACTTCGCGCGCAAGCTTCTGCGCTTCGTTGCGCAAAAGTTCCTGTTCCCCGGTCAGTCTGAAATTCATCTTCGCGTTGCGGCAGGCGGCGGCCGCCGGTGAGTCGTCATGTGTCCGTGGTATGGACGAGTTTGTGGACGAGTAGCGCGATTCAGTATACGGCAGCCGGGCCGCGGCTGACTAGAACTTGTCTCAATAATAGGAACGTGATGCGTCGTGGCCGGCAGTCGAGCCATGAAATGCGACCATGTCGTGGAACATGCCAACCTTGGGCGGCGCAGGGCGCTATAATCACAGGCGTCCGCGAGAACCAGAACGAATTCTTCCGCTTCCCGTCCCGACGCACAATGACGACACCATCCGAAGCACCGCAGGCGCTCGCGGGCCTGCGCGTGGTGGAGCTCGCGGGCCCGATGAGCCAGTACTGCGGCAAGATGTTCGCCGATCTCGGCGCTGAGGTAATCCTTGTCGAACCGCCTGGCGGCGCGCGCGTGCGCGCGGCCCCGCCTTTCATTGGGGATCGCGCAGGGCCGGACCGCAGTCTCACCTTCTCCTACTTCAATACAAGCAAGCGGGCGATCACGCTCGACCTGACGAAAACCGAGGGGCAGTTCCTGTTTCGCCGGCTCGCGCAGACCGCGGACCTCGTGGTCCAAGCTGAGAAGCCCGGCACGCTCGCTGCGTGGGGATGCGGCTACGACGCGCTTGCGGCGCTCAAGGCGTCACTCGTGCTGCTCAGCATCACGGCGTTTGGACAAACGGGTCCCTATGCGCAGTACGAGGGTGAGGATCTCATCGGGCTTGCGAGCGGCGGCTTTCTGTATCTCGGCGGGTATCCCGACGCGCCGCCCACCGGCGCCTTCGGCAACCAGGCTGTTCTTGGCGCGAGCATGTACGGGGCGGTGGCGGCGATGCTCGCGCTCACCAACGCGGAGCTCACCGGCGAGGGCGATCACGTCGACGTATCGATGCAGGAGTGCATGGTGATGGCGATGGAGAACGCGGTCCAGTTTTACGATCTCGAGGGCACGGTGAGGAAGCGCTACGCCGGAGAGCAGCGCTTCGCCGGGACCGGTGTCTTCGAGTGCAGGGACGGTTACATTTACATGATGGCGGCGGGTATCGGCGCCAACAAGTTCTGGGGGTTGAGCCTGCAATGGTTGAGCGACGAGAACGTGCCGGGCGTGGAGCGGCTGCAGGGAGCGCAGTGGACTCACATCGAGTACGTCCGGAGCGATGAGGCGAAGCGCATTTTCGCCGAGGTGTTCGGGCCGTGGGCGAAGACCAGGACCAAGGCCGAGCTCTACCACGAAGGCCAGCGTCGCCACATTCCGCTGGCGCCGATCAACACGCCCGGGGATATTCTCCAGAGCAGCCAGCTCGATCACCGCCGGTTTTTTGTGCGCGTGCCGCACCCTTTGTGCGAAGAACCATTGCTGATGCCAGGCGCGCCCTACAAACTCTCGCGGACGCCGTGGCGCATCCGGCATCCGGCGCCGCGCCTGGGAGAACACAACACCGAAGTTTATGGCGCGCTCGGCCTCGCCGGCGCCGACCTGGAGCACCTGGCGGGGGCAGGAGTGATCTGATGGCCCGGTTGCCGCTGTCGGGAATACGCATGACCGACTTCACCTGGATCGGCGCCGGTTCGTACGCCACGAAAATTCTCGCCGACTTCGGCGCCGACGTGATCAAGATCGAAA
>Ga0156176_1270_pt1 | contig 47488 bp, 47 predicted proteins | sample RifCSPlowO2_12_FD_107829 | JGI IMG/M metagenome (GOLD analysis project Ga0156176, IMG submission 107829) | Betaproteobacteria bacterium RIFCSPLOWO2_12_FULL_62_58
GTTCCGCCGCAACCGCGGCGCCGGCGCAGCCCAGCCCGCCGACCAGTATCCAACACCAGCGCGTCATGTTTCCCTCCTCCGTGAAATCCGCAAGGCGCTCTTGATCTGTCGGATAGTATCGCATACCCGGATGACGGCGCAGCGGCGCGCTGCCGGCCGGCGTGATGCGCATGGTATGGTAAATTAGGCGTAACACTGTGTCAGAGAGAAACCGATGACCACGCTCGCTCAAAAAACCCGCATCCAATACGTCTACGACTTCACCGCGCTGGACCGCGTTCCGGAAAGTCAGACCAGCGCCAAGGTTGCCGCCAAAAGGCTGCTTTCCGGGCCGACACTGCAGACCGGAAAGTCTTCCACGGTCGGGGCGGCGCTCACCGGGGAGCACATCATCGTCGCGCTCGCGGGCCAGAGCCGCGGTTCCGGCGCCAAGGCGCACACTCATCCCAACGAGCAGTTCAACTATATCGTGCAGGGCGTCATGACGGGTGACATCGCCGGCGAACTCGTGTTCGCGCCGAAAGGCACGCTCATGCACACGCCGGCGCGGGTCGTGCACACCGGTCTGGCGTGCCCCGATGAGGACCTGATCTTTCTGGCGGTGAAAGACACGCGTCATGGCATCGTCGGTCCGCCGGTCGACGGCAAGTATGACGGCCCGAACTACCTGCCGGGTTTCGGCACGCGCGCCGGTGAGCCCATGAAATCCACCGCCGGGCTGATGGCGGATTCGGGGCGCGATCCGGCGGGCGTGAAGACCCGTTACATTTACGACTTCGCGCATCTCGCGGAAAAACCCGGCCGTGTGTCGAGCGCGATGGTGACGCCGCAGGTGAACGGCACGCCCGGGTCAACCGGCCCGGTGGTGACCGGCGAGATGCTGCACGTGGGGTTACTGCGTTATGCACGCGGCGGCGGGTTGCAGCGCCACTCGCATCCCAACGAGCAGTTCACGTTCGTGGTCGAGGGAATGGTGCGCGCCGAGATCGACGGCGAGGAGGCGCTCGTCGGGAAACACTGCGTGCTGCACGTTCCGGCCGGCGTGCCGCATGCGCTCGCCGCGACCGGTGAGCAGGACGCGCTGGTCGTGACGGTGCAGGATACGCGTCACGGCTTCGTTGGGTGAGCGGTGAGCAGTGAGCGGTGAACGGTGAATGTCGTATTAAAGTAAAATCGTGGTGACGAAACCGGGCCCGCCGGGCCTTGAGGAGGAAAGATGTCCACTGCGACACAGGAAAGGTCCAGGATCCAGTACGTTTACAACCTCGATGACCTGTTCAGGGTGCCGGAAGGGCCTTTGAGCTGCAAGGTCGCGCCGAGCAAGCTGCTCTCCGGCGACACGCTGGCGACCGGCAAGTCTTCGACGGTGGGGCCGGTCTTGACCGGCACGCATGTACATGTGGCGTGGGTGGTGAAGCCGCGGGGCACCGGGTCGAAGCTGCACACCCATCCCAACGAGCAGTTCAACTACGTGTTGCGCGGAACGCTGATCGCCGACCTCGACGGCCAGGTGTTGCGCGTGCCGGCGGGACACGTCGTCCACATTCCCGCGGGCATGGTGCACTCGCACGTGGCGAGCCCCGAGGAGGACGTGCTGTTCATCGCTGTGAAAGACACGCGCCACGGCATCGTCGGCCCGGCGGTCGACGGCAAGCACAACGGGCCGCGTACATTGCCCGGATTCGGTTCCAATAAGGATAACGAATGGCGGCTTGGCCCGGACGGTCTGCCGCTCCCGCAAAGCCCGCGCGTCAGCAGGGACAAAGTGCGTTACGTCTACAACTGGGAGGAACTCGACAAGGTTCCGGAAGGCCCCTGCAGCGCGAAAGTCACGCCGCGCGCGTACGTTTCGAAAAAGTCGTCATCGTTCGGCGCGGCGCTGACCGGCGACAAGGTGCACGTCGGACTGATACACAAGGCGCGCGGTTCGGGCTCGAAACTGCATACGCATCCGAACGAGCAGTTCAACCTCGTGCTGCAGGGCACGCTGCATGGAGATATCGACGGACAGACCGTGCTGGTGCCCAAACACCACGCGATTCACATGCCTGCCGGCGTGGTGCATTCGATGGTGGCGGGCGGCGACGAGGACGTGCTGTTCTTCGTCGCCAAGGATACGCGCCATGGACTGGCCGGGCCGCCGGTCGACGGCATCGAAGACGGGCCGCGTTTTCTGCCCGGGTTCGGGCCAAAGCGGTGACTGAAACACCAAGAACCACCCCCACGAGTACGCGAATAGCCTGATACCTACCTGACCGGCTTCACCGAATCCTTCCCAAGGAGAGGGCATGGATGTTTCGCTGAACGAAGAACAGCGCGCGTGGCAGTTGAAGGCGCGGCAATTCGCGCAGGAAGAAATCCGTCCCATCTCACTCACGCGCGACCGGATTTCCGACCCGCGCGCGACCTTCGACTGGGACATCATCAGGAAGGGCTCGAAGCTCGGCTTCCGCACGGCGGCGGTCCCCAGGGAGTGGGGCGGGCACGGGATCGACTTCGTGACGCAGGCCCTGGTGATGGCGGAGCTCGCCAAAGCCGACAGCGCGATCTCCAAGACCTTCAGCCAGTGCTGGAAGTGGAGCCACATGATCGCGGCGTGCTGCACCCCGGATCAGAAGAAGCGCTTCCTGGAGCCGTTCCTGGCGGACGATACTTTTCTGCTGGGCCACGCCGGCACCGAGCCCAATGCCGGATCGGACCATCGTCTGCCGCCCGAGGACGATCCCAAGTCCGGCTGGAAACTCAAGGCGGAGCGCAAGGGCGACGAGTGGATCCTCAACGGGGAGAAGTGCTTCATTGCGAACGGCGGCGTGGCGAAGGTGTTTTTTGTGAGCACGAGGACCAACCCGAACGTCAGCCAGAAAGAGGGCACCACCGAGTTCCTGGTGCCGATCGATACGCCCGGCATGCGGGTGGGCAAGGTGTTCAACAAGAGCGGCTGGCGCTTCTACCAGAACGCGGAGCTGATCTTCGAGAACGCCCGCGTGCCCCACGCCAACATGGTGGGCGAGGTGAACGGCGGATTCAACTTGCGCAGCGCGACTTCCGCGCCGTTCGGCAACCTCGAGCTCGCGGCGAACGCGCTGGGGGTGTGCGAGGCCGCGGTCGAGATGGCGACGCGGCACGCCGGGACGAGATGGCGGGAGTCGCGCTACTTCATCGACAACCATGTCATCCAGCTCAAGCTGTCGGAGATGCACATGCTGACCGAGGCGCTGCGCTCGTTCGTCATGCGGGTCGCCGCGGAGGCCGATGATAAGACGGCACGCCACTCCTCCATGAACCACGCCTTCCTGCAAAATTTCGCGACCGACGTCATCCAGCGGGTGACGCGCCTGAACATGGACATTCACGGCGGCGCGGGCGCGATGACGATGGACGCGGGCGTGGACAAGCTCGCGCGCGACGCCGTCATATGGACGCACCTCGCCGGCGACTCGGTGCAGCGCATGAAGGCCGTCCGACGGTTGAAATGGAATTGACCGGCTCTGCGGCGCGCGCGGAGAACCCGCTATTGACCACCATTCGGGGACGATAACAGATATGTACGATCTTCAGGCGCGGGCACCGGCATCGCCAATCCTTACGCGATGATCATGTCGGGCAAGATGCTGCTGGATGGCTTTTCGATCGATTCATGTCCGAGGCGGAAAACGATGGCTACATTTATGGATTGGGGTATCCTTTCTGCGCGGAAATCGTCCGCGTGGTCCGCCCGCGCGGCAGTGGTGGCGCTGGCCGGGGCGGTCACGTTCTCGCACGCGCAGCAGAGCGGTTGGCGACCCGAACGGCCGGTGGAAATCGTGGTGCCGTCTGCCGCAGGCGCCGCGACCGACGGCACCGCACGCCTCATCCAGAGGATCTTGCAGAACACTCGCATCGTCGATGTTCCTGTCGTTGTGGTGAACAAACCGGGCGGCGGCCAGACCCTGGCGATGAATTATCTCGACCAGCGCGCGGGCGACGGGCATTATCTGCTCAACTCCACCATGAGCCTGATGACGAACCACATTCAGGGACGGTCGAAGGTCAACTATACCGACTACACGCCGCTGGCGATCCTGTTCAGCGAGTACATGACGTTGGTGGTGAGACCGGATTCTCCCCTGAAGACCGGCCGCGATATCGAGGAGCGGCTGAAGAAAGATCCCAACTCTGTCAGCATTGCGGTCGGCATTGCAGTCGGGGGGACGAATCATCTTACGGTCGCCTTGGTGACGAAAGCCATGGGCATCGACGTGAAGAAGCTCAAGACGGTTGTGTTCCAGGCGAACGCTCACGCCCTGACAGCCATCATGGGCGGACACGTTGACCTTTCGTCGATGTCGCTGGCGACGGCGTGGAATGCCACGCAGCAGGGCAAGCTGCGGATCATCGCGATCACCTCGGATCGGCGTCTGGGGGGTGCCTTGGCGGACATTCCAACTTGGAAGGAACAGGGGTTTGACGTGGTGTTCACCAACACGCGGTTCATACTCGGCCCGAAAGGAATGAGCCCGGCGCAGACGGCGTATTGGGATGCCGCGTTCGAGCGGCTGGTCGAGAACGAAGAGTGGAAGAATGAGGTCAGGAAGAATGACTGGGTGTTGGATTATCTCGGGAGCAGGCAGAGCTCGCAGCGCCTGGCCGGGATCTACAAACAGCTCAAGGGGGCGTTGGTCGACGCCGGTCTGGCGAAGGAATGAACGTGCAGAAGACGAGCGACGGCCAAAACGCCAGAGTCGATCGTTAATCGACTGAACCAGGAGATCGTGCGCATCCTTAACAGTGCAGACGTGAAAAGGCGGCTTTTCGACTCCGGAGCCGAGGTCGTCGCCAGTTCGCCGGCGGAGTTGACGGACGCGATAAAATCCGACATGGCTACGACCGGCAAGCTGATCAAGGATGTCGGCGTCCGCGCTGATTAGTCGCAGATAGAAAGCGACGGTCGATTATTGAGCTTCGCGCAAATGGGTGACGACTCATTTGCACCACAAATTTAAGGTCGTGCGCGCCGGTGCACAAATCGCGGAGAACAGGAGCAGAATCGGCGTGCGTCCCTTGAACGACGAAAAGATCGCGAGGCTGACCTCACGGGTACGGGAGGTGGAGCAAATGTCGGATATGTCCGCTTTTTTCGAAGGCATACATTGAAGAACGAGATGCGGTCCGCGCTCATCGTTCTCGCATGCGTTGCCACCGTGGCGCACGCACAGCAGAAGCCGGGCCAGTTTCCGGGCGGTTATCCGAGCAAGTCGATCCGGATGCTGGTGGGCAACGCTCCCGGTGGCGGCATCGACATCACTGCCCGTGTCGTGGCGCAGAAGCTCACCGAACGGTGGGGCCGCTCCGTTGTCGTGGACAACCGTCCCGGAGCCAGCGGAATTATCGCGATGGATCTTACAGCACGGGCGACCCCGGACGGCTATACGCTTCTGGTCACGTCCGGCAGCCTGATTGCCAGTGCCATGGTGCAGAAAAAGGTGCCTTTTGATGTCCGGGAAGCTTATGCGCCGATCACGCAGTTGACCTCGCTGTATTATTTGCTGCTGGTTACGCCGTCGCTGCCGGTCAACTCGGTCACCGATCTGATCGCCTATGGGAAGAGCAAACCAGGCGCGCTCAATTACGGCTCCTCCGGCATCGGCGGGGCCGGACATCTTGCCGGCGAACTTTTCGGCTCGATGGCAGGGGTGAAGATGGTGCACGTGCCCTACAAGGGCGGTGGCCTGGTACTGGCGGATATGATCAGCGGACAGGTTCAACTGGGCTTCACCAGCACGATTTCGGGCATGCCGCACGTAAGAAGCGGCAGGCTGAAGGCACTTGCCGTGACGAGCCCTCGACGCGCCCAGGCCTTTCCCGATCTGCCAACCATCTCTGAAGCGGGTGTCCCGGGTTTCGAGTTGATCAACTGGTACGGGCTTTTTGCGCCGGCAGGAACGCCGCCGGCTATTGTCTCGGCGCTGCACCGGAACGTGACCGAGGACCTCAACAGCGCGGAGGTTCAGGCCATGTTTGCCAGGGATGGCGCCGACGCGGCACCGTCCGGCTCGCCGGCACAGTTCAAAGGCATACTCGCCAAGGAGATCGACATCTGGGAGAAGGTCGTAAGAATACCGGGCTTCGCTGAAAGCTTGCGTTGACTGCAGATGGCTCAAGCCACCGGGGCTCCTGGCCAGGTGGACCTGACGTTCAATAGTCGCAAAGGAGGAGTAAATGACGACGACACTTCTATCCGCCATCTTTTCCCGTGGACGCTGGCTGGCCGGCATCGCGGCCTTCGGCGCCATGTGCGGGAGCGCTGCGGCCGCGGAATGGACACCCGGCGATCGCATCACGCTGGTTACGCACTCCAGCCCCGGCACCGGCAACGAGCTGATGCTGCGCGAGATCGCCGACATCTGGAACAAGAACAAGCTTGCGCCCAAGCTGGTGTCGGTGGAGAGCGTCACCGGCGCGCAGGGCGAGAAGGCGCGGCGCTATGTCATCACGCAGAACCGCGGCAATGCGCATATGCTCGCAGCGCATACGCCGCCGTCGCTCAACGTTCCGCTGTTGATTGGTTCCGACACCGGGTGGCGGCAGTTCACGCCGATCGCGATGATGGCGCTGGACCCGATGGTACTGCTGGTGAACGCCGAGGGTCCCTACAAATCGCTGAAGGACCTGGTCGCTGCGGCCAGGGAAAAACCGAAGCACGTGCTGCAGGGAGGCGGCAATTACGGCAACAGCGCCTCGATGGCGGGCAGGATTCTGGAGGAGGTGGCCGGCGTGTCGTTCTCCTTCACGCCGTTCAAGGGCGGCGGAGACGCGGTGATCTCGCTGCTCGGCAAGCACGTGCACTTCGTTATCGAAAACCCCGCCGAGATCGCGCAGCACGTCCAGGCCGGCAAGCTCAAGGTGGTGGCGGTTTCCACGCGCCTGGAACTGTTCCCCGATGCTCCGACGTTCGCCGAAGCCGGCTACAACGTAAGGATACTCAGGCAGTTTCGCTCGCTGGTGGCCCCGCCCGGCATTCCCCCGCAGGTGTCGCAGCATTACGTCGGACTGCTGGATCGCACGCGCGGCACGCAGCAGTGGAAGGACTACTTGAAGCGAACCGCCCTCATCGACAGCTGGATGACCGGCGCCGATCTGGTCGCGTTTTACGAACAGGAGGAAAAGGAATACCTGCGGCTCGACAAGGAAATGGGTTTAATGAAGCAAAAGTAAGCTTCGCGCCGCATGAATAAGAAAAATCAGGCTGCGGCTTTTTTCAGCGCCGACCGTATCGCCGCGCTGCTGTTGCTCCTGGTGGTGGCGCTCTACGGCTGGGAGGGCGCCAAGCTTACCGCTGCGCTGCAGGTCGACGTCATCGGGCCGGGTTTCTTTCCCAAGATCCTCACCGCTATCGGCGTGATGCTGGGGGTGCTGCTGTTCATCAGGCGGTCTCCCCGTGAGGGCGATGACAAGAACGCTGCCAAGCAAGGTTCCGATCTTGTGGCGCTGGCGCCACTCGCGTTCCTCCTCGCCTACGTGCTGGCGCTCGAGCCGGTGGGTTTCCCGCTGGCCACTGCGGCGTTCCTCGCGATCACCTTCAGGTATCTCGGCCATCCGACCTGGAAAAGCGCGTTATTCCATGCGGTGGTGATTACCGCCGTCGTCTTTGGATTGTTCCACTTCGGCCTCGACATCAAGCTGCCGCTCGGCGTCCTGGCCGGATGGGCGTGATACTGCGGCCATGGGCGAAACGCTACCGCTGCTGCTGAACGGTTTCGAACTCGCGCTGCGGCCCGAGAACCTGATATTCGCTTTCGTCGGCGCTTTTCTCGGCACGGTCATCGGCGTTTTGCCGGGCATCGGCCCGGCCGGCGCGCTCGCCATGCTGCTGCCCATCGTGCTCAACATGAATCCGGTGGGCGCGATCATCATGCTCGCTACGCTCTACTCGGGCGCGATGTACGGCGGCTCCACCACTTCCATCCTGCTCAACGTGCCGGGCGAGACGTCGTCGGTGGTCACCTGTCTCGACGGCCACCAGATGGCGCTGCAGGGGCGCGCCGGGCCGGCGCTGTGCATCGCCGCGATCGGCTCCTATATCGCCGGCACGCTGGGGGTGGTGGGGCTGATGCTGTTCGCGCCGCTGATCGCGGGTTGGGCGCTCAACTTCGGCCCGCCAGAGTATTTTGCACTGATGGTGTTTGGACTGTCCGCGGTCGCGAGTCTCTCCGGCGACTCGCTGGTGAAGGGCCTGATCGCGATGATCCTGGGGCTGATGCTCGCCACCGTCGGGACCGACGTCACCGGTGTGGCGCGCTACACCTTCAACATGCCCGAGATGCTCGACGGCGTTGAGTTTCTGGCGGTCACCATCGGCCTGTTTGCGATCTCGGAAGTGCTGCTCAACACGAACGAGATGCGCGGCGGGCTGAGGCAATCGGTGATCAAGCACAAGCTGTTCATTTCGCTCGGGGAGATCCGGGAAAGCCTGGGCGCGGTCCTGCGCGGCACGTTCATCGGGTTTTGCGTCGGCGTCATGCCGGGCGCCGGCGCGGGGATCGCGGCATTCCTGACGTATTCGGTCGAGACGCAGGTAAGCCGCCATCCCGAGCGCTTCGGCAAGGGGGAGATACGCGGCGTGGCGGCGCCGGAGTCGGCCAACAACGCGGCAAGCGTGGGGGCGATGGTGCCGATGCTGACGCTGGGCGTGCCGGGATCGGGCACCACCGCCATCATGTTGATCGCGCTCACTGCGCTCAACGTGCACCCCGGCCCGCTGATGTTCACCCAACGCGCCGACGTGGTGTGGGGTCTCATCGCCGCGCTCTACCTCGGCAACGTCATGCTGCTGATCCTCAACCTGCCGCTGGTCGGGATCTTCGTGCGGCTGCTCTATCTGCCGATGCGATTGCTGCTGCCGGTGGTCATGGTGATCTGCGTGATCGGTGTCTACAGCGCCAATCAAACCGTGCTCGACCTGGTATTCCTGTGCGCTTTCGGCATGCTGGGCTATTACATGAGAAAGCACGGCTACCCGGTCGCGCCGGTGATCCTGGGACTGGTGCTGGGGAATCGCATGGAGGAAGCGCTGCGACAGTCGATGATCATGACCCAGGGCAATCTGCACTGGCTGCTCGAAAGGCCTATTGTCGTATTCTTCCTGGCGCTGACGTTGATTTCGCTGACGGCGCCGTTGGTGATGCGGCGTCTGCGTTTTGGCGGAAAACCGGTCAAACTGGAGCAGGAAGAGAGTTGACGTCACTTGCTCACGTCAGGCGGTGCGCCGTAACATCACGGTTTTCAACGCAATGCATCAACAAGGGGAATCAACATGTCTCGACTGACCTTGAAACAAGCCAACACGATCATCGAAAAAGCGTTTGCGAAGGCGCGCGAAATGAAAATCAAACCGCTCGGCGTGGTCGTGCTCGACGACTCCGGCAACATCGTATCGGCGCAGCGCGAGGACGGCGCGAGCATGTTCCGGCTCGACATCGCGCGCGGCAAGGCGTGGGCGGCGGTGGCGATGGGCGCATCGAGCCGCGCGCTCAACAAGCGTTCCAAGGAAAACCCCAACTTTTTCGTGACGCTGGCTGCCACGGCACAGGGGAAATTCCTGCCGCAGACCGGCGCCGCGCTGATCAAGAACGCCGCGGGCGAGATCATCGGCGCGGCGGGCGGGAGCGGCGGCACCGGGGACGAAGACGAGGCCTGCTGCGCCTACGGCATCGAGCAGGCGGGACTCACCGCGGACGCCTCGGCTTAGGAGAAGTGACGAGAAGGAGTGACGATAAGAAGTGACGAGAAGAAGTGACGAGAGAAGGTGACGAGTTTTTTCGTCACCCTTTCCCGTCACCTTTTTTCGTCACCAGTTTCCATCACGTCTTTTCGTCACTTTCTCAATTCTCTTGATCGTAACTCCCCTCTGACATGAGTGCGTATCGCCCCGCCGACATCGGCATGCCGCTCGCCGAAGTCGACACGCCGTGCCTGATCCTCGATCTTGACGCTTTCGAGCGCAATCTCGATCGCCTCAAGGAATCGCTCGCGGGCAAGAGCGTACTGCTGCGCCCGCACGCGAAAAGCCACAAGTGCCCGCAGATCGCGCTGCGCCAGATCGCGCTCGGCGCGGTCGGCGTGTGCTGCCAGAAGGTGAGCGAGGCGCAGGCGCTGGTGGAGGGCGGCGTCAACGATGTGCTGATCGCCAACGAAGTCGTCGGCGCGCCAAAACTGAAGCATCTTGCCGCCCTGGCCAAGCAGGCGCGCGTCGCGGTGTGCGCTGACGATGCCGGCAACGTGGCTGCGCTCGATGCGGCGGCACGCGAATTTGGCGTCACGCTCGACGTGCTGGTCGAGATCGACGTTGGCGCCAACCGCTGCGGCGTGGAGCCGGGAGAGCCGGCATTGCAGCTTGCGCGGAAAATCGCGGCGTGCAAGAACCTGCGCTTTGCGGGCCTGCAGGCGTACCAGGGTGCTGCCCAGCATCTGCGCAAGGTCGAAGAACGCCGCACGGCGATCGAGGCGGCGGTAGCGAAAGTGAAGGGAACGACGACGCTGCTCGCCGCAGCCGGCATCACGTGCGAGAAGGTGACGGGCGCCGGGACCGGCACTTACCTGTTCGAGGCGGCGAGCGCGGTCTACCAGGAAATCCAGCCCGGCTCCTACATTTTCATGGATGCCGACTACGCCAGGAACGAGTGGACCGAGAGCGGCATTCCCCGCTTCGAGCACAGCCTCTTCGTATGGACCACCGTGATGAGCCGGCCGTCGCCGGAGCGCGCGATCGTCGATGCCGGCCTCAAGGCTTCCAGCGTCGATTCCGGCATGCCGCGTGTGGCGGATGCGGACGGGGTCGAGTACGTGAAGGCGTCCGACGAGCATGGCGTGCTGCGGTTGAATGGCGCAGCGGGTTACGCGGTCGGCGACAAGCTCAAGCTCATTCCCGGCCACTGCGATCCGACGGTCAATCTCTACGACGATTACGTGTGCGTGCGTAATGGGTGGGTCGAAGCCATCTGGCCGATCACCGCGCGCGGCGCCGTGTGGTAAAGCGTGAAACGTGAAACGTGAAACGTGAAATGAAATTCCCCTTTCCCCCGTTACTTGGGGGAGAGGGTTAGGGTGAGGGGGATCACTTTTCACTCATCGGCGCATTCATCTCTATAGAGGCAGGTCTGTATGGCGGCGATCAGAAAAGTCGGCTTCATCGGCATCGGCAACATGGGCAACCCGATGGCCGGGCACCTGGTGCGCGCCGGGTACGACGTTACAATATTCGACATCCGTCCCGAAGCCATGCAGGCGTTTGTCGCTCACCACGGTGGGCGCGCAGCGGCATCGCTGGCGGAGGTCGGCGAAGGCGCCGATGCCGTCATCACCATGCTCCCTGATGGCAAGGTGGTGCGCAAGGCGGTGCTCGGTGACGGCGTTGCCGCGGTGCTCGCTCGCGGGGCGCTCGTCATCGACATGGGAAGCTGCGACCCGATCGATACGCGCTCGCTGGATGCGGAGCTTGCGCCGCGCGGAATCGGAGTGATCGATGCGCCGGTGATGGGCGGCGTGGTGTTCGCAAAGGATGCGACGCTCGACATCATGGCCGGCGGCGACGCGGAGCTGGTGGAGCGTGTGCGGCCGGTGTTAAAGGCGATGGGCCGCAGCGTCACGCATTGCGGCGCAGTCGGTGCGGGGCATGCGATGAAATCCCTTGCCAACTACGTCAATGCCTGCGCGCTCATCAACGCGATCGAAGCGATGACGATCGGCAAGCGCTTCGGGCTCGACGCGAAGCTCATGGCGGATGCGCTGATCCCGCTGTGCGCCGGGCGCAACCATCCGCTCGAGAAGAAAGTGATCCCGCACATTCTCACGCGCAAGTACGGCACCGGCATGGCGATGGGCTTCATCGCCAAGGACGTGAAGATCGCGATGGACACTGCGAAGTCGATCGGCGCTTTTGCGCCGCTCGGCGAGCGCGTTTCCGAACTGTGGTCGGCCGCGGTCGACAAGCTCGGCTACGATCTCGACCAGACGCAGATCGCCCGCTACTGGGAAGAAGCTACCGGCGTGCGCCTGTAGCTTCTTGAATTTGCCGCCAAGGCGGCAGGAAAAATGGAAATTGAATCGCCAATGGTCGCCGATCAACACTGGCAAATCGAGCGGGGACTGAACAGATCGATTGGAAGTTATTGATTTTCACGCCCCCCGGTTTCTGTCAATCCATGCCTTGCATAAGGAGTTTGTCGGAGCCGAGTCCGACAAACTCCTCAGTCATTCGATCCTGATGCCGGCCGTCTTGATGACCCGCGTCCAGCGCGCCATCTCCTCTCGCATGTAAGCCGTGAGTTGCGCCGGCGTGCTGCTCGCGGGGTCGCCGCCCTGGCTCTGGAAACGCTGGGTCATCTGCGGGTCGGCAAGCATGCGCACGATCTCGGCGTTCATCTTCTTGACTATCGCTTCCGGTGTCTTGGCTGGCGCGAAGATGCCGTACCAAGTGGTGTACTCGTAGCCCGGCAGGCCCGATTCGGCCACGGTCGGCACCTCGGGCAGCGCCGGCGAGCGTTTCGCGCTGCCGATCGCGAGCGCCCTCAGCCTGCCGCTGCGCACGTGCGGCACGACCGAGGGCGCGCTGCTGATCACGAGCTGCACCTGGCCCGCGATGAGATCGGTGATCGAGGCCGCGCCGCCCTTGTACGGCACGTGCACGATGTTGATTCCCGCCATCGCCTTCAGCATCTCGCCGCCGAGGTGGTTGGGGGTGCCGACGCCGCTCGAGCCGAAGTTGAGCTGCCCGGGCTTCGCTTTGGCAAGCGCGATGAACTCGCGGATGTTGCGCGCCGCCAGCCCCGGATGCACGGCCAGGAGTTGCGGGAGAACGATGACGAGACTCACTGGCGCGAAGTCCTGGTAGGGGTCGTACGGGATCTTGTTCATCAGCAGCGGATTGAGCACCATGCCCGCTGACGTTCCAAGCAGCAGCGTGTAGCCGTCGGCCGCCGCCTGCTTCGCGATGAGGGTGCCGAGCACGCCGCCCGCTCCGCCGCGATTGTCCACCACCACCTGCTGTCCCCACGCTTCGCCGAGCTTTTGCGCGACGGCGCGTCCGACCAGGTCGGTATCGCCGCCGGGCGGGTAGGTGATGACCAGGCGGATCGGTTTCGTGGGGTAATTCGTGGCGGCGGGCGCGCTTTGCGCGCCTGCGGCAGGTGATGCGATTGCCGCCGCGATGAGCGCGGCGACCCCTGTGGCAAGTTTCATGTCCTTTTCCCCGGTGAGAGCCGTTGCTACAATTGGCGGAGAACGCCGCAACCGCCCGGTGTGGTTTTCATTATTCCACCGGACTCCTCATTTTGCGAGCCTGATCCGGATTCGCGTCGACCCATGCGAGCGCGTACCCGGCTGCCCCGGGGCAAAGACGGGGATGGCAGGCGCAGCATGTGATCGAGGCGCGCGGTTGCGCTGACAGAAACCGACCTTACGAGAAGACCCCCCGTGGCTGAAACCCGTGTCGACCTGCTGCACCTCCTTGAAGACCTGCGCGATGCCTATCCCGGCGCCATCGAGGAAACGATGCTCACCGAAATTCTCGCCAACTCGCTCGACTCGGGCGCGACCCGGATCCGCATCACGGCGGATACCGCCGGGGCGAGTCTCACCGTTTCCGACAACGGTTCGGGCATGCCGCGCCGCGACTTGCGCCGCTACCACGATCTTGCCGCCAGCACCAAGGCGCGGGGGCAGGGCATCGGCTTTGCGGGGGTCGGAATCAAGCTCGCGCTGCTCGCCTGCCGGGAGGTCGTCACGGAGACCCGGCGTGCAAAAGTCCACGTCGCGACACGCTGGCACCTCGCTTCCCGCCACCGCGCCCCGTGGAGATGGGTTCCTCCCCCGGGTCTCCTCGTCGAGCAGGGCACTGCGGTGCGGCTCGGTCTTGCAGATCCGCTCTCGCCCCTGACCGACCGCGGTTACGTGGAAGGGGCGGTGCGGCGCCACTACCAGCCGCTGCTCGACCCCGCCTGCGACTCGATGCTGCGCGAGCTGTACCCACGCGGCGTGAGCTTCGAAGTCAATGGTGAGGCGCTTTCCAGGCAGGCGTGTCCCATCGCGGAAACCGCGCCGCTCGCGATCCATACCGGGCGCAGGCGCAAGCCCTCCGCGCTCGGTTACCTCTACCGCGATGCCGCGCCGCTGCCCGAGGAACAGCGCGGCCTCGCCATCAGCACCTACGGAAAAATCATCAAGCGCGGCTGGGACTGGCTGGGCATCTCGCCCAACGCGCCCGAGCGCATCGGCGGTCTCATCGAATTTCCGATGCTCGCCGCCTCGCTTACGCTCAACAAGGGAGATTTCATCCGCACGGGGCAGCGCGGCGCTGCTTACCTCGCTGCGCGCAAGGCGATCCAGGAGGTGGTGCTGCGCCAGCTTGCCGCGTGGGGAGACGCGCGCGAGCAGCCGGAGACCGCACGGCCGCGATCGATGCGCACGCTCGAACGCGATCTTGAGCGCGTGCTGCTCGACTTGAGCGAAGGCTTCCCGTTGCTCGCGTCGCTGGTCGAGCATCGGCGCGGCAGCCAGAAAAGCCTGCCGCTTGGCCCGAAGGGCGGGGCCGATGGCGCGCCAGGCTTCGATCCGGCATTGGAGCTGAGCCCGATGAACCCGAAGGATGTGAGTGACGGAAGCGCGGGCATACCACCCTCCACCGAACCATCCGAAGCGCCGCCGGCAGATCGGCAGGAGACGCCACCGCGCGAGAGCGAAACCCCGATGACGGGTGGAGCGTTGCCGAGGCCGCGCGGTGAAAGACGACCGCTGCGGCTGGGTCTTGCGGTCCAGTTCGAGGAACGCCCCGGCAATCCGGAACCCGGGCGCCTGGTCGAATCCACGGTTTACGTCAACCGGGCGCACCCCGCGTATCGGCGCGCCGCCGCTTCGCGCTCCGAGGGCTATCACATCGCGCTCTCCGTTGTGCTCGCGCTGGCGCCACTCGCCGTGGAGCCCGCCGGAGAGCATGCGTTCGTCACCGCGTTCCTCGCGCGCTGGGGCGAAGCGGTGTCCGGCGCCTCCCCACGCCGCAAAAAGGCGGTGAATAGTAAATAGTGAATTGTGATCTATCCCACTTTTTCCAATGCCGCGCGTCATTGCCCTGTATCGGTATCCTGTGAAGGGCTTCACGCCCGAAGCTTGTGAAGTCTTGACCGTCCTCGACGAAGGGCGAATCGCCGGCGACCGCGTCCTCGGCATCCGATTCGCCAACTCAGGCGTGCCGGACGATGCCTGGAGCAAAAAGTATCAGTTCGTCGCGCTGGTGAACACACCCGGCCTGGCGCGTCTTCACCTCCGGTTCGATCACCGAGCGCTTCGGCTTACCATCAGCCTGGAGGGTACTGTTATGGTTGATGAGGCGCTCGACGATAACGGCCGTAAGCGAATCGCTGCCGCGGTCGAAAACTATGTGCTCAATCTGGAGGAGAATCCGCTTTCCCTCAACGCGGAGCGGCTCCCGCTGCGAGTCGCGGGGAACGGCGTTACGCCCCGTTATCAGGACAACGAGGCAGGTCAGGTGACACTGCACGGGCGCGAAAGCCTGGCGGCCGTCGCCGCCGCCACCGGCGATCCCGATCTCAGCGAGCGGCGCTTCCGCTCAAACATCGCCGTCGAGGGTCTGGAAGCGTGGGAGGAGCAAAGCTGGGTGGGGCGTAAGGTTCGCGTAGGGCAGATCGACTTCGACGTGGTGAAACCCAAGGTCAGATGCCTCGCGACGCACGCGAACCCTGAAACCGGCGAACGGGACTTGCCGATGCTCACGACGCTGATCAGTGCCTTTGCCCAGGAACAGCCGACTTTCGCAGTTGCGATGGTTACGAGTGGCGCTGGCGGGCAGATTCACATCGGCGATAAAGTCGGGCTCGTTGATTGAAGACCCGTCTCTGCCTATCCTCCATTGCAACTCACAAACCTACCGGTTTGCTGCCAGAAAGCCTTTAAAAACAACAAGGCGAAGTTTTATTGAGTTTTTTGACGATTTTCTTCATAATATGGCCTGAAATTTATATTCAGGCCTATTTATGCTTATCGAGTTCCGGGTAACCAACTTTCGATCCATAAACAGAACCCAGGTTTTGTCGCTGGTCGCGGGATCAGGGAAGGAGCGGATCGCTGAAAACACCTTGGAGTCGAGGCTGCCGGGTTTTCCGAGGCTATTGCGGTCGGCAGTAATTTACGGCGCGAACGCGGCCGGGAAAACCAACCTGCTGCGTGCCCTGCAATTCATGCAAGGCTTGGTGCTCAACTCGGCAACGTTTCAGGAAGGCGTGCGCATTGCTCACGCCCCCTTCAAGCTGAGTAAGACGACGACTAATAAGCCGAGCCAATTCGAAGTTGTCTTTGCCGACGATGGCGTACGGTACGAATATGGTTTTTCTGTCGATGCGGAGCGGTTTCACAACGAGTGGCTGATTGCCTATCCGCATGGCCGGCCGCAGAACTGGTTCGAGCGCACGTATCACACCGCGAAGAAAAAGTACGAGTGGCACTTCAGTGCCAAGCTGAAAGGCAGCCCACGTGTGTGGCGCGATGCCACGCGCGCTAATGCGCTGTTCCTATCGACGGCGATCCAGTTGAACAGCGAGCAGCTCCGTCCGGTGTTCCAGTGGTTCCAAAAGAAACTGGTGTTGATCGGAATGGGTGGGTCGCAGTTTAACCAGTCGTTGACGCTCCAGTTGCTGGAGCAGCCGGACGGTAAGAAAAAGTTGCTGCAGTTCGTTCATGCGGCGGATCTTGGCATCGATGATTTCTCATTGCAAAAAGAACCGATGACTCCGGTCGCAGTGGCGGAAGCAAACCTGGTGCGCGAACCGTCGCCCGCGAGCGCGGTCCCGATGGTCATCCGTGTCACGTCATTTCACAAGGCTGTCGATACTGGCGCACCGGTTCCACTGGACTTCAGCGACGAATCGAACGGAACGCGCATTTTGTTTCAATCCGCCGGTGCGTGGTTGAACGTGCTCAGGAATGGTGAAGTGCTCCTTTACGACGAGCTGGATACAAGCCTGCACCCATTGATGACACGGTTTCTGATCCGGCTTTTTCACAGTCATGCCTCCAATCAGAAAAACGCGCAGCTCGTGTTTACCACGCACGACACGTCGCTGCTGGACAGCGATCTGTTCCGCAGAGACCAAGTCTGGTTCATCGAAAAGGACGACAAAAACGCCTCGAAGGTCTATCCGCTATCGGACTTCAGTCCTCGAAAGGATGAGGCTCTCGAAAGAGGCTATTTGCGCGGTCGCTACGGGGCATTGCCATTCATTGGCGAGCTGAAGATCTGATGGCGAGGCGCAAACCACGGTCGGCAAAAACCTACCGGAGAAGAGGAGAGGTTCGCGAACCGTATGATGTCGTACTGATCGTGTGTGAGGGTAAAAAAACGGAGCCCACTTACTTCGAAGGGCTTAAACGGGCTTACCGTATGAGCGGTGCGAACATAACAGTGGTCCCAGGCGACGGTAATGATCCGGTCAGCATCGTCAAGCACGCAATCGCCGAATATGAGAAGGACATTTATGACCTCGTGTTCTGCGTCTTTGACCGGGATGGCCATGCGAATTATCAACAAGCGCTCGACATGATCGCCAAATCCGCGTCCGGAAAGAACGGAAAGCTTCAGGGAATCACGTCGGTGCCATGCTTCGAGATATGGGTCCTGTTGCATTTTGCCTATAGTACGGCCCCATATATGAAAACCGGCAACAAGTCCGGCTGCGACAAAGTAATCGACGCAGTTCGTGTCCACTTGCCAGAGTATGAGAAAGCTCTGACAGGCGTGTTCGAGCGGCTTGAGCCGCATACAAACCGAGCGGTGACTCACGCGGATCGACTGGCGCGGCACAATCGCGACACTGGATCGGATAATCCGGCGACGAAGGTTCATGAACTCGTAACGTATTTGCGGGGATTGAAGCAATAGCTGCAAAGGAAGAACTTATGACAGAACCAACTATCATTTGTCCGAATTGCACGACCGAGATCAAGGTCACTGAATCGCTGGCCGCAGCGCTTATCGAATCGGCTCGCCGTCAGTATGAGCGGCGCTTCACGCAGGCGCGTGGGTCTACGCTCGTGAACACTCTCGCCGCGCCGAGCCGGGACCTGATTCATCCCGGCGTGCTGCGCTACATGCACGAAGTCGGATTGCTGCGTTGAGCGATACGGGTTTATCGTTTTCAGGTTGGAAGGGCCTCACTGCGAGCGCTCACGTAAGCCGAAGACTAGGTCTGGACACTGGTCGTTATAATTTTTAATATTTACAAATGGTTATGATAACCAAGCGCGCTAAAGGGTTGAGCATAGCTAAACTTTGTTCCCAAAATATATATTTTAATGTATTATGGTTCACGATTTGGGAACGCTTTCAACTTGCCGCGAACTGACATCGAATGAAGCTCGTCGGCAGGGAAATCCTAGAGGAATTTATTGTTAGACATGCTGACACGAGAGGGCCAATAGCAAGCTGGTTCGCAGAGGCGGAGGCGGCCATATGGGAAACGCCTCATGACATTAAAGCGCGCTACGCAACCGCGAGTTTCTTAAGCGACAACACGGTTATATTCAATATCAAGGGAGATTCCTATCGACTCGAAACCCAAATTGCGTATAAGACTTCTGTCGTGATAATCGTCTGGGCTGGCACCCATGCTGAATATTCGAAACGTTAAAGAGAACCCAAATGCTGTCTGAACTTGCAGTCATTAAGAGCGAGGCCCAATACCGGACTTATCTCTCGGAAATAGGGCATCTCGTGGCGCTAGACCCTGAGCCAACTTCGCCGGAAGGGACGCGTCTGGAACTGCTCGCTCTGCTTACCGAGACCTACGAGAAGGAGCGCTATCGTATTCCGTTACCGAATCCGGTGGATGCCATTCTGTTTCGCTTGGAGCAGAAAGGGTTGCAGCAAAAGGACTTGGTGCCGCTTATTGGCAGCAAAGGCCGTGTTTCTGAGGTGCTGTCGGGCAAGCGGCGTCTGACCGTGCAGATGGTTAGGAACCTCAGCGCGCATCTCGATATCTCCGCTACCGTACTCGTTGGAGAGCCACAGCCGAGGCACAAGCTCCTGGAAGCAGAGCCGCCGCTCGCGGTGGTACGCGAGATCGTCAAAAGAGGCTGGGTCAAGGGCGGCAAAGTTACGCTAAAGAACGCCAGCGAATTCGTGGAGCGGTTGCTGTGCAAGGTCGACCTAAGCGAACCGAGACCCGCATTTCTGCGCAGCGCAATTCACGCGGGCATCGCGGGGCAGGTGAATTTGTATGCAATCAAACTTTGGATTGCAGAGGTACTGATTCGGTCTAGGGAACAAGACGTGAAACGTGGCCTGTTTAAACGAGAGACCTTCGGCGAGGAAACGCTTAAAGAGCTTGCGCGGTTGAGTTGGTTCGCCAAAGGACCCAAGCTTGCGGTTGAATATCTCTCCAAGCTCGGCATTGTGGTCGTCTGGGAGCCTCATCTTCCAGGTACTCGCCTCGATGGGGCGGCCGTGCTCGATGTGGACGGAACGCCCGTTATCGGACTCACGCTGCGGCACGACCGACTCGATAATTTCTGGTTCACGCTATTGCATGAATGCGTGCATATCATCAAGCATCTGCATGCGCCCGGAGAGACATTCGTGGACGATACCGAACGGTCTTTCGATACAGACGAAAAGGAGATCGAAGCGAATCGGATGGCTCGGGATTCGCTTATCCCGCAAGAGGCATGGCGGCGTAGTGATGCTAATCGGCTAAAGACCGCAGAGGCGATAAATGCACTCGCAGCGGAGCTCAAGATCCACCCTGCCATCGTTGCAGGACGCATCCGTAGGGAGGCCGGGAATTACAAGCTGTTTTCCGCCTTGGTAGGTCACCGTGCGGTGAAAAAAGTGCTTAACGCTTGAGCCATGGCTATGGAAGGGAGCGTGAATCAGCCCGGCTATGTCGCCTTTATGCGGGTTCTCGAAGGCGACATGGAAGGCTTGCGTCACGCAAGCCGGACTGCGCAAGGGCGCACCCAACCTTACTTCGAGATTGTCAAAACCCGTCCCAGAAAATCCGACCGTGGCGCTAGCTTCGTCGTCCGGGCCGCGGATTGGATTGTGGATACGTGGCGACTCAAAGGTCCGGCCTTCGTCGAGCTCGTTGATGAGCCCGGGCCGGAAGAAAACAACTGGTTTCCAAGCCAAGATCATACCTTGGTTTTGCTGCACCGCTATTTTCGGCAGAAAAACGTCACTGCCATTCCAACAATCCCGTTGGATAGGACGGGACCATATCGTGAAGCCTTCTTGAAAGTAGCAAGCGTTGCGTCCTCAGGCATGGCAGTCCGACTGTATGCCGACGATCTCGAACTGCCCTCGGAGACGATCGCGAAACTGCGAAAGCTCGGATTGGAGGCACGGCGTGCAAATTCGGAAATTGACCTGATCATCAACGTGCAGCGAATAAAGCTCGACCAATTGAATTTGTTACGGTCGAAGATATTGGATTTCCTCGCAGCTCTCGCCGCCGAAGCTCCGTATCGCTCGATTACGTTGGTCGGAACAAGTGTTCCGGAGAGCCTGTCAGAGGTCGTCCCAGAGAATGAGGAACGGGAGGTACCGCGGCTCGAGCTGCGGCTTTGGCGCGAGGTCTGCGCAGCCTACGGCAGGTTGATAGGGCTCGGCGATTACCTCATCGTCAGACCCGAGTATGACGACCGTAAAGGCGGTTTCGACAACATCAATGCGAAAATCTTCTATACGACCGATAAGTCGACGTACATCGTCCGCGGCAAGTCGCGGAAAAAGGAAAAGCTGGAAGACCAGTACCCCAACCTTACGCAGCGGCTGACGCGGAGTGGCGTTTTTCAAGACGCGGAATTCAGCTGGGGTGACGCACGCATAGCGGAGTATGCGCAACGCGGCCAAGCGCCGGGAAGCCCAAAGATCTGGATCGTCATCGGCATTTCCCATCACATCGAACTGGTTTCCGCACAGGTGGCGGTCGAGTTCGCGCGAGCCGAGTAGCACAGTGCCGACACTAGACTGGCTCGATCGCGAGCAGGCAATGCGGCGCGCGGAAGCGGTACCGTACCGGTTGCTGGAGCACGTCAGCAGCCACGGCGACTCGGCGGCCGGGAACCTGCTCATCCAGGGCGACAACCTAGAGGCGCTCAAGGCGCTGCTGCCGTTCTATCGCGGGCGGGTGAAGTGCATCTACATCGACCCACCGTACAACACCAAGAGCGCGTTCGAGCACTACGACGACAATCTCGAGCACAGTCAGTGGCTGTCGATGATGCATCCGCGGTTGGTGCTGCTGCGTGAGCTGCTCGCCGACGACGGCAGCATCTGGGTGTCCATTGATGACAACGAGGGACATTACCTCAAGGTGCTGATGGATGAGGTATTCGGGCGGCGGAATTTTGTTTCTAACGTGATTTGGCAAAAAATGTTCTCGCCAAAAAGTACGGCGAGGCATTTGTCAGACATGCACGATCATGTTCTGCTTTTCTCAAAGAACATCGATCTTTGGACCCGAAATCTTCTGCCTCGCTATGAGCGGCATAACAAGGGCTACAAGAATCCCGACAATGATCCTCGGGGTCCTTGGACATCGGGCGATCTTTCTGCTCGGAATTACTACTCAGTGGGCCTTTATGAAATAACGACCCCTTCCGGTCGAGTCATCCCTGGCCCGCCAAAAGGTATGTACTGGCGGTTCTCAAAGGAAAGATTCCTTGATCTCGACCGGGACAATAGGATTTGGTGGGGAAAGGACGGGAACAATCAGCCGCGACTAAAGCGCTTTCTTTCGGAGGTGATGGAAGGGGTAGTGCCACAGACAATCTGGTTTCACACCGACGTCGGGAATACCCAAGAGGCGAAGAAAGAGGTTCTGGCTGTGCTCCCCGAAGTCCCAGATGTATTCCAGACTACAAAACCTGAGCGCCTTCTTCGACAGGTATTGAATATCGCATCTGTGCCGGGCGATCTTATTCTAGATTCGTTTCTCGGCTCTGGCACTACCGCTGCCGTCGCCCACAAAATGGGCCGCCGCTACATCGGCATCGAGATGGGCGAGCACGCGGTGACGCATTGCCTGCCGCGCTTGCAGAAGGTGATCGAGGGAGAGCAAGGAGGCATTTCGGAAGCGGTCGGCTGGAAGGGCGGCGGCGGGTTCAAGTTCGCCAAGCTTGGCGAAACGATCTTCGACGAGCACGGAGCGATTAACCCCAAGGTGCGTTTCGCGACGCTCGCGAGTTTCATCTGGCTGCAGGAGACTGGCGTGCCATCCGACGGAAAGTTCAAAGTACCGCTGCTCGGCAAGCAGAACGGCGCTGCGTATTACCTGCTTTTCAACGGTATCCTCGGCGATAAGCGGCCAGACGGTGGTAATGTGCTGACCGGTGCGGTGTTGGCCATGATTGACAAGCGGTTTCCTCACTGCGGAAAGAAGGTAATTTACGGTGAGAGCTGCCGGCTTGGTGCAGCACGGCTGGCGGCGGCCGGCGTGACGTTCAAGCATATTCCTTACGACGTTAAAGCGAAGTAAGCCGTGGCTGCGCTGATCCTAAAACGCTACCAGGACGCTGCGCTTCAAGTGCTAACCAGCTTCCTGCGCGGCGCGCGGGTGCGCGGCGCCAAGGCGGCGTTCGAGGAAAGCGGCTACGGCTATCGTAGCGAGCCGTTCGGCGACGTGCCGTGCGTCTGTCTACGCATTCCCACCGGCGGCGGCAAGACGCTGCTCGCCTCGCACGCGATTGTGCGCATGGCGAAGGAGTGGCAGGACAGCGACGCGCCGACAGCGCTGTGGCTAACACCTTCGGATACGATCCGCAGCCAGACACTGACCGCGCTACAAACACCGGGACATCCGTACCGCGAGGCGCTGGAGGACGCCTACGGCCAGCGCTTCCAGATCTGCGATCTGGAAAATGTCGCCACCGTGTCGCCGCACGACTGGGGTCGGCAGGCCATTATCGTGGTGGCCACGATCCAGTCGTTCCGCATCGAGAACCCCGACCAGCGCAACGTGTATGCGTTTAGCGAAGCGTTCGAGCCGCATTTCCGCGGACTGCCCGCACAGCGGCTCGCTGCGCTGCGCGAGATTCCCGATGCGCTGGTGAGCGCACTGGATGCGGCGGATGCGGATTCGCCGTTGAAGGGTTACATTGGCCAACCGAAATATTCGCTCGCGAACTGGCTCGCGCTGCAACGCCCGATCGTCATCGTTGACGAGGCGCACAACACCAAGACGGAGCGCAGCTTCGAGGCATTGAAGCGGCTCGATCCTGCGGTGATCCTGGAACTCACCGCGACACCGGTCCCGCAGCAGACCAACGTGCTCTACCACGTTTCGGCACAGGAGCTTTCGGCCGAGGACATGATCAAGCTGCCGATCGTGCTGATGGAGCATCCGCAGGGCTGGGAGGCGGCGGTGTTCGACGCGGTGCAGACGCAGCGCAAGCTGGAGGCGGAGGCGCAGAAGGAAGCCGATTACATCCGGCCGATCGTGCTGTTGCAGGCGCAAAATGCGCCCGAGCGCGTGAACGTGACAGCGCTGCGGCGTCATTTGATCGAGGAACTGCACATTCCGTCCGAGCAGCTTGCCGTCGCGACCGGCGACACGCGCGAACTGGAGGGCATCGATCTCACCGCGCATGATTGCCCGATCCGTTTCATCATCACGGTGCAGGCGTTGCGCGAGGGCTGGGATTGCCCGTTCGCCTACGTGCTGTGCTCGGTGCAGCCGGTACGTTCGGCCACGGCGGTCGAGCAACTGCTCGGCCGCGTGCTTCGCATGCCGTACGCCAGACGCCGTGCACGCGAGGCGCTGAACAAGGCCTACGCGCATGTATCCGAGCCGCGCTTTGGCGAGGCGGCCAGCGCGCTGGCGGATCGTCTGATCCAGGGGATGGGCTTCGAGGCGCTCGACGTGGCGTCGATGATCGCGCCGCAATTGCCACTGCCGGGCACCGACGACGGTCCACTGTTCAAGGCGCCCGCGTTGCCCGAGTTGCCGATTGATATACCCGGCAAGATTGATTTGCCAGCGCTGGACAACGTGCGCGTCGAGACAACCCACAAGGGTACGCGCGTCGTCGTGACCGGCCACGTGAGCGACTCGCTCGCCGAGCGCCTTACGGCCGCACAGCGCGGCGCCGCTAACAAGGAGAAGGTGGAGCGCGCGATCGAGCAGCACAATGCGATCGTCGCGGCGCAAACGGCGCCGGTTTCGCGCGGTGTAACGTTCGCGCCCGTTCCCTGGCTTTGCTACCGGAGCCAGGGCGAACTGGAGCTCGTTGAGCGCGAAGCGGTGCTGGAAGACGTCGATCTCGACCTGCTCTCGGACAAGGTGTCGTTACCGGGCTTCCAGATCGTCGAGCAGGCCCACGCCTTCGAGGTTTATCTCGAAGGAGCGAAGGTCAAGGTCGGTCAGGCTGACGCCGGACAACTTGAACTCGGCGCGCTGAACACGAGTGTGACCGAGGACGATCTGGTGCGGTGGCTGGACCGCGAGGCGCGCCAGCCGGACATGGTGCAATCGCATCTGCGCGCCTACCTGAAGGCGGTGGTGGTGCATCTGCTACATGAACAGCATATTTCGCTGTCGTCTCTGGCGCGGGCGCGCTATCAACTTGCGCAGCGCATCGACGCGCAGATCGAGGATTTACGTGCGGCGGCGGCGGGCCGGCAATTCAAGCAACTGGTGCTGGATGGAGGATGGGAGGTTGCCGCCGATCTCTCGCGCAGTTTTGCCTTTCTGCCCGGAAATTACGCGGTGTCCGCCACGGACCGTTATCGCGGCAAGTGGGACTGGCGCCGGCACTTCTACCCAGTCGTCGCGAAACTTGAAGACAGCACCGAAGAATTCAAGTGCGCCACTGTAATCGACGCACATCCAAAAATGAAACACTGGGTGCGCAACCTCGAGCGCGACGTGCCCGGCGCGTTCTGGCTTCCGACGTCACGAGGGAAGTTCTTTCCGGACTTCGTTTGCGAACTCACGGACGGGCGCGTTTTCGTTGTCGAATATAAGGGCGAACATCTGCGCAACGTGCCCAGCGAAATCGAGAAGGATCAAGTTGGACGGCTGTGGGCCGAACGCAGCGGCGGTAAATGCCTGTTCCTGATGGCGTTCGAGAAGGACGGGCAGGGCCGCGACGTGCGCGGACAGTTGGATGCTGTTATCGGTTGATTTCTTGCCCTCACTTCTCTGCGTACCCCTCAAGTACCCGTCAAGCGGGTATTGAGAAGAAGGGGTATTGAGAAGGATTCAGCGGCGGTTTCACCCTGCTTTTGAGATAGCCTTGTGTGTGGCGCAGGGGCGCGCGACTTGACGCGCCGGCGAGGAGTAGTTACAAGTTACCCCTCTTCACGGGAAGCGCAAGCGATGGACAAGTCATCGCGTAACACCGAGCTTAAGGTCGTGCCGATCGGCAATTCGCGCGGTGTGCGCCTGCCGACGCTCGACTGGGTGAACCGCGAGCACCCGATGCGGCGAGGCGCGTAAGTCCACTCTGGCGGAGACATTTGCCGCCGCACCGCGCCAGGATTTGATCCATCCGGGCGTGCTGCGCTACATGCGCGAGGCCGGATTGCTGCGCTGAGCGGCAATGCCCGCACCGGGCGGGTTAAAAGCCGTAAAGCTTGGCGGGGTTTCTGACGAGTACCTGCTCGCGCAGCCGCGCGTCGGGGATCCAGCCCGACGGCAGGTCGCAGAGTTCGTCATTCAACTCGGGTCCGACGAAAGTATCGGGTACTTCTTGAACCAGTCGGCCATGAAGTCGATAAAACATCGCACTTTCCGGGCCGTATGATGCCCGGGCGAATAGGCAGCATAAAGTGGGCGATCCGGGACCTGGTAACCCGGGAGCAACGATTGCAGGCTTCCGCTTCGCACCTCGTTGTAGATCGAACAAAGCGGGAGCAGGGCAATGCCCATTCCCCGGATGGCGGCCTTCCGCAACACCAGATAAGTGTTTGAGGAAAAGGCGACGTTCTGCGGCTTGTAATGCTCTCCTCTTGCGCCTTTAGTAAAATGCCAAACGGCATCTTTCGTATGGACGAGACAATCGTGCCGCGCGAGATCCTTCAAGTCCTGTGGCTCCTGTCGGCGCGCGATATAGTCTGGAGACGCACAGAGAATGAACTGCAAGATCGCAATCTTCTTGACCTTCACGGATGAATCGAGGAGGTACTTGGTGTGGAACGCAACGTCGTACCCGCCCTCGATGAAATCGTAGGTCCTTTCGGAGACGCCACCAAGGTCCAACTTCACCTTGATCTTGGGATAAGCAACGGCGAAACTCGCGATGGCATTGCCGAGGTCCAGGCTGCCGATCCATTTCGGGCAAACGACCGCCAGCGTCCCTTCAGGTTTTTCTCTCATCCCGACGATGGCGGTATCCTGCTCGTCGATTTCCGCTAGGACCCGCTTGGAAAAATCGAAGTACCTATGACCGGCTTCGGTCAAGCTGACCGAGCGGGTCGTCCGGTTCACGAGGCGGTTGCCGAGTTGCTCCTCCAGATCGGCAATGTGGCGCGAAACCAGCCCACGCGAAATTCCAAGCGATCTGGCCGCAGCGGTGAAACTTCCGGCCTTGACTACGGCCACAAAGCTTTTCATCACCGTGAATCGGTCCATGATGCGGAACTCCCGGTTGCGGGGATAGGCGCGCAGTCTGCAACACTGCATTTTTGATTTGTGGCGGGAAAATGTCAAAGCGCAGGCGCTTCGGGGCATTTGCGCGCCGGTTCGCGGCCGCCTTTGACCCGCTCGCCTAAACTGACGGCCGCGCAGCACCTTGTCCCGGTCGGCGACCGGGCAGCTCATGCGGCGCCCGTCCGCCCGCTTTGCGGATCGGCGCTACCAGTGGTCCGCGCGGGCTACGCTGCTACGGCCAGCGATATAGTTTTTCACGCGTAACACGCGCAACACGTACCTATTCGTCAATCGGCCAGTCGAGGCACTCGCAAATACCCCGGCCCATGATCCATTCGAGCTCTTGCCCGGTGAAGCCCATATGCTTCGTGAAGTGATCCACCGTGTCCTTGTATGTGATTCCGCGATGCAGTAAGCGGGTCAGATCCGAGCCCCAGAAACAGCGCTTCGGCCCCATCTTGTCGACCATCAAGCGAACGTATTTCGTGAGGTTGTGATACGGGTAGGGGTGCGTCGAATAGGCCGGCAGCGAACACAACTTTACATAGATATTCGGATGCACGCACAGATCCGCAGTTTCCTCCACCCAGAATCCGATCGCGTCGTCAACAGTGCGGGACATAACGCCCATCTGGTCGCAGATGATCGTGAGCTTTGGATGCTTCTTCGCTATTGCCCCAATTTCAGCTTTCCAGATCGGGGTATTGACCATGGTCTTGATCCCATGCTGCTCGGCAAAGGGCCAATACCAGTCGCAGGTTCCGTCGATCATCCAGTTGCGATCAATCGGGCGGTGGAACGTCAAGCGCGTTCCCTTGATGTAGGGGATGGTCTTCCAGTCCCGCAACATCGCTTTGGCTTCTTCCGGCTTGTTCTGCGGAATCCGCGCCATGATGCCGAAGCGATGAGGGTACTTCTCGCAAGCCTCAAGCGCGTAGTCGATCCGATCGCCTTCCCACGATGGCGGCACAATCACAACGCGGTTGACGCCCGCCTCGTCCATACGCCGGACGCACTCCTCGTAGGTAAACCGTTCCAGCATATGGCCCTGCAACTTGATCCGCTCCCGAGCCCCGGGCAGCCAGGGCCGGTCTGCCGTTTCTTCTTTCCAGAGATGGACCTGCGAGTCAACGATGAACATAAAGGCATCCTTCCTTTCCGGTCAGTTGATCAAGCTGATTCCAAGCAGGCACGACGATCGTCCGGAACTCCGAGTCGGCGCAATCAATAGTTGCAACTTCGCGGACAATCCCCGCGGACTTCGCTAGTCATCTGCATGGTGAAGTGGCCCTGGAGACGGACGCGACACCCTAGACTCTCTCGTATCCCCGTATATCCGGATAAGGCGGTTCGCGGTCCGCCTGCAAATCGACTTCGGCGCTGTTCAAACACATCGCCAACATTGAGAAGTTACCGACGCAAGCGATAATGTCGACGATCCCTCGATCGCCGAAGAGCGCCCGCGCTTCCTTGAAGGTCTTGTCGCTCACGAAATGGTTCTCAAGCAGCTCCATGCTGAATTTGAAGAACACGCGTTCGTCGTCCGCTTGGAACATTGGTGCGCGCTTTTCGGCGATGGCCTTGATTGAGTCGGGTCTGATGCCGGCGGCGATGGCCTGATCGACGTGAGCGTTCCAGGAATACTGCGCGTCCCAGAATCGGGCGGTAATCAGAATGCTCAATTCACGAAGCTTCTCGGGGAGCGAGCACTCCCACCGAACATACGAGCTCATAGCCTCTGCGCGTTCGCACAACTCCGGGCTGTGAATCCAAACGCGGTAAGGCGCACCCAAATGTCCCCGTTTACCGGTGATGCGATCATGCACCTCGCGTTGACGCGGGCTCATTTCTTCATAAGCCAACTTTGGGAATCTCATTTAAACCCTCATCGGTAGCGGCATTAGTCTGGAGCAACGAACGTTGGCAAACGTATACGCCGAAAGATACCGATTTCATTGGTCAATAAGTCGAAACATTATTATTCGAAATTCGGACCGACCATGGCTTTGGCAGCGCTTTATACTTGAGCCAAGAAAAGGACGTGACACATCCTGCCTCAGCTGGGGACCGCGGCCGATTCTTAGACTTGCATACGACAATCGGAGAAATTCAAGAATGCAATTCTTTGGAATGCACGCTGCGGGCGGGGTATTCGCCTATGTCGTGGCGTTGCTCGTCTTGATCGCGCAAGGTAATGCTTGGGGACAGGGCATTCCGAAGGGTTCGGGGCAAACCGCTTCGACGGACTCAGGACAGGCGTACCCCTCCCGGCCGATCCGCCTCGTCTTGACCGGCGCTCCCGGCGGCACCTCGGAGACCTACGCGAGAGCGGTGACGGCGGAGCTGGCGCGGAATTTGGGGTGGACCGTCGTCGTTGACAGTCGGCCCGGAGCGAACGGCATTATCGGCACTCAAATCGTCGTCGGGGCCACACCGGACGGACATACCTTGCTACAGGCCTCGACTGCCATTGCGATCAACCCGAGCGTCTACCGCAAGCTGCCCTATGACACTTTCAAGGACCTGGCGCCGGTCACGTTTCTCGCTTTGGGGACCGGCTACGTGTTTCTGGCCCACCCGTCGTTTCCGGCGCGCTCGCTCCCTGAACTGATCGCGCTTGCGAAGGATAAGAACAAGCGGGTGGCTTACGGGACGGCGGGGATCGGCAATTCGACACATCTTGTGGCCGAGTTGTTCAGCAGGGCGGCGGGGATACAGATGGTACACGTGCCATACAAAGGTATAACGCCGGCGCTGATGGCTGTGGTCGGCGGACAGGTTCAGGTAATGTTCATCCCTCCGACGACCGCAGTGCCGCATATCAAGGCTGGCAGAGTGCGGGCGCTGGGCTTCACCGGCAAGACCCGTTGGTCGCTGCTGCCCGACGTGCCGACCATTGCCGAAGCCGGTGTTCCAGGATTTCACAAGGAGGGCGCCTGGAATGCCTGGTTTGCACCGGCGAAGACGCCTGCCAACATCCTCGCCCGGCTCCAGGCCGAAGTCCACAAGGCGCTCCAGGTGCCGAAAGTGCGGGAAATCTTTGTCGCGGGCGGTTACGAGCCGCTGGGAAATTCGCCGGCAGAGGCCCGCAAGTTCTTTCTTTCCGAGGTCAAGACCTACGGGAACATCGTGCGCGCCATCGGCCTCGATCCGGGCTAATGGCAGGGATGGTCCGGGCCAGCTTTGGCAAGCCGCTTGCGAAGCCAGTGAAAACCGGTGTATCCAGAAACTGGCACTGAGAGCTTGAGACTACCCATTCTAGAAACCGTAAAGCCGCGCCGGATTTTCCACCAGCACGCGTTCGCGCATCGCCGCGTCGGGAGCCCATCGTGGAGCTTTCCGAGTTCCGCGTTTGAAATATCGTCGCTGACCACCGCTACGCCGCGGAAACGGTCCGCCGTTGTTCTCATGGCGTCGAGCATGGCCGTATTGTCGGTGCCATAGACGCTGGGCTGCACCAGTACCGCGCGCTCGACTCGCAGTGTTTTCAGCATGTGCCGGTAATCGGGCAGCAGGCAGTCGGGCGGCGTGTAGACGCGCGCGGGTGAATACGCATGGCGCGCCGCCGGTCCCAGGATGTGAGCGTGGGTGTCGCAGGCAAGCGGCGGCAACGCGAGCTTGGGTCTTCGTGGCTGGAAATCAGGTGGAGCGCACATTGGCGCCGCTGCGTTCACTTGCGGGTCGGCCATGATGTTAGTGTCGTGAGTCATTATTTCGATGCAATATGCTGGGTGCCGCTGGCGTGGAGAAGGTGTAGGTCAGGTTGCCGCACCGGCGGCTACCTGACGCCAAGCCCGTCCTGAGCTTTGTCGAAGGGTGGATGTCTGGGAACGCTGCGCATACTCCGACCTACGTGCTTTCTGTTCACTCATATTGGTGTAACCGCCGATGAATCGGCGTTCATCTGCGGCTAATTATTGTTTTTCCGATTTTCGGATGAATGCTACGCGGCCGCCTTGTGAGCGCGCGTTTCCTTTAGCCCCGGCATGGTGAAGCCGATCTGCTTCAACTCCGAAATCAGCGAAGCCCCCTGTTCCTTGTTCAGCGCATCCAGCGGCGGGCGCACCGTCGCCCATTGCGGATCGCCCCGGCTTATCGGCTGGCCCTACGCCGTTGCGGTCTGGTTGCGGGCCGAGCGCGTGACTTCGTCCTGGAGTTCGCGCACGGTTTCTCCGACCAGGTGCGCCAGTTCATCCACTTCGGATGCGGAGATGCATAGCGGGGGCGCCAGTCGAAACACGCTGTCCTTCGCCATGGCGATGAACCCATTGTTCAGCGCCCGGGTGTTGAGGCTGGCGACGAGCTTTCCGTCGAGCCGTTGGCTGCGGCGCTTCGGATCGGCAAAATCGAGGGCCAGCATCAGCCCGCGCGAGCGAACCTCGCCGACGATGTCATAGGCGCGCACTTGGGCCTCGATCGCGGCATGCAGCCGGGCGCCCATCGCGTCCGCGTTTTTCACCAGGTTCTCGCGCTCGATGATCGCGAGGTTGGCGAGCGCCGCCGCGCACGCCACCGGGTGACCGCAGTAGGTGTTCGGGTGGACGTTCTCCTCGAAGCTGTTCTCCGGGAACGCGTCCGCGAGCTTCGCCCGTGCAATCGAGGCGGAAAGCGGGATGTAGCCCGAGGTGATTCCTTTCGCGACCGACATCAAGTCGGGCACCACGTTTTCGTGGTCCACGCCGAACCACTTGCCGGTGCGGCCGAAGCCGGTGATAACTTCGTCGGCGATCATGAGCACGTCGAGCTCGTCGCAGATATCACGCACGCGTTCCAGCCAGCCGAGCGGCGGAATGATGCAACCGCCCGAGCTGAGACACGGTTCGAGGATGACGGCAGCCACCGTTTCCGGGTCTTCCTCGCGGATCGTCTCCGCCAGCCGGTCGGCGCAACGCCGCACCAGATCCTCGTCGGTTCCGGCGCCCCGGTCCCACATCGGGTACGGGACCGCAACCTTCCGGAAACCCTGCCAGGCGAACGGCTCGTAGGGACGCGCGAGATCGGGCTGGCCGCAGATGCCGAGCGTGCCGATCGTCGCGCCATGGTAGCCGTGAGTGAGCGAGATCACCTTGTACTTGCGCGGGCGGTCCACCTGGAGCCAGTACATGCGGGCGATTTGCATGGAGCGCTCGTTGGCCTCGGAGCCGCTCACCGCGAACAGCGTGTACTTGAGGTCGCCGGGCGCGAGATCGGCAAGCCGTGCCGCGAGCCGGGCCGCGGGCGGATTCGAGAACTGGCGGGTCGTCGGGTAGTACGCGAGCTTCGCGGCCTGCTCGCGGACGGCGTCGGCGATCTCGGCGCGGCCGTGGCCGACATTCACCACCGCGAGTCCGGCATAGGCATCGAACAGCTTGCGACCCTTGCGGTTCCACACGTAGACACCCTGGCCCCGCTCGATCATCAGATCTTCGTCGCACCAGGACGGATGATCCTGGGTCTTGTGGGTCCAAAGGTGCTTGATCAGGTCGGCGTCGGTCATGGGTTCTCCAGGAATGTCGGGGCAGTCCCACGCGTGCGGTGAACCCGATACGGTAGCTGCCGGCGGGATTCTGCCCGAGGAGTATCGTAACGCATTTCGCGGCGGATATCTGCGCGCGCGGCGGCCGGTATCTTCACCCGGCGCTTGATGTTCGGGCGCACGCACGCGGACGCGAGCTTACAGCCGATGGGCTTGAACGCTTCGGCGCCGGGTTGGAACCGTTCGTCGTGGAGCACGAGTTGTGCGCGAGTGGCCGCGGCCACTTTGCGGACCACCGCATGGGTAAAGCAGGCTGGTTACAGTAAGGGGATGCAGTGCCCGGACTCTGCCTCAGCGCGGAAGCAGCGGTAGCTGCTCGAACCCTTTCCCTGCGAAGTCGTCGTCGAGGGCTGCGGCGACCTTGAGGTCGAGCCGTCGCATCAGTGCGAACGAGGTGCAGTCCGTGAAGCTGTATTGTTTGTCGCTGCGCTCCCGGAAAAGCTGCCATGCGGCGGTCTCATCCTCGGGCGCGACGCGCACTAGGTCCACCTGACCGCTGTCGCGCAGCGCCTGGCCTACGCGCCCGGCGGCGGCATGGCCAAGACGGTGCAGGCACAGCGTGACCGTCTCGTCGAACACGAAGTTGGAAGTGACCAGTCGCCCTTTGAACGCGGCGAGCAAAGCGGCAACCGTCTTGTGGTCGGGGTCGGCGCGATTCGCGAATGCGAACCACGCACTCGTATCAACGAACAGCCGCTGCATCAGCGCCGGCTGCTCTTGCCGTAGAGAAAGCGGTCGTGGTCGCGGCCCCGAGCCGTGCGATCTTCGCCGACCGCGCGGATATCGGCAAGCCGGGGTGTCCGGGAGCCGCTCTTTCCGAGGTGCGCATCGAGTATCTGGCGCAGCAGCTCGGACATGCTGCGGCCCTCGCGCTGAGCGCGCGCCTTCAGGGCTTCGTACTGCCAGTTGTCGAGTAATATCTGGGTGCGTTGCATGTATTACATCATACACAATAGCGCCGCCAGGTCAAGCCCGATGACTGCCTCGCTGGCGTTGATCCGCGCGGCGATCGGTGGATCGGGCTCACTCGCGGGCCTTATCGGGGTTAGCTGAAACCGTATAACCGCTCGGGGTTCTTCACCAGCACCTGCTCGCGCAAACGCGCATCGGGAATCCATGCCGAGAGCAGGTCGGCGAGATCGCCGTCGTTCGGCATCGCGCCCTTCGCCATCACGTGCGGCCAGTCAGAGCCCCAGATGATGCGTTCGGGATCGGCGGCCGTTAACGCATGCGCGAACGGCGTGACGTCGGAGTAGGGCAGCGCCATTGTCGAGATGCGGTACGGCCCGGTGAACTTCACCCAGCAGCGTCCGCTCTTGATCAGCCTGAGCAGCGCCTGGAATCCCGGAGCGTCGAGCCCTTTGTCGGTGCGCATGTAACCGAGGTGCCCGAGGACGATGTCCACCGGGAAATCGGCGAACGTGCGGTCGAGGTCGGGGAATTCATCGATGTGCATCAGGAATTCCATGTGCCAGCCGAGCGGCCGGACGCGCTGCGCGAGTTTCTTCAGTGAATCGAACGGCAGCGTGCCGGGCTTGCGGTCTTTTACATCCACAATGTTGACGCGCACGCCGCGCACCCCGGCATCGTGGAGGTTCCTGAGTTCCGTTTCTGAAATATCATCGCTGACCACAGCGACGCCGCGGAATCGCTTCCCCGCCGCCTTCATCGCGTCGAGCATGGCCGTGTTATCGGTGCCGTAGACACTGGGCTGCACCAGCACTGCACGTTCTACGCCCAGCGTTTTCAGCATGTGCCGGTAATCGGGGAGCAGGCAATCGGGCGGCGTGTAGACGCGCGCCGGCGAGTACGCATAGTGCGCCGCCGGTCCCAGGATGTGGGCGTGACTGTCGCACGCAAGCGGCGGCAGGACCAGCCTGGGCTTGCGAGGCTTGAAGTCGGGCGGGGCGCACGTTGGCACCCCGGAGTTCATGTGCGGGTCGGGCATGATTGCAGAACAAGAGCGTTTAACGACGCAATGCTCATCTACCCCCTCACCCTGCCCTCTCCCCCGCAAGCGGAGGAGAGGGGTTTCATTTTTGTTATGCGCTCTGAGATTATTGAATTTGGATTACGCAGCCGCCTTGTGGGCGCGCATTTCTTTGAGCCCCGGCATGGTGAAGCCGATCTGCTTAAGCTCCGCGATCAGCGAGGCGGCCTGCGCCTTGGTGAGGCTGTCGAGAGGCGGGCGCACCGTCGCCCATTGCGGATCGCCGCCGAAATGCGCGACGGCCTGCTTGAGCGCCGGGATCATCGTGTATTTCTTGCCGAACGCGTCGCGCACGACGTTGAGCGCGGCCTGCTGCTCGTCGGCGTTGCCGTCGCGCCATTCGCGGTAGAGCTTGTCGATCGCGGCCGGATTGACGTTGGCGGTGGCGGAAATGCAGCCGGCGCCGCCGTTACGCATGTTGGCGAGCAGAAACGACTCGCTGCCGGCAAACACGTCGAATCCCGATTTCGCAAACGCGTCGAGCATGGTCTTGGTATTGTTCCAGTTGCCCGAGCTGTCCTTCATGCCGGCAATCGCCGTGGGATAGGCCTTGAGCAGCCGCTCGACGAGACTGGGGGAGATGCCGATCACCGCCACCGGCGGGATGTGATAGAGGTAAATGCGCAGGCGCGCATCGCCCACGCGCTCGATGATCTCGGCAAAGTTGCGGTAGAGGCCGTCGTCGCTCACGCCTTTATAGTAAAACGGCGGCAGCATCAGCACGCCGGCGCAGCCGAGCTTGACCGCATGCTCGGTGAGCCGCACCGAATCGGTCAGCGCGCAGCAGCCGGTGCCCGGCATCATGCGCGAGGTGTCGAGATCCGCGGCGGCGAGCGCGTCGAGCAGCGCCATGCGCTCGTTGATCGACAGCGAGTTTGCCTCGCTGTTGGTGCCGAACGCGGCGAGTCCGCAGTGCTGCGACAGCAGCCAGCGGCAGTGCGCGATGAAACGCTCGGGATCGGGGCTCAGATCGGTGTTGAACGGCGTGACGACGGGCGCAAGCACGCCCTTGATGCGTTTCCCTTGTTTCATGGTGGTGTCTCCTCGCGGGGCCAAGTCGATGCCTTCGGGGTTTCAAGAAAGCATTGCGATTGTTGCAGCGGTAACGGCGCAGTGAGAATACCACACCGCCGCGCGCCGCTACAAACGCGCGCCGCGCGGCGTCGATGTTAGAATTCATGGCGTCGCATCCGCTGATGGTGTTTTTGCAAGCTTGGCTTATATGGCGACACTGAAAATATTGGGCGCTGGCCCGTTTTTTGGCCGCGCCTGGGGCCAAGCCGGTTTTTGCGGCAACAGGAATTGACTAACTTCAATTCCTGACAGGAAAGAAAATTTTTAGACTTTTCATTCAGAAAGCACGGTGCATACCCAAAGAGGTGTGCTGTGCGATGAGCGGAGCTTTGTGAGGACATGTCCAAGAACGAGATCAAAGTGCTTTCTGCCGGGGCGGTGAAACGCGGCGTGTCGCAGATCGCGGCGGAGTTCGAGCGTACCACGGGAACGCGCGTGACCGTCGATTTTGCGACGGGACCGGAAGTGCGTAAGCGCGTCGCGGCGGGCGAAGCGGCGGATGTGATCGTCGTTCCGCCCGCGATCATGGATGAGTTCGAAAAACTGGGGAAAATTGCTGCCGACAGCCGCGCGATCGTGGGGCGCTCGCGCATGGGGGTCGTCATTCATTCCGGCGCGCCGACTCCAGATCTCGGCGACACGGCCGCCTTCAAGAAGCTTCTGCTCGGGGCGACAGCAGTGATTTACAACCAGGCATCCAGCGGCCTCTATGCCGCAAAGCTCATGGAGAAACTGGGGCTCGCGCAGGCGCTGGGCGCCCGCATCATCGTCGTCGAGACCGGGGCGGGCGTCATGGAATACGTCGCGGAGCACCCGGCGGCGGCGGTCGGGCTCGCGCAGATCTCCGAAGTGATGGTGCAGATCGACAAGGGCTTGCCGATCAGGCTCGCCGGGCCCTTGCCTGCGGAAATCCAGAATGAGACGAGCTACGACGCGGCCGCGACGGTATCCAGTGCTGCGCACGACGCTGCCTGCGGGTTGGCGCGCGCGCTCACTTCGCCCGAAGCGAAAAAGGTTTTTGCCGCAACCGGCATCAGCTAGGAGATGCGTGAGGCGTGAAAGCGACAAGTTCCGTGAGGGCGTGAGAGCGTGAGTGCGGGAGAGGGAAATTCGCTTTCTCACGATCTCCCGACCTGCCGATCTCCCGGCTTCTCCGCTCCCGCTTTCACGACGTTGCGGCCGTTACCAGTCACGAGTTCCCGATCACCAGTCATTGGAGGAAGGTCATGTCTTTCATCAAATCCGCCGCGCGCGCCGCGCTGTGTATCGCCGTAGTCGCCGGTTCATGCAAGTCCGCGTTGGCGCAGGACTATCCAAATAAGCCGATTCGCTTTATCGCGCCAAACCTGCCGGGCGGGCCGACCGATATTCTTGCGCGCCTCATTGCGCAGAAGCTTTCGGACGGCCTGGGCCAGCCCGTCGTTGTCGAAAACCGCGCCGGGGCCGCTGGCAATATCGGTACGGAAGTCGCGGCCAAATCACCCCCTGACGGCTATACGCTGCTGAGCGGAAACGTCGCCACGTTTGGCGCCAACGTAAGCCTCTACAAGAGGCTGGGGTTTGATCCCGTCAAGGATTTCGCGCCGGTGGTGTTGGTTGCGACACAGCCCAACATTCTTGTCGTGCACCCATCCCTTCCGGTGACTTCAGTCAAGGAACTCGTGGCGCTCGCCAGAGCGCGTCCCGGGCAACTGAACTACGCGGGCTCGGGCATCGGCGCGGTGGCGCATCTGGCAGCGGAACTCTTCAAAAGCATGACCGGAACCAACATCGTACACATTCCTTACAAGAGCGCCGCGCCGGCGCTGACCGACCTGATCGCCGGGCAAATGCAGCTCATGTTCGCCACGGCACTCTCGGTGCAGCCGCATCTTCAGGCGAAGCGGCTGCGCCCGCTGGCGGTGACGACTCCGCGGCGCGCGCGCGCATTTCCGGAACTGCCGACGGTCGCGGAAGCCGGTGTGCCGGGCTTCGAGGCGACCACCTGGCATGGGGTCCTGGTCCCCGCGGGCACCTCAGCGGCAATCGTCAGCAAACTCAACGCCGAAATAAACCGCTTGCTGCAACTTCCCGATGTGCGTGAGCGGATCGGGGCCCTGGGTGGGGAAATCGTCGGCGGCACGCCCAAGGCGTTCGCCGAGCACATGCAGCGCGAAATCCCGAGGTGGGCCAAGGTGATCAAGGCCGCCGGCATACAGCTCGAATAAAGCCGTGAGAGCGGGAGAGCGGGAGGGCGTGAGGGAGGAAATACAACGATAAACGCTGAACGATGAACGATTCGTAACCTACGCTCAAATTCTCGCTCTCACGATCTCCCGATTTCCCGACCTCCCGATCTCACGCGCGGTCATCGCGCGTTCGGGCGGTTGAACTCGAGTATGTTGAAGCCGGGTCCGCGATCGACCAGGTAAATCACTCCGCGTTTGTCCACGTCAACATCGTTGGTCTGCGGTCCGGGTTGTCCGGGCGCCGGTTCCGGGATGAAGTGGCCGACTTCCTGCGGCGCGGCCGGGTCGGCGATATCCACGATGCGCAGCCCTCCCGCGAACCACGTGCAGTAGACCAGCGTGTTGTCCATGCGCTCGTGGAACTGGTGCGCGCCGAAGCGCCCGGGGGCGGCGCGGCTGTAGGGCGAGTCGAGCTCGCTCACCTGGAAAATCGCGAGCGGCTGGATTTTGGCCACATCGGTCACGTCGAGCACCCACAGGCAGCCATGCGGGCGGCCGCGGCGCCGCTCCATTTCCTGTGCGTCGTGCGCGTGATCTTCTTCGTCGATCGCCAGCGCGATACGCCTGCCGCCGATCGCGAACGGCACGTCCATGAACGTGTGGCTGGGTTCGGGAAACGGCGGATGGTAGTTGTATTCGCCGATTGTGCGCGGCTGGTGAATGTCAGAGATGTCTATCACGCGCACACCGCCGTGCCAGCAGCCGGCGAACATGCGGTCTCCGGAGCGTAACGCGTGGTGCAGGCGATGCTGCCGGCCAGGCCACGTCGGCTTCTCGCCGCCTTCGAGATGCTGTCCCGGCAGCCACCAGCGCGACACTTCCTCCGGCTTGGCCGGAACGCGGATGTCGTAAATCACCAGGATGTTGCCGACATAGCCCGGCATCTCGGTCGAGATGTAGGCGTAATTCGCGTCCATGTCGAAACGGTGGACGCCGATGCCGTGGGTCTTCTGGAACTTGATCAGCTTCGGCTTGGAGCGGTCGGATACGTCGTAGAGCTTGAAGCCGCCCATGTCGTAGGTCTTGCGCCGGGCTTCCTCGACCGCCGGAATGTCGGTGGCGGCGACGCCGAGCTTCTCGGCGAGTTCGGCGTGGTTGGGGTCACGTCCCAGCGCGTCGCGCAGTTGCGTGCGCAGCTTGGGCAGCTCGTCCGCTTTGCGGCCGATTGCCGTCATGTTGCGTTCGCTGTTGACGATCATGATGTCGCCGATCACGCGCGCCTTGTGGCTGTGCGAGGTCGGATCTTCGAGATTGATTTGCGATACCACGCGCGGTTTGCGCGGGTCGGCGACGTCGACGATCGTGGTGCCCAGGTTCTGCTTGTTGGGCAGGTGGCCGAGATAAGCATAGTTGCCCTGGACATAGACCTGGCCGGCGCCCGGCAGGTCGAGACGCGACAGGCGTTTTACGTTGCGGGCGAGCTGCGGGGTGTGTGCTGTTCCTTCCATCGTGTCTCCTTGGATTGTTCCGACCGGGTGCGTGATTTTACCTCACTACCGGTAGCGCGGGCGCGCGGGCAAACGGCGACAACGATGTAATTTCCCGCGATCTCTTGGTAGAATCGGCGCGAGAACACCGCATTGCGCGAAATTCCGGGAGAACAAGCCGTGTGCGGCGGCATGAGTTGCGTACTTCATATGGAGGAAACCGTGAACGCTGCGATAAGGTTCTGCATTTTTTCCGTTGCGCTGCTCATCGCGAGCATGGTCTGGGCGCAGGATTACCCGACCAGGCCGGTAAGGATGGTTGCGCCGTTCGCTCCCGGCGGCGCGACCGACGTGCTGGCGCGGCTCGTGAGCCAGAAGCTCGGCGAGCGGTGGGGCCAGACGGTGATCGTAGACAACCGGCCGGGCGCTGGAGGAAATATCGGGGCGGAACTTGCCGCGCGGGCCGCGCCGGACGGGTACACGCTGCTGGTGGCCGGGGCCCCGCACGCGATCAATGTCACGCTGTACGGGAAACTTTCCTACGACCTGGTGAAGGACCTCGCCGCGATAAACCGCATCGCGGGTTATCCGAGCGCGATCGTCGTGCACCCGTCGCTTCCCGCGAAAACGATAAAAGAGTTGATCGCGCTCGCCAGGAAGCGTCCCGGCGAACTCAACTTCGGCTCGGCCGGCCCCGGGTCGCCGAACCGACTCGCTATCGAGCTTTTCATGATTATGGCGAACATCAAGATGGTCCACATTCCCTACAAGGGCGGCTCGGGGCAGATGGTGGGCGACCTCCTGGCGGGCCAGGTGCAACTTGCCTCGATCGGGCTCCCGCCCTCGATGGCGTACATCAACGCCGGCAAAATGCGCGCGATCGCCGTGACCGGCATGAGCCGGTCACCTCTCCTGCCGAGCGTGCCAACGGTGAACGAAGCGGGATTACCCGGCTTTGATGTCACTTCGTGGTACGGTATGTTCGCGCCCGCGGCATTGCCGAAGAATCTCGTCGCGAAGATCAACGGCGACATTGCCGCAATCCTCGGCACGCCGGACATGAAACAGCGCCTCGAGAAGCTGGGCGCCGATCCGGGTCCGATGTCTCCGGAGGACTTTGGCAAGTTCGTGCGGGCGGAAGTCGAGAAATGGGCGAAAGTGGTCAAGGAATCCGGCGCCAAGGTCGATTGACTCCGTGAGGGCGAGAGAGCGTGAGGCGTGAGGCGAAAGACCCCCTCTCCCCGTATCCGGGGAGAGGCGCGCCGGAGCGTGGAGCAGGGGCCCCCATGGGGATGCGACCGTGGAGGCGCGCACAAGCACGCGGAAATTCGGCGCGTTGCATACCGCTGCGGGGTCGCATCCATCGGCCACGGCCGACGGAACCTGCTCCGCCCTCCGCGGGCGCGGGGTGAGGGGCTTCACTCATTCACCCGTTCACCCGTTCACGAACTCTTATGCTGCCGCAGCACAACCGCTACGATTATTCGCCGCTCACCGAGCGCAAGGATTATTCCTGGCCGGGCGGCAGACGGCTGGCGTTCTGCCTCACCACCAACATCGCCGTCCACGCTTTCGGCAAAGGCCGCGGCCACGACAACGCCAAGCATGGCGAGCCGCAGACCCAGCGCAACTACTCGTGGCGTGACTACGGCAACCGCGTCGGCATCTGGCGGCTGTTCGATCTCGCCGACGAGCTGGGCATGCCGCTTGCACACAACACCAACAGCCTGCTCTATGACGAGGCGCCGCAAATTTTCGAGCGTATCCGCAAACGCGGCGACGAAATCATCGCGCACGGCCGCACCAATGCCGAGAACTTCAACGATTTCCGTTGGGAGGCCGACGAGGCGCGCATCATCCGCGAAGCGACCGCAACCTTTGCGAAGCACGAGGGGAAACCGCCCAAGGGGTGGCTCAGCGGGGGTTCCTACGAGCATTCCTGGACGCCCGATCTTCTCAAGGAGGCGGGCTACACCTATTTCAGCGACTGGCCGTGCGACGACCAGCCGATGTGGCTGCGCACGCGCTCGGGCCCGATCCTGTCGGTGCCTTATCCCGTCGAGCTCAACGATTCACCGCAGATCATCCACCGCCAGCACACCGGGCGCGAATTCTGCGACATGCTGATCGATCAGTTCGAGGAGATGGTCGAGCAGAGCGAGGAGCAGCCTCTGGTTTGCAACATTTCGATCCATCCTCATGTCTTCGGTTATCCGTTCCGGCTGCGCCCGCTGCGCCGGGCGCTGAACCATTGTTTCTCCAACAAGTTCATGGACCGCGTGTGGAAGTGCCGGCCGGGCGACATCGCCGACTACTGCTGCACGCTCAAGCCCGGAATCATTCCGGGGGGATGATATGAACGTTGTCCTGACGGAACAACAACAGGCGTGGCAGCTCAAGGCGCGACAAGTCATCTGATGAAACGGGAGAGAACGGCATGAACGATATTTCGGCAGCGGCTGTTGCGAGCGAATCCGGGTTGACGCTTTCCGGCCAGTTGGCGGTCCACGCGGTCACCACGCGCTACGACGCGATTCCGCAGGCGGCGCGCGACGCGGCCAAGCTCTTCATGCTCGACACGCTCGCCGTGTCGTGGGTCGGCTCGGACGCGCCCGGCTGCCGCGAAGCGCATGGGCTGCTGGTCGACGAAGGCGGCCGCGCGGACAGCACGGCCTGGGTGTACGGTGGCCGCCTGCCCGCGGCCTCGGCGGCGTTCATCAACGGCATGTCGGCCTCGGCGCTCGACTACGATTCGATCGGCCGCGGCGCCGCGGTGCATATCAATATCGCGGTGCTGCCCGCGGCGCTCGCCATCGCGCAGAAACAACACGCATCGGGCCGCGATTTTCTGAGCGCGCTGGTGATCGGCTCCGACCTCGTGTACCGGCTGGGGGTGGCGGCCGAGCGTCCGAACCGGGGATTCCACTACACGGCTACGCTCGGGGTGTTCGGCGCGGCCGCCGCGGCGGCGCGGTTGCTCGGCTTCGACGCCGGGGCCACGCAGCACGCGCTGGGGATCGCCTTCTTCCAGGCCGCAGGCACCCAGCAGGCGAACATCCAGCCGTCGCTATGCAAGCGCATGTTGTCGGCGTTCGCCGCGCGCTCCGGCGTCTATTCGGCGCTGCTCGCGCAACGCGGCATCACCGCGCCGAGCGAAGTGATCGAGGGCAAATTCGGCTTCTACTCGCTCTACCAGGCAGGCGACCCCAACCGGCTGCTGGACGAACTGGGCCGCCGCTTCGACGGCGTCAATGTCAGCATCAAGAAATACCCGAGCTGCGGCTGCAACCACACGACGATCGAAGCCGTGCTCAAGCTCATTCGCCAGTACGATCTCAAGCCCGACGACGTGCAGTCGGTTGAGGTCACCGTGACACCGTATATCGAGCGCATTGTCGGCGGCGCCTACGACCCGAGCCACGACCCGCAGGTGGCCGCGCAGTTCAACCTGCGCTATACCGTGGCCTGCCTGCTGGTACGCAGGAAGCTGGGGCTTGCCGAAATCCAACCGGACGCAGCGCGCGATCCCACCATCGCCGCCCATATCCCCAAGGTGTCGCTGAAGGTCGATGCGGAGCAGACGGGCAACCGCGGCCCTGTCGTCGTGCGCATGCGCACGAAAACGCACGGCGAGATTTCCTGCCGCGTAAAGGACGTGCGCGGCGGCACGGACGATCCGTTCACGCCGGCCGAGATCGACGAGAAGTTTGACGAGTGTTTCCGCCGCGGCGTGCGTCCGCTCAACGCGGAGCAGATCGCCGCATTGACGAAGCGGGTGCGTGAAGTCGAGACGCTGCCGGACATGGCGGCGTTCTTTGACGGCATCTGTTGAGGCTGGCGAAGCAGGGAAAAATTGTGAGCAGGATATCCGGCCGCAACCTGATGCGGGTCTTGTCCGTCCTTGTCGCGTGTATTTCGATCGGCGCTCACGCGCAGCAGACCCCGGCCCGGCCCGGCGGATATCCGACCAAGCCGATCCGCCTGCTGGTGGGCAACGCGCCCGGCGGCGGCATCGACATTACCGCGCGCGTCGTGGGGCAGAAGCTCACCGAACGCTGGGGTCGCCCGGTGGTGGTGGACAACCGTCCCGGGGCGAGCGGCGTCATCGCGATGGACGTGACGGCGCAGGCGGCTCCGGACGGCTATACGCTGCTCGTCACCTCCGGCAGCCTGATCGCGAGTGCCATGGTACAGAAAAAGGTGAGCTACGACGTGCGCACCGCGTACGCGCCGATCACCCAGTTGACCACGCTGTGTTACATGCTGATGGTCACGGCGTCGCTGCCGGTCAACTCGGTCAGGGAGTTGGTCGCGTACGGCAAGAGCAAGCCCAACGCGCTGAGCTATGGGTCTTCCGGCGTCGGCGGGGCGGGCCATCTCGCGGGCGAGATGTTCAGCTCGATGGCCGGCGTGAAGATGGTGCACGTGCCCTACAAGGGCGGCGGGCTGGTGCTGGCCGACATGATCGGGGGCCAGATACAACTCGGGTTCACCGCCACGATTTCCGGCCTGCCGCACGTGCGTAGCGGCAGGTTGAAAGCGCTCGGCGTGACCAGCCTCAAGCGCGCGCAGGCTCTTCCCGATCTGCCGACGATCTCGGAAGCGGGCGTGCCGGGCTTCGAACTCGTCAACTGGTACGGGATCTTCGCGCCCGCCAGGACGCCGCCCGCGATCATCGCCGCGCTGCACGCGGAGATCGGCCGGGCGCTCAATGCTGCGGAGGTGCAGGCGGTGTTTGCCAAGGATGGCGCGGAGGCCACTGCGTCCGCCACGCCGGAAGACTTTCGCGCCGTGCTCGTAAAGGAAATCGAGAACTGGGAAAAGGTCGTCAAACTGCCGGGCTTTGCCGAAAGCCTGCGTTGAGGACTATGGTTGTGCGGCCCCGGCGAACGCGGATCACTCGCGAAAATCGTGACTGATCTCAGAGGCGCATTTTCCGCCGCTGGGCTAGAATTATCAATCAGCGACAACGGTAGAGGACAAACACCATGACGGAACTCAAGGTGACATTGCCAGACAGCCTCGCGCGCGATGCGCGCAAGGCGGGGCTGCTCACGCCCAAAGCCATCGGAGAATTGTTGCGGGACGCGATTCGGCGGCGCGCGGCGCGCGTGTTCCTCTCCAATGCGGAGCAGGTGGCCGAAGCGAAGATCCCGCCCATGGGCGAAGACGAGATCCAGGCCGAGATCGACGCGGTTCGCAAGGCCAGGCGCAAGGCGCGTGCGCGTCGTCGCTGATACCAACACCATCGTCTCGGCGCTTCTGTGGCAAGGCAGCCCGCATCAGCTCATCGCGGCGATCCAGGACTATCCGATTGCCTTCTACACAAGCCGCGTGCTGCTTGACGAGCTCGCCGACGTCCTGCCCCGCAAGAAGCTCGCCAAAGCCGTCCAGGCCATTGGCAAGACGCCGGCGCAGCTCGTTGCCGAGTACGAGGGGTTCGTGAACTTGGTGACGCCGGGATCGATCCGCCGCGTAGTGCGCGACCGCGATGACGATGCGGTGCTCGCCTGCGCCATCGCCGCGGCAGCCGATCTCATCGTCTCGGGCGACGCACATCTGCTCAATCTCAAGTCCTTTCACCGCATCCCGATCGTCAGCGCAGGAGAAGCACTCGCGAGGATCACTAAAGCCAGCGCGGGCACCTGAAACCGTGGTGCGTCCCCTATTATTATCTATGTTGGCAAGGCTCGTCTTGGGCAGGCGAGATGTACCAACATGGGTGACCGGTCCGTGGCGGTTGGGGCACTTCTCGCTAGATTGATTTGGAGCGACCAAAGCGCGCAAGAAACCAGCTGAGCCTCGCCCTTTGATTCGTAATACTTTTGATAAGGGCATCGTGTAAAGTTCTTTACAAATCAATATGTTGATGGAACTTCTTGCAGCGATTAGTGTCTCATTCAATATCGAAAGCTCATTGGCAGAACAGGGACGCCTAGGGCACGGAAAATGTAGTGCAGGAGACAACTATGAACGAATCGCTGCCAAATGCTGGCCAGAATGAAGAACCATGGGTAACAGAAGCCCAATCACCCCATATTAACCATGTACTCCGCTCGTGGTCCGTGCGCCGATCGCTTCATGGCAGGCCGCTGTCACTGACCGACATCCCAGTAGACCTCTTTTGCAAGGCTGTTCGACGCAATCTGGAACCTTATCCTCGGGCCTTCTCGTTTTGGTGGCCCATAATTTGTGCCAGGGCAGAGCGCTGCCCGTCTGCAGCAGATCTTCTCCTAAACCCGTTCTTCCGGTGGGCGTTCCTGAACCGCGCGGATAAGCTTACCGCCTTCGAAGAGCAGATCGCAGAACTCGATACGACGCTCGGCGCCGTCGGTGTTCAGTCCCTTGGAAACCAGATGCTCTACGACCTGCAAAACGTCAAGGTTGAGAACAACGCACACAATCGCATTCTCTCAAGCATGGTGGAGGTGCGTTGTATTCTGCGTTTTGCGTGCGACGGGTACAGTGTGGCGCTGATCCCTCGTCACCAAGGCCACAAAACCCCAGACTTCAGTGTCACCAAGGAGTCGGAGGTGTCATTTGTGGAAGCAAAGTACATCAGGCCGCCTGATAAACTGGGAGAATACCTCCTTCGCTGGTGGCAGGCTCAAAAGGAAGTGGCCGGAGAGATCCCTCTCGGCATCCTTCCTCATCTCAGGTTCGAGTGGGAGCCTGTGGAACGCCGGTCGGAACTATCGCAAAGCGAGATCGACTTCCTCAAGCAGTTCTTTGTTACGGTACTGCACGAATCCCATCAACTGCATAGCGACAACTTGGGAAGCCTAATCGTTCGTTACGTGCCGGACCGTAAACTCCCGATCTCAACTGCGCCGCTGGTAGAAAAGGCGTCTCAGAGTGAGTTAAACCGAGCCGCCCGCCTTTTCGAGAAGCTAAAGAAAGACCTCAAACACGCGTCGGGGCAACTCGCGGCTCAATGCGGGGACCAGCGAGCTGTAGTGTTTCTCGCACTCAACTTGAGTCCTGATATTACCTTCCTGTGGCCTGTTCGCTTTGATCAGCGACTTGATGTTCTCAGGCAGGAGTTCGTGAATAATGGCGTGAATGTCTTGGTAGAGGAGGTTGGGTAACGATGCGAAAACGAACGCTCTGTATATCCGCTACCGTGTGGAAAATCTGAAAGCGTTAGCAGCGAAGGAACAGGCGCGTATCGAGGCCGAGAAACGAGCTGAGGAAGCATCCCGCGAGGCGGAGCAGAGAGTCGGGAACGCGCGACGCCGCGAGGCGGAGAAAACTGAGGAAGCACGCCGTGAGGAGAGGGAACTACTACAAACCTTGGCAAGACAAATCGTATCTCGTGAGTGGGTTGAAGATGCTGCAAACCTAATCATGAAAATCGGGGGAACATTCCAAGTGGTTAAAACTAATTGGTACTCCCGCGGTAAGATCGTGGTCAACCTATCGGGAGAAACGCACGAGTTCCTAGAACCATATGAATTCACGCAGTGGGTAAAGAAGAACATTGTCCCTCGCGTTTTAGGCGGATGACGCGACCCACAGTCGTCGCCGACACTTACGGTTAAGCAGAAGGAATCAGGTCTTGCGTTAGCGTACGTTAATGCAGGACCGGCTCCAGATTTTTTACCACCGGACAGAAATCGCCTCCTGATATTTTGACTGTGGGCAAAGTTTGGTTGCCGCACTTGATAATCGTAAACATATTGTTTACAATCATTCTCCGTGATCCGCTCCTTTGCTTCGTCGGAAACGAAACGCTTTTTCACGACCGGAAAATCCCGACGGTTTCCGCCGGAAATCCGGAAGCGGTCGACGATGCGCCTTATCCAGCTCAACGCGGCTACAACGCTCGATGACCTGCGTTTTCCGCCCTCGAACCGGCTGGAGGCGCTGAAGCACGATCGCAAGGGACAGTGGAGCGTACGTATCAATGATCAATGGCGCGTATGTTTCCGATTTGAGCGTGGGGATGCCTTCGACGTGGAAATTGTTGATTACCACTGAGGAAAAAAGTTTATGACCATCAAGAACGGCTTGCCCCCGGTTCACCCGGGGGAATTTCTGAAGGAAGCACTGGAAGAACTGGGCACCTCTCAAGCGGAATTCGCCCGCGCGATTGGGGTCGCGCCGATGCGAATTTCACACATCGTGAAGGGCGCGCGACCGGTTACGGCTGAGCTTGCCCTCCTGTTCGGACGTGCTTTTGGTCAATCGCCGCAGTATTGGCTTAACCTGCAGTCGGCTTACGACCTGAAAACAGCTGAACAGGAGATTGGCGGCCGGCTACGGGCCGTCCATCCACTCGCCCACGCCTGATAACTAACCGCCTGCGTCACTCGGTCACAAGCCAATCTGCTATTCTCCGCGGAACGCGGATTAGCAACGGGAGAATTCGAATGAACGCACCGAGCAGGCCTGCGAAGACCGTCAGAGACGGCGCGGCCGTCATCGTCGATTACCTGATCCGGGAGAAGGTTCCGTACGCCTTCGGCCTGTGCGGTCACGGCAACATCGGGTTCATCGACGCGCTGCACGCGCGTGCCGGCGAGATCAAGACGATTTCCGTGCATCACGAGACCGTGGCCGGCTTCATGGCCGATGTCTATTACCGTGTGTCGGGCCAGCCGACGGCGACGTTCACTTCT
>Ga0156176_1253_pt1 | contig 46668 bp, 35 predicted proteins | sample RifCSPlowO2_12_FD_107829 | JGI IMG/M metagenome (GOLD analysis project Ga0156176, IMG submission 107829) | Betaproteobacteria bacterium RIFCSPLOWO2_12_FULL_62_58
GAGATCTTTCTCGTGCCCTGGGATTCCGCGTGCGGAAGAAATTGGCTGAGGGGGAAGCGATTCCCTCTGACCGCGAGGAAGAAGTCTGCAGAGGGTATAGTAGGTCTTGGTTTTCTGAGGACTGAAGGCCCGAACGGTACCCCGAGAGGGGAGTAAAAGAGAGGAGTCGTCAATTGCCAAGGAACTGCGGTACTGCATCCGGCGAGCGCTTGGGGAACACTCCGGGCGCTGGGATGAAATCGCGGTTGGTGCGGTGAGAGAAGACGCTTCGGTTAATGTGCGGCTTGCGTTGCTGCCGTGCATTAACTCAATCTGCCGAACCGCCGTATACGTGACCCGTTCGTACGGTGGTGTGGGAGGGAGGGGCCGTGAGGCTTCTTCCTATCCCGAATAGGCTCTCAAGAACTGCAGAGGGATCAGGCAAAACATATCGTGGACAAGTTCTTGGAATTTCTCATTAGGGTGATTCAGATCCTTAAGCCCGACATTAAAAGATGGATAGTCCGCATATTTGTAGTCTCCGGGATAGCCTTGGTCTCTCAAAGAATCTGGGAGCCGTACTTGCAGGCCGCGTTGGAGAAGTATTTTCGATTGAACGTGCCCAACACCGAACCTACTGGATGGGCATTTATTGTCATTGGCATCGCCCTGTACTTTGTGAATCTCTATGTTGAGCATGTTTCAAGGCCAAAAGAGATAGTCCAACCTCGGCCAGTTATAGAGGTGGAGTTTGAGGATAAAGACCCGTTTGTGTACACAGAGCCGTCCGGAGCAAGCGGGCATACAATCCGAGGCTATCGCGTTAAGGTAACGAACACAGGGCCACAAGACATCGACGGTTGCATTGTCTATTTAGACAGAATGTCATCACTGACGGAGCCAGGGTTCAAGAACGCTTATGTGCCCATTGCGCTAATCACACAACAACAGAGACAACAGAATCGACGAGGCGGAGAATTCAAACTTCGATCAGGGCAGCCAAAATATATTGAGGTCGCGTGGCTGGATGAGAGGTCTGTCGAGAGCCAAATTGTTCTTCAGTATGAAAACCCGGCAATTCCTAATATGGTGAAGCGCGGCGATTACCTGCTATCGCTGGTTGCTTACGGAGGTGGTCCGCCAGTTTCAGGAATGTACCGCTTGTGCGTTGATGGTGGTGGCTATCTTCGGTTTGAGCGACACTCTGAAGAGAGAGCCGGTGAACAACCTTGGGCAGAAGAAATCATGATCGTTGATTCAAAGTGGCCTGTCGCGTCAGGATTTCAGAAGAGAATGGAACACCAAGGATTCAATCTACGCTGGTCACGACCCGAGAAAGTACCGAGCAGACGCACAGAGGGGTATGAAGTCATGTTTGAGGTTGATCCCAAAGCAAGGACTAAGAGACAGATTCAATTGAAGGATGGCTCAACTCTTATCGGAAAGAGAGCCTAACAAGGCGCTCCAGCCGACGTCGCCGCTGACGCGGCTCCGCGGCTGAGCTTGGGCGTTATCAAACGTTAGTTAAAGCCGAGTTAGCGGTTCTCTTCCGAATCCAACGGAATGCCACCCAACCGTGCAGTCGAGAATGACGCTCCGCGAGCGTCGTCGCTCGCACGCGCATCTCACTGCAGACGTTCGGCTACAAGGATGGAGCGGAGGCGCTGCACGGGCACCACATCGAATGGAACGGTATGAGCCCAGCACTCGTCTGGCGCCACGTGCTCGGCCAGCCGTCAAGTTAGTTCACTGACGAGCATGGAGAATTGAGTGACCGCATATCTATTCTTGTGGAACCCTGTCGTGGATCCCGAAAGCTTCACCAACTACGAGGAGCTTGAACGAGTAAGACATTCCCTCTCCCCCTCGTGACCGGGGGAGAGCGTTAGAGAGAGGGGGTTCACCCGTTCACTTGTTCATTCGTTCACCCCCGAGATCGGCGTTCATCGGTGGTTTCTCATGGATGTTTTGGATGACGTCTAGCCATTGGGTCCGATTTTTATTGTGGGCGATACTGTTGTTTGTCGCGGGCTACGCCGCGGCCGCACTCAAGCCGGGCGATCACGAATTTTCGCTCACCCATAAAGCCATCAAGCGCAGCTACCTGGTGCGCATGCCGCCACGAGCATCAGCAAATGCGCCGCTGCCCGTGGTACTCAATTTCCATGGCGGCGGAGGCAATGCGAAGACCCAGAAGTGGTATTCGCGGATGGATGAGACCGCCGACCGCGAGGGCTTTATCGCGGTGTATCCCAACGGCACCGGCGGGTTCGGCGATCGGCTGCTAACCTGGAACGCCGGCAACTGCTGCGGCGAGGCCGCGCTGAATCGCGTCGATGATGTCGGCTTTGCGCTGGCGGTGCTCGACGATCTTGCGCGCCGAACGCCGGTCGACAGCACGCGCATCTACGCAACGGGGCTGTCCAACGGCTCGATGATGGCGTACCGGTTCGCGGCGGAAGCGTCGGATCGCGTCGCAGCGGTGGCCGGTGTGGCCGGGGCGATGACATTGCCGGATTTCGCGCCGAAATTGCCGGTGGCGGTAATGCATATCCACAGCGTCGACGACCAGCGCGCCCTGTACGATGGCGGCCTCGGCCCCGTCTTTCCGATGGCCAATACGCGCGTATTCCACGCGTCCGTCAGCAGCATGCTCACGAAATGGCTCGACCACAATCGCTGTTCCGCGCAGGGGGAAGCGGCGATCCCCATTGCGGGAAGCAGCGCGGACGAGGGCCACACGGCGACGCGCTACACTTGGCGGCCATGCCGCGAAGGCACCGAAGTCGTCCTGTGGAAGCTGACGGGCCCCGGCCACGTGTGGCCCGGCGGCCAGCGCGACTTTCTGCCGCTGCTGCTCGGCACTTCGAGTGCCGTTATCGACGCCAACCGCGAGATGTGGCGCTTCTTCTCGCGGTTTCGACGCGGACCCGGTTAGCTTGCGAACTCCTGTATGGTGCGGTTTGCGCGCCGCAGCCGGGCCGCAAGCTCGCGATCGAGATTGGCTAGCAGCTTGATCGTAACCGCCGGATGGTCGCTCGTGAGCGTGTCGAAACCGACGCGCGTCAGCACGTAGCAGACCAGCGGCTCATCCGCTCTGACGGTTGCCGAGCGTGGCGCCTGGTCGAGCAGGGCGATCTCGCCGAACATGGTTCCCGGCGCGAAGGTGGCAAGACGGGTTTCCCGATCGTCTCCCGGGAGCTTGAGTCCAACGCTCGCACTGCCCTTGGCGATAATGTAAAGCTCGTCACTTTGGTCGCCCTCAAGGAACACCAGGTCGCCCTTGCCATAGATGCGACGGGAGAGAACCTTTCTTACTGCTGCAAGCTCCTCTTCGTTCATTTGCGCCAGCACATCGAGCCGGCCGAAGGGGAACTCGGCACCGGCCTCGATGTCGCCCAGGAAGCTCAAAATCAGATGATCCTCGGCCCATTCTATGGCGTGGTCGGTGTCTGGGAAGATACGGCCGTGCGTCACCGCGGCAATCACGCCCATGTCGCGCAGCAGGTTGGTCAGCGCGGCGCGCCCCTGGAGAGAGGCAAGCAGCAGGAACTTGCCCTCCTTGAGCATGCGGTCGTGGATTTGCAGCAGGATCCTGGCGCCGGTGCTGTCGATCTCGTTGACGCGCTTCAAATCCAGGATGACGTAGGCGACCGCGTCGCGTAGCGCCGCCTCGATGACAGCAGCGAGATTCTCCGCGCTGCCGAAAAAAATCGGCCCTTCGAGCTCGAGCACCAAAATACGGCGGCCGTGGCGGCCAAGAACTTCCATATGCTCGGGCATGCGCGTCTTGCGCGAGTGAACCGCATCACAGCGGTATGCGCGCCGAACGACCGATACGCTCATCCGGAACAGGAAAAACAGGATGGTAATCGCCACGCCAAGGAGGACCGCGGTCAACAGGTCGGCGGCAATCGCGGTCACGGCAACAACCAGCACGATCGTGAGGTCGCCGATGATGCTCTTCCATTGCGTGTCGCGGCCCGCAACCAGCTTTTTGACGAGACCCACCGTCCACGGGTCGAAGTGCTGGATGGCGACCACCACGATGATGGCGGACAGAACCACGCGGGGCAGGAAGGCGATGATCGGCATCAGAGCGAATATCGCGACCAGCACCCAACCGGCATTGATCAGCACGGCGAGCGGCGTACGCCCGCCAAAGGCGCGGTTGGCGAGGGTCGGGCCGAGGTTGATGCCACTCGTAATGCCACCGAAGACGGCGGCCACCATGTTGCCGATGCCGAGACGGATGAGTTGTCGGTCGCCCCCGGGCTTGAAGCCGGTCACAGGTTGCAGCAGGCGAGCGCACAGCAGGGCGTCGAGCGAAGCGACGGCGGCGAGACTGAGTCCGCCGAAGACAATCGTGGACATGAGTTCGGCGAGATCCGGACGGCGCAGCACGTCGGTCAGCGCGATCAGATTTCCAAGCATCATGTCGACCGGCGGCGTGTCGCCGATTGCGGGGCCAAGCGCCGCTTCGAAGCCAAGGCCATCGAGGGCGTAATAAAAGGCACAGCCCGCCACAAGCCCGACAATGAGCGGCGGTATTTTCGGCAGAATGCTCCTTGCGTTCCACATCGCGATGCAGGTCACCGCGGCCACGAGCACGTTGAGAGGCTTCGCGTGCGGCAGGTTAGATACCACTTCCGCCAGCCGGACATGGTGCGAGTAGCCGAGAACGTGGCCGGCCTGTACCAACGCAAGGAGCAGCGCCGCCGCGTTTTGAAATCCCGCCAGCACCGGGTGCGGGGTGTACTTCAGCAGCGAGCCCACCCGCAGCAGACCGAACAGGAACTGGAAGAAACCGGCCACGAAAACGATGAGAAGCACCACCGTGATAACGAGGGTCGCATGACCTTCCCGGATGATGGCCGCGCCGGAGGGCAGCAGTTCCTGCGCCAGGATGAGCCCGAGAAAAAAGGTGGTGACTACGCGCGGGGCGTAGATCGTCGTGGTCCTGTCGCCCAATATCAGGCTGACCACGGCCAGCGTGAAAGCCGAAACCAGGCCGGCCAGCACCCCTGAAGCAAAGTACTGGTCCCCGAGCGCCACAAATGCGAACATCCCGTAGCCCATCGCAAGCGGGATCGCCAGCGCCGCTGATACGGTCGCGCCGAGAAAATCGCCGCGCAGGTTCGGCCGCCAGTCGCGCTGCACGGGGGGCGCCGCGTTCGGGGACGATGGGGTGGGGGCAGTCATCAGCGAGTCGCTCCGCGTTCAGCCGGCGAGTTGATACACCGTCCGGTTGGCCCGCCGCAGCCGTGCGGCCAGCTCGCGGCCCAGATTCACCAGCACTCTTGTGGCAATACCCGGGTGCTCGTGCGACAGTCGTTCGAATGCGGCGTGATCGAGCACGTAGCACGCCAGATTTTCGTCGGCTTCGATCGTTGCTGAACGCGCCTCCTGGTCGAGCAGGGCGATCTCGCCGAATACGGTGCCCGGCGCGAAGGTGATCAGGCGGGTTTCGCGCCCGTTGCCTGGCAGCCTGAGGCGCGCGCTGGCGCTGCCCTTTGCGATGATATAAAGCTCGCGGCTTTCGTCGCCTTGGTGGAACACGATCTCGCCTTTGTTGTAGGCGCGCCTCGTCAGCATGGTTCGCATCACCGCGAGTTCGTCCTCGTTCATGCCCGAGAATACGTCGAGCTGGCCAAACGGAAACTCGTCGCTTGCCTCGAGGCCGCCGAGTTCGCTCAGAATAAGATGATCCTCGGCCGATTCGATGGCGCGATCCAGATCGCTGAACATGCGCTGGCGGGTCAGCGCGGTGGTGACGCCCATGTCCTCCAGGAAGGTGGCGAGGCGGGTTCCGTCGCTCACGGAACTCATGAGCAGGCGGCCGCCCTGCTTGTTTATTCGGTCCCGGATCTGCAGGATGATCTGCGCGCCGGTGGAGTCCACCTCGTTGACGCGGTTGAGGTCGATGATCACATCGCTGACGTTTTCGTGCAGGGCATTTTCGATGTAGGCCGCGAGGCTCTCCGCGGTGCCGAAGAAGATCGGTCCTTCGAGCTCGATCACCAGGATGCGGTTGCCGTGGCGCGTCAGGATGTTCATTGACGCGGGCGTGCGCGTCTTGCGCGAGTGCACGGCATTGCATCGATAGGCGCGGCGTATCACCGATCTGCTCATGCGGAACAGAAAGAACACGATACTGATCGCCAGACCGAGCGCCACCGCGACAGCGAGGTTTGTTGCGATCGCCACGGTGGTTACCAGGAGGATCACGATGAGGTCGAGCGTTATATGGCTCAGCAGCGGAACCTCGCGTCTGGCGCATTTGCGCAATAGCTGCAGCGTCCAGCGGTCGACGAGCTGAATCGCGACCACCACCAGCGCCGCGGCGATCACCACGCGCGGCACCAATGAAACCATGGGCGACAGGGCCTGGAGCACGAACAAGATTACGATCGCGTGCACCAGGACCGACAGCGCCGTGCGTCCCCCGCTGCGATGGTTGGCGAAACTCGACGCGAGGTTGATGCCGTTGGCGATGCCGCCGAAGCTTGCTGCGAACATATTGCCGATGCCGAGCCGGACCAACTCGCGGTTGCCGTCGAACTTGTGGCCGGAATCGCTCGAGATGAGCCGCGCGCACAGGACCGCGTCAAGAGAGGCGATCATCGCCACGCTCGCGGCCCCCAGGATCACGACCGGCAAGAATTCCAGGAACTGCGGGTTGGAGAACAGCCCGACGAATTCCGTCAGGTAGTGCGGGTCGGGCAGGCCGACACTGATTTCGCCGACGGCGGGGCCGAGCTGTTCATGGAAGCCAACGCGCGCGAGCAGATAATAGGCTGCCATGCCGCCGACAAGACCGAGGATGGTCGGGGGCACTTTCTTGGTGAAGCGTGCGGCACGCATGATGAGCACGCACGTGAACGCTCCGACGGCGAGGGTGAGCGGCTGGATGAGCCCGATGTTGGCCGGCAGGCTCATCAATGGCACGTGTTGCGCCAGTCCCAGCATGGCGTCAAGCTGGGAGGCGAAGAGCAGGAAGGCGGCGGCATTCTGGAAGCCGGCGATCACGGGTGCGGGGATGTACTTGAGCAGGGTGCCCAGCTTGAGCAGGCCGAACAGTGCCTGGAAGAAGCCGGTCAACAGTATGAGCAGAAAGACCAGCGTGAGCAGCACGGTGAGCTCCGCGGTGGCCACATATTGCGTGCTCGAGCGAGCCAGATCGTGCAGGACAAACGAGCCGATCAGAAAGGTAGTGACGCTGCGCGAGGAGTAGATCATCGTCGTGTTGGCGCCGAGCAACACCGCGACGATGCAGCCGAATACCGGCGCGTAGAGCCCCGCGAGGATCGCATGCGGAATCGCGGACTCCCCGAGCGGCGACAGGGCGAGCAGCCCGTAACCGATGCTTACCGGGATGGTGAGAAGCGCGGCGATGAGGCCGCCCGTCACGTCGCCGCGCAGATGCCGCAGCGGCGAGGCAGGAGGGGCGGACAGCGTCGCCGGCGCCTGCCCCTGATCCGGCAATCCGTAACCCAAGTCTGCTTTGCCAGTCGTCATGCACTCATCCCAAGTCCCGCGAGTCTCCCCTGCGGATGGCAAAGTTTATTGGTCGAAAGTTTAAAACGTGACGCCCGCGCGATCGGCACGGCTGCGGCGCCAGCACGAATTCAACGAGTCAGGATCGCGGCGCCGGGTCGAACACAAGCGCCTTGAATGGGCGGCGTTCCTCCAGTTCGTCGAGATAGTGTGCCACGCCGGCGGCTTCACGTGTCAGAAACTGCTCGATGGCAGCGGCAAATGCAGGATGAGCGAGCCAGTGCGTAGAAACGGTCTCAACCGGCAGCAAACCGCGCGCCATCTTGTGCTCGCCCCGCGCACCGCCTTCAAAAGCCGCGATGCCGCGCGCGATGCAGTATTCGATCGCCTGGTAGTAGCAGGTTTCGAAATGCAGCGCGGGATGATATTCGAGAGCGCCCCAGTGGCGCCCGAAAAGTCGTTTGCCGTTGTGCACGTTGAACGAAGCGGCGATCGGCCGATGGTCACGCTGCGCGACCACCAGCAGCAGGTTTTCGGGCATCGTGCGGCCGATGCGCTGGAAGAAATCCAGATTGAGATAGGGCGTCGAACGGTGTTCGCGGTAGGTCTGCCGGTAGCAGCGCGCAAAAAACGCCCAGTCGGCTGCGCCGATCTCGGCGCCCTCGAGCCAACGGAAGCGGATGCCCGCTTCCCGTACCTTGCGCTGCTCCTGCCGGATTTTCTTGCGCTTGTCGTGGCTCATGCCACCGAGGAAATGATCGAAGCTCGCGTAACCCTGATTCGTCCAGTGGAACTGCACGCCGTGACGCAGCATCATGCCGCCGCCCGCCATGTGTTCTGCCTCCCTGCGGGTCGGAAACAGGCAATGCAGCGAGGAAACCTCGAGTTCGCGCGCGAGCTGTAATGCCGCCGCGATCAGCCGTTGGTGATGCCTGGGATCGTCGGCGAGGACGCGTCGCCCGGTGACCGGCGTGAACGGAATCGCCGACAGCAGCTTTGGATAGTAATTCAGTCCGTGACGGCAATAAGCATCGGCCCATGCCCAATCGAATACGTACTCGCCGTAGGAGTGGGTTTTGAGGTAGAGCGGCATGGCGCCGGCGAGCTTGCCGTGCTCCCTGAGCAGCAGGTATTGCGGGGTCCAGCCGGTCGCGGCCGCAGCGCAGCCGGTATCGTGCAATGCCGACAGGAATTCGTGGCGCAGGAATGGATCATCGCCCGCCAGCCGGTTCCAGTCCCCGGGATCGATACCGGACAGGGAAGCGGCGACCTCGATTCTCACCGCTTCTGCACTCCCTCCGGAAGCTGGCATGGTATGAACGCGCGGCGCGCTGGGGATGGTTCGATGATATATTAGCGCCATGAAAATTGCGATTGCCCAGATCAACTTTACGGTGGGCGACCTCGCCGGCAACGCCGCGAAAATCGCTGCCGCTGCCGAGCGCGCGAAGCAGGGGGGCGCAACACTGCTGCTGACCACGGAGCTTGGGCTGTGCGGCTATCCACCGGAAGACCTGTTGCTGCGCGAAGACTTTTACCGTTCGTGCGGACGCACGCTGGACGATCTGGCGCAACGGATCAATGGCGTCACCGTGGTCGTGGGACACCCGCACCAGGCGGGTGGCCGGCGTTACAACGCAGCGTCCGTGATCCGCGACGGTGCGGTCATCGCCACCTACCTCAAGCACAAGCTGCCGAATTACACGGTATTCGACGAGGAGCGCTATTTCGCTTCCGGTACCGAGCCGTGCGTATTCGAGCATGAGGGCCTGCGGTTTGGCGTCAACATCTGCGCCGACGTCTGGGAAGAGCCGGCCGCGACCGCGGCGCGCGATGCCGGGGCGCAGGTGTTGCTCGTGCTCAACGCCTCGCCTTATCACATGAACAAACAGCTGTCGCGCTACGAGGTGATCCGCGACCGCGTCGCGGAAACGGGATTGCCGGCTATTTACGCCAACCAGGTCGGGGGACAGGACGAGCTGGTGTTTGACGGCGCCTCGTTCGCGGTCGACGGCAAAGGAGAGCTCACGCACCAGTTTCCCGCTTTCGAGGAGACCATGGGGTATGTCGATCTCGTCGAAGGCGTGCCGGTCAACGGCGTGATCGCGCCGCCGCTTGCGCTGGAGGCCGAGGTTTACAAGGCGCTCACTCTGGGCGTGCGCGATTACGTTGACAAGAACGGCTTTCCCGGCGTGCTGCTGGGGCTCTCGGGCGGCATCGATTCGGCGCTGACGCTGGCGGTCGCGGTGGATGCGCTCGGGCCGCAGCGCGTGCGCGCGGTGATGATGCCGTCGCAATATACCGCCAGCATGAGCCGCGAGGACGCGCGCACCGAAGCCGGGGCGCTCAAGGTGCGCTACACCGAGATCGCCATCAGGCCGATGTTCGATGCATTTCTCACGGCGTTGAGCGATGAATTCAAGGATCTGCCGGCGGACGCCACCGAGGAAAACCTGCAGTCGCGCATTCGCGGCACCCTCCTGATGGCGCTGTCGAACAAGAGTGGCGCAATCGTGCTCACCACCGGCAACAAGAGCGAAATGGGCACCGGCTACGCGACGCTCTACGGCGACATGGCGGGCGGTTTCGGCGTGCTGAAGGACATCAACAAGATGCTGGTCTACCGGCTTGCACGCTACCGCAATGGCCTGTCGCCGGTGATCCCGCAACGCGTGATCGATCGCCCGCCTTCGGCCGAATTGCGTCCCGACCAGACGGACCAGGACAGCCTGCCGCCGTACGACATCCTCGATGCGATCATGGAGGCGTACGTCGAAAGCGACTTGAGCCCGCAGGAGATCGTCGCCCGGGGATTTGACCGGGCCGACGTGGAACGGGTCGTGCGGCTGGTGCGCGGGAGCGAATACAAGCGGCGCCAGGCGCCGGTCGGCGTCCGCATTACGAACCGGGGTTTCGGCAAGGACTGGCGCTACCCGATTACCAACAAGTACCGCCACCATTTCGACTAGCAGCCTGCCGGACTGTTAAGTCCGGCAGGCTGCTAAAAGCAAAACCGGCTGACAATTCAAAAAAACCCGGACGAAGCGGTCGAATTCGCGGAAAAGCGCGGGTAAATTCGCATATCTATTATCCTCTTCCGCAATTTTCCTGGCGCCGGTTTTGCATTAGGAGTTTGTCGGGGCCAAGTCCGACAAACTCCTGACGCTCTGTGTTATCCTAATCGCGATTGCCCGGCAGGGTTTCAGGGTTTGACTGGATTGCGGAGGATCAATGAAAAAAATCGAGGCGATTTTCAAGCCATTCAAGCTTGACGAGGTGCGCGAGGCGCTGTCGGACATCGGGGTCAGCGGGTTGACCGTCACCGAGGTCAAAGGGTTCGGTCGCCAGAAGGGTCATACCGAGCTTTACCGCGGCGCTGAATACGTGGTCGACTTCCTGCCCAAGGTCAAAGTCGAAGTGGTGGTTCCGGACAAGCTGCTGGAGGGCGCGATCGACGCCATCATCAAGGCGGCGCGCACGGGCAAGATCGGCGACGGCAAGATTTTCGTGACCGGCGTCGATCAGGTGATCCGCATCCGCACCGGGGAAACGGACGAAGCAGCGATTTAACTGCCAACGATGAGCGATGAACGATGAATGATGAACGATAAACGGCTCAGATCTCGACCAACCGGGCTTCGTTCATCGTTCCGCGTTCATCATTCCGCGTTGTCCTTTCAATAGCACCACCACCGCGCCGCCGCCGCCCTCGGTGCGGCGCGCCTGGCAGAATCCCAGTATCTCGTCGCGCCGCATCAGCCAGTTTGCGACCTTGTGCTTGAGGACCGGCTCCCGGTTCTTCGAGCGCAATCCCTTGCCGTGGATGATGCGCACGCAGCGCAGCCCGCGCCGCACGCAGTAATTGAGGAAATCGACCAGCAAGGCGCGCGCTTCCGGCGAGGTCAGACCATGCAGGTCGAGTTCGTCCTGGATCACCCAATGGCTGCGGCGCAGTTTCCTGAGCGTATGCGGGGGAAGGCCCTGGCGCAGGAAGACGAGTTCTTCTCCCGTTTCAAAGCCGCTGTCCCAGGGAGCGTGATCGCTCAGGCTGTCCTCGAGCACGGCACGCTCGTCGCGCAACCGCTGTGTCGGAACGGGTCGCGGCCGCGGCCGGCCGATTTGGGCCTGGTTGAGTCGGGGCAGCGGCGTCACATCGGACCGGGAGGCGCGCAGCAGTTCCGCTTCCTCGTGTCCGTGTGCCTTGTCGTGTTTTTTCATCGTGGGGTACCACGGTCAAAATCACGTGCAGATGTGCTCGTGCAACGAATTAACGACTCGGGACACTAGGTCAGTCCTTTAGTTTCGAGGTATTTCTGCGCATCGAGCGCCGCCATGCAGCCGCTGCCGGCGCTGGTGACCGCCTGACGATAGACGTGATCCTGCACGTCACCCGCGGCGAATACCCCCGGCACGCTCGTCGCCGTGGCGTTCCCATCCAACCCGCTTCTGGTGATGATGTAGCCGTTCACCATGTCGAGTTGGCCGGCGAAGATCCCGGTGTTGGGGCGGTGACCGATCGCGATGAAAACGCCCTGCAGCTTTTTTTCAGTGAGGGCATCGGTTTTCACGTTTTTCACGCGCATGCCGGTCACGCCCGTATGGTCGCCGAGCACTTCGTCGAGCACGTGATCCCACAGGATTTCGACCTTGCCGCCGTCGACCTTCTCTGTGAGCTTGTTGACCAGGATGGCCTCGGCGCGAAACTTGTTGCGGCGGTGCACCACCGTCACGCGGCTCGCGATGTTGGACAGGTAGAGCGCTTCTTCGACCGCGGTATTGCCGCCGCCGACAACGGCCACTTCCTGGCCCTTGTAGAAAAAGCCGTCGCAGGTGGCGCAGCCCGACACGCCGCGCCCCATGAACTTGCTTTCGGACGGCAGCCCGAGATACATCGCCGAGGCGCCGGTGGCGATGACCAGCGCGTCGCAGGTGTAAGCGCCTTGATCGCCGCTCAGCGCGATCGGGTTGTCCTCCAGTTTGGCGGTGTGAACGTGATCGAAAATCACCTCGGTGTTGAAACGCTCGGCGTGCTTGAGGAATCGCTCCATCAGTTCCGGCCCTTGCACGCCGGTGGCGTCAGCCGGCCAGTTGTCGACGTCGGTGGTCGTCATCAGTTGTCCACCCTGGGCAAGCCCGGTGAGCAGAACGGGCTGCAGGTTCGCGCGGGCGGCATAGACCGCTGCAGTGTAGCCGGCGGGACCGGAGCCCAGGATCAACAGCCGGCAATGCTTGGTTGCTTGGGTCATGGCGATGGGGAAGTCGGGAACGGCATGAAAGGTAAAAAAGAGACAATTTAGCAGGTTGCGCAACGGAATGTCGAGTCAAGGAGACCGCAAGCTCCGGCCGGACGCGTGCACATCATGCGCGGCGTGACGTGGTGGGTGCGATCTGGCAGTATATAGCCTGGTTTCGTCCCGGCGCCGCGTCAGGGCGCCACAATTTTTGACGGCAACACGATGACGGGTTGAATACCATGCCGGTACCATTCGCGCTTAATCCGCAGATCCTGAAGAGAGTCCCGCTGTTTTCGTCATTTTCCGACCAGCAGCTGAGCGCCCTGTTGAGTTGTGTCCAGCATCGCAGATACCCGCGCAATTCGCTCATCGTGCGAGCCGGCGATGAAACAGATGCGCTTTATATCATCCTGTCGGGACGGGTGAAGGTGCTGATCCCGGATGATGAGGGACACGAGGTGATCCTGAGCATGATGGGCCCGCATGACTTCTTCGGGGAAATGGGGCTGCTCGACAATCAACCGCGCTCGGCCAGCGTGGAAGCGCTTGAGCCGTGCGAAATGCTGCGGGTATCGAAAGCCGGCTTCACGGCCTGCCTCAAGGACAATTTCGACCTCGCCATGCAGATCATCCGCAATCTGGTCAAGCGGCTGCGCGACGCCGATCGCAAGATCGAGAGCCTGGCGTTGATCGACGTCTATGGCCGTGTGGCGCGGCTGCTGATCGATCTGGCTGAAGAGGTCAATGGCCAATGGCTGGTGCAGCGCGCGCCGCCGAAGCAGGAGATCGCGCGCATGATCGGTGCTTCGCGCGAGATGGTGAGCCGGGTCGTGAAAGACCTGCACGAGAAAGGACTCATCCGGGCCGAGAAACGCAAGATCATTCTGCTCGACCGGCAATCGATGAGGGCGCATGGCTCATCGCGCTGACGGGGTCGTTCTTTCAGGATTGTTTTATGTGGTATATGATTCGCTGGTTCAAACCTACTGTTGCCTGGCACGGTGGCGCGGCTATTGATGCGCAGCGACAAGCAGAGGAGTCAAGCATGGCTGCTGGAAAATCTCTTTTGAATCGGGCAGCGTTCGTCGTTTTTGGCATCATCAGCAGCGCTGCTTTTGCCGCCGGCGCGGGCACCGTAACGCACCTGAGCGGCTCGCTTTCAGCGCAGCGTCCTGACGGCTCCGCGCGTATCCTGTCGCAAAGATCGGAGGTCAATCCGGGCGACGTGCTGACTACGGAGCGCGACAGCTACGCTCAGGTGAATTTTACGGACGGCAGTGCGATCACGCTGCGTCCGAATAGCTCGGTCAGGGTCGAAGCGTATGGTTTCGCCAAGGACAAGCCGCAAGAGGACAACATGTTCCTGCGCTTGCTGAAAGGGGGACTGCGAACCGTGACGGGGCTGGTCGGCAGGCGCGGCAATCAGGACGCCTACAAGATCGGCACGCAGCAGGCGACGATCGGTATTCGCGGCTCTTCCGGCGACACGCTGGAATGCTCGGAGGGCTGTCCTGGCGTGACTCCGACCAGCGACAAGCTTCCGCCGGGCGCTTATCACGCAACTCATACCGGAATCTATATCTTGCAGAACGCAGCCGGCTCCGCGCTTATCAACCCCGGGCAATTTGGCTACATAAGGGACGCCAAGACGCTGCCATCGGTTCTGCCCAAGGACCCGGGACTGAGCTTGGGTCAATTGCCGTTCTCGCTTCCTCCTGGCGGCCCCAGTCCGGAGTGCACGGTTCGCTGAACGGTCTATACATCGCGCGACCCCAAACCCCGCTTATTTGGCGGGGTTTGTTTTTTTAGCGATGACTCAGTGTTTTTTGCGCGGCAAATTCGATCAGCGCGGCTCTCTTCCCTGTACCGCATGGCGAAACGCGCGAAATCGTCCCTTGTCGCGGCAGGCCGCTCATTTGTTTCGGGAATTCAGAGGCGTTTTTCGCGCTTCCCTTCCGGTGTATAATCAAAAGCTTAATGGATTAACTTGAACCAGTGCTTTCGAGCTCGAAAACCAACGGCGGTCGAGCGGCGAAAAACCCGCTGCCACCGAGAATCGCGGCGCTGCTGCGCGAGTCGTGGTGGTTCGCGCTGCTGGCGCTGGCGCTCTACCTGCTGCTGATTCTCTATACCTACCACAAAGCTGATCCCGGCTGGTCGCACAGTCTTCGTGCCGCCACCATCCATAATGCCGGCGGCATGGTCGGCGCCTATGTCGCCGATCTCATGCTCTTCGTGTTCGGACTGTCGGCGTACTGGTGGGTGGTCTTCTGCGCTGCGATGGTGTGGCTGGGTTTCCGCCGCATCGAAACCGTGCGCGAGATCGATCGCAGGTCGTACGCCGTCGCGGCGATCGGTTTTGCGATCGTGCTGATGGCGAGCAGTGGTCTCGAGGCGCTGCGCCTTTACACCCTGAAAGCCACGTTGCCGCTCGTGCCCGGTGGCGTACTGGGCACGATTGTCGGCGAAGCGCTGTCGAAGTCGCTCGGTTTCACCGGCGGCACGCTGATTCTGCTCATGCTGTTCATCGCCGGGCTGGGCCTCTTCACCGGCGTGTCGTGGTTGACGGTGATCGAACGCCTCGGCGGCTGGATTGAAAGCGGGTATTTTTATGTGACGCAGAAGTGGCAGGAGCGCGCGGACCGCCGCGCCGGCGCGCAGGCGGTGATCCAACGTGATGAGTTGGTGGAGGAGAGCAAGAAAAAATTCGAAATCCACGAGCCGATACGGATCGAGCCGCCCGCTGTCGAGATTCCCAAGTCACCGCGCGTCGAGCGCGAGAAGCAGGTTCCGTTGTTTGAGAACCTGCCCGATTCGCTCCTGCCGCCGCTGCACCTGCTCGATGAGCCGGAGAAGAACGTCGAGGTGTTATCCGCCGACACGCTCGAATTCACTTCGCGCCTGATCGAAAAAAAGCTGCTCGATTTCGGCGTCGAGGTGAAAGTCATCGCCGCCTACCCTGGTCCGGTCATCACGCGCTACGAAATCGAGCCGGCGGTGGGCGTGAAAGGCAGCCAGATCATCAACCTGGTGCGCGATCTCGCGCGCGCGCTGTCGGTGGTGAGCATCCGTGTGGTCGAAACGATACCCGGCAAGAGCTGCATGGGGCTCGAAATCCCCAATCCGACGCGCCAGATCGTGCGCCTGACGGAGATCCTGAGCTCCCAGGTCTACGCCGACATGCACTCGCCGCTCGCCCTCGCGCTCGGCAAGGACATTGCCGGCAATCCCATCGTCGCCGATCTGGCGCGCATGCCGCACCTCCTGATCGCCGGGACGACCGGCTCGGGCAAGTCGGTGGCGATCAACGCGATGATTCTGAGCCTGCTCTATAAATCGCCGCATGCGCAGGTGAAGCTCCTCCTGATTGATCCCAAGATGCTCGAACTCTCGGTCTACGAGGGCATTCCGCATCTGCTGGCGCCGGTGGTGACCGACATGCGCCAGGCCGCCAACGCGCTCAACTGGTGCGTGATCGAGATGGACCGGCGCTACAAGTTTATGAATCATCTCGGCGTGCGCAACATGGCGGGCTTCAACCAGAAAGTGCGCGAGGCGATCAAGGCCAGGAAGCCGATCCCCAACCCGCTCACTTCCACTCCCGATAATCCCGATCCGTTGCGCGAAATGTCGCTGATTGTGGTTGTCATCGACGAGCTTGCCGACCTCATGATGGTGGTCGGCAAGAAGTTCGAGGAACTGGTCGCACGGCTCGCGCAGAAAGCGCGTGCTGCGGGCATCCACCTCATCATTGCAACGCAGCGGCCGTCGGTCGACGTCATCACCGGCTTGATCAAGGCCAATATTCCTTCGCGCATCGCGTTCCAGGTGGCGGCGAAGGTCGATTCGCGTACGATCCTCGACCAGATGGGCGCCGAAGCGCTGCTGGGACAAGGCGACATGCTGTGGCTGCCTCCCGGCACCGGCTATACGCAGCGCGTGCACGGCGCGTTCGTCGCCGATCAAGAGGTGCATAAAGTCGTTGATTATCTGAAGAATCTGGCGCAACCGCAGTATGTGGAGAGCGTGCTCGAAAGTCCCGAGCCGGAAGCCGAGGGTGCGCTGGAAGGGCCGGACGCCGAGTCCGATCCGCTCTACGATCAGGCGGTGGCGATCGTGTTGAAGACGCGGCGCCCCTCGATCTCGCTGGTACAACGGCATCTGCGCATCGGCTATAACCGGGCGGCGCGGTTGATCGAGCAGATGGAGCGTAGCGGCATGGTTTCGCCGATGCAGTCGAACGGCAACCGTGACGTGCTGGGGCCGGCGTCAGCCGTGGAATCCGACGAACGTTAATGCGCTATCTCCTGGTCCTCCTGTTATGGCTGCCGGCGGTCGTAGGCGCCGCCAGTGTCGATTCGCTCAAGGCGTTTCTCAACCAGACGACTTCCGCCAAGGCGCGCTTTGCGCAGATGGTGCTCGACAAGAATCTCAAGATGCTGCAGCAGGCGACCGGCACCATGCAGTTCTCGCGTCCCGGGAAATTTCGCTGGGAGTACAACAAGCCGTACGAGCAGATCATCGTCGGCGACGGTTCGCGGCTGTGGATATACGACAAGGACCTGAACCAGGTCACGGTACGCAAACTCGACCGCGCGCTGGGTTCGAGCCCGGCCGCGCTGCTCGCGGGCAGCAACGAGATCGAAAAGAACTATACGCTCGCCAGCGTCGGTAACCAGGAAGGACTCGATTGGCTGGAAGCGGTGCCCAGGATTAAGGACAACGCGTTCGAGCGCATCCGGCTGGGCTTCGGAAAAACGGGCCTGGAGGCGATGGAGTTGAGGGACCAGTTCGGCCAGGTCACGGTGATCAAGTTCGCCGATCTTGAGCGCAATCCCAAACTGTCACCCGAGGCATTCCGATTCACACCGCCCAAAGGGGCTGACGTCATCAGCGAATAAGAGTTTTCCTAAAACGCTGATTAGCCGCCGATGAACGCCGATTAACGCCGATAAAGAAACAAAGACAAGCCACAGAGGGCACAGAGTTCACAGAGAAAACAAGTACCATCGGTTTGAGCATTCAGCTCTCCGTGATCTCTGTGGCCAAATCATTATGATTGTGGTTTTAGTTTTGGTTTTGATCTTATCCGCGTTCATCGGCGTTCATCGGCGGCTAACTCGTTTTTAAATGGATCCTGATCTTTTTCAGAAGCGCGAGCCGCAAGCGCCGCTTGCGGAAGCGCTGCGGCCGCGGACGCTCGACGAAGTCGTAGGCCAGTCGCACCTGCTGGGAGCAGGCAAGCCGCTGCGGCTTGCGTTCGAGGCGCGCAAACCGCATTCGATGATCCTGTGGGGGCCGCCCGGCGTCGGCAAGACGACGCTGGCGCGGCTGATGGCGCAGGCGTTCGACGCCGAGTTCATCGCGATCTCGGCGGTACTTTCCGGCGTCAAGGACATCCGCGATGCCGTGCAGCGGGCGGAACTGGAATTGCAGCAACGGGGCCGCCAAACGATCCTGTTCGTGGACGAAGTTCATCGCTTCAACAAGGCCCAGCAGGACGCGTTTCTGCCGTATGTGGAGCGGGGGCTGATCACCTTCATCGGCGCCACCACCGAGAATCCTTCGTTCGAAGTCATCGGCGCATTGCTGTCACGCGCCGCGGTTTACGTGCTGCAGCCGTTGTCCGACGCCGAGCTCGGATTGCTCTTCGGCCGCGCACAGCAACGCGCACTCGACGGGCTCAGGTTTTCGGAAGGGGCGCGGCAGATGCTGATCGGTTACGCCGACGGTGATGCGCGCCGGCTGCTCAACATGCTCGAACAAGTCGATACCGCCGTCGGGAAAAACAGACAGGACGAGATCGGCGAAACCTTCGTCAAGCATACGCTGACGCAGAGCCTGCGCCGCTTCGACAAGGGCGGCGACGCATTCTACGATCAGATCTCGGCGCTGCACAAGTCGGTGCGGGGTTCAGCGCCTGACGCGGCGCTTTACTGGCTGACCCGCATGCTCGACGGCGGCGCCGATCCGCTCTACATCGGCCGGCGGCTCATCCGCATGGCGGTCGAGGACATCGGGCTCGCCGATCCGCGCGCGCTCAGGATCGCGCTCGACGCATGCGAAACCTACGAGCGGCTGGGATCGCCGGAAGGCGAGCTTGCGTTGGCGGAAGCCGCGTTGTATCTGGCGGTCGCACCGAAGAGCAACGCCGCTTACGTTGCGTACAGCAGCGCGCGCGAACTCATCGCCAACGACAAATCACGGCCGGTGCCGGAACACCTCCGCAACGCGCCGACCAGGCTGATGAAGGAACTGGGGTATGGCCGGGACTATCGCTATGCCCATGATGAACAGGGGGCGTACGCGGCGGGGGAGAATTATTTTCCGGACGACATGGCGCAACCGCGGTTATACGAGCCGACGCAGCGCGGTCTGGAAGCAAAAATCAAAGAGCGGCTCGACCATCTGCGCGAACTCGACCGCAAGGCCAAGAAATAGAACCCTATTGCCCCAAGTATTCGATTACGTGCAGGCCGGTCCCGGCGCGGTCAGTGATATAAGCCAAGCCTCTGTAATCGATATCAACGTCATTGGTTTGAATGACCGTCTTTAACCGCGGTACTGTTGTTGCCGTTGTCTTCGGGATGTAATACCCGACTTCCTGCATGTCATACGGGTCAGAGAGGTCCAGTATTCTCAACCCTGCGCTGAAATACACGAGATAGAGAAGGTTCTTGTTGTCTTTGAGTGAGTAGAGTTTGCCGTCTCTTGTTTCTGCAAATTGATGCGGACCAAAGCGGCCCCCTCGTTGGAGAAAATCGCCATCCGGAACCCTGAAGGTGGCTACGTTGATCGGGTTGTTCCATGCAGTCACATCGAGCATGTATAGCGCTTTTCTGACTTCGTGGCCCTGATAGTCCGCATCGCTGGCCTCGTTTACAAAAACAATAAAATCCCTGATGTCGCCGAAGCCCGGTGTGAAGTTGCGACATTTCACCCCGTAGAACGGCATCGAGGTATGGGGCCCTTTGAAGGGCGGCTCGATGGTGAAATCAAGAATCGTCTTCGGCTTGGATATGTTGCTGATATCCAGCACGGCTACATTGCCGCCCTTGGCGTAGGACAGGTAAACCCGCTTGTTTGGCATGTCCACCACGGGATGGTGCAGGCTGAGTCCTTTACTACCCGGGTCGGGTTCCGTCAGCTTCTGACCGGGAAACCAGTGGTTCGATACATACTTCGGTTTGGATGGATTTGACAGGTCCCAAATCACCAGATGGCCACCCGGCCGAAAACCGGGCTCGCATACCGAGCCAAAGTACAAGCCGGTGGACTCATCCCACCAGCCTTTATGGGCCCAAGTCAGCGGGCCGGCCGGTGTATCGGCGGCACTGGAAACATATACCGGTTTGGACCGGTCGGTGATATCAAAGACCTGAAAGCTGCAAGCTGTTGCCGTCTCGTGATTGCGGATCAGGTAGTCATTTCCATCATGAAGACTCTTCACGACCTGGACGGCACGGCAATTGGCTCCTGGAGCACCCGGTATGTGGGCGACTATCGTGGGTTTCCCGGGGTCGGAGACATCCAGTATTGAAGTCCCGTTGTCCTCGGATTTCCCGGTCAGAGGGTTAGGCCGGTTTCCCGGAAGGTGCCCAACGTAGCACCAGTCTTTTCTTAACTCGACCTGCAACGATTCGCGTCCTTGCAGGTCGCTGAACCCTACGAGTCGGGTGCGAGACGATTCACTGGCATGTGCTTCCTGAGATTGCATCGGCGGTCTCCCATGATTGGCGGAAATTTGTCCGGTGACATCCTGTCGTCTCCGCGATATTGTAGTACTTAATCGGAAGGTCTTGTTGATCGGTTGGGGAAAAGCTCAAATAGTGCCGCGACGGCGGCACGCGTCTCATTTCGCGAGTCCGAGATCGACCAGGAACGCCCGGGTCTGGACGCTGTCCCGCTCAATGTACTTCCGCGTTTCGACGCTCCCCATGTACTCGCTCGACCAGAAGTTGGTCTCCAGCTCTTTCTTCCACTCCTCGGAGTCGCTCATGCGCCGCAGGATCCCCTCCCAGTAGGCGATCTGAGCCTCCGTCATGCCCTTCGGGCCGATGATGCTGCGCCAGCTCGATACCACGGCGTCGTACCCTTGCTCGCGCCAGGTCGGCACATCGGCGAGCACGTCGGGAAGGCGCCTGGGCGAGGTGACGGCGTCCAGCCGCAGTTGCCCGTTGCGCAGCATCGAAGCCGCGAGCCCGGCCGTGATCGGGACGACGTCGATGTGTCCGCCGAGCATCGCCGTGGTTGCGGCGCCGCCCGACGGGAAGATGACGGTGCGCACTTTCTTCACGTCGATGCCGGCTTCTTTGAGCGCCGCGGCCGCCCCCTGGTGGTTGGGGTTGCCGAGGCTCGTGGCGATGCCGAAGCTCAGCGAACCGGGATCCTTCTTCAGGCGCTCGAGCAGGTCCCTGCCGCTCTTGACCGGCGAGTCGGGCTTGACCGTGACCGCGATGTACTCGTTGAACAGGGTTGCCACGGGGGTGAACTCCGTGTAGCTCGGCCCGAGTCCGACGATGTTGTTGGTGAGCAGCGATTTGTTTGCCATCGCGACGTGGTGGCCGTTGCCCGGATGCTGGTTGAGATAGGCATAGGCGACGCTGTTGCCGCCTCCCGGCTTGTTCACCACCGTGATCGGCACTTCGAGTTGCCGCTGTTCTTGCAGGACCTTCGCCATGATGCGGAGGATCCGGTCGCCCCCTCCGCCGGGCGCGTTGGCGGCTATCAGTTCGACAGCCTTGTCCGGCTTCCACGCTGACACCGCCGCGTGCGCGGCGTCCATGGCGAGCGGTGCGGTCAACGCGAGCAGGGCAGGTAGCATCCAGCTCCGATTCACAGCGGCTGCGCATCTGGCGCTGTCGAGCGTGGCGGTACTGCCCTTCGAAGCGAGATTGATGCGTATGCCGCGCACTCCTGCACCGCGCATGTCTTCCAACTCGCGGTTATTGAAGTGCTCACTCGGTTTGCGCATATCCGGGTCCGCGCCGGGAGTCGTGGGCGCTTTGGGGGCGAGTCTTGAAGACGGATTCAAGGTCATCTGGGTGTGGTGGGAGAGTTATGTTCGGGATGTGACGCGAATGGCAGGGCGACTGTAGAGGATCGAAAAACAGCGTGTCAAGGGGTGGTGGCAGATCAAAAACTCCGTGATAATGTTGCGCTCCGAAGTCGGGGTCGAGGAACAGATGCTGGATATTCAATTATTGCGTAGTGATCTGCCGGGCGTGGCGAAGCGGCTTGCCGACCGCGGTTTGAGTCTGGACGTGACAGCCTTCGAAGCGCTCGAAGCGCAGCGCAAGACGGTGCAGGTCGAGACCCAGGAACTGCAGGCGCGGCGCAACCAGCTCTCGAAGCAGATCGGGCAGGCCAAGGCGAAAGGCGAGGACGCCTCGCAATTGATGACGCAGGTCAATGCCCAGGCCGATCAGTTGAAGGCGCTTGAGCAGCGCCTGGTGGAAATCCAGGGCAGGTTAAACGAGTTCCTGCTCGTCATCCCCAATGTGCCGCACGTCAGCGTGCCGGTCGGAACATCGCCCGAAGACAATCTCGAAGTCAGAAGAGTGGGTGTGCCGCGCACATTCGACTTCGTGGTGAAAGATCACGTCGATATCGGCGCGGGGCTCAAGATGCTCGATTTCGACACTGCGGCCAAGATCAGCGGCGCGCGCTTCGTGCTGATGACGGGGGCGATGGCGCGGCTGCACCGGGCGATCGCGCAGTTCATGCTCGATGTGCACACCGCCGAGCACGGCTACACCGAGGTCTATGCGCCTTATCTCGTCAACGCGGCGAGCGTGCAAGGGGTGACCAGCCTGCAGAAGTTCGAGGGGGACCTCTTCGCCGTTCCGCGCGACAACGAGGAGAAGCTCTATCTCATCCCGACCGCCGAGGTGCCGGTCACCAATATCGTGCGCGGCGAGATCGTCCCATTGCAACAACTGCCGCTCAAGTTCGTGTGCCATACCCCGTGCTTTCGCAGCGAAGCGGGATCGCACGGCAAGGACACGCGCGGCATGATCCGCCAGCACCAGTTCGACAAGGTGGAGTTGGTGCAGATCGTGCATCCGCAGAAGTCGTACGATGGCCTCGAGGAACTGACAAGCCATGCCGAGGTGATCCTGAAGCGGCTTGAACTGCCGTATCGCACGGTGACGCTGTGCACCGGCGACATGGGGTTTTCCTCGGCCAAGACCTATGACATCGAGGTTTGGCTGCCGGCGCAGAATACCTACCGCGAGATTTCCTCGTGCAGCAACTTCGAGGCGTTCCAGGCGCGGCGCATGCAAGCGCGTTTCCGCAATGAGAAAGGCAGGCCTGAACTGGTGCACACACTGAACGGATCAGGCCTCGCCGTGGGACGCACACTAGTGGCAGTCCTGGAAAACTATCAACGGGCGGACGGCGGAGTGGATATCCCCACCGTCCTTCAACCCTACATGGGAGGGTTGAAAGCTATTGAGCCCGCGCCGTGAGGTATCCGTGCGGCTAGGAGTTTGTCGAACTTGGCCCCGACAAACTCCTAATGCAAAACCGGCGCCAGGAAAATTGCAAAGAGGATAGCGGATATGCGAATTTATCCGTGCTTTTCTTCGTATTCGGCCGCGTCGAGTAGGTTCTTCTTCCAAATTATCAGCCGGTTTTGCTGTTAGCAGCCTGTCGGACGCCTAAGCCCGGCAGGCTGCTAGGCGGTCTGAGTCCGCGCTGGTAAAATCGCGCGTGCGCACGGAGAGATGCCAGAGCGGTTGAATGGGCCGGTCTCGAAAACCGGAATACGCGCAAGCGTATCGTGGGTTCGAATCCCACTCTCTCCGCCAAAACAGTTAATAAACGAATGATTTACAAGAATAAATTGTAGATATCTCCTTTCAACACACAAACTAGCCCACATTCCAGCGCCCGCACCCGTTTCGAAGAGATAGAACCTCAGTCGATCGCCATCAAAGCGCGGTTGACCGCGGCCCATTAAGCGGGACTCCGCTCGCTTTAGGACACTTGCCACGCTGCGCCAGGATCGCGCGGCGTCGCGATGTTGATACCCTGATGCCATCTATTTTCATCCTGTCGGCATTTCCCGCTGCCGGGTTCATTTTTTATGCTGCCGCCCGATCCAACGCCCAAACGTAGGCGCCAGATCGCGAGCATCGAGCATCGCGAGGTCAACAGTCAGAATCGAAGCGCCCGGACCGCTCAGCGCATAGGCAGCGCCGCGTTTCTCGATACGGGAACCCATGCTTGCGACAGAGCTCTTTCACCGCCACCCCAGCCTCGGCTTCCTTCAAAAAACTGATGATCTGCTGCGCCGTGAAACACTTCTTCTTCATGCCCGCTTCTCCTTCCAGAAACGGACCTTACTAACTTCCGCGTGGTAGTGTCTAATGGGAGCAGGTCGCTTGCCACTCTTTTCCGGTTTTACGGTCTAACCTTCGCTTGAAAGGACGGACCGTTAGCACGGTGCTTTCAAAACTGCCAGATCCCCGTTGCCCGCCCCGCCTTCAAAAACGTGGCAAGGTGCGGCGGGTCAATGTTTCTGCTCCCCCTTCTTTTACCGCACGCCCTATCTCATCTGGCGTGAAGCCGGTGGCCAGAGCTTGAATAATGTCCAGCACGTAACTACGCAGATACGTATTGCGACGCAGGCTCACAAATGTAGTCATCGGTTCAAACAAATGACTTGCATCGATAGCGCGGAGCTTAGTGTCGCGGGATCGGTCGAATACGACGGCAGAAAGAATCGTGATGCCGAGGCCTAATTCCACATAGATTTTGCAGACATCAGCATCCACCGCGCTTGATATTACCTTTGGTGTTAGCCCCCCTCTCTCGAAAATCCCCGAGAATCTCCAGGGTCCTGCGGTGTTGGATCGATGCGCTATGATCGGATACTTTGCGATTTCCGATAGCGTTGGTTTCTTGACCTTTAATAGCGGGTGGCCTGCTTTCACGACAACGATTTGCGAAAGCTCAAAGCACGGAAGCATAACGAGATTCGGAAAAGCGCGCGTGCCTTCTGTCCCAATTGCCATATCTGCTTCTCCGGCATCGACCAGCTCGCAGATCTGAGTGGGATTGCCTTGCAGCAGCCCAAGCTGAATCTTCGGGTGTCGAGTTACAAAACGTTCGATTATTCTTGGCAAAAGATATCGTGCCTGAGTGTGAGTGGCGGCTATGGTGAAGTTTCCCGAGTCGCGAGCCACGAAATCCTCTCGAATATGCCGAAGATTATCGGCGTCTGCCAGCATTCGCCGTGCTACCTCTAAGACTTCTCTGCCCAAATCGGTCAAGCCTAATACTTGATTTCGTTTACGGGTGAAGAGGGCGAAGCCTAGTTCGGCTTCGAGTAATCGAATTTGTTTACTAACGGCTGGCTGTGAAACATGCGAGGCTTCTGCGGCGGCAGAGATATGATTTCCTTGGCGAACTATCTCCAAAAGGAGACGCAACTGCCTCAATGTCATCAGAGCGAGAATAACCTAAAGGTTATGCCAGAATTCGAAAACATTCTGGCACGAAATGCTGAAAAACGCTACATTGGCTTTAAATACTGATCTGTCGGAATGCGACACGATTGGCACCGGCTTGTGTCTCGTGTCGCGCGCGCAAGGAGGAGAGCGCCGAGATGATCCGTCTATCCATCTGCGCTGTATTTTCGGTCTGCTTATTATGTTTCGCCGGTGCACTACCTGCGCAACCTTATCCGAGTAAGCCGATTCGCCTCGTCGTCCCGTACGCGCCAAGCGGCGGTACCGATGTTTTTGCACGCCTCCTCTCGCAGAAGCTGAGTGAGATTCTGAGATACCAAGTCGTAGTCGAAAATCGCGCCGGGGCAAATGGCATTATTGGGTCAGAAATTGTGGCTAACGCGCCTGCTGACGGCTATACACTTCTCATCACAACAAACGCCCTAACGGTGAACCCAAGTCTTTACCAAAAGATCCCCTATGACACGCTGAAGGCCTTTGCACCTGTAACAATCGGCGCGACCACCTATAACTTGCTCGCCGTGCACCCGTCGCTCCCGGTGAAGACGGTAAAAGACCTAATTACATTGGCTAAAGCGAGACCTGGCCAACTCAATTTCGCCTCGGGCGGCACTGGGCAGCCGTCTCATCTTGCTGGCGAGTTATTTAGGCTCATGGCGGGAATAAAGATTGTGCACATTCCATATAAGGGGACGGGCGCATCGATAGCCGATCTGCTCAGCGGAAATGTTCCACTCACGTTTAGCAGCATTCCGTCGCTTCTACCGTACGTGACGAGCGGCAAGCTACGGCCGCTCGGGGTTACGGGGCCTAAACGAGTTTCGGTGCTCCCCAATGTGCCTCCGGTTGCCGAAACCCTGCCAAAGTTTGACATGAGGCTCTGGTACGGGATCCTGGCTCCGGCGGGAACGTCCAAAGAGATTGTTGACAAGCTCCATTCAGCAATCGTCAAAGCGTTAGCCTTTCCAGAAATTAAGAACAGACTCTCCAATCTAGCTTACGAACCTGGGGGCGAGACCCCGGAAGAATTCGGTGCCGTGATTAAGCGTGATCTTGTGCAATGGGCTCGAGTTATCAAGGAAGCTGGCATCCGCATGCAATGAGTCAGAATTGCAAGCAGCACTTTTTGGGGAAGTACACATGTTGACACAGTTTGCAGATTCGGCACTTGCCCTTCCAGCGCGTAGTAAGAAACCTAGGCGTTCCGGTATTACCTCGATGGTCGACTTTGGACCGGACACCTTTGGCTGGACCGGTGGCGAACGCGGAATTCGGGACCTTCTCGATGTGGCGAGCGAGCACATCGATTACGCAAAAATCTACGCACTGAATGCGCTGCTGATTCCGGCAGATGTGGTCACTCGCACGACACAGCTCTACCGCGACGCCGGTGTCGCGCCTTTTGCCGGCGGCATCCTATTTGAGTACGCCTATTTAAAGAACGAGATTGACGCGCTGATCGCGCTTGTGCAGCGGCTTGGCATTCCAGGCCTGGAAATCTCGGAGAATTATGTGAGTCTCACGCAGGAGGAACGTCGCCGCACGGTCGATCGATTCCAAAACGCGGGACTACGGGTGGTATACGAGTTTGGCCGCAAGAATCCTGAAGAGCCGGTAAGCATTGATTATCTGCAAGAAGTCGTTACCGAGATGGCGACACGGGGTATCAATCACGTCACTATAGAACAGTGCGAGATCGATTTGCTTGTGGAATCGTCGCCCGATGCCCTGCGGTTGCTCGCTAGCCAGCCGTGGTTTGAGCATATCGTGATCGAAGTCGATCCGTATCGTTTTCCTGAACAGCACGCAAAAATAATCCGGGACTTTGGCCCGGAAGTAAATCTGGCCAACGTCACTGCAGGTCAGGTTCTTCGGCTCGAAGGCTTCCGGCGCGGAATCGGCCGCCCCGTAAATTACTCGCTCGTTTCAGGAGACGGCTCCCACCCAGCAGGGATACGGCAGTAATTTCTTGCGAAAATTATCAGGAAAGCAAGAGAAGCATGAGTCATGCTGAATTCGGCGAATCGGGCATCTACGATAGCTGCAGCAGGCAATACAGGGGCATGCACAGTTCCTTCACAGCACAAAGATGCTGTGAAAGAAGCGCTGTTGCCAAGAGAGGGTGCGTTATCTCGATAGCGGCAAATAGGCAATCTTCCGAACAGGAGAGATCGATGCCAAACAACCGAAACTCTGGCGGAAGACGGCATTTGGGATTTTTGCTCCTGTTGCTCGTGCTCGGCCTCGCGAGTAATGCCCACGACGCTGTTCCCGCGTCGGGTCAATGGAAACCTAGCAAAAAGATCGAATTCGTTGTCGGCACTTCCCCCAGCGGAATTTTTGATCAAACAGCCCGCTTGCTGCAGACGATTTTACGAGAAAAGAAGATCGTCGATGTGCCAATTATTGTCATCAATAAACCGGGAGGGGCCGAAACGATCAGCAACACATATCTCAACCAACATAAAGGCGACGGCCATTATCTTGGGATCACTTCAGGCAATGTATTGAGCAACCATATTCTCGGCAAGAATCCGATTACCTACCGCGACCTCAGTCCGATCGCCATGTTGTTCAGCGAAGCCACCGTCATCGCGATCAAAGCCGACTCTCCGATCAGTAGCGGTCAAGAGCTAGTGATGAAGCTTAGACAAGACCCACAAGCGCTGACGTTTGCGGTCGGCAGTACATTGGGCAGCGTTCCACACGTTGCGGTGAGTTTCATCATGAAAGCTGCAGGAGGCGATATAAGAAAAATGACGGCAGTAACATATCGATCGTCGGGTGAATCAATCATCGCGCTCCTTGGTGGGCATGTTGACGTCATCGCGGGAGCCGTCACTTTGGTGGGGCCGCATGTCAAGGCAGGGAAGTTACGCCTGATCGGCGTTGCTTCGACGCAGCGGTTAAAAGGCGTGTTTGCCGACGTGCCCACTCTCAGAGAGCAAGGTATCGACGGTGTAGTTATCAATTGGCGCGGGATATTTGGTCCGAAAGACCTAGGCGCCGGACAAGTGGCTTATTGGGAGGAGGTATCTCGCGAGGCTACTGAAACAGAGATATGGAAAAAACACCAGAAAGAGAATTTATGGGAGGACACATTTATGCGCGGTAACGAGTTCAAATCGTTCTTGGAAAGTGAATACGCGAAAACGAGGGCGATTCTGGACGAACTCGGATTGGCCAAGTAAGTTTGTTCTATGACTCAATTAGGTAATTTCTCACGCGGAATCAGCAAAGCCGCTGGGTTATTGGAAATACGCACAGGGGCATCGAAGTGAGTCAATGCGGCGCCTGCGCCACCTTGCTCCGACATTTCGCTACCGGCATTTCGAACAGGAGATCATCAATATGGATATCAGGACCAAAAACTACGATGTAATCATCGTTGGCGGCGGTAATGCAGCGCTTTGCGCAGCGCTTTCGGCGCAAGAAGAAGGAGCAAAGGTGGTGCTACTTGAGCGAGCGCCAGAGTCGGAGCGTGGGGGTAACAGCAGTTTCGCCGAGACGATGCGCTTCGTCTATAACGGAGTCAATGATATACGCGCGCTTTGCCCAGATTTGACCGATGAAGAAGTGGCGTCGAGCGACTTCGGTGTCTATACGGAGGCGCAGTTTTTCGATGACATGGCGAGAATCACACAAAACCGAACCGACCCGGATCTATGCGAGATCTTGGTGAGAAGCAGCGGTGCCACTGTGCAATGGATGCACCAAAACGGCGTGCGATTTATGCCGTATTTTGGCAAGCAGGCATACAAGATCGATGGAAAGTTCAAGTTCTTTGGCGGCGTCACGCTCAGTTTGTGGGGCGGCGGAGAAGCCCTCATCGATGCCCTCTCCAAGACGGCCCGGAAGAAAGGCATCGATATTTTCTACGATGCTTGGGTGCGGGATTTGGTGTACTCCGATAGCGGCGTGTCAGGAGTGGTGGTCAGAATGAAAGGAGTCACTCAGACAATCAAGGCACGCGCGGTAGTTCTTGCGTGTGGCGGCTTTGAGTCAAACGCAGAATGGCGTGACCGTTACCTGGGGCCCGGTTGGGATCTTGCAAAAGTGCGTGGCACGAAATACAACACGGGCGATGGGCTCGAGATGGCGCTGCGAATCGGGGCGTCGCCATATGGGCATTGGGCAGGCTGCCATGCGGTGAGCTGGGAACGATACGCAACAGAGTTTGGTGACCATGCGATAACGCCCCAGTTCCAGCGCCATAGCTATCCCTTCTCGATCATGGTGAATGCAAACGGGAAACGGTTTCTAGACGAAGGTGCCGACATCCGGAACTACACGTACGCCAAGTATGGGCGAATGGTGTTGGAGCAACCGGGGCAGTTCGCCTATCAGATCTACGATTCCAAATGGCTTAACAACTTATTTGATACCTATCGAGGGAAGCATGTCTCTAAGATACGAGCGAACACGCTTGAGGAGCTGGCGGATAAGCTGGAGGATGTCAACAGAGATCAGCTTCTCAAGACGATCAAGGAGTTCAACGCTGCGGTAAAAACTGATGTGCCATTCAACCCAAACATCAAGGACGGCCGTTGTACTACTGGCCTCGAAATTCCCAAGTCAAACTGGGCCAATCCAATAGATACGCCGCCATTTGAAGCCTACGCCGTGACTTGTGGAATAACCTTTACGTTTGGTGGCGTTCGCATCACCAAGGAGGAGGCCCAAGTCATGAATACTAATCACGAACCCATACCGGGGTTGTTTGCTGCGGGCGAAATGGTGGGCGGCATCTTTTGTTTCAACTATCCCGGAGCGAGCGGGCTTACGAGCGGCTCTGTCTTTGGACGCCTTGCAGGGCGCAGTGCTGCGCGCTCCGCAAAGTCCAAGCGGGCGGCCGCATAAGTTGTTGGTTCGAGCTGAGGAATGGGAGACAAGAATGGGTATTCCCTTTGTTTTCTTAGGCTCTGGTCACGGTGGGGCCGTTCGCTACTCGCATATCGTCATTAGCAAGAAGAGATCTATTCAATGCCGTGCGGCAGTAAGGTGCGGCCTGGCGCTTCTTATCGCGTTATCAGCAGTTCTCTCATTTGCCCAATCTTATCCGACGCGCCCAATTAGGCTCGTCGTCGGATTCGCTCCCGGAGGCGCAAACGACATCGTTGCGAGAATTCTTGCGCAGAAGCTATCCGACAACATTGCCCAACAAGTCGTAGTGGACAACCGATCTGGTGCTGATGGAGCGATTGCCACTGCGATAGTCGCCAAGTCATCATTACCGGACGGTTACACATTGCTGCTCGTCCCGGCTTCATTCTCTTACAGCACGGCGCTTCAGCCGAATCTGTCCTACGTTCCGGAACGAGATTTCTCCGCGGTTTCGCTTGTCGCCACTGCACCATTTATTCTTCTCGCAAGCCCCAGTTTTTCCGTATTCACCATCGCAGAACTTATCACTTTTGCCAAAGCTAGCCCGGGGCCGCTTGCATATGCGACTGGCGGTGTCGGCAATCTAACCCACCTGGCAGGGGAACTTTTCAAGAAGATGGCGGGCATTAACCTCAACGCAATTCCTTATCGTGGCACGGGTCCGGCACTGGTTGATCTGATGGGTGGCCAAGTGCCCCTGCAAATGGCTGCGATCCTCGCAGCGGTGCCTCATGTAGCGTCAGGCAAAGTTCGCGCATTAGGTGTGACGTCCTCCAGACGCTCTCAAGTCATGCCAGTTGTTCCCACGATCGCTGAAGCTGGTGTCCTTGGGTACGAGGCTGTCGGATGGTGGGCCATTGTGGTGCCCCGAGGAGTGCCTGTGGAGATCGTAACAAGCCTCAACCGGGCTATCGGTTCGGCACTTGCAACGCCAGATGTGCGGGAGAAGCTCCTACGGGTGGGTGCTGAACCGGCAGCAAGTACCCCTGAGGCCCTAGTTGCTCACATCGACAGTCAGTCGAAGAAGTGGACTAAAGTCCTGAAAGAGGCGCATATTCAGCTTAAATAGTTTGTCGCGTCGCGTTGGACCAAGATTACATACAGATATTCGTTTATCGAAGGATTTCAAGCAGCGGTGCCACTACTCCCGGCACCAGCGGGGGCAACATGACTCCAGAGCCAATGAAGATGATTGAAGCCGAGCCAGTTCACACGCAAAAGCGACCGATTGCGAGGTCGCTCGCCGAGTTCGCCTGCAATTTGAGCTACGATGCCATTCCACCGCGCGTGTGCGAGCGCGCCAAGTACAACATTCTCGATGCGGTGGGCAATGCGCTTGCGTCAACTCATTACGACTTTGCCCATCGCATCCTGTCAGGCATACGTAGCTTGGGCGAAGAGGGCAGGAGCGCAGTGATCGGCATGCCGGTCCGGCTTCCGCTGCGCGATGCGGTGCTAATGAACGGCGCCCTGGTCCACGGGTTAGATTATGACGACACCCACATGAAAGCGATCATTCACGCGTCCGCGAGTGCGTTACCGTGCGCGCTTGGCGTCGCTGAGCACATTAGCGCGAGCGGCCGGGACTTTCTAGCGGCCTATATCTTGGGGGTCGAAGTCGCTACCCGGATTAGCGCTGCTGCTAAAGGAGGATTCCATCAGATCGGATTCCACCCAACGGGCCTGGTTGCTCATTTTTCATGCGCGCTGATCGCGGGGCACCTCTTAAGACTCAACGCCTCCCAGCTTACGATGGCTCAGGGTATTGTCGGCAGTACCGCTGCGGCAAGCCATGAGTTTCGGGAAACTGGCGCATGGAACAAGCGGCTGCATCCCGGCTGGGCGGGGGTTGCCGGCATCACAGCAGCGACACTCGCGCGCAGCGGTTTCGTCGCGCCGGACACAGTTTATGAAGGCCGCTTCGGACTATTCAAAAGCCATCTCGGAAGTCTGGAGAGCGGGGTAAATTACGGCACAATTACCGAGGCGCTGGGTGAAAAATGGGAAACTGCGGAAGTCACGATCAAGCCTTTCCCGGTGTGCCATTTCATCCATGCCTGCGCCGACGCTGCGCTCGCGGTCCGACGCCAGCATCGACTGAAACCGGGCGATATCGCGCACATCCAAGCGTTCATTCCCAAGGAAACAATGCACATCATTGCGGATCCGCCTGAAGTCAAACTGCGCCCGAACACCAGCTATCAGGCCAAGTTCAGCGTGCAGTTTTGCATTGCTGCCTGCCTTGCCCGCGGCAAATTGGGGCTGGCGGAACTCGAGAGCGACGTGCTCACCGACCCTGAAGTGCTCGCGCTCGGAGACAAGATCAAGTGCGAGGCCGACCCGGACTCGGCATTCCCGAAGTATTTCAGCGGCGGTGTCACGGTGACCACCAAGGACGGGGGTAAATTCACCCACATGGAGCCCATCAACCGCGGCGCCGGTGAGCGGGCACTGAGCGAAGGGGAGATCGTTGCGAAATTTATGGACAATGCTGGGCTTTCAGTGGCGCGCAGCCGCGCTGAGGCGTTGCGCGACTTGATCCTCGGTTGCGAACGCCACAATGGCCGCGAACTAGCCCGCGCTTTGTGTGAAGCTTGACGCCAACAAGGGCGGAGCCGGCCAGGCGTCGCTGCGTCGTGCGGTGTCTGAATTCCTGGAGCATTATCACGCGGAACGCAACCATCAGGGACTTAGCAATCGACTGATTCGGTCGCCCCCGAGAATTGCCGCTAATGACGGAATGATACGTCGCCGGCAGCGACTCGGCGGGATGCTCAACTTCTACTATCGCAAGGCGGCGTGCACGGAACTAGTCGAATTTCTGGATAGTACGAGCTCGACTCGATCAAAAACGTGAGCGAGCTGACGAAGATGACCGTATCGACCGAGGCATAGCGCACGAAAGGAAAGCCATGAGCTTCTTCTGGCAAGGACGCATCGGCGAGAAGCCGAGCGATCTGCTCAAGCACTACTACGCGGAGACGATGCGCGAGCCGCTGTTCCTCGAAGCGCTCCACCAATGGGACAAGGCGCAGGTGATCGTGCTGGGCGAGCAGGGCATCGCGCCCGCCGAAGCCGTCGCCTGTCTCGTCAAGGCCGTGGCCGAGATGGAGAAGGAGGGCGTGATCGAAGCGCGCAAGGCGCTGTGGAACGTGATCCACGGCGGCGAAGAGTACATGCGCAAGCACTGCGAGGAAGAGAAGTCGGGATGGCTGCACCTGGGCCGGTCGAGCCCGAGCATCCGCGTCGTCGCGTCACGCATCGCGTTCCGCAATCTGCAGCTCCAGATCATCGCGACCGCCCTCGACCTGCGCACCAAGATGATCGATGTTGCGGAACAGCACGTTGAGACACTGATGCCCGGCTACAGCTATATCCAGCACATCGAGCCCACTACCTTTGGCCACTATCTGATGTCGTTCGTGGAGCCGCTCGAGCGCGACTTCAAGCGCTTCATGAGCGCCTATGCCAACACCAACATCAGCGCGGTCGGCACCGGCGCGGCTTACGGCATCGAATTTGCGCTCGATCTGGAGCGCTTCGACGAGCTACTGGGTTTCGACGCCGCCCCGTGGAACGCGCGCGACTCGATACGCAACTACGACTATATGCTCGAGACGTACATGGCGCTTGCGCTCATGCACAGCACGCTCGGCCGCATCGGCATGGATTTTCTGATCTGGCACAGCGCCGAGTTCGATTTCATCCGGCTGCCCGGGCGGCTCAGCATCACCTCCAGCATATCGCCGCAGATGCGCATCCCGTACGTGCTCGAGTTCGTTCACGGCACCAGCGGACTCATCACCGGCCGCCTTATGGAAGCGCTCGCGATCACCAAGACCGCCTCCGATCAGCTCGAGATGGCCACGATGCTGCCGGCCGAATTCTGGAAATGCGCGGACGAGTCGCGGCGCGCGATGGGCGCGCTCACGGACGCGCTGGCGGACATGACGGTCAACAAGGAACGCATGGCGCAGTGCGCGAACGATCACTGGTCGCAGGCCAGCACCGTCGTCGGATACCTCGTGAAGGAGCACGGCATGTCGTATCGGACAGGCCACCAGATCCTTGCGCACATGATGCACACCGTGGCCGATCAGAACATCCCGCCGTCGCAGGTGAGCCCGGACGTGCTGGAGAACGCAGTGCAGGAGTACACCGGCCGAAAGATCGGCGTCACACGCGAAGTGCTCGAACGGTTGTTCGATGCGATGCACTGCGTCCGCGAGCGCAAGTACCGAGCGGGTGCGGCACCGGAGCGTGTGCACGAGCACATCGCTGCAGCGCGCGCGAACGTCGCAGAGGACAGAAAGTTCGTGGTATCGGCGGTCGGCCGCATCGAAGCGGCCGGCCACAAGATGACCAGCGCTTTTGCAGCCTTGCAGAAGCGCTATGAGAGGAGCACTGCGGCATGAGCTGTTTCACATCGATTTACCGCTCGGCTCTCACGCGCTCGCTGGGTGCTGTGGCAGCTGTGATGATCGCGTGCGGCGCGCAGGCAGCCGAGCCCGCTTACCCGGCGAGACCGATACGCGTCATCGTGCCGTTCGCAGCTGGCGGCTCGACCGACATCCTGATTCGAACGGTCGGTCAGAAGCTGTCGGAGCAGCTCGGGCAGCAGCTCATCATCGATAACCGCGGAGGCGCCGGCGGGACGATCGGCGCCGAGCTCGCTGCGAAGTCGCCGCCCGACGGCTACACGATCATGGCAACGACGAGCGGCGTGGTCGTGGTGAACCCCAGTCTCTATCGGAAGTTGTCTTACGATCCGGTGAAGGATTTCGCGCCCATTGCCATCATCGCATCGCTGCCCAACATGCTCGTTGTCCACCCGTCATTGCCGGTTAAGAGCGTAAAAGAGCTGATCGCGCTGGCAAAAGCGAAACCGGGACAGCTCACGTACGCGTCCGGCGGCAACGGCACGTCGAATCATCTCGCGGGCGAGCTGCTAAAATATCTCGCCGGCGTGGATGTAACCCACGTGCCGTACAAAGGCGGCGGGCCTGCAGTGCTCGCGACGTTGACGGGAGAAGTGACGATGCTCTTCGCGACGATGCCGTCGGCAATGGCCCATGTCAAAGATCGGCGGCTCAAAGGTCTGGCAGTCACCAGCCGCAAGCGCTCGCCTGCAGCGCCGGAGCTCCCGACGATGATCGAAGCCGGAGTGAAAGACTTCGACGTGTCGATCTGGATCGGCGCGATGGCGCCGCGCGGCACATCCGACGCGTTCATCGCGCGGCTGCACAAGGAGATCGCCAGGGCGCTTCAGGCGCCCGAAGTGGCAAACAGGCTGCGCTCCGACGGCTATGAACCTGTGGGCAGCTCGCCCGAGCAGATGGCGGCGTCGATGAAGACCGAGTTTGCAACCTGGGCCCGCGTCATCAAGGCTGCCGGAATCAGAGCCGACTGACGCTCACCTCCGGGTCCAACGTCTTCCCCAATCGCGGCGCCGGCGCCTTTGAACGGCACGTGCCGGATGTCTACACCGGCTGCCGCCTTGAACATTTCACCCGTGAGATGTCCCGACTCTCGGTGCCAACTACGCTTCCCGCGCCGCCGCGGTTGTCGATCACCACCCCGTGCTGTCCAACAATTCGACCGAAGTCCGCGGTAGACTTTTGGCATGGGCTCCATGATCGCTTCGTCAAGTATGACGGCGCGTGCGAGAAGATGCTGAGGAAAGCGGTGGCCGGGTGAATCTGACGAAGCTTAAGGAGCGGGTTTTCCCAAGGCAGGTCTTCTACGGCTGGTACATCGCCACGGCCGGTGCCGGGACGAATTTTATTGTTCTGGGCATCACCTTCTTCGGGTTCGGCGTCTTCCTGGAGGAGTTCCGGCTGACCTCCGGCTGGAGCGTCACAGCCATCGCCCTGGGTTATTCGATCCAGATGCTGCAGCAGGGACTGCTTGCTCCGGTCACGGGCCATATCCTGGACCGTGTTGGGCCAAGGAAGATGGCGGTCGCAGGGGTGACAATCATTTCCCTCTCCCTGCTGCTCTTTTCCCAGGCGACGATCCTGCCCATTTATTATGCCGCGTGCATGGTCATGGCCCTGGGGCAAGGCATGGGCGGGCCCAACGCCTTCAGCCTGGCCGTCATGCGATGGTTTGTCCGCAAGCGCGGGCGGGCCATGAGCATTGTCACCACCGGCAACGGGCTCGGCTACTTCTCGACCATGATCCTCGCCGCGATGATCGCGGGCTTCGGCTTCCATGAAACGTTCGTCGTCCTGGCGGTGGTCATCTTCGTCGTCGGAATCCCCCTGGCCCTCGTGATCCGGGACCGGCCGGAAAACTTCGGCTTGCTTCCCGACGGCGAAATCCAGGGTGGTGACAGCCAGAGCGCCGCAGCCCAGGCCGGCCGGTCGCGGGCCACCGGCGGCCTGGAGGTGGGGGAGGCGGTCCGCACTCCTGCCTTCTATCTGTTGGTCCTGGCAATGGCCGCCGGCGCGGCGGCACAGATCGTCTGGATCGTTTTCCAGGTCCCCCACCTGAGGTCGGCAGGGTTCTCCTTGGGCTTCGTGGGTATACAGGCCGCCGCCTATGGCATGGCCGCCATCCCCTTGCGCTGGGCGGTGGGATGGCTGGGCGACACCTTTGGCAGGAAGAAGATGTATATGCTTGCCGTCTCGCTGGAAGGGATAGGCCTTTTCTTTTTCGCTTTTGTCTCCCCCGATCGCTGGTGGCTGTTCATCCCCTTCTACTTGACCTTTGGCATCGGCCACGCGGGCTGGCTGGTTATGTCGCAGTCTCTTCCCGCGGACTTCTTCGGGAGCAAGCACTTCGCCGCCATCCGCGGGCTCATCATCTCCCTACAAATACCCGTGAGCATGGTAGTCCCGCTGTTCATGGGGTTCGTCTTCGACACCCGCGGCAACTATCAGCTCGCCTATCTGGTGATCGCCTGCATCACCGTCAGCGGCGCGCTGTGTCTGGGCCTGAGCCGCCGGCCCCTGTGGATTCAGATGACTGCCCCAAAGCTCGCGGCCGTCGCCCGCGCCGGCGACGGGAAAACCGCGCCATGATTGAAAGGATGCTTCGGTGAAACAGCGTGTCTTGGGAAAATCCGGCCTTCAGGTTTCTGAAGTCGGACTGGGTTGCAATGCGTTCGGCGGCCGCATCGATCATGAAGCGTCACGCAACGTCGTCAGCAAGGCGCTCGATCTTGGCATAACCATGTTCGACACATCGGATTTTTACGGCAACACCTACGAAAGTCCCAGCGGTTCGGAAATTTGCCTGGGAAAACTTTTGGGGGATAGCCGCAAGAACATTATCCTGGCGACGAAGTTCGGTAACGAAAGAATGCAATACGATGCCAGCACGAAAGGGGGGGCTTCGCGTCGCGTGATCATGCTGGCGGTGGAAGCCAGCCTGAAGCGCCTCCAGACCGACTGGATCGATCTCTACCAGCTACACAAGCCGGATCCGCTGACCCCGATCGAAGAGACCCTGCGTGCCCTTGATGACTTGATCAGGCAGGGCAAGGTTCGCTATATCGGGTGTTCGAATTTTTCGGCATGGCCGGTAGTCGAGGCCCACTGGACGGCAAAGCATTCAGGCCTTAACGCATTTATCAGCTGCCAGAATGAATACAGCCTGCTGGCGCGCAATATCGAGCGCGATTTATTGCCGGCAATGCAGGCTTGTGGCGTTGGACTCCTGCCTTATTTGCCGCTTGCGGCCGGGTTGCTCACCGGAAAATACAAGAGAAATGCGCCGCTGGTCGGCACGCGTCTGGCGCCCGGCAGTCGATGGACGGATAAATTCATCACCGATGCAAACTGGACGACTACGGAGCGCCTGGAAAAATTTTGTGCGGAAAGAGGGCGCAGCCTGCTGGAACTCGCTTTTAGCTGGCTGCTGGCGCGTCCGATAGTAGCCAGCGTCATTGCTGGGGCGACCAAGCCCGAACAGTTGGAACTCAACGCCCGGGCGGGCGAATGGGTGTTTACGACCGAGGATATGGCGCAGATCGACAGTTTGACTTCCGTGGCATGACTTTTATCGGCATGCTCAAGCACGTCCGAACATGCAATGACGGTGTTCCGCGAAGAGGCGGAAGGTCAGCCATGGATTTCAATCCCCGCTGAGTTCGGCGGTGCCGACGGCGAAGAGCTGTTCGATCATTGGCTGGTCACGGATCAATCCTTGCTCCTGCGAAAACTGGACGACTGTTTCCAGCATCTTTCGATTAGGCCCTATACCGTAAGAAAATGGGTCCTCACCAAATAATTCCCGCGACCGGGCAAGGTACTCAGTCCCGAACACCAGGCCCGAAGGGATGTTCTGCGGCAGCGACTTCTGAACAATGGCCTTCGACTCCCGGAAGGCGTGGTAAAGGTTAGCAGCTAGCGTGGGGTGTTTGCGAACGAGGTCACCGCGAATGATATAGGTGTGGTTCGCGGGAATGTGTCCGTGCTGGTCGAAAAAGCGTTTCCCTTCAGCAACGACGTCGGGAAACATAAGCCGTACGGCACCCTTGGTACCGTTACCCGCTGGCGCTTGAGAGATCCTGCCCACCAGGGCCGCATCCAACTCATGCGCGACCAGCATGGACACCAGGCTCTTGCCTCCGGGGGTCTGCTGAACGCTGACGTCCTCCGGAGGCTGGAAGCCAAGCACTGCCCCTGTGCTATCCGCGCCGGCGCGCTCCACGTACCACTTCACCTGGTAGGGATTCATCCCAAAATCGTGCTGGAGGATCCCGCGAGCCCAGAGGGCCGCAGACTGGACGTACTCGGGAATACCCACGCGTTTATTGGCCAGATCGCCTGGCCCGTCGATCCTGGCATCCACATGGCAGGCGAACTGGGTATGGAAGAACCCCCGCATCGGAAACGCGGGGATCGCCACTACATCAGCGCCGTGCGCTCTGGCCACCAAGTAGGCACCGAAGGCCATCTCAGAGACGTCGAATTCCCAAGCGCTCAACTGTCGCCGCATGGCCTCTGGCGGAGCCGCACGCGTTACGACAAGCTCCACACCTTCCGGCCGCACGGTTCCATCGAATAGGGGTCTGACCCAGTCGTGTGGTCCGCCGATAAGCGTAAGACGAATCTTGGCCACGGTGTCCTCCAGTTGTAAGCGATCAGCGTATGTTGCTGCCCATCAGTCCTGATCGGTGATAACCGGCCAAGTCTTCAGCGATGCGCAGACGCGCGACGTCGTTGGTGTTCTCGGAATGTAGCAATAGTAGCGCATCACGCACGTACTTCTGCATCGGCAGCTCGCGCATTACGCCCATGCCGCCAAAAATTTGCGCCGCGTCGAGCGGTACTGAAACTGGGCAAGCTCGTTCTGCCAGAAAAGTCCAGTTCTCGCTGTCTACCGAAAGGGGGAGCTTACGAGCCGGTCACCGTGATCTTCGCCTCTTTCACCACCTTCTTCCATTGTTCGATGTCGCGCTTGAGGGCGTTCAGCAGCAGCTCGGGCGGCCCGCCGACGGGCTCAATCGAATCGGCCTCCAAGCGCTTTTTCATGTCCTCGGTCTGCAAAATCCTGTTCACTTCCCGGTTCCACAGTCTGACGATGTCGCTTGGAACTCCCTTTGGTCCGCAGAGGCCCCACCAACCCACAGCCTCGTATCCCGGCACCGTTTCGCCTACGGTGGGAATATCGGGAAAGGAAGCGATACGCTTCGCGGTGCTGACGGCGATGGCGCGCAGTCTGCCCGATCTGACGTGGGGCACGGTCGAGGAGGTGCCGAAAAACAGCTGTACCTGCCCGGCGAGCAGGTCATTCAGCGCCGGGCCCGACCCCTTGTAGGGGACGTGCGTCATTTTCGAGCCCGACATAAGAATGAACAGTTCCGTGACAAGATGGTTCCCGCTCCCGGTACCAGGCGTGGCGTAGTTGAGCTTGCCGGGATTGGCCTTGTTGTAGGCGATCAGTTCCTGGACGCTCTTGATCGGCACGGCAGGGTGCAGCGTAACGAGGAAAGGCGCCTCGCCAAGCAAAATGATCGGCTGGATATCCATTACCGGGTCGTACTGCAGCTTGTAGAGGGCGGCATTGGCGGCGTAGCTGCCCGGGATCAGCAGCAGAGTGTAGCCGTCGGGCGCTGCACGTACGGCGACCTCGGCCCCGATTTTGCCGCCTCCTCCAGCCCGGTTGTCGACCACAACAGACAGCCCCAGCACTTCGTACATTTGTTGCGCGGTAACGCGCGCCATCATGTCTGTGCCGCCACCGGGAGCGAAGGGCACGATCAACCGTATCGGCCTGGATGGATACCCCTGCGCCCATGCGCTCTCGGCAGCAACGGAAATAAGTATGGCACCAACCAACAACTGCGCGATCTTCATGTTCTTCTCCCGGGAAAGGACGACGGTAGATGCTTGTCCTCAGCGAATTCGCATTTAGGTCACTATTGGCGTCTGAAACAGAACGCGGCAATGCATATCTTTGGCGAAAATCACATCCTTGCTGAAATCAGTAAGCGATGATCAATCCGTGCCGGGTGCGAAGAGTTGCTCGACGGTTGGCGTGTCTCGGATGAAGCCTTGTTCCTGCGAAAACTGGACGACTGTTTCGAGCATTTTTCGATTTGGCCCGATACCGTAGGAAAAGGGGTCGTCACCAAATAACTCGCGTGATCGGGCAAGATATTCAGCTCCAAATACCAGTCCCGATGGAATGTTTTGCGGCAGTGACTTTTGAACAATGTTCTTCGACTCCTGGAAGGCGTGGTAAAGGTTTGCGGCTAGGGTAGGGTGTTTGCGAACGAGATCACCACGGATGATATAGGTGTGGTTCGCGGGGATGTATCCGTGCTGGTCGAAAAAGCGTTTCCCTTCGGCAATGACATCGGGGAACATCAGCCGTACGGCATCCTTGGAACCTTTACCGGACGGCGCCTGAGAGATCCTGCCCACCAAGGCCGCATCCAACTCGTGTGCGAGCAGCATCGACACCAGGCTCTTGCCCCCGGGTGTCTGCTGGACGCTGAGGCCTTCGGGAGGCTGGAAGCCAAGCACCGCGCCTGTGCTGTCCGCGCCGGCGCGCTCCACATACCACTTCACTTTGTAGGGATCCATCCCAAAATCGTGCTGCAGGATCCCGCGAGTCCAGAGGCCCCCACCGGTCTGGATATATTCAGGAATACCCGCGCGCTTATTGACGAGATCACCTGGCCCGTCGATCTTGGCATCCACATGGCAGGCGAAATTGGTGTGAAAGAACCCCCGCATCGGGAATGCCGGAATCGCCACAACGTCAGCGCCGTGCGCTCTGGCCACCAGGTAGGCACCAAAGGCCATCTCCGATATATCGAATTCCCACGTGCTCAACTGTCGGCGCATGGCTTCGGGCGGAGCTGTGCGCGTTACGACAAGATCCACACCTTCCGGCCGCACGGTTCCATCGAATAGGGGTCTGACCCAATCGTGTGCGCCGCCGATAAGCGTAAGTCGAAGCTTGGCCACAGTGTCCTCCAGTTGTAAGCGATCAGCGTATGTTGCTGCCCATCAGTCCTGATCGGTGATAACCGGCCAAGTCTTCAGCGATGCGCAGACGCGCGACGTCGTTGGTGTTCTCGGAATGTAGTAATAGTAGCGCATCACGCACGTACTTCTGCATCGGCAGCTCGCGCATTACGCCCATGCCGCCAAAAATTTGCGCCGCGTCGAGTGTCACCCGTTGCACCGTTTCGGAAGTGACAATCTTGGCAATGGTCTGTAGCGGAAGATTAGGCAGGCTGCCGTCAGCATAGGCGTCCTGATGGTCCGCGGCCCAAGCGGCCTGCCAGATCAGGCTACGTGCCGTTTCGAGACCGATCGCCATATTCGCGAGGGTCAATCCGACCGCCTGATGTTCGATGATGGGCCGGCCACCCTGGACACGCAGCTTGGCATACTCGAGCGCAGCCTCATACGCGGCGCGGCCGATGCCGAGATTCCTCGCCTGGGCCCGCGGCTGACCCCGGCCCGGCGATTTGACGCTACCCATCAGGGTGCTTTTCCCTTCTGCGCCGAGCAGGTTTTCTGCGGGAACGCGGCAATTCTCGAACACCAACTCCCCGTTGGAGCTGAGCCTGCGTCCGACCTTGTCGTGTTCCCGTATCGTAAGTCCGGGCGTGTCGCGCGGAACAAGAAAACTGCTCATGCCCAGCGTGCCGTCCCTCTCGGACCCGGTCCTGACATGCACGGCAATTAGCTTCGCGATCGAGGCGTTGCTGATGAAGTTCTTGACGCCGTTGATGACCCAGTCACCGTTGCCGTCGCGCACCGCGGTGGTCTTGTAGCTCGCCCCGGGAACGTTCGGCCGGTGGTAGCTCCATCCGAGGTCGGTGTCTGGCTCATGGCCCGCCGTAGCGAGATGATAGCGGTGATCGGCCAGAAATTCCGGCAGAAACCGGGCCTGTTGCTCCGCTGTCATCACTCGATCAAACCAGATGTGAGCCAGTGCCATGGTTTGCCCCAAAGTCGCGGCGATGCCTTCATCACCTACCGCCAGTTCCTCGGCCACGATGCAGGTTGTCAGGCAGTCAGCGCCCGCGCCGCCGGCCTTCTCGGACAAGACCAGCGTGCGCAATCCAATCCGCGAGGCCTTTTCGTACACGTCCCACGGAAAACGGTCTTTAAAATTTTCCAAGCGCTCCCGTTGCAGCACGATGGGTTTGATCTCGCGCCGGACGAAATCGCGCACCATGTCCCGAATTGCCTTCTGCTCTGCAGTGAGGTGAAGATTGAACATTTTGCCGTCAGCCCTCTAATATTGTTGACGGAACCCGATATCCCGGATCAGCTTGCCAACCTTCTCGAAATCGGTCTTGAGCGTCTGTGCAAGATACTCGGGCGACTCGGTCACGACCGTCAGTCCAAGCGAATTGAGCTTTTCCTTGACGTCAGGCAACGCCATCGCTCGATTGATCTCCTGATTGAGGCGGACCACGATTTCACGCGGAGTGCCCACCGGCGCGAGATAACCGAACCAGGCGGCGAAGGGTTCGAATCCCGGTATGGTCTCGGAGATTGCGGGCACGTTTGGGAATTCCTGCGCGCGGGTCCGGGCGGTCACGGCGAGCAGTCGCAGCTTACCCGACTGCACATGTGTTGCCAGACCGGTGATGCCGGCCATCACCGCGTCAATCTGCCCGCCGGTCACCGCGGTCACTGCCTCTGCGGTGCCCTTGAAAGGGACTAGCAGATACGTGAAGCCAGCGTTCACGCGCAACATTTCGAGGGCAAGGTGTGGGACGGCGAACTGGCCGCCGGTGCCGAAGCTCAGCTTGCCGGGGTTGGCCTTGGCGTAGGCGATCAGGTCCTGCATCGACTTGAATGGCACGCGCGGATGTATGGCCAGTCCCATGTAATTCCTTGTCGAGAGTGCGATAGGCGCGAAGTCCGTGAACGGATCATATGGGACCTTCTTGAAGGTTTGAGGCACGACAACGAGAGTGCCCCCCTGCCCACCGACGAGCGTGTAGCCGTCACTCGGGGCTTTCGCGGCCAATTCAAGCCCCAGCATTCCGCTGGCGCCTGCGCGGTTGTCGACTATTACGTTCTGCCCGAGCCGTTCGATCAGTATCGGGCCTATCAGACGCGTCATGGTGTCGAGGGTATTGCCGGGCGGGAAAGGTATGATGATGCGTATCGACTTGGACGGATACGATTGACCTTGTGCGGTGAGTGGCACGGTTGCCGCGAGAACCAAGAGCAGGGGTGGAAGCAGATACCTACGTAGAATTCCTCCTCTGGCTTCCTGAGGAACGGGGCAAGCTCGTGTTAGCGACGTGGCCCGCATAGGGCTAACTTCTACGAGGCACCCAAGCACTCCGGTTCGTAGTCGGCTGCACGGTCCATCGAATAGGGGTCTGACCCAGTCGTGTCGTCGGCCGATAAGCGTAAGACGAATTTTGGCCACGGAGTCCTCCTCTTCTAATGTCAGGTGGCTGGCGAGGCTATCTCGACCGTCGTGTAGTACTCTCCCACTGGCGCCTGCGTCACATACTCGGTCGCTGGATGGGCTGCGAAAAACGCCTGAATCTGCGGAACGGTACGACCGGCGCTTTCCGCATCCCTGTTCTCATAAGCCTGCATTACGAAGTACTGGCTTGAGTTTCCCAGGAAGCGAAATAGCTGGCTCACAAAAATACCGCCGTGCTGTTGCCGGAGGTCAAAAAGCGTCTTGCGGCTCGCCTCAAATTTCGCTGCCGCGCCTGCCTTGATATTCCATTCCACGAGCTGACACCAGGCACCCGGCGCGCGAGGCGGTTGGCCCACGCTAAGGATGACTTCGTAGGCTTCTTCAAGGCGATTGATGGTGTAAACGCCATTTCCGGAGCGCGCGGTTTCTCGAAAAGCTGGACTGCGGTAGAAGGCTGCAAAAGCGTCGCGGCCGTCCCACTTGGTGATGCTCACGTACTTGCCGAGGTATCCCAAGCCATTCAGCAGTACTTCACTCCTGAAGCCCGGCGCCGCCGTCAGCACTCCTCGCGTTTCCAACCAGCACGCTTCAAAATCATGCGCTCGGCCCGACCCAACCAGGAATTCGGTCCGGACTGCATAGCTTGCGCTCTCATTTTCTTTGGGGTTCCGTGAATCCACACTAATCCTTTCTTCGCTGCGTAGCCTTTGTGAGACGAAAGCTAAAGCAACCCGGAACTCTGAACCGCATTCCTGATGGCGGCCTTCTCTGCCTCTGTCAGTTGCTGATAGGGGGGTCTTACGCGTCCGTCACCCCCAGCCATGCCCAGCTGCTGTCCCCAGTATTTGTGCGTAGCCTGCCTCTTGCCCGGAGGTGTTACCCTTACTAATGCTGACCGGATCGGCTCAAGTCGCTTATAAACCTCCAATGCCTTGGCGAAATCTCCCTTCTCTGCCAGCGCAGTGTACTCATTGATGAGCTTTAGCTTCTTACTCTGGAGAAGAAACGACAGCGCCGATGATATATAAGCTTCCTGGCCATGCGCAGTCAGATTGATCAGCCAATTCTCCTCATCGGCATCACTGACGATGATCTTGTCACCACACAAGCTCCTCACCATCCTCGTATGGTCTAGGGGCGCGATGTTTTTTATACCGACAAAATTAGGTATTTCGTTAGCAAGCCGGCAGATCAGCTGCGGACTCATCAAATAGCCATGTTCCAACTGGTTCAAGGGAAAGATGGCGATGTTGACCTGGTCCGCAATCCATTTGTAGTACTGAAAGACACCTTCCTCTGTCATTGTGCCCTGGTAGAACCTGGGGTTCATCGGCCCGGTGAGCTCAGCGCCTAGTTCCTCAGCATATTTCACCAGCTCCAGTGTAACCAGCGGCGTCTCGCAATGCGGAGCCGACAGGGTCAGCATCTGACCCTTGGATTCTTCAACAGCAATCTGCAGATGTCGCTTGCGCTCTGCAATCGTCTGGTGAAAGGTTTCCCCCACCATCCCGGCGTGAAAATTACCCTTGATCTGCAAATTGTCGATGACATAGCGAATGTTATGTCGACAGCCTTCCCAGTCAACTTGAAAGTCGGGGGTGAAGGGTGTGTTTGTCGCAATCCATACACCCTTGATGTTTTTCTTAGCCCACTCCTTCGCTTCGTTCTTACGATATGGCAGTGCCATTACAGATTCTCCTTTGATTTTGCGTTTCGATGCCACTTACCACCGAACAAACAGAGGCCCGCGCAGCAGTCACGCCCGACTGCTGAACGTCACAAAAATCCCGTGCAAACCGCAGACTTCATTGCGCGTTTTCCCCGCCCGAAACTATGCTCGCCGCGGGCCAAGGCATCGCGCCTGACGCGCCAATGTTCAGTGCTCGATGGAAATCTTCGCCTCTTTGACCACCTTGGTCCATTTTTCCACGTCTCGCTTAATGGTATCCAGAAGCTGCTCCGGTGGCCCACCCACGGGCTCCACTCCATCTCCCGCCATCCGTCTTCTCATCTCGTCCGTCTGCAGTATCCTTGAGACTTCCTTGTTCCATCGCGCGACGATCTTCTTGGGCAGGCCCTTAGGGCCCCAAAGACCGTACCAGAAATCTACCTCGAAGTTGGGGACAGTCTCGCCGACGGTAGGCACGTCTGGCAGCGCGCCTGAACGCGTGGCCGTGGTAACCCCGAGAGCGCGCAGCCGCCCCGCTTTAACGTGCGGGATAGTCGCGGCCATGCTGCTAAAGTTAAGCTGCACCTCGCCGGCGATGAGCGCGGTCAATGCTGGGGCAGCGCCCTTATACGGAATGTGGGTGAAATCCACCTTGGTTTCCAGTTTGAAAAGCTCGCCCGCAAGGTTCCCAAGACCGCCAGCACCTGCCGAGCCATAGTTGAGCTTGCCGGGGTTAGCCTTAGCGTAAGCGATGAACTCTTTGACACTCTTGCTCGGCACCGAGGGGTGCAACGACATGAGGAGGCCGGATTTCGCGAGCTGAATGATTGGCTGGATGTCGTTGACCGAATCGTACGGCAGCTTGAGGAGCGCGGGGTTAGCGGCGTAGCTGGCGTTTACTATGATTAGCGTGTATCCGTCAGGGGAGGCGCGAACCGCCGTGCCGATTCCGATGGTGCCCCCGCCGCCGGTTCGATTGTCCACTATCACCGGCTGCCCGAACGAGTCCGAAACCTGCTGGGCAATGAATCGCGCCAGACCATCCACCCCTCCACCC
>Ga0156176_1068_pt1 | contig 46603 bp, 38 predicted proteins | sample RifCSPlowO2_12_FD_107829 | JGI IMG/M metagenome (GOLD analysis project Ga0156176, IMG submission 107829) | Betaproteobacteria bacterium RIFCSPLOWO2_12_FULL_62_58
ACCACCGTGTTGCCGTGATCGCGCAGCCGGTGCAGCACGCGCAGCAGCAGGTCGATGTCGTGGAAATGCAGGCCCGTCGTCGGCTCATCGAGGATGTATAGCGTGCGCCCGGTGTCGCGCTTGGAAAGCTCGAGCGAGAGCTTGACGCGCTGGGCTTCGCCGCCCGAGAGCGTGGTCGCGCTCTGGCCCAGCGTGATATAGCCCAGGCCTACGTCCAGGAGGGTCTGGAGTTTCCTCGCTATCATCGGCACGGCGCTGAAGAACTCGGTTGCCTGCTCGACCGTCATCTGCAGCACTGCGTGAATGTTCTTGCCCTTGTATTGGATTTCCAGCGTCTCGCGGTTGTAGCGCTTGCCGTGGCACACGTCGCACGGCACGTAGATGTCGGGCAGGAAGTGCATCTCGACTTTCAACACGCCGTCGCCCTGGCATGCTTCGCACCGTCCGCCCTTGACGTTGAACGAAAAGCGCCCCGGGCCGTAGCCGCGCTCGCGCGCGGTGGGCACGCCGGCGAACAGATCGCGTATCGGCGTGAAGAGCCCGGTGTAGGTGGCGGGATTGGAGCGCGGCGTGCGCCCGATCGGACTCTGGTCGACGTTGACCACCTTGTCGAAAAATTCGATCCCGGCGATGGAATCGTGCGTGGCCGGCTCGACCGCGCTGCCATAGAGATGGTGTGCGGCGGATTGGTACAACGTGTCGTTGATGAGCGTCGATTTGCCCGAACCCGACACGCCTGTCACGCACACGAAGAGCCCCACCGGCACGCTGACCCTGATGTTTTTCAGGTTGTTGCCGCTGGCGCCGGCGATCACGAGCTGGCGGTTGGCGTTCGGCCGGTGGTGCAGAGCCGGAATATCGATGCGGCGCCGGCCGCTCAAATATTGGCCGGTCAGCGACTCGGGATGGCCGGCGACTTCCTTGGGCGTACCCTCGGCGACCACGCGGCCGCCGTGCTCGCCTGCGCCGAGGCCCATGTCGACGACGTAATCGGCGTTCATGATCGCTTCCCGGTCGTGTTCGACCACGATCACCGAGTTGCCGATGTCGCGCAGGCATTTGAGCGTGTCCAGCAGCCGCGCGTTGTCGCGCTGATGCAGCCCGATCGAGGGCTCGTCGAGCACGTACATGACGCCGGTCAGCCCGGAGCCGATCTGGCTCGCGAGCCGGATGCGTTGCGCTTCGCCGCCGGAGAGCGTGTCGGCCGGGCGTTCGAGCGAGAGGTAATCGAGCCCGACGTTGTTGAGGAACTGCAGACGATTCAGGATTTCCCGGACGATCTTGTCGGCGATCGCCTGCTTGTTGCCGGAGAGCTGGATGGTTTCGAAGAAACCGATGGCCTGGGCGAGCGGCAGCGCGCTGATCTCGTAGATGGTTTGGCCTGCCACCGTCACGTGGCACGCCTCGCGCCGCAGCCGCGTGCCGTTGCATTCGGGACAGAGCTGGGTGTTGAGGTATTTCGCGAGTTCCTCGCGGACCACGACCGAGTCGGTTTCGCGGTAGCGGCGCTCGAGGTTCGGGATTACGCCTTCGAACGCGTGCTCGCGCACGAACTTGTTGCCGCGCTCGCCGACGTAGATGAACCTGATCTTGTCGCGCCCCGAGCCCTGCAGCACCGCGTTCTGCACGTCCTGCGGCAGCGCGTTGAACGGCGTTTCGATGTCGAAGCCGTAATGGCCTGCCAGGCACTGCAGCATCTGGAAATAGAACTGGTTGCGGCGGTCCCAGCCCTTGATCGCGCCGGAGGCGAGCGAGAGGTCGGAAAAGGCCACGACGCGTTTGGGATCGAAGACGCTGATGTTGCCTAAACCGTCGCAACGCGGGCACGCGCCCATCGGGTTGTTGAACGAGAACAGCCGCGGCTCCAGTTCCGGCAGAGAATAGCTGCATACCGGGCACGCGAACTTTGCCGAAAACAGGTGCTCGATCCCTTTTCCATCGCGTGGGCGATCTCGCGCCTCCCCTCCAGCCCTCATCCCCGTCCCTTCTCCCGAGGGGAGAAGGGCGGCTCGAGCCTCCTCTCTCCCTCCGGGAGAGAGGTCGGGAGTGAGGGATCGAGAAGGGGCGGCGGCGAGGGGTGGATCGGCCTCGAGTTGCAGCGCGATGACTCTCCCGTCGGCGTGCCTGAGCGCCGTTTCAAACGATTCGGCAAGCCGCTGCTTGGCATCCGGACGCACCTTCAGGCGGTCGACCACGACTTCCACCGTATGCTTGATGTTTTTCTTGAGCTTGGGCAGCTCGTCGATTTCATGGACCTTGCCGTCGATTCTCAACCGCACAAAGCCCTGGGCGCGCAGCTCGTCGAAGAGCTCGACCTGTTCGCCTTTGCGCCCGATGATGAGCGGCGCGAGGATCATGAGCCGAGTATCTTCGGGCAGTTGCAGCACGTGATCGACCATCTGCGACACAGACTGCGCGGCGAGCGTGATGTTGTGATCGGGGCAGTGCGGGTCGCCGATGCGCGCGAACAGCAGCCGCAGATAGTCGTGAATCTCGGTTATCGTGCCGACCGTGGAGCGCGGATTGTGGCTCGCCGCCTTCTGCTCGATGGAGATCGCCGGCGACAAGCCCTCGATCAGGTCGACGTCGGGCTTCTCCATGAGTTGCAGGAACTGCCGCGCATACGTGGAGAGCGATTCGACGTAACGGCGCTGGCCCTCGGCGTAGAGCGTGTCGAAGGCGAGCGAGGACTTGCCGGAGCCGGACAGGCCGGTGACCACGATCAGTCGGTGGCGCGGCAGATCCAGGCTGATGTTCTTGAGATTGTGGGTGCGCGCGCCGCGGATGCGAATGAGGTCGGCGGTCCTGGCGGGCGACTCCGGACCGGGCGTGTGCAGCCGAATGACGGATGATTGCGGGTTGGCGGACAAAGCGGGATTCGGGCTCGGGTAAACCTGCTAATATACCGGACTTCGAAGTCTTTTCCCAACCTGTTTTAGCCCCGGTCAGTCGATGTCCCCCAGCGAGAAAATGAGCGCCCAGGAACTGCGCGCAAGCATCGGCCTGTCCAGCATTTTCGGCCTGCGCATGCTCGGGATGTTCGCGATCCTGCCGGTATTCGCGATCTACGCCGAGACTCTGCCGGGCGGCGATAATCTGACGCTGGTCGGCATTGCGCTCGGCGCCTACGGGCTGACGCAAGCGATTCTCCAGATTCCGTTCGGCTGGTGGTCCGACCGCTATGGCCGCAAGCCGGTGATCTATGTGGGCCTGGTGATCTTCGCGGTCGGGAGTTTTGTCGCCGCGCTCGGCATTCACATTTACGTGGTCATCCTGGGACGCGTGCTGCAGGGCGCGGGCGCGATCGCGGCGGCGGTAATGGCCCTCGCTGCCGATTTGACTCGGGACGAGCACCGCACCAAGGCGATGGCGATGATCGGCTCGACCATCGGGGCGACGTTCGCGCTGTCGCTGATCGCAAGCCCTTGGCTCAACCGGATAATCGGGGTGCCGGGCATATTCGCTCTGACCGGCGTGCTGGCGTTGGCGGCGATGTGGGTGGTTTATGGGGTCGTGCCTGCCGAACCCGCGGCGTCGCAGCGCCGTGAGCAGCGGCGCGATTTGGGTGAGTTCTGGCAGGTGTTCAAGGATCCGCAACTCCTGCGCTTGAACTACGGCATTCTGGCGTTGCATGCGGCACTGATGGCAGCGTTCATCTCCGTGCCGTTCTCGCTGCGCACGGCCGGACTGGGCGTGGCGCAGCACTGGCAAGTCTATTTGCCGGTGCTGCTGGGTTCTTTCGTGCTGATGCTGCCGGCGATACTCAAGGCCAAGACAGCGAGCCAGGTGAAGGCGATGTTCGTCGGTTCCGTCACGCTGCTGCTCGCCGGCCACGTCGCGATGCCGTGGTTGATGGACAGCGTGTGGTTGATTACGTTGTTCCTGCTTGTGTTTTTCACGCCGTTCAATGTGCTCGAGGCCTGCCTGCCGTCGCTGATATCGCGCATCGCGCCTCCGGGCGCCAAAGGCATGGCGATCGGCATCTTCAGCAGCGTCCAGTTCTTCGGCGCCTTTCTCGGGGCCGCGGTCGGCGGCTTTCTTTACGGGCGCTGGGGCAGCATCGGCATCGTTATCTTTGGAACGACGCTGCTCGTTATCTGGCTGGTGCTCGCGGTCGGCATGAAGGTGCCCGCGACCCTCAGCACGCGCGTCTACACCATCCCGGGACTCGACCGCGACCGGGCGGACGGTCTCACCGCGCAACTGCAGACAGTGCCCGGCGTGCACGAGGCGCATGTGGTCGCCGGCGAGCGGCGGGCCTATTTAAGGGTGGACAGCGCGGACTTTGACGAAGAGAATGTACTCAAGTTAATCGCAGAGGAGACCTGACATGGCCTCAGTCAACAAGGTAATTCTGATCGGCAATCTGGGACGCGATCCGGAAGTGCGTTATCTTCCGGACGGCGGCGCGATCACCAATATCAGCGTGGCGACGACCGACGTCTGGAAGGACAAGAGCGGGGACAAGCAGGAACGCACCGAATGGCACCGCGTGGCATTCTTCGGGCGGCTCGCGGAGGTCGCCGGCGAGTACCTGAAGAAGGGCAGCCCGGTCTACATCGAGGGCCGGCTGCAGACGCGCAAATGGCAGGACAAGGAAGGCAAGGAGCGCTCTACCACTGAGATCGTCGCCAACGAGATGAAAATGCTGGGTTCGCGCGGCGGCGGCTCCGAGCCCATGACGCGCGAACCCGCCCCCGCACCCGCCGCTGCCGCTGCCGAAGGCGGCGGCGCGAAGCCCGAAGGAAAGAAGGGCGGGGCGTTCGACACTATGGACGACGACATTCCGTTCTAGCAGCCTGTCGGACTTAGCATGCGACAGGCTGCTAACAGCAAAACCGCCCGCCGATTTTGAATGTAACCCAGATTAACAACCACTCTTGCCCTCCCAAAAGCACGCGAGCAGGCCAGAAATGAGGTTTTCACTGGCTTTTCCTCCCGTATTCGTGCAGGCGGTTTTGCATTAGGAGTTTGTCCGACCCAAGTCCGGCAAACTTCTAGGGCATCACCTCGCAGAACTCGTAGATCTCGGCGTTGGCGAGCCGGTTCCTTACCGGCAACGGTGCCCTGGCGTACCACCCATGGGGATCGTGCCGGTCCACTTGCTCGCCCATGAAACGGATCAGGTCGCAGGTGGGCTCGGTCACCTGCGCTCGCCAGCTCATATCGTTTTTTACGTAGGCAAGGTGCATGTTTTTCATGCAGTTGCCACGGCAGTAGTGGTACGCCGTGCACTGGCGGCAGGGCATATTCGGATGCGGCTGCAGCGGGCTCTTCTTGACCCAGTTCCCTATGACATCGCCTTGTAGCAGTTCTTTTGCATACAGCAGGTCCGGGCACGGATAGATCTTGCCGTCGGGCATCACGTTCAGCAGATTCGTCGAGACCCGGCACTGGGTCATGCCCGCCGACAGTTCGTTGATGCGCCAGGGCACGACCTTGTTCCGTACCGTGCCCATGATGGGCACGACTGGATAGCAGGCGTCTGTGGCGAAGAATTTCTCGACGAGCCGGGCGAGAACCGCTTTCTTCTTTGCCACTGAATCGGGTGTGTGTGCGCCTGCGTCCTGCGCGAACTGGAAATAGACGTAGTCGAAAGAGCGCGTGAGTTCGTCCAACTCCTCGAATGTCGTCTCCCCGCTCCACCAGGTTACCCGGGCGGTCAGCGTGCCGGAGGTTTTCGCGCGGACTGCGGCGGCGTTGTCGAGAACCTTCCGGTACACGCCCTTGCCGCGGTAGCCGTCGGTGATCCCCTCGCCGCCATCCACCGAGATCATGATGTTCGACAACCTGGCGAGAATCCGGTCCGGAACGCGGTGGAGAAGTGTGCCGTTGGTCTGTATGTTGAAGCGGCAGTTGGGAAACCGATCCATCAGATCGAGGACAAACTTAATGTTAAGCGTCGGCTCGCCGCCGTACAGCGTGAAATAGACTTCCTTGCCACCCAGGTGCGTCCTGACGAAAGCCTCGAGCTGCTCGGCGGTGTACGTGGCGTGCTTCTGGGAGCGCAGTACACCGCCCACGCCCAGGCTGCAATAGCTGCACTTGAGATTGCACTTCAGAGTCGTGAGTAACTGCAGCTCGACCCGATTACCGGTGACCACCAGCTCGCCGGAGCTCAACTTTCGCGTGGAAAGCATGACTTCATTCCGTGGTTTATTCTAGCAGCCTGTACGGACTGTTAAGTCCGACAGGCTGCTAAAAGCAAAACCGGCTGACCATTCAAAAACCCCCAGCCGAAGTTTACGCCCCGCTTCTGCCACGCTCGTAGGTTTGCAGGCTGCACAACGCTGTCCGCAGCAGCGGTGTCGCGACGCCGAGCGCTTTTCCCCGCCGCAGCATATCGCCGACGATGTGATCCCCTTCGGTGGGCCCGCCGCGCGCGATATCGCGCAGCATCGAGGCGGTGAAACCCGAGCCGCGCTCGGTGAGCAGGTCCGCGTAACGCGCCATCACGTCGGCGCGCGGCGGATGGCCCGCGGCGGTGGCGATCCTGCGGCATTCTTCGAGCATGTCCCGCATCAGCGTTTCGCCATCGTCGGCGCGCAGGATGGCGCCCACGCTCGCCCGCATGAGGCAGGTCATGCCGGCGAGCGTCGCGAGAAACACGAATTTCTCCCACAGCTCCAGATTGATATTGTCGGATAGCCGCGAGGTGAAATTCGCCCCGGCGCAGACTTGCGCGAACGCTTCACAGCGAGGTGAAGTCCCGCCGGAGCGTTCGCCGAAGACGAGCAAATGAAAATCGCTCAGGTGGCGGATTTCACCCTCCGGCGTCAGCGTGACTGCGATCTGGGCAAGTCCACCCAAAACCCGCGCCGCGCCGAATGCTTCCTGCAGCACGTCGACGTGGCGCAGGCCGTTCAACGACGGCAGGATGGCCGTGTGTGGACCTATTGCCGGTGTGATTGCAGTGATCGCGCTATCGAGATCGTAGGCTTTGCAGGCGAACATGACGAGATCGTAGAGGGGCTTGAGGTCTTCAGCGAGCACGGTGTTGACCGCGTGCTGCAGGTCGCCGTGAGGGCTCTTGATGACGAGGCCTTTATCCGCGAGCTGCGCCGCACGTTCAGGCCGCACCAGGAAAGTGACGTCGGCGCCCGCCGCAGCGAGCCGTCCGCCGAAATAGCCGCCGATGCCGCCGGCGCCGAAAACGAGGATTTTCATGGCAACTGTTGGAGAGGCGCGTCAAGCCGTTTACGCCGCCGCGGTGGTAGGATACATGCTTTCGCACGGAAGATCGAACGGTGAACGGATGTGATCGACATCGTTGACGCATGCATTGCTCAGGCACGTGCGAGCGGCAAGCGCCTGGTTTTTCCCGAGGGACATGACGAGCGCATCGTTGCGGCCGCAAGGAGGCTAACGGACGACGGCATCGCGGTTCCGGTTCTGCTTGGCGCGAGCGGGGAGATCGGCGCGGCGGCCGCGCGCGCGGGGGTGTCACTCGAGGGCATACTCACGCTCGACCCGGAGGAAAGCGGCCGGCTTGAGGCGTACGCCGGACTCTATTCGGCCGGCCGGCCGAACGCGAGCGTGAAGGTCGCGGAGCGGCTGGTCCGCAAGCCGCTGTTTCACGCCGGAATGATGGTCAAGGCCGGAGACGCGGATGCGATGATCGCCGGCGTGGCGAACACCACCGGGCGCGTGATCGAGGCAGGGCTGATGACCGTGGGGCTTGCGGACGGCATACGCACGCCGTCGAGCTTTTTCCTGATGATCGTTCCCGGCAGGGAGGGCGGGGCTGCAAAAAGCTTCATCTACGCGGACTGCGCGGTGAACGTGGATCCGGATCCCGACGCCCTCGCCGACATCGCGCTCGCCTCCGCGGAGACTTGCCGTGTGCTTCTGCGCGAGCAGCCTCGCGTCGCGCTGCTCTCGTTTTCCACGAAAGGCAGCGCGCAGCATGCGCGCGTCGAAAAGGTGACGCGCGCGCTCGCGCTCGCCCGGGCACGCGCGCCGGACCTCGCCATAGACGGTGAGTTGCAGGCCGATGCCGCACTCGTGCCGCAGGCGGCGGCGAAGAAGCTGAAGGGAGAAAGCCCCGTCGCGGGTAAAGCGAACGTCCTCATTTTCCCGGACCTCGACGCGGGAAACATCGGCTACAAGCTCACCCAGTGCATGGCCGGCGCGCGCGCGATCGGCCCGGTGCTGCAGGGATTCGCGCGGTCGATCAGCGACCTCTCCCGCGGCGCGAGCGTCGATGACATCGTCGCTACCGCCGCGATCGTGCTCGCCCGCGCCTAGGAATTCGTCGGAACGGAGCGCAACGAATTCCTTAACTGAAATTACCTACAGGAAAGCAGCGACAACGGGAACAGATGCGGGAGCTTTGTTCCCCGCGGTCCCAACGCGGCGGACACACCACGTTGTCTTATCGAACATGTACGACGGTAGCGGCTCAGATTGAATGTCTGCTTACGACCCCTATGCGTAGGGCTCAACTATACGCAGTTCGCGGTGCTTGCTGCGCTATTTTCCTACGGCTGTGGACTGTAGGTTGGACCTGAACTGGACATAGTTTTGGCGACGTGGTCGAGTCGTTGTGGTTCCACTGAAGGAGACCACGATGGATTCGACAACCCAGATTGAACCCGTTCCTCGCCTGATTGATGAACTCGCGCAGAGGCCGTATACCGACGCTTATAAGCGGTACTTGATCGAACGCGGTTACGCCCGGAACACCGTATGCGCTTACCTTGGCTGTGCTGCTCATTTCTTACAGTGGACACAGCGAGAGCAGCTCGATTTACACTGGGTCGACGAGACGCTCGTCGCGCAGTTTCTCGACGACCATCTGCCTCATTGCACATGTGGCTGGCCGACGCGCGGCGATCGACGAGACGCCCGCGCGGCACTCGGTCATCTACTCGTGGTGCTGCGCACACTCGGCGTGGTTGCACCGCGGGCGGTGAGCGCAACACCGGTCGACGAAGAACTGCGTCGCTTTGATGAGTACATGGAGCGCGTGTGCGGTCTCGCGCCGAAGACACGCGGCGCGGCGTTGCGCATCGTACGCGAGCTGCTGTGGCAGCGGTTTAAGGATCGCCCGGTCGTATTCTCGGCGCTCAAGCCCGAACAGGTGCGATGCTGTTTCGCCCGGCTGACTGAACGCTGCCATGCGCCGGTCAGTATGGGCGCCGTAGTCTCGGCGCTGCACGGTTACTTCCGCTTCCGCGCGGCATGCGGCGACGCGGTGCACGCTTTGATGGGTGTGCTGTCCTATCCGGCGAACTGGCAACAGGCCGCATTGCCAAAGACGCTTACGGATGAGGAGGTCGAGCGGCTGCTCGGCTCGCTTGATAGCCCGAGCCCTTCGATGCGTCGGAGCGCCGCGATCGTACGCTGCGCGGTAGACCTCGGTCTTCGCAGCGGCGAGATCGCCGCGCTCACCCTGGACGATATCGATTGGGAAGCTGGCACCCTTGCTCTGCGCAGGACCAAGAGCCGGCGCGAGCAGGTCCTGCCGTTGCCGGAGCCCACGGGGCGTGCCATCGCCGCATATCTCAAGCATGAGCGGCCCAAGAGCCAACACCGGGAGCTGTTCCTGCGGCGCATGGCACCGCGCGACGAGATCGTCGGCCCCGATCTTGTGCGCAAAACCATCCATCAGGCCTACGCGCGAGCCGGGCTGACCTATACCCGATCGCACCTGCTGCGGCACACGATGGCCCGGCGGCTACTCGCCGCAGGCAGCTCGCTCAAGGAGGTCGCCGATGTCCTGCGGCATCGCTCGCTCAACACCACCTTGGTCTACGCCAAGCTCGACAGCTGGAATTTGCGATCCGTGGCCCTGCCATGGCCGGGGAGGGTTGCATCATGAACCAGCCCCCGAACTTGCGAACACGTGTTCGCCGGTACCTGCGCGAACGTGGGCGTTTGGGCTTCCAACTGCGGAGCATGGGCTACACCTTGCGTAGTTTCGCCCGCCATGTCGATAAGCTCCAGCATTCCGGAGCGCTCACGGTCGAGTTGATGGCCGAGTGGGCCAGGCGCGACCGAACTCACAGCGACGACTCGCATACCTGGGCGCGCCGGCTGAAGATCCTGCGTCCCTTCACGCGCTGGCTGCAGCAGTTTGAGCCGCGCACCGAAGTTCCCGACGACGCGGTCTTCGGACGTATCGGGGAGCGTTTGACCCCGCATATCTACAGCGAGCAGGAGATCGTCGATTTGCTCGCCGCGGCGCGTCGCCTCGATCCGGGCTTGCGGGGCGCCACCTATGAGGCGTTGCTCGGTCTGCTCGCCGCCACCGGCCTTCGGGTGTCGGAGGCGGTGCGGCTGCGCAACAGCGATGTCGACCTGAAGACCGGCATGCTGACTGTACAACGAACCAAGTTCGCCAAATCCCGCCACGTGCCACTGCATCCGAGCGTGGTCGACGGGCTCAGACGATATCGCCGCCTGCGCGACCCCCTGATCGAGCTCACCGAGGAGACACCGTTCTTCGTCGGCTCTCGCGGGCGGCGCCGGGGACAACCGCTCAGCACGCGTCAAGTCGATCGGGTGTTTGCTGATCTGCGTACGCAACTCGCTTGTCCCAACCGCGGCGCGCACAGTGCCCCGCGTGTACACGATTTACGCCACACGTTCGTGGTACGCCGGATGCTCGCCTGGCACGCCGAGGGCATCGACATCGATCAGGCGATGCTCTCACTGTCCACTTACGTCGGGCACGCGATGGTGACCAACACCTATTGGTATCTCACCGCCGTGCCCGAACTGATGGCGCTTGCCGCCGCCAAGTTCGAGTCGCGCATGTCCCCGGAGGTGTGCCATGCGTGACCTGAGCCCTCCCAAGCCCCCCTCGTTTGCGTCCCTGGTACAGCAGTTCTTCACCGGGTACCTCGTCACCCAGCGGGCAGTGAGCCCGCGCACGATCGCCTCCTACCGCGATGCATTGCTGCTCTTCCTCGCCTTTGTAGAGCAGAGCATCGGCAAAGCGCCCACGGCAATACGGCTCGCGGACATCGGCCCCGACCTGATCCTCGCCTTTCTCGATCATCTGGAGCAAGAACGTCGCAACTCGGTGCGCAGTCGCAACCTCCGTCTGACTGCACTGCGGGCATTTCTGAAGTTCGCGGGTCGGCGTGACGTGTCCTCGCTGCACATCATCGAGCGGGCGCTGGTGGTGCCGATGAAACGCTTCGAGCGGCCGATGCTGGGCTTCCTCACCCGCGAGGAGATGCTCGCGGTGCTGGGGCAACCGGGGGCGAGTTGGTCTTCGCAGCGCGACCATCTGCTGCTGGCGATGCTCTACAACACCGGCGCGCGGGTCTCCGAGATCATCGGCGTGCGCGTCATCGACGTCGTCCTGGACGGCGGGGCCTGCGTGCACCTGCATGGCAAGGGTCGTAAGCAGCGGTCCGTGCCGTTGTGGAAGACCACTGTCCTGGAGATCCGCGCGTGGCTGCGCCTGAACCCGACGCTGCGTGGTGAGGCCGCCTTACTGCCCAGCCGCGATGGGCAGGCGATGTCCAGGTCCAACGTCGCGCAGCGCCTGGAACTCGCCGTCACTCGGGCAGCCACTGAGCAGCCCAGTATCGTCAAGAAGCAGGTCTCGCCACACACGCTGCGACACACCACGGCCATGCACCTGCTGCAGTCGGGCGTTCCCTTCAACGTGATCGCGCTGTGGCTCGGGCACGAGAGCACGACCGCCACTCATCGCTACGTCGAGGCCGACCTCGCAATGAAGGAGCAGGCGCTCGCGCGGCTGGAGGCGCCCGACACCAGGATGCGCCGCTTCCGAGCGCCGGACTCGCTCATGCGGTTCCTGCAGACGCTATAACTATGCACAGATCGCGCCGGCCTTGAACACTCAGCGCCATAGGGGTCGGCGCGGTCGATCTCACGACACCTGCGCATAGTTTCGACCTGCGCATAGGGGTCGCTATGCGGAGCTCCGCATAGCGACCCTAAGCGGACGCTCGACGCCCGGCTTCAGCGGGACGCAACAGCGGCGCTCGATCCCCCGCCATCAACACCCGCAATACGGCTAGTCCGCTCTCGTACCCGTATCACGAGCGACCTTGCCCCACTTGGCCATTTCGGCTTTGACGTAAGCGGCGAACTCCTCCGGCGTGTTACTGGCGGGGTCAGCACCTTGGCTGATCAGGCGCTGCCGGACTTCCGGCACTTCCAGTATCTTCCGGATCTCGGCGTTCATTTTTGCAACGATCGGCTTGGGCGTTCCCCCCGGCAGGAAGACTCCAAACCAGGAACTCACGTCAAAGCCCGGAATGCCGGATTCGGCAATAGTCGGCAGATCGGGCAAGGCGGCCACGCGCTTTGCGCTCGTCACGCCCAGGCCGCGAAGCTTGCCCGACTTGATGTGCGGCATCAGCGCGACCACGCCGGTAATCATCATCTGCACCTGCCCGCCGATCAGATCGGTGATCGCCGGACCGGTGCCCTTGTATGGCACGTGGACGACGTCGATGCCCGCCATGCTCTTGAACAGCTCGAACGTGAGATGGGGCGAAGTTCCGGTGCCGGCGGAAGCATAGTTGAGTTGACCCGGCTTCGCCTTTGCCAGCGCGATCAACTCCTTCACCGATTTGGCCGCAACCGACGGATGCACCGCCAGAAGCTGCGGCGAGGATACGACGAGGCTCACCGGCGCGAAGTCCTTGACGGGATCGAAGTTGAGCTTTTTGTACAGCGCCGGGTTGACCGCGTGCGTGGTGATCGATCCGAGCAGTACCGTGTAGCCGTCCGGGGCTGCCTTGGCCACTATCTCGGTGCCGATGATGCCTCCGGCGCCCGGGCGGTTGTCGACGACAACTTGCTGCCCCCATGCTTCCGTCAACTTCTGCGCCACCAGCCTCGCCACGACGTCGGTCGTCCCGCCGGGCGGGAACGGACAAATCATGCGTATGGGCTTGGTGGGATAAGCCTGTTGCGCTTGGCTATGGCCGGCCGCAAATGCACTCGCCACATAGACGACTGTGCACAACGTTTTGCAAATTCGCTTCAACTTCACTGCTTCTTTTCCTCGAATTTTACTGCGGGTTGCAGTTCGATCACTCAACCGTTATGCCTGCGTCCTTGACGATCTTCGCCCATTTTGCGACGTCGGCCTTGATGATTTCCTGAAACTGCTCCGGCGTATTGCCCACGGTCCGCCCGCCTTCTGCCGCGAACCGCTCCTGCATATCACGTGACTGCACTGCCCTCACCGTCTCTTTGTTGAGTCGTCCGATCACCGAGTTCGGCGTGCCGGCGGGAGCGAACAGGCCGTACCAGACAACAACCTCGTAACCCGACACGGTTTCAGCAACCGTGGGAATATCGGGCAGATTAGCGGACCGGGTGAGGCTCGTCAGCGCCACTGCTCTCAGTTTTCCTGATTTGACGTGGGGCAGTGCCGCCACAGTGGAGATGAAAAGCGTTTGGACCTCCCCGCCGATTAGACCGATGAGCGCAGGCCCGCCGCCCTTATAGGGAACGTGAACGATGTCCACGCCCGCCATCAACTTAAACATTTCCATGGCAAGGTGGCCTGAAGTCCCAATACCAAACGAGGCATAATTGATCTGGGCGGGCTTTGCTTTCGCCAGCGCAATCAACTCCTTGACGGAGCGCGCCGGCAGCGATGGGTGAACCACCAGCGCGAGCGGCACCGTGGAAATCATGGTCACCGCTTCAAAGTCGGTCAGAACATTATAAGGCAGCTTGTTTTTGTAGAGGGCCGCGCCGACCGAGTACGTAATGGTTGAGCTCATTAGCAGCGTATAACCGTCGGCCGGCGCCTTGGCGGCAAGGTCGGTCCCGATGATGCCGCCGGCACCGCCGCCGCGGTTGTCGACGATGACCTGCTGGCCCAGCGCCTCGCTGAGCTTCTGCGCGACCACCCGGGCAACAATGTCGGTTGACCCGCCCGGGGGGAACGGCACGATCATGCGGATGGGGCGCCCGGGATACTGCTGGGCATATGCGCTTGTCACGCCTGCAACGGCGAGCACCAGTGCCAACACCGCCGCGGCTCTCATAAAATACCGTTTCATTATCTCCTCCATCTTATTCTCGTTAAGCGATCCCAATTACTCTCTCCACGCCACTCTCATTTTCCGCGGTCGACTCGCGCCTTCTCGAGAAGGTCTTCCGCAAGCTCCACACCCATGCCCGGACCGGTTGGCACGGCCATTTCGCCGTTCACTGCCTTGAGCGTGGGACGGGTCAGATCGTGCTCATACAGTATCGCGCCCTGGTGAAAATCCCCGGGCGTGACGCTGGGCAGAGTGCAGTAGAACTGCGCATGCGCGGCAACACCAATGCTGGTGCTGAGATGTGTACCCGCATACAACGCGATGTTGGCTGAAGCCGCAAGATCGGCGATCTTTTGAGATTCGCGTATTCCGCCATGCTTATTTAGTTTCATCAGAACGGCGTCGGCCGCGCCGCGTTTGATCACTTCCTGCAGATCGCGGTACGAGCGCACGCTCTCGTCGGCCATGAGGGGCGTGCGGAGCATGCGCCGCAGCTTGCACATGCCGTCAAGATCCCACCCCGCGACCGGCTGCTCGATGAGCCGCGGATGATACTGTTCGATTCTGGGAAGAACATGTACTGCGTCAAGATAGGAATATCCGGCGTTGGCGTCGACATGTATCCACTGGTCCGGACCAACCGCCTCACGAACGGCAGCCACGTTCCTTATGTCCTGCGCCGGATCCTTGGAACCGATTTTGACCTTGACCCAGCGATAACCTTGCTTGACGGCCCACGCCGCCTCCGCAGCCATTTCCTTGTCGCTCTTGAATGCGATGCTCCAGCTGCACAGGAGCTTTTCGCGTACCGCGCCGCCGAGCAGTTGATGCACCGGCACACCGGCCAATCGCCCCGAAAGGTCGTAGAGAGCCTCACATATTCCCGAGCGTGCATAAGGAATATCGCCGACTCGACTCGTAATGCGGTCTAGCAGCATATTGATGCGCGTCGGATCCTCGCCCTTGAGCAGCGGCGCGATGTATTTGGTCACGGCAGCAACAACGCTTTCGACGGTTTCCTCGCACCCCCAGCGGAACGGAATGGGGGTGACTTCGGCGACACCGCGAATACCGCTGTCGTCCTCGATCATGACGATCACGTTACGGCGAATCGAGATCTTACCGTAGCCGACTTCCCGCTCCGTCGGCTCGCGAATCGCAAACGGTATTGCCTCGATCTTCCTGATTGCCATACTTCCTCCCTTGTCGCGATTTTTCGCGCGCCATGGCGGCGCACGGCAAATCGAATCTGTTTGAGGACTTATTTGTGCTTCTTTTTGCCCGCACTGCGCTACTTTTTGCCCGCACTGCGCTACTTTTTGCCCGCAACGCTTTCCTTGTGGTTGTGTATGAACCAGGTGTCTCCCTGCAAGGGGAATTTCTCATCGAGGCCTTCGAGGAGGTCGGAACCGAGGCCGGGGCGTTCCGGGACGACCGCCTTGCCGTTCTTGATGACCGGCGGATGCGTCAAAATCTGGTCAAACGGGTAGACCGGATCGAACTCGTGGTACACGTTGGCCGTCACCTGCGGGGGCGCCGAGGCGAAGAGATGGAAGTTGCCCAGCGCGTTGAGGCCGCCGTCGCAATGCGGCGAATATTTGAGGTTCCAGGTCTCGATCAGGGTGATGATTTTCTTGGTTTCGGTAAGGCCCCCAGCCTTCGACACGTTGGCCATCACGTAATCGACGCCCCCATGCTCGATAATGCGCTTGATCGAGGCGCGCCCGTAGACGTTTCCACCGGTGGCAATCGGCACATTTGCTTCGCGCGAGAGTCGTGCGGTCTCTTCGTTGTGATGATGAACGGAGAAGCGGAACGGGTCCTCCAGCCAGTAGAGCTTGAGCGGCTCGAACTCGCGCGCCATGCGCTTGCTGGTTGTGTAATCGCCGTACTCGTTGTTCACGTCGACCAGCAGTTCGATGTCATCGCCGAAGGCCTTGCGCAATGCTTTCGCCGATTCGATATCGCCGCGCTCCGGATGGCCGCGACCGCCTCGCATCTTGAGCGCCTTGTAGCCTTTTTTTACGTAGCGCTCGGCCTCCTTGACGAGATCGCCGAGATTGTCGAGCGGCCGGTAGCCCAGCACGTGCCCGCCGGTGTAAAGCGGAATCTCCTTCATGTTGGCGCCGCCGAGCAGCTTGTAAACCGGGAGACCCAACGCCTTGCCCTTGATATCCCAAAGCGCGGTATCGATACCCGCGATCGATGCAATCGCTGTCGAGCCGATCTGCACGGTGCGAAGGAACATCTTCGCCCACAACTGTTCATTGTCGAAAGGATCCTCGCCGATCAGCAGCGGTTTCAGGCTTTGCTCGATGGTGGCGATAACCGCCCAAGGGTTCTTCAGGTGATACGCCTCGCCGATGCCACTGATACCTTCGTCGGTATGCACGCGAACGACCAGCAGATCCCAGCCGGTGGCGCTGATCTCACCCTTGACCCATACGTGGCCCGGCGGATGCGGGATGCTGATGGCAATAGTTTCAATATCGGTGATTTTCACAACGAAACTCCCCCTTGAGGTGGACGGGTTGATTGATGACAAACCTGGACTAGCCGCGCTTCCGCAACTTGCCCATGAGCGCGGCCGCGGAACGGTTGACGTGACGGATCATCTCCGTCCCGGCCTGCTCGGCCTTGCGCTGATACAACGCTTTCAGAATACGGCGGTGTTCGATCGCTCGCTCTGGATCGTAATCGCCCAACGATGCGACTACCGCGCGAAACCGGCTGATCCTGGCGCGCAGGCCGGACAGCACTTCTATCAGCGGCTGATTACCGCACTCGCGGAGGAGCAGATCGTGAACCTCCTGTCCCGCTGCGATGGCGCCGACCGCGTCGTTTTTCCTTACGCAGCGCTCCATCTCCTCCTGCGCTTTTTCCATCTGCTCAAGATCGGTGGTGCGAAGCCGAGGCGCGGCAAGGCGCGCAACAAGCCCTTCGACATTGGCGCGCACGACATAGAGCTGCTCGAACTCCGAGATATCGAGCACCCGTACGCGGATTCTGCCGCTGGGCATGCGCTCGACGAAACCTTCATGACTGAGACGGACCAGGGCCTCGCGAATCGGACTCCTGCTCGTGCTGAATCGCAGAGCGAGCTCGGGCTCGCTCAACCGTTGCCCGGGTTCGAAATCGCCCTGGACAAGCGCTTGGCGGATTTCCGAGTAGGCGCCTTCGGAAAGGGACGGCTTGGGCGAGGGGGATTCCAGCATACCGTTCGATCCTTTAACAGCCGACAGTACTTATTATCTGTCGACAGATTAGATGAACAGTATTCCTAAAAACACCCGCTGTCAAGCACGGCATGCAGATGTTCCAGGCTGCGACGACGCCGCATGCGTTCATCGTGATCGGGGCCAGCGGTTCAAATGACGCATGGATGCCCCATGATGTCGGCGGCCTCGCGCACCCGCCGCTTTGGCCTCTTCTACGCGATTCTCCGCCTAGCTCCCATCCCGCGGCCTCTTGAGACTCGGGGAGTCCGCCTCAGGCGGACCGAACGTGAGGAGACGACCGATCGCAGCGTCTTTCTTCACGCAATCGGTACTAGATACCCCACGTCTTGCCAAAGTCGAGACGCCCGACCGACTGCCCGGTAAAAGTTGTGACGGTCTGCTTGGCGAGCCATACCGCCGCAGGCAACAAGACCTCCGGCGACTCCAGCCCATGGTACCCCGCAGGACGTGGGACGCCGCTGCTCATTCCCGTGAGGAGGTGGTCTGGCCTCAGGGCGTTGACGGCGATCCCGTACGGTTTCCCAAACTCGGCCATGTTCAGCGTGATCCGTTCAACCGCGCCCTTGGAGCCCGCGTAGGCCAGTTCACCCGGCCGGACCCTGTACGCTGCTCCTGACGAGATGTTGATGATGTGTCCCTGCTTCCGCTCCATCATGTGCGGGAGCACGGCGCGCGACATGACCACAGGGCCGCGGACATTCACGCGGAACACCTGGTCCCACCATTTCATGTCGACCTTGAGGATGTCCTCGCGGGAGATGAGGCCCGCGTTGTTCACCAGGATGTCGATGCGGCCAAACCGCCGGACCGCCCGGTCAGCGACTCGCTTGGCGTCGGGCTCGCCGGTCACATCGGCGCGCACGGCCAACGCGGTGCCGCCCAGCTTCTCGATCTCCGCGACGGTCTCCACCAGCGACCCAGGCTCGGAGCCTGTCGCCGGCTTCAGGGTGCGGGCGGCACCAACGATGATCGCGCCCTCTTTGGCGAAGCCGAGGGCGAGCGCTCGCCCGATGCCTCGGCTCGCTCCAGTGATGATGATGACCTTGCTGTCCAGTTGACCCAGGTGCCCTCCACGCGCGTCCGTCGATTAGCGGGCATTGTAGCAGCCGCCAACTCCGGTACACCAACTCACAGATTTCGGGGCGGACCTGTTCATGTTCCTGAACTTGCGAGAGATTGTGCTGGAAAGGCTATGTTTTCTTTCCTTAGACGCAGAGTTTCTCCGGTGAAATTGCCGCTCTAAGCATGGAGCACGCGCAGTCCGGGCCCCATCTGCCGAGTGCCCCTTGACCCGTCCCCTTGACCTTGGGGCCCCTGTGAGACGCCGAGCAGCGCAGATCAGAACGGGGTTTCGGTCGAGCACTGTCGAACCGGAGTGTCGGCGTTCGAGTGTCGGCAGAACCGTCCACGACCAAGCCTTCAGAATGGAAACGGTCCGTGAGTTGCGCAGACCGCCGGGCTGATCGAGCAGCGCAGGGGAAGGAAAATCGGGGACAGACCCGAACGGCAGGTCAGTCCCCGATTTTCCTCGGCGAACCGGGGATCCCCTTTCTCTGGTGACTCTCTTTGGGGGAGCAAAGAGAGTCACCGGGCCCCGCGAGGGGACTGTATGCACCGTCTGCAATAACGCAGGTTTCTCCCACCACCCCGGCGCTACGCGCCACCCCTCCTTCACAAGGAGGGGAAAATTACCCCGGCGCTACGCGCCACCCCTCCTCCGGCAGGAGGGGAGAAGTGCGCGGGCCCCGCGAGGGGACCGTATGCACCGCGAAATTCCAACGACCGGCTGTTCGTCGACTGCCGGCGAAGAGATCGTAGTCCTTCGCCGACCTTCTTCAGCGCGCGTCGATCGGCACGTAATCGCGTGGCTCGGGACCGTTGTAGAGGGTGAGGGGGCGGAGCAGGATGTTGTTTTCGAGCTGCTCGAGCACCTGCACCGTCCAGCCCGGCACGCGGCCGACGGCGAAAATCGGCACGAACAAGTCCTCTGGAATGCCGTTCAGGAAGTAAACGACGCCCGCGTAGAAATCCACGTTCACGTTGACGCCGTGGCGCGCGTAGGGCTTCATGGCCGCCACGACCGCCTCGAGGATCTGGTACCAGTGCGGCTGGCCCATCTCGCGCGAGAGCTTTTCCACGCCGGCGCGCATGTGGCGCGCGCGCGGGTCCTCGGCGCGATAGACGCGGTGGCCGAAGCCCATCACGGGCTCGTTGTTCGCGCGTTTGTCTTTCACGTACTGCGCGGCGCGGGACGCGTCGCCGATTTCCTGCGCCATGCGCATGACGTTTTCCGCAGCGCCGCCATGCGCCGGGCCGGCCAGCGCCGCGACCGCCGCCGTAATCGCGCCGTGAAGGTCGGCATCGGTGCCGGCGACTACGCGCGCCGCGAACGATGAAGCGTTCGAGCCGTGTTCGGCGTGCAGGAGCATGTCGATGTCCATCAACCGCGCCGCATCCGAGCTGGCCTCCCGGCCCTTGAGCATGTAGAGGAAGTTCGCCGCGTGGCCCAGGCGCGGGTTCGGCGCCACGGGATCACGCCCGTTGCGGATGTGTTCGTGCGCGGCGATAATCATCGGCACCTGTGCGGTGAGGCGGATGCCTTTGCGCAACGTCGCCTCGGGCGACTTGTCGGCGGTCTCGGGGTCGAATGCCGCGAGAGCCGAGACGCCGGTGCGCAGCACGTCCATCGGATGCGCGCTCCTGATCGTGCGGATCACGTCGTAGACCGCCTCGGGCAGGGCGCGCGCGGCCCTCAGTTCCGCGGCGAACGCATTAAGTTGCGCGCGCGTGGGCAATTCGCCTTTCAGGAGCAGGTAGCAGGTCTCTTCGAAGGTCGAGCGCTCGGCGAGGTCATGGATCGAATAACCGCGGTAGCGAAGCTCGCCGGCGCGCCCGTCGATGTAGCAGACGCGCGAGCGGTCGAAGTACACGCCCTTCAGCCCACGGTGAATCTCGATCTTCTCGGTTGTTTCGTCCATTGCGGTCCTCTCAGCCGGGAACAATCGCATATTCTTAACCGAAACAGCGCGCAAGGGAAGCTTCTCGACTCACCGTCACCAATCGCGTCGTTTATTCGCCCCGCCTAGCAGCCTGTCAGGCTTAGGCGTCCGACAGGCTGCTAGGAGTTTGTCCGACCTAAGTCCGACAAACTCCTGGCTCCGATGCCCAGCAGGCGGCAGGTGTGGCGCGCGATGACGATCTCCTCGTCGGTCGGCATTACACACACCGTGACGCGGCTTCCGGCGGAGCTGATCACGGCGCGGTGGCTCTCGTTGGCGACTGCGTCGAGTTCCACGCCGAGCCAGCGCGCCTGTTCGCAGATCATCGCGCGCACCGGCGCCGCGCGTTCCCCGATGCCGGCGGTGAAGACCAGCGCGTCGAGCCCGCCCAGCGCAGCCGCCAGCGAACCCAGCTCCCGCGCCGCACGATAGGCGAAAAGCTCGACGGCTTCCCGCGCCCGGGAATCTTTGCTTGCGAGCAGCTCGCGCATGTCGCTGCTCACACCCGATACGCCCAGCAGTCCCGACCGGTGGTAGAGCAGGTCTTCGACCTCATCAGCGCCCAGGGAATATTCACGCATCAGGTAGAACAGAACGCCGGGATCAATGGCGCCGCTGCGGGTGCCCATCATCAGGCCGTCGAGCGCCGTCATGCCCATGGTGGTGGCAATGCTGCGCCGCGCGCGCAGGGCACACATGCTCGCCCCGTTGCCGAGGTGCGCAACCACGACGCGGCCCTCAGCACGCGCGCCGAGGTGTTGGGGCAGCACGCCCGCGATGTATTCATAGGACAAACCGTGGAATCCGTAGCGCCGGACGCCGGCGGCGGTCATTTCCCGCGGCAGCGCAAAAGTCTGCGCCAGCGCCGGCACGGTGCGATGGAAGGCAGTATCGAAACACGCCACCTGCGGCAGTTCCGGGCGCAGTTTCATAAGCGTTTTGATCGCGGAGAGATCGTATGGCTGGTGCAGCGGCGCCATCGGCACGAGTTTCTCGAGCCGCGCGACGATGCCGCTATCGAGGCGTGCGGGCTCAGCGAAGCGCGCCCCGCCGTGGACCACGCGGTGGCCGGCGGCGAGCACTTGTCCGCCGCCGCCGATCGAAGCGAGCCACTCGAACAGCCAGGCGAGCGCCGATTCGTGGGTGAGCGGCGTCGCGGCGTCACTCGCCGGCAGCGCGCCGGGCAGCGGTTCGCCCGAGGCGTCGAAGGCGCTGAAGGCAGCGCCAGCGCCGAGTCCGGACACGATACCGTGGAATCGCTGCACCGGCGCCGCCGTCGCTGTGAAAACGGCAAACTTGATGCTCGACGATCCGGAGTTGAGGGCGAGGATCTCGTCGCTCACGCGCGCAGCTCTTTGCTGAGGTGGGCGCGCAGCAGTACGGCGATCGCGCACGAGGCCATGCGGGATTCCGCCGAGTCGGCGCGGCTGGTGAGCGCGATCGGGACGCGCGCGCCAAGCACGACGCCGGCGCACCTCGCGCCGGAAAGATACTGCAGCTGCTTCACGAGCATGTTGCCGGCCTCGAGGTCCGGCACGACCAGGATATCCGGCCGGCCGGCGACATCCGATGGAACGTCCTTGGCGCGCCGCGCCGCTTCTGAGATCGCGATATCAAAAGCGAGCGGACCGTCGAGGATACCGCCCGCGATCTGGCCGCGGTCGGCCATCTTGCAAAGCGCTGCCGCGTCGATCGTCGAGCGGATCTTCGATGTGACCGTTTCCACCGCCGAGAGGATCGCGACCCGCGGCCGCCGGATGCCGAGCGCGTGTGCGAGGTCGATCGCGTTCTGCACGATGTCGCGCTTCGCCTCGAGATCGGGATAGATGTTGATCGCGGCATCGGTGATGAGGAGCGGCCGCGGGTAGGCCGGTACGTCGAGGACAAAGACATGGCTGATGCGCCGCGCGGTGCGCAGGCCCCCGTCCGGCGCGACTACCGCCGCCATCAATTCGTCGGTGTGCAGGCTGCCTTTCATCAGGCATTCCACGCGCCGCTCGCGGGCCAGCGCGACAGCGGCCTCGGCAGCGGCATGGCTGTGCTCGGTCGCGATGAGCCGCAGGCCTTTCAGGCTCAACTTCGCATCGGCGGCGGCGCGGCGGATCTTCGCCTCGGGGCCCACCAGCACCGGGACGATGAGCTGCTTGCGCCACGCGTCAATCGCGCCGCGCAGCGATTCCGCATCGCACGGATGCACTACCGCGGTCGGCAGCGGCGGCAGCTTCCTGATGCGGGCGCGCAGCCTCTTGAAGGACTCGGCCTTTTCGGTCACGGGACGGCTCCGGTCAACGTGAAATGGTCTGAATCATAGCGCGCTTTGCCGCGGGTCTCGGTGCTGTGTATCAACGCCGCCGCGCGTCCGTGCTTACCGCGCGGGAGCAGGGGACACTGGGCGTGCCGGATCGGGATGGGACCCAAATTTTCGAATTGTGCCGGTTCTGTACGGTGTGCGCCATGCCGCTGCGACGACCAGCGGGAGCACAGGACTTGCAATCGGAAGAGTCGCCCCCATGTCCACCTAACGATCTGTAACCTTATCAGGTATAATGGTTTTTTGTCATTGGGGGTTGCCATGCCGATCTATGAATATCGCTGTTCCGAATGCGGGCATCAAAACGAGTACTTGCAGCGAATGAGCGACGCGCCGCTTACCGATTGCCCGGAATGCGGCAAGCGCACTTTCGACAAGATGGTGACCGCTGCCGGATTCCAACTGAAGGGCAGCGGCTGGTATGCGACCGATTTCAAGAACAGTTCCAAACCAAAGAAAGAGCGGGACAAACGCGCTGAAAGTTCCAGGAAAGAAGAACCCAAGAACGTAGAACCCAAGAAAGAGGATCCCAAGAAAGCCGAAGCCGCCTGCGGTAGCGGTGCCTGTCCGGCCTGCAGCTAGGCAAGGTGCATCCGGGCTTGTCACGCCCGTTTACGACGGGCCCGAGGTGCGTTCCCTGGCCCGTTCGGTCCGCATGGCTCTTAAGCAGCGGGGATTCATCCGTCACCCCGCTTCGTTATCATGAACGTGCCGCACCCGCCGCTGTCTATCCCGATCAAACGTTGAGAGCACGGAGCGTCGTCGCATCCGTTGAAAGATGCCCAAGAAGACTTTTATCAAGCGTTATTTCATTACCGGTCTCCTGATCTGGGTGCCGCTGGTGATTACTTTGTGGGTGCTGAACCTGCTGGTGAGCACCATGGATCAGACGCTGCAGTTGCTGCCGCCCGCGTTGCGCACCGAGCAATGGCTGGGTATGCACATCCCCGGCCTGGGCGTGCTCCTCACGCTGCTCGTGGTGTTCCTCACCGGCTTGTTCGCCGCCAACATCATCGGCCAGCGGCTGGTCGGGTTCTGGGAAGGCGTGCTGGCGCGCATTCCGGTCGTGAACTCGATATATAACGGCGTGAAGCAGGTGAGCGACACGCTGTTCTCGCCTACCGGCCAGGCGTTCCGCAAGGCGCTGCTGGTGCAGTGGCCGCGGGAAGGGATGTGGACGATCGCCTTTCTCACGGGCACGCCGGGCGGAGACGTCGTCAACCACCTGTCCGGCGACTATCTGAGCATTTATGTCCCGACGACACCCAACCCTACCGGCGGTTACTTCGTGATCGTGCCGCGCAGCGAGGTGATCGAACTCGATATGAGCGTGGATGCCGCCCTCAAGTACATCATTTCGATGGGCGTGGTAGCGCCGAATCACAGCGGCAGGAAAATCGATCCCCGGCTCGTGAAGCAGGCGAGCGACAAGCCGCGGCAGGCGCAAGCCGTCAATCAGTAGGGGTTGAGGTATGGCCTCAATCCTCGTTCCTGAATCCCGAATCCTGAATTGAAATATGCGTAGCGAATACTGCGGTCTGGTGAGCCGCAAGCACCTCGGCCAGACCGTGACGTTGTGCGGCTGGGTACACCGCCGCCGCGATCACGGCGGCGTCATTTTCATCGACCTGCGCGATCGCGAAGGGCTGCTGCAGGTCGTGTGCGACCCCGACACGCCGGAAACCTTCCGGACGGCGGACGCGCTGCGCAACGAGTTTGTAATCAGGGTCGCGGGCCGCGTGCGCGGCCGCCCGGAGGGCACGGTCAACCCGAATCTGGTCAGCGGCGAAATCGAGGTGCTGGCGAAGGAAATCGAGATCCTCAACCCGTCGCTCACACCGCCGTTCCAGATGGATGACGAACGCCTGTCGGAAAACGTGCGTCTCGAATACCGCTTTCTCGACCTGCGCCGGCCGCAGATGCAGAACAACCTTCGGCTGCGCTACCGCACGGCAATGGCAGTGAGAAACTTCCTCGATCGCCACGGTTTCATCGACATCGAAACCCCGATGCTCACGCGCTCCACACCCGAGGGCGCGCGCGACTACCTGGTGCCTTCCCGCGTGTATCCGGGGCACTTCTTTGCGCTGCCGCAGTCGCCGCAGCTTTTCAAGCAATTGCTGATGATCTCGGGCTTTGACCGCTATTACCAGATCGTCAAATGCTTTCGCGACGAAGACCTGCGCGCCGACCGCCAGCCGGAGTTTACCCAGATCGATATCGAAACATCATTCCTCGACCAGCGGGAAATCACCGCGTTGATGGAAGAGTTGATCCGGCACGTGTTCAAGGAAGTGCTCGACGTTGATCTCCCGAACCCTTTCCCGCGCATGGCGTATGACGAGGCGATGGCGCGCTACGGGTCCGACAAACCGGATCTGCGCGTGCCGCTTACGCTCACCGAGCTGACCGACGTGATGCGCGCGGTCGAGTTCAAGGTGTTCCGCGACGCGGCGCAGCTGAAAGACGGCCGCGTTGCGGCGCTGCGCGTGCCGCAGGGCGGAGACCTCACGCGCAAGGAGATCGACGACTACACCGAATTCGTCAAGATCTACGGCGCAAAGGGACTCGCCTACATCAAGGTCAACGCGCTGGAGCAAGGGGTCGCCGGGCTGCAGTCGCCGATCCTCAAGTTCCTGCCGCAAGCGGCGGTGCAGGCTATCCTGGAGCGCAGCGGGGCGTGCGACGGCGACCTCATCTTTTTCGGCGCCGACCGGGCGAAAGTGGTCAACGAGGCGCTCGGCGCGTTGCGCGTGAAAATCGGCCACGAGCGCGGACTGGCTGAAGCCGGCTGGCGGCCGCTGTGGGTGCTCGATTTCCCGATGTTCGAGTGGGATGGGGAGGAGAAGCGCTGGAACGCGATGCACCATCCGTTCACTTCTCCGGCCGAAGGCCATGAAAACCTGCTGGGAACCGATCCCGGCGCGGCACGGGCGATAGCGCACGACATGGTGCTGAACGGGTCGGAGATCGGCGGCGGTTCGGTGCGGATCCACCGTCAGGACGTGCAGTCGAAGGTGTTCCGCGCGCTCAACATCGGTCCGGAAGAGGCGGAGGCGAAGTTCGGGTTCCTGCTGCAGGCGCTGCAGTACGGCGCGCCGCCGCATGGCGGCATCGCGTTCGGCCTTGACCGCATTGTAACGTTGATGGCGGGCGCGGAATCGATCCGCGACATGATCGCGTTTCCCAAGACACAGCGCGCGCAATGCCTGCTCACCCACGCGCCGAACACGGTTGACGAGAAGCAGTTGCGCGAGTTGCATATCCGGCTGCGGCAGGTGGAGCCTGCGCAAAAAGCATAACAGCTTAAACGCAAAGGACGCCGTCCCTCATCCCTGACCCTTCTCCCGAGGGGAGAAGGGAAGCTCGAGCCTCCCCTCTCCTTGTGGGAGAGGGGTTGGGGGTGAGGGTTCGAAGCGAAGGTGAGAATATGCGTTCGTTCGTGCGCTGGTTCTCAATTCTCGCGCTCACGGCAGGTTGCACGGCAATGCTCGCTGCTGTGCCGGCGCTGGCGCGAGGCGATGTGGGCGCGAGTGCCGTCAAGCAAGACATTCCGCAGATCGCGGCGGCCGACCTGCCGCGCGATGCGCGCGATGCGCTCAGGCTGATCAAGCGGGGCGGGCCGTTCCCCTACGCCAGGGACGGCGCCGTGTTCAACAATCGCGAGCGCTTGCTGCCGGCACGGAGCCGCGGCTATTACCGGGAATACACGGTGCAGACGCCGGGTGCGCGCGACCGCGGCCCGCGCCGCATTATCGCCGGCGGTCGCGGGGAGTATTATTACACCGACGACCATTACGCCAGTTTCAGGCGAATTGGTTTTTGAGATAGGTTCTGTTCGATGCCCACGCTGGATGCGAGACTGCGGGACCTGGAGCGCGCCGGCCCGTACGTCGCTCCGCCCGATCTCGACGCGGTGGCCAAGGCCGCCAAGAAGGCGGGCCTGACGCTGGTGCGCGTGGACTTGAAGGGGGTGCACGACAAGCAGGGCCTGCTGAACGCGATCGCCACGGCGCTCAAGTTTCCGGAGTGGTTCGGCGACAACTGGGACGCGCTGGAGGATTGTCTTACCGACCTGTCATGGCTGAAAGCGCGCGGCTATGTCCTGGTGCTGGAACACTGCGCGGAGCTGGGTAAGCACGCACCGCGCGAGCTGGACGTCGCGGTCGACGTTTTCGAGAGCGTCGCGGAGTACTGGCAGGAGCAGAACCGGCCATTCTGGGCATTGTTCAGCGGACTGGACGCGCCGCTGAGCGGGATCAAGCTGCTGGCCTGAGTATCCTCGCTTTTCTCTGATGCGCTATAAGATTCCGGTCTCGGTGCTGGTGGTCGTGCATACGCCGGCGCTGCACGTGTTGCTGCTGGAACGCGCGGACCGGCCCGGCTTCTGGCAATCGGTGACCGGCAGCCGGGATGAGGGCGAGACGCTGGAGCAGACAGCCGTGCGCGAACTCAAGGAGGAAACCGGGCTCGACGCGGCGCGCCATTGGCTTCTCGATTGGCACAAGCAGAACCAATACGAGATTTATCAACGCTGGCGCAACCGCTACGCGCCGGGTGTGACGCACAACATCGAACATGTGTTCGGATTGCAGGTGCCCGCGCCGCTCGCGGTGACGCTTGCACCGAAAGAGCACTTGCGTTACGAATGGCTGCCGTGGCGAGAGGCGGCGGACAAGGTGTTCTCGTGGAGCAACGCGGAAGCCATTCGCGAATTGCCACAGCGCCTGGCGGCGGATGCGAGATGAGGGCTTTAGCCTGGATATTTCGCCAGACCGGCCCGCGTTCCGATGAAACACCCGGGCCACAGTCCACGATGCGAAAATTCCGGCATTGATGCGTGAATTTCCGTCATGACCCTTGCCTATGGCCGAGACAGGCCCCACATAACCACGGCACGACTGCGGGCTTGAGCGGAGGAAGGGCACTTTCAGGCTGGATTTCCTGTCATATTGTGGTAATGTTCGAAATTCCTTTTTGCACCTTGAGATGAGGGCACGATGGAAGTGAGCACGTTTGCATTTGACCGCTTCAAGCCGCTGGCTGACGACGCTTGCCAGGAGCGCATCACCGCCGCGAGAAAAGCGCTGGGCGCGCGCGCGGTGGTCCTTTGCCACCACTACCAGCGCGCCGATGTCTACAAGCACGCCGATCTTACCGGAGACTCGCTCAGACTTTCCAAGCTCGCGGCGCAGACGGATTCCCAGTACATCGTGTTCTGCGGCGTGCACTTCATGGCCGAAGTCGCCGACATCCTGTCCAAGCCCGAGCAGATTTCGATCCTGCCCGATCTCAGTGCCGGCTGCTCGATGGCCGACATGGCAAATCTTTCGAAGGTCGAACGCGCCTGGCGCGAGCTCAAGCAGGTGCTCGATCCCGATCAGCATGTCACGCCGGTCACCTACATCAACAGCGCTGCGGACCTGAAGGCGTTCTGCGGCGAGCACGGCGGCATCGTCTGCACCTCGACCAACGCGCGGCAGATCCTGGAGTGGTCGTTTGCGCGGCGCGAGAAGGTGCTGTTTTTCCCCGATCAGCATCTCGGCCGCTGGACGGGCTATCTGATGGACATTCCGCTCTCGGAGATGCTGGTTTGGGACCCGGACGAGGAGATGGGGGGACTCACGCCGCAGCAGATCAAGATGGCGAAGATCCTGCTGTGGAAAGGGCACTGCTCGGTGCACCAGATGTTCCAGGCCCAGCATATCCTGCGCTGGCGCCAGCAGCATCCGGGGGGCATGGTGATCAGCCATCCCGAATGCAACTTCGAGGTATGCAAGCTTTCCGACTACGTCGGCTCCACCGATTACATCATCAAGACGGTCGCCGCGAGCGCGCCCGGCACACGCTGGCTGGTCGGCACCGAGCTCAATCTGGTGAACCGCATCGCCGAGGAATTCAAGCCGCAGGGCAAGATGGTGCAGTTCATGGCGCCCACCGTCTGCATGTGCTCGACGATGCAGCGCATCGATCCGCAGCATCTGGCGTGGGCGCTGGAGAACCTCGTGGAAGGGCGAGTGGTCAACCAGATCAAGGTCCCGCTGCATGAGGCCAGGCTTGCGCGCATCGCCCTCGATCGCATGCTCGCGGTATCCTGACGCGCTTTGCCGGTTTCCCGTCACTTGCATCGCGGCAGTTGAATAGGCAGCGCTTTCCGGGCGCCGCCCTGAGCGCGTTGTGCTACGCTATCCGGCACACGGCTTTCGCCCATCCATTCCCATGCCGGCGCTCGCGCTGCGTCTGCTTTCCGTCCTGGCGTTGCTTGTCGTGGAGCAGGCGCAGGCGGCGGACGTCGTGGTTCACGCCTCGCGTCAGGGCGCAGTGCTGGAGGTCGAGGCGAGCGCCGAGTTCGAAGCGGACGTGCGGCAAACCTGGCAAGTGCTGACCGATTACGACCATCTGGCCGAGTTCATCCCGGGAATGCACGTGAGCCGCGTCCTTCTGCGCGACGGAAACGGCCTTCTTCTCGAGCAGAAAGGCGCGGCCCGTCTGTTGTTTTTCACCTATCCGATCGAAGTCAAGCTCGCCGTCGACGAGTTTCCTTATGAGCGGATTACCTCCCGCGCAGTGGCCGGGAACTTCAAGGAGATGCGCGGCGACTACCACATCGAGGCGGGCGAGGGGCGCATCACGCTGCGTTACCGCGGTCGCCTGACGCCGGATTTTTTCGTGCCGCCGCTCATCGGCACGATCGTGCTCCGGAAAAACGTGGAAAGGCAATTTGGCGCCCTCGTCGATGAAATCCTGCGGCGGCAGAAGCGGGGTCCGCAGTCCGGCCCCGCCCATCCCTGACATGAAATATTTTGAGATGGCACGACCGTGATTCAGACGCTGCGCGTTGCAACCTACAACATCCACAAGGGCTTCTCGTTTTTCAAGCGCCGCATGGTGATCCACGAGCTGCGGGAGAAGCTGCGGGCGCTGAATGCCGACCTCGTGTTCCTGCAGGAGGTGCACGGCCATCACGAACACCATGCTGCGCGCTTCGAGGACTGGCCGGAAGAGCCGCAATACGAATTCCTCGCCGACGCCGTGTGGCACGATTTCGCTTACGGGAAGAACGCGGTCTACGACGCCGGCCACCATGGTAATGCGATCCTGTCGCGCTTTCCGATCGCGCGCTGGGATAACCAGGATGTTTCGTCCCATCGGTTCGAGCGCCGCGGCTTGCTGCACTGTGAGTTCGATCTTCCGGGTTGGCCGCAGGCACTGCATTGCGTGTGCGTGCATCTCGGGTTGCTCGCGCGGGGCCGCAGCAGTCAGATCGAAAGGCTCAGGCAGCGCATCGAGCGCCTGGTGCCGGCGGCCGCGCCGCTGATCGTCGCCGGCGATTTCAATGACTGGCATTGGCGCCACAAGGCCACGCAGGAACTCGCGCATCCGCTTGACATGCACGAAGTGTTCGAGCTCGTGAACGGCATGCCGGCGCGCAGCTTTCCTGCCGCGCTGCCGCTGTTCCGCCTCGACCGGATCTACGTGCGGGGCTTCAAAGTGAACCACGCGCACGTGCACCACGGCCGGGGGTGGGCGCGCGTCTCCGATCACGCCGTGCTGACCACCACGCTCGTCCGCTTATGACGCAGTTCACGGGGAGCAACCGCATCACGCTGCTGAGGAGCGGCCAGAAATATTTTCCGGCGCTCGAGGCGGCGTGTGACGCGGCGCGTCACGAGATCCACGTCGAAACCTATATTTTCGAGGACGACGTTGCGGGCCGGCGGATTGCGGCGGCGCTCGCGCGCGCCGCGCGGCGCGGGGTCGCGACGCATTTGCTGGTCGACGGCTACGGCTCGAAGGAACTGAACCCGGGATTGGCGAGCGAGGTGCAGCGTGCCGGGGTCAGGTTACTCGTTTACCGGCCGGATATATCGCCGTGGACCTTCCGGCGCCAGCGGTTGCGGCGGATGCACCGCAAGGTGGCGGTGATCGACGCGCGCCTCGCCTTCGTAGGCGGCATCAACATCATCGACGACATGCACACGCCGCGCCAGAAGCCGCCGCGCTTCGACTACGCCGTGCGCGTGGAAGGGCCGCTGGTGGCGAGCGTCCATCCGGTCGTGAAAAGATTGTGGGCCCTGGTCGAGCTCACGCATTTCGGGGACGACTGGCACAGCCAGCCCGCGCCTGAACCTGACGAAACGCCGCGGGGCGACCAGTCCGCGGCGTTTCTGGTGCGCGATAACCTGGGTCACCGGAGCGACATCGAGGAGGCCTATCTCGAGGCCATCTCGGGGGCGCGCTCGGAAATCCTGGTCGCCAACGCCTACTTTTTCCCGGGCTTGAGCTTCCGCCGCGCGCTGATGGAGGCGGCGTCGCGCGGGGTGCGCGTGATGCTGCTCCTGCAGGGCCGGGTCGAGTATGCGCTGCTGCACTACGCCTCGCGCGCGCTCTACGGCGCGTTCCTCGACGCGGGCATCGAAATCTACGAGTATCACAGCAGCTTCCTGCACGCCAAGGTGGCAGTGATCGACCGCCGCTGGGCAACGGTCGGGTCGTCCAACATCGATCCGTTCAGCTTTCTGCTGGCGCGTGAGGCGAACGTGGTGATCGACGACGAGGATTTCGCGGCCGAGCTAAGAGACGATCTTGGCAGGGCGATGGCGGCAGGGGCGCGCGAGGTCCGGCGTGAGCGCTGGAAGGAACAGCCGCTCGCGCTGCGGACCGCGACCTGGCTCGCCTATGGCGCGGCACGCCTTTTGACGGGGGTCTTCGCTTACGGGCAGACGCGGGAGCTCACCTAAAAAGCGTAAAGCGTCTAGTGCTCTTCGTCAACAGTAAGGCATTGATTTGTATAGAGTGCTATCCCTGCGCTGCATTTCCGATAGCGCCGGACGAAGACCAGGAGCAGTTGCGATCTCGGTGTTAGCAGCCTGTACGGACTGTTAAGCCCGACAGGCTGCTAGACGCTTGAACGGTTCGGGGTGCCGTTTTCCCGCGTCCCTTTCTTACCGGGGACGGCCGGCGCTGCGCCTTGGGAAAGGCCGAACAACCCCCATGTTAGGATGACACCCCCTATCCCCGCGTGACCACTGATGCTATTCAACACGCCGAAAAGCGGCGCCAGTTCTTTTCTTGACCGTTTTACTCAGAAGCGTCGCGACGCTTCCTGCGTCGTGCTTGGCGACCGGCAGTCCGTCATCCCGCGCCAATGAGCGGCGATCATTCGAGACGCGCGCTGGCTGCGCTGCCGGCCGACCCTGTCGCACCGCGCCGCCGCGAATGGCGCGTGGTGCCGATGTTGCTGCCCTACCTGTGGGAATTCAAGGGACGCGTCGCCGTTGCGCTCGTGTTCCTGGTCACGGCCAAGCTCGCCAACGTCGGCGTGCCGCTGGTATTGAAGGAAGTCGTCGACGCGCTCGATCCCACCGCGGCCGCCCTCGCCGCGCCGCTCGCGCTGCTCGCCGCTTACGGGCTGCTGCGGCTGTCCACCACGTTGTTCGCCGAGCTGCGCGACGTGGTGTTCGTGCGGGTTACCCAGCGCGCGATCCGCCGCATCGCGCTTACCGTGTTCCGCCATTTGCACGGCCTCTCCCTGCGTTTTCACCTCGAGCGCCAGACCGGCGGTGTCTCGCGCGACATCGAGCGGGGTGCGCGCGGCATCTCGACGCTGCTTTCCTACATGCTGTTTTCAATCATTCCCGTCATCCTCGAATTCAGCCTGGTCGCGTTCGTACTGTTTGCCAAGTTCGACTGGCGCTTCGTTGCCGTGACTTTCGTTGCCGTCGCGCTCTATATCGCCTTCACTTTCGCGATCACCGAATGGCGCATGGACATACGCCGCCGCGCCAACGAGCTCGACTCGAGGGCCAATACCCGCGCCATCGACAGCCTGCTCAACTACGAGACCGTCAAGTATTTCAACAACGAGGAGTACGAGGCGCACCGTTACGATGAGAACCTGCGCAAGTACGAATCCGCCGCGGTTCAGAACGAAGCCTCGCTGGGGCTGCTCAACATCGGCCAGAGCTTCATCATCGCGGGGGCGGTGACGCTGCTGATGATCCTGGCGGCGCAGGGCGTGGTGGCCAGGACGCTCACGCTCGGCGATCTGGTGCTGATCAACGGGCTTTTGATCCAGCTCTACATTCCGCTCAATTTCCTCGGCATGGTCTATCGCGAGATCAAGCAGTCACTGATCGATATGGACCGCATGTTCCGGCTGCTCGACGAAAACCGCGAGATCGCGGACCGGCCGAATGCCGTGACGCTGCCGGCAAGGCCGGCGATGATCCATTTCGAGCATGTCGATTTCAGCTACGATCCCAAGCGCCAGATCCTGTTCGGCGTGAGCTTCGAGGTGGCGCCCGGCAGCAAGGTCGCGGTGGTGGGCGCCAGCGGCTCGGGCAAATCGACACTGGCGCGGCTGCTGTTCCGCTTCTACGACGCGAGCGGCGGACGGATCCTGATCAACGGCATCGATATCCGCGACCTGAAACAATCGAGCCTGCGCGCCGCCATCGGCATCGTGCCGCAGGACACGGTGCTGTTCAACGACACCGTTTATTACAACATCCAGTATGGCCGGCCCGAGGCTGCGCACGATGAGGTGATCGCGGCGGCCAAAGCGGCGCACATCCACGACTTCATCGCGAGCTTGCCGGAAGGTTATGAAGCGCGCGTCGGCGAGCGGGGCCTGAAGCTCTCCGGCGGCGAAAAGCAGCGCGTCGCCATCGCGCGCGCCATCCTCAAGAATCCGCGCATCATGATCTTCGACGAGGCGACGTCCGCCCTCGATTCCAAGTCGGAGAAGGCCATCCAGGCCGAACTCGATCGCATCGCCCGCGGCCATACCACGCTCGTGATCGCCCATCGCCTCTCGACCGTCATGGACGCTGATCAGATCCTGGTCCTGGACCGCGGCCGCATCGTCGAGCGCGGCACGCATCATGAACTCCTGGCGCGCGGCGGCGCTTATGCCCAGATGTGGGCGCTGCAGCAGCAAGAGGACGCCGAGCGCGCCAAGAAGGAAGCAGCGACGGTGCGCGTGGCTGTCGCCTGAAAAGGCGAGAGGCGAGAGGCGAGAGGAGCGAGGGGTGAGGAGCGAGGGGTGAGGAGTGAAGAGTGAAGAGTGAGGACGAACCCACTCCTGGCTGCAAGGCCTAGCAGCCTGTCGGACTTCACAGTCCGTACAGGCTGCTAACAGCAAAACCGGCTGACCATTCATAATAAACCCAGCCGAAGCGGTCGAATTTGAGGAAAAGCGCGGGTGAATTTGCATATCGGTCATCCTCTTCTGCAATTCTCCCAAGGCCGGTTTTGCATTAGGAGTTTGGCGGGGCCAAGTCCGACAAACTCCTAGCGCTTACCGCTCACGCATGTTTCTGTCTCGTCGTGGCAAACGTCAGTCTTTGTAGGCTTCGATCTGGAACAGGATCTTGACGTCGTCGCCTGCGCTGGTGGTCATGCCGCTCATTCCAAACTCGCTGCGCTTGATCTGGGCGATGCCGTCCGCGCCGCATAGCTGTCGCTGGTTGACCGGGTGCATGATGCATTTGAATAACGTGATGGTGAGGTTGACCGGCTTGGTGACACCCAGCATGGTGAGTTCGCCATCGGCGCCGACGAGATTATCGCCGGAGAACTTCAGGTTCTGGGACCGGTAGACCATATGTGGAAAGCGGTCGACCTTGAACCACTCGCGCACGAGGTTGTCGCGCCGCTCGTTGCTGGTAACAAGCGAGGCCGTGTCGACCATGATTTCCATGCTGCCGGTTTTTGCCGCCCGATCGAGCGTGACCTTGCCGCTGGTCTTGCGGAACAGACCGCGCACGATCGAAATGCCGCCGCCGTGCGATACTTCAAAACTTGGAGCGGTGTGCGCAGGATCAACGGTGTACGATTCCGGTGCCGCCCACACGGGCAGCGCGCACGTAAACGCCAGCGCTGCGATCCATTTCGATGTGATGCGTGCTCTTTCACTGCGGTACATATCGCCCTCGGTCTGTCCAGGATATACAACGACTACTTCTTAACCGCCGGCCTGGCGGCGAAAACGATGCGGAACTTGATCTGCACGTCGTCCGCGACGGTGTCCGTGTCCCTCCAGGCGCCCTCGCCGATATTGTATTGCAGGCGCTTTATGGTGAATGCGCCTTCGAACACCGCAGTCCCGGCATCTTCCTTGTAGGTAAACGGTGCGGCGACATCAGCGGTCCTGCCTTTGATAGTGAGCGGTCCGCGCGCTTCGAACCGGCCGCCGCCCAGCGCCCGTATGCCACGGGACACGAATGTCGCCCGGGGAAAAGTCCGCACATCGAACCAGCTCTTGCCCTTGGCTTCGACATTGAAGTCGGCAAAACCGATATCGAAGCTGTCGACGTCTATTTCGATATGCACCTTGCTTGTTTCGGGTTTGGCGGCGTCAAATGCGATCTGGGCCGTGAATTTCCTGAATTCCGCCTCGACCGGGACATTTTCCTGCCGCGATATGCAGCTGATCCGGCTCTTGTCATACAGGACTGTTTGTGCCACTGCGGGGGCTGCGATTTGCAGCAACAGGGCGCCGGCAGCCGCGGCCACGCCATACAGCGAACTGCGCATCATTATTCTTTTCCTCGGGGCCTGATGGCGGGCACCATGCGGCTGAGCACCTCGTCACGGTCGACGAAATGGTGCCTGAGCGCCGCCGCCGCGTGGATACAGGCTATCACGAACAATGTGTAGTTGAGGGAGATGTGCGCGAACTTCAACTGCTCGGCGAGCGGCTTGTCCTTGGGGACCAGGTCCGGCAGCTGCATGAGTCCCAGATAAACCGTAGGCACGCCGGTGGCGGAGCTGTACAGCCACCCGGTGATTGGAATGATAACGATCAGGACGTAAAGCGCCGCGTGGGCCGCCACCACAGCGTGTTGTTCCCATTGCGGCATGGCGACGGGCAGCGAGGGCGCCGGATGCGTCAAGCGCCAGCCAACGCGGATCAGCGCGGCCAGGAACACCGTCACGCCGATCCACTTGTGCCACGAGAAGTATTTGAGTTTTTGCGGCGACAGCGGCAGGTCGACCATATACACCGCGAGCGTAAATCCGCACGCGATCAGCACGAAGATCAGCCAGTGCAGCGCAATTGCAGTCTTAGTGTAGCGGGCGGGAACGGTAGTCGACATGATCAGGCCTGGGTACCGGAAACGATAAACAGGCAACGCCGCAAGTTTATTCCAACTAGGAGTTTGTCGGACTTAGCCCCGACAAACTCCTAATGCAAAACCGGCGTTTTGAAAATTGCAGAAGAGGACAACACATATGCGAATTCACGCGCGCTTTTCCTCAAATTCGACCGCTTTGGCTGGATTTTTCGTGAATTGGCGGCCGGTTTTGCTTTTTGCAGCCTGGGCGGACTGTTAAGTCCGACAGGCTGCTAGGTGACAATTTGCGATCGGCCTGATGAGGCGGGAGAACTTATTTCATGCCGCATTCGGGAACGCGACCGTCACCAGCGATCCGCCATGAGCGCCCGGACTTAGCGATACGTCGGCGCCGTGACTCTGTGCGATCTCGCGCACGATCGCCAGTCCCAGCCCGCAACCGTCGGCGCCGGTGCCGAGCACGCGATAGAAGCGCTCAAACACGCGCTCGCGCTCGCTTGGGTGCACACCCGGTCCGGTATCCTCCACGGACAGCACCACCCGATGGGCATCCGGTGCGACCCGTACCGTGACCTGACCGCCAGGCTGGGTGTAGCGGATCGCGTTATCGAGCAGGTTGTTGAGCATTTCCCGGAGTAGAAACCCTTCCCCTTCGACCGTGACGCCCGTTTCGGGGCCGTCGAAGCCCAGGTCGATGTTGCGCTCGAGCGCACGCGGCACCCACTCGGTGGTGGCGTCGCGCGCGAGCCGGGCGATATCGAGCGGTCCGGTCGCGTGTTCGCGCTTGGCCCCGGGTTCAGCGCGCGCCAGAGACAGCAACTGATTGACGAGCCGCGTGCTTTGTTCGGTCGCGGTCTGCAGCTGGCGCAAGGTAGCCTGCGCTTCGCCCGGCTGCGACTGGCGCAGCGCAAGCTCGGCCTGGGTCTTGATGCCTGCCAGCGGCGTGCGCAACTGGTGCGCGGCATCGGCAATGAAACGCTGCTGCGCGGTGAGCACCGCGCTGAGCCGTGCCAGCAGGTCATTCATCGCATGGATCAGCGGCCGCACTTCATTGGGCGCCTGTTCCTCGGACAGGGCGGAGAGGTCGCGGTGCGAGCGGTGTTCGATTTCCTTTCGCAGGTTGATGAGCGGCGCAAGCCCCCGCCCCACGCCGTACCACACCGCCAACGCGGCGGCCAGGATCAACAGGCCCTGCGGCAGGACCATGCGCAGGATGATCTGCCGCGCAGAATCGGTGCGCGCAGTGACGCGCTCGGCGACCTGGATCAGCACGGCGCCCTTGCCTGTTCCCGGTTGCACCGGCACCCGCAGGGTGACGGCGCGGATTCCCCGGTTGCGGTATTCGTCATCGTAGTAGCTGACCCGATCCGTTCCCAAATCAGGCGGAGGAGGCAGGTCGGGTTCACCGGTGATGAATTCATTGTTCGGACCGGTGACGAGGTAATAGAGGCGGTCGGCCTCGCGGGTTTGCAGCATTTGCAAGGCGATGTCCGGGAGGTCGACGTAGATACGGTCGTCGATGACCTTGACCTGTCGGCCGATATCGAGCGCGGCTTCGAGCAGCGCGCGATCATATGCGAAATTCACGAAACGCTTGGCGATGTCGTAGTCGACGACGGCGCTGACCGACCACAGGACCAGCAGCGGTCCCGCAAGCCAGGCGACGAGCTGGCGGCGCAGAGTCCTAGTCTTGCGCATTGCCCGGTTTTTCGAGCAGGTAGCCCAGGCCGCGGATGGTGCGGATCGTCACGCCCGCGGGTTCAAGCTTCTTGCGCAGGCGGTGGACATAGACTTCGATCGCGTTGGCGCCGACTTCCTCGTCCCACCCGTAGAGTTGCTCGGCGAGCTGCTCTTTATTGACCACGCGGCCGCTCCTGTGCACCAGCACTTCCAGCACGCCCAGTTCGCGTGCGGAGAGCTCGAGCGGCACACCGTTGAGGGTGGCGCGCCGGCCCGCGGTGTCGATGTGGAGCGCTCCATGCGTAAGCATCGAGCCACCGCCGGACTGGCCGCGGCGGATCAGCGAGCGCACGCGGGCTTCGAGTTCCGGCAGGTCGAAGGGCTTGGTCAGATAATCGTCAGCACCGAGATCGAGTCCCTTGACTCGGTCATCGAGCGCATCGCGCGCGGTCAGCACGAGCACCGGGATCTTCGACCCGCGGCGGCGCAGCCGGCGCAGCACTTCGAACCCGTCGAGCTTGGGCAGCCCGAGATCGAGTATCACCAGATCATAGCTTTGGGCGAGCAGCACGTGGTCCGCCTGGTCGCCGGCGCCGACGCAGTCTACAGCGTAATCTGCCTGGCGCAGCGAGCGCGTTAGACCGTTGGCCAGGACCGGATCATCTTCAGCTATCAGTATCCGCATGCGGCGTTAGACCGTGACAGCGGCATAGTTTAATTGATGCCACGATAGAACTGTCGCAGTTCCTCAGGCAGGGGGCTTAACGTAACACAAAGCACATTCAGGACCCGCGGATTGCCGGTTGTAAGCTTGGTGTAAGGCTGCGTGGTTATGTTGCAAGAAGATGGAGCAGGGCAACTGAAGCTTGCTCCGGAAGCTTTTGGCGGTTTGGTTGGTCTTTCCTCCTCGGAGGCCTGGCAGTTGCAATTGCCTGTGCTGAGCAGGTAATTGCAGGGCCTCTTTAAACTCCGCTGGGACAACCCACACTGTTCCGAGCGGAGTTTTTTTTGCCCTTCAACTTGCCGCCGGTTAATCGGGTTCTCCGAGCAACACAAAGGCAGCCCAATCGACTGTGTTTTCGGTTTTGCAGACAGTCTAGCAGTTTGACGTAAAACTCACGATCCGAACCGGAAACGGCGTGTCAACTCAAAAAGCTGTTGAAATATTCGCGCTAACCCTGTATTTTTAAACCCTTAGCAGCCTGTCTGGCTTAGGCGCCCGACAGGCTGCTAACAGCAAAACCGCCTGCGGATTGGGAATGAATCTGACGCTTGCGATCGCTCTTGCCCTCCAATGGGCGCGCGAGCAGGCTCAAAATGAAGTGTTTGCGGCCTTTTTCTTCCGTTTTCGTGCAGGCGGTTTTGCATTAGGAGTTTGTCCGACAAACTCCTTGGCCAATGCCGGCCACCACGGAGGGAGGCTGTTCTGAACAGGATTTTACTGGCGCTTATGGCGGGTTGCGCGCTTGCCTGCAACGCGATCGCCGCCCAACCGGTCGCGACTGATCCCCCGCTCAATCCCGCGTTCGCCGCCAAAGCGCGCGCGCCCGATCTCAAGTCAGCCGCGGTGCTCGTGGTGGGCCAGCAAGATGGCCGCGCGCTGTATGCGAAAAATACCGATACGGTGGTGCCGATTGCCTCGATCACCAAGCTGATGACCGCGATGGTGGTGCTCGACTCGCAGCTTCCGCTCACCGAGCCCATCGCCATCGCCACCGACGACATCGACGACATCAAGGGCACGCGCTCGCGGCTCAAGGTGGGCACCACGCTCACCCGCGGCGACCTGCTGCGGCTGGCGCTGATGGCCTCGGAAAACCGCGCTGCTGCGGCGTTGACGCGCGCCTATCCCGGCGGGGCCCGCGCTTTTGTCGCGGCAATGAATCAGAAGGCGGTCGAACTGGCCATGTGGCGCTCGCGCTTCGTCGACGGCACAGGTCTTTCCAGCGACAACGTTTCGACCGCCGGCGATCTGGCGAAAATGGTGAGCACGGCCTACCGCTATACGGTGATCCGCGAATACACGACCGATTCCGCCTACGCTGTCACGCTCGCCAACGGCCGCACGCTGCAGTACCGCAATTCCAATCGCCTGGTGCAAAACCCGCACTGGACGATTGGATTGTCGAAAACCGGCTACATCAACGAGGCCGGGCGCTGCCTCGTCATGCAGGCCGTGATCGCCGCGACGCCGGTGATCATCGTGCTGCTCGACTCATGGGGCAGGCTCACGCGCGTCGGCGACGCGAACCGCATCAAGAAGTGGATAGAAAGCAACAGCGACCGCCGCCCGGCGGGACGGCGCAAAGGCTAGACCGGGCACGCCACTGCTGGCTGGCGCTGACGGTGAGGCGAGAGGCGTAGTACCTCGGTCACGCTCGGCAACGTGCACCCTCGCTGACAACTCGAAGAAGTTCCCGGAGATTCGTCATGGCGTTGAGTCACGCCCGCATTTCTTTCCACGATCTCCAGCCCGACGCCGGCAGCTTCCTCGACGACGTGATCACCGGATTGTCGCAGCCGCAGAAAACGCTCAGCCCGAAGTATTTCTACGACCAGCGCGGTTGCGAGCTGTTCGAGGCGATCTGTGAATTGCCTGAGTATTATCCGACACGCACCGAGATGGCGATGATGCAGGCCCGGGTGCGCGAGATCGCACAGCGGCTCGGCCCGGACTGCGCACTGATCGAGTATGGCAGCGGCTCAAGCCGCAAGACGCGGGTGTTGATCTCGGCGCTGAACCCCGTCGCCTACGTGCCGATCGACATCGCGGGCGAGCACCTCAAGGCTTCGGCCGTGGATCTGGCCGGGGCATTTCCGGGGCTGCGCATTATCGCCGTCTGCGCCGATTATTCCCGTCCACTCGCGCTGCCGGACATCAACCATCTCGGCGCGCGCCGCCGCATCGTTTATTTTCCGGGTTCCACGATCGGCAACTTCACGGTGCCGGAGGCACGAGAATTCCTGCATCATGCGCGCCGGCTCGCCGGCGCCGGCGGTGCCATGCTGGTCGGCGTGGACCTCAAGAAGAATCACGACGTGCTCCATGCCGCGTATAACGATGCGCAGGGCGTGACGGCGGCGTTCAACGTGAACCTTCTTGCCCGGATCAACCGCGAACTCGGAGCGGACTTCGACCTCGTCGCATTTCGCCACCTTGCTTTTTACAACGCCGACGCCGGGCGCATCGAGATGCATCTCGCGAGCCTCAAGGACCAGAAGGCCACGGTGGGTGGGCGCGTATTCTCTTTTCGTGCCGGCGAAACCATCCACACCGAGAATTCCTACAAGTATTCGGTCGCGGAATTCCAGGCGCTGGCACGCGCCGCCGGCTTCGAGCCCGAGGCGTGCTGGACCGATCCTCAGCAGTTGTTTTCCGTCCATTACCTCGCCGCGCCGCATTGAATCCAGAATATGAACTTTCTGAATCCACTCCGATGGCGATCCATCTCGTCGTGCTGATGTGCGTGCTGAATCATTCCGGCTATGTGGGCAGCCGGGTGGTGATGTCGCTATACGCGCTCAGCCTGGGCGCCGACCAGTTCTCCATCGGGATCATCATGTCCCTTTACGCATTGTGCCCGATGCTGCTCGCCATCTCCGCCGGAAAACTGGTGGACCGCGTCGGGCCGCGTCTGCCGATGCTGGCCGGCACGATCGGCACATTCGTCGGACTGCTGCTGCCGTACGCGTTCCCGGGGCTTGTCACCCTTTACATTGCAGCTTTCATGCTGGGAATGTCGTTCCAGTTTTTCTTCGTCGCGGTGCACGGCACGGCGGGCGCCATCGGCGGGTCCGAAAATCGCGTGCGCAACTACACCGCCATCAGCATCGGGTTCTCGATCGCGTCGTTCTTTGGACCGATGATCGCGGGCTTCTCAATCGATTACCTCGGCCATCTCCCGGCGTATCTCGCGCTCGCGGCCTGCACGGTGGTCCCGGCGCTGTTGTTGTGGCTCGGGCCCGACGTCCTGCCCAAAGCGGCGGCCAGAGCGGGCGGGGAAGAGCAGAAGAAAAGCGCTTTCGAGCTGCTGCGCGTGCCCAAACTGCGGAACACGATCGTTGCCAGCAGCCTTATTTCCTCGGCGTGGGACCTCTATCAGTTCTACTTCCCGATCTACGGCCATTCGATCGGCTCGTCCGCCTCGGCGATCGGCGTCATCATCGGCACCTTCGCGGCGGCCGTCTTCGCAATCCGGATCGTGCTCCCGAGCCTGGTGCGCAGGTGGGCCGAATTCGACATCCTGATCTACACGATCGCGCTCGCCGGCGTTGCCTTTCTGCTGTTCCCGCTGTTCACGAACCCATACCTGCTGGCCGCCGTGTCGTTCCTCCTGGGCCTTGGCTGTGGTTGCGGGCAGCCGATATCCGGAACGCTGATCTACAGTCTCGCACCGCCCGGGCGGGCGGCCGAGGGGGCGGGCGTGCGGGTCATGTTCAACAACGTCACCCACACGATCGTGCCGCTGCTGTTCGGCGGCATCGGCACGGCATTGGGTTTTGCGCCGGTGTTCGTGTCCTGCTCGGCGCTGCTGCTCGGCGGCAGCTATTACAGTTACCGCAGCGATCGCGCCGAAGCCATGAAACCGTGAACGAGTGATTTTACACACGTCCCAGAAAACCGAGCATCGCCTCGTTGAAAATCTGTGTCTGCTCGATGTTGGAGAGGTGCGCGGCCGAGGGGATTATTTTCAGTTCCGACCCGGGCAGGTTTTCGTGTATCGCGCGCGCGGCCTCCGGCGGCGTACCGTGATCGTGCTCGCCGACCATGATCAGCGTGGGAATCCTGACTTCCTTCAACCGGTCCGTAACGTCGATCTTGGCGATCGCCTGGCAGCAGCCGACGAAACCGGCGACGGGGGTGTTGCGGATGTCGTTACCGATGCGCGCCATCACGTCCTTGTGCGCGTTGCGATAGGGCTCGGTGAACCAGCGCTCGAGCGTGGTTTCGACCAGCGCTTCCATCCCTTTTTGTTGCGCGTTCTGGATGCGTTCTGCCCACATCTTCGCCGCATCGGGCGGGCGGCGGCTGGTGGTGTCGGCGAGCACCATGCTCTGGAAAACGCCCGGGTATTTGAGGGCGAAGGTCTGCCCGATCATGCCGCCCATCGAGAGCCCCATCCAATGCGTCTGCTTGATCTTGAGCGCGTCGAGCAGTGCTTTCACGTCGTCGGCGAGCTGCTCCAGCGTGTAATCGCCGGACGGGGCACCGCTCTGGCCATGGCCGCGTGTATCGTAGCGCAGCACTTTGTACTTCTTGGTGAGCACCTGCATCTGCGGATCCCACATACGCAGGTTGCAAGCGAGTGAATGGCTCATGGTGATCCACGGGCCTTCGCCCGCGATCTCGTAGTTGATGTCGATGCCGTTGGCTTCGATTTTCATGGCTTTTCCTTTTGAGCGACCCAATTACGGGGACACCAGTATAACCGCAATCGTCTTCGCCCCCGGCGGGCCGGATTCACCTCCGGGGGGTTGGACCCTGGCATTTAACGTGCTGTCCAGACCGAGGCATGCGGTGCCGCAGCAAGGGGGTGACTCCGGCACCCCCCTTGAAATTCCCGAAACTGGAAGAAGGGCATGGGATGAGGTATGGGAGGGGCTTTTTTCGTTCTCGCCTTGAACTATCGTGTCCGCGATTGAACACCGGCACGGCGAGGCAGAGAATATGTTCTACAAGCAACCTTGGTGGTCAACCGCTCGACGCGCAGTGCCATCGGAGGGCTCGACATGGATGCCGGATCGCTATTCCATTCCGCAACGTGTGGCTGACCGACCTGTAGTCAGCGGACGAGCAGCGTGATGTTGAAGTCGCCGCGCAGCAGGTTCACGGCGAAGCCGCGCTCCGCGCCGCGCAGCGCGGCCTGAAATTCGGCGAGCGTGCGCACGCGTTTGCGGTTGACGCCGTAGATGATGTCGCCGGGACGGAATCCCGCCTGCCAGGCGCGGCTCCCCTGCTCCACGGCTGTGACGATCAGTCCCTGGATACGCTGGTAGAGCGGGCTGCCGCGCTCGATCTCGACCACTTTCATTCCGGGAAGCTGCGGTACAGCCTGCCCCTCGCGGCCGGTGACTTCCTGCGGCGCGGCGATCCGTGTGCGCAGCACGCGCGTGGCGCCGCCGCGGTTGACGCGCAGTTCGATTTCCTCGCCCACGGGCGTCAAACCAAGACGCGCGCGCAGTTCCGCCACACTCCGGATGGCGCGTCCGTTGAGGGCGACGACGAGGTCGCCTTCGCGCAGTCCCGCCTTGTCCGCGGGCGAGCCGGACTGCACGGCGGCGATCAGCGCACCGTCGAGCGACGCGGCGCCGAGCTTCTTCGCGAGTTCCGGCGTCAAGTCCGCCATCTCGATGCCGAGCCGGCCGCGCCGCACTTCGCCGTAGCGCGCGATCTGGTTCAGCACTGCGCGCGCCATGTTGGCGGGCACCGCGAAGCCGATGCCGACGTTGCCGCCGGCGGGGCCGATGATGGCGCTGTTGATGCCGACGAGTTCGCCGCGCATGTTGACCAGCGCTCCACCCGAGTTGCCGGGATTGATGGAAGCGTCGGTCTGGATGAAATCCTCGTAGCCTTCGACGCTGAGGCCGGTGCGTCCCAGGGCGCTCACGATGCCCGACGTCACGGTCTGGCCGATACCGAACGGGTTGCCGATCGCGATCACATAATCGCCGACCTGCAGTGTGTCGGAGTCGCCGAATTTGAGCGCTGTGAGGTTCTGCGGTTCGATCTGCAGCACCGCGATGTCGGTGCCGGGATCGGTGCCGACCAGCTTCGCTTGGAACTGGCGGCGGTCCTTGAGCGTGACGATCGCCTGCTCGGCGTCCTTGATGACGTGGTGGTTGGTAAGCACGTAGCCGCGCGCGGCGTCGACGATGACACCCGAGCCCGCAGCCTGTTCGCGAGGGCGGTCCGGGAGGTTGAAGAAGCGCCGGAAGAACGGGTCGCGGAACAGCGGGTTGTCCTCGATCGGCGAGCGCGTGACGACCGAGATATTGACCACCGCCGGAGTTACTTCGTTGACGAGCGGCGCGAGCGTCGGCAATCCCCGGCCGTCGAATTGGGGCTGGGCGGCGTAGACGGAAGCGCTCGCCGCAACGAACAGCATCGCGGCTAACGCGCGCCACAGTAAACGGATCAGGCCTGGGTGCATGGTTTTTCTCGCGGCAGGGGCTTAGAGCCCGTAACATAATGAAACACACGCGTTTCGTTATGTTACGGGCTCTTAATGTCCTCAGATGGAGGCGGGGCGCCGAACTTCAAGGGTCTCTACTCTCGTTCACTTAAGAATCTGGAACAGATTGTTGAAGTCGTCGGTCCACACCCGCAGACCCGGGATGTCCGTGATTTCATCCGTGGCACCGGCAATGTCCTCACGCTCCAGCAACGCCCCATTTCGGGCAACAAGCACCCAGTCCGTCTTTGCGAGATCGTTTTCTTCCGCTTCGTCGACGATGAGCGCTGCGTGCAGCTTGTATTCGTCGGCGATGCGCTTCACCACCGGCGCGAACTGCAGGAAGCGGTTGGTGACGTGAAATGCGATCACGCCATTCGGTTTGACGTGCCTGAGATATACCGCCATCGCTTCGCGCGTGATGAGATGTACCGGGATCGAGTCGCTCGAGAAGGCGTCGATCACCAGTATGTCGTAGTCTTGCGGCGGTTCGCGCTCCATGGTGAGGCGCGCGTCTCCCAGCACGGTTTCGATCCGTGCGCCGCTGCTCCCCAAAAACGAGAACTCCTTGCGTGCGATTTCCACCACCTGCGGGTTGATTTCGTAAAAACGGTAGACGTCGCCCGGCCGGCCGTAGGCGGCGAGCGTGCCGGTGCCCAGGCCGATCACGCCCACGCGCACCGGCGCGGCGAGGCTCGCCTTGATGGCGCGGGCCACACCGGCACTCGGCCCATAATAGGTAGTCGGCTCGAGGCGTTTGTCCGCCGCGAGGTGCTGCTCGCCATGCATGATCACGCCGTGCATCAACCGCCGCACGGCATCTTCGCTGGTTTCGGGGCCGGTATCCTTGACACGCAATGTGCCGTAGAAGTTGCGCGCCATCACGCGCGTGTCCTTGGACAGCAGATCGATGTATTGGTAGACATGGTAAGCGGTAACGCCCGCCGCGCCCAGAGCCAGCAGCGGCACGAAAAGAGGCATCCGGCGCGCGAGGTACACGGCAAGCAGCAGCGTGACGACCAGCCCGATGCCGAATTCGTAGTAAGTGTTGAAGAGCTTGGGCGCCACGAAGCCGATCAGCACGCCGCCGAGCGCGCCGCCCAGCGACACCATCAGGTAGAAGGTCGTCAGGTAGCGCGGAGCGGGCTTCATGCCGGCGAGCTCGCCGTGAAAGAACATGCAGCACACGAACAATCCCACGGCGTAGAGCGGGACCGCCTCCTTGATGTCCATGATGCCGCCATCCGCGTGCAGCGCCCATGCCATCGCGCCGACCACGACGAGCAGGGGACCGAGGAAGAGGCGGCGCTGGTACCAGCCGCGCCCCTCGAAGCACAGAATGAAGGTGACAAGGTAGACTATAAGCGGCAGGATCCACAGGAACGGCACGGAAGCGACATCGTGCGTGATGTGGTTGGTCACGCCGAGCAGCATGAACGAGCCCATAGCGGAGAGCAGCAGCCACACCACATACTCCGTGAGCCGCGGAGCGGGGCCGTCGTTTGCCGCGGCGACCGCGGCGGCGGCGCTCGCGTACCGCACCTGGTGCCGCACGCTGTAGAGCGCCGCGCCGATGCACAACAACACGAACAGCACGTAGCCCCCGCTCCAGCCGAAGGATTGCTGCAGCGTAGTGATCCACGGTTCGACGGCGAAGGGGTAGGCGATCAGCGCGAGCAGGGAGCCGAAGTTGGAAAGCGCGAACAAGCGGTAGACCGTTCCGGCGGGAAAAGTGCGCGCGAACCAGGCCTGCACCAGCGGGCCGGTGGTGGAGAGCAGGAAATAGGGCAGCCCGATGGTCGCCGCGAGCAGGCCGAGGATGCGCCAGGTCGGCTCTTCGTCGCCGACAGGCTTCCAGGAAGCATCAGGCATGATCGGCAACCACACGAGACTCACGGCGAGCAGCGCGATATGCAGCGTGATCTGGGTGCGGGCTTTGAGCTTGCGTGTGGTCCAGTCGGTATAGGCGTAACCGAACAGCAGCAGAAACTGGAAGAACACGAGGCAGGTGGTCCACACCGCGGCGGAGCCGCCGAACCACGGCAGGATCTGCTTGGCCTCGATCGGCTGGACCAGGAACAGCAGAAACGCGCTCGTGAAGATGGTCAGCGCGTAAAGGATCATGGAGC
>Ga0156176_1065_pt1 | contig 44843 bp, 46 predicted proteins | sample RifCSPlowO2_12_FD_107829 | JGI IMG/M metagenome (GOLD analysis project Ga0156176, IMG submission 107829) | Betaproteobacteria bacterium RIFCSPLOWO2_12_FULL_62_58
TGCTAGACTTACTCATGGTCTGCCTCCTTTACTCGGTTGACGCCTGCGTGCTCAACATGTGGCTCGTGCTAGACTTACTCATGGTCTGCCTCCTTTACTCGGTTGACGCCTGCGTGCTCAACATGTGGCTCGGCGTGGCTTGCCACGCAATCCACGTTACCAAGGAGGCAGACCGCCTGCCACTCGCACGAAGCCATTCTGTCTAGGCACGCTAAGAAAGTCAGCGGCATGGAAACACCTCGATGGTGATGCAAGTGACCAATGATGCCCTTCTCGACGAGTCGCTCGGGTGCCTTCGGGCTCACCTTCATCCAAAATGGGGAGATCGACATCCGCTGGATGTTTTCAACCGATTATTGGCGAAGAACATTCGGCCAAGCGGATGGACGCGCAATACGCATCTAGACATCCAGCGCGGTCAAGTTGGGTCTCGCCGGGAACAGTGGACAACAGAGGCCCTAGGAAAGTTGGCTCGTGGACACAATTCGACTGAAGGCCAAGATTTCGGCTGCCCGATCATCATTGCAGAGTACGAAGGCGTACAACGTGTGCTTGACGGAAATCATCGCATCAACCGTTGGGTTACTGCCGGAGATACGCGAGCGCACGACGTTAACATTCACACGATCTCCGGGGTTGGCAAGTTCACTGAACTTCCCACTCTCGCAAATGGTGCCTAACAACACATTCAACTCGGACCGCCCAAAGGCATGCGCCTTTGGGTTCGCGCTGTGCATGCACAGCGCCGGCCAGTTAATGTAAGCGTTAGACAACAGTCGCCGATGTGCTTTTCGTGATTCGTTCGCACGGTCGGTGCGATTGTCCAGTGGCTGTTCAATAGCCGAGGAGGAAACGGCGATGAAGAGATCAGCGCAATTCTACATATTCACCCTCACGCTCGGCTGCGTCGCCCTGGCCTTGGCACCGCTCAGCGGAGCCGAGAGGCAGCCCGCGGCAGTCGAAGGGAAGTACGACCCGGCCGTGGACGTGCAAGCGGTGCAGAAGGCAGTCGATCAAGGCGGGACTGTCCTCCTCAAGGGGCGCTTCGACTTCGGTGACAAGGGCAGCGTGACGATTACCAAGGATGTCACGGTGCTCGGCGAGACGGATGAGCGGGGAGCCCTGCGGACGACGGTCCGGGGTGGCTACTACGCGTTTCACAGCCCCCCAACGGCTCAGACGCCCCCGCCACCAGGCCCGAAGATCGCGATCAGGAACATCCACTTCGATGGGGCGCTATGGACGCCCGTGCGGTTGGCGTACGCGAGCGGCGTAACGATCGCGGGGAACAGGATTACGGGTGTTCGTCCGCATCCCTCCCCCACCCAGCCGCAGATCGGCTTGCAGCAGGGCATCCTGGTGGGGACCACATTTCCGACGGACAAGAGCGCTCAATATCAGGCTGAAGCCGTCGTGGGGACGGTGACGATCACGGATAACGACATCGATCTCAGCACCGAGATGCCGACGAAGACAATGGCCCAGGGCATCTTCGTTATGTGGACGACAGGCATCAACGCGCGGATCGCCAGAAATACGATCACCAACTGCGCCCGGAATTGCATCGAGCTCGTCAACAACCAGCTCGGCAATGACGGGAGTGGCTTCATCGTTGTCCAGGACAACAAGATTACGACGGCCACGGAAGGCCTCGCCCAGCCGACGCCCCTTACGCCCAACGGGATCGTGGTTGGTTTTCTTCGGGGCAGGAGCACGGCCGTCGAACGCAAGCGCGTCATCCGACAGCTGATCCTGCACAACAGCGTCGTGGCACGCGGAAAGACATCGCTTGGAATCAACGTGCTCACAGAGGCCGCGCTGGTGCGGAACAACCATGTGATCATCGAGGGGCAGGAGGCCCGTGCGATCCAGGTCGCGGGATCCGGCACCTACATTGGCCGGAACAGGATCGAGGGGAGCGGAGCATTTGGGCTTCGGTTTGGGGGTAGGGCAAGTGGTAACGAGGTGGATGGCAACGATTTCGAGCAGTTCAAGGCGGCGATCGCCGACGTGATGATGGAGAAGGGCGCCAATGACAATGTGGTAGTGGGAACCAATGGCAGCGTCATCGACCTTGGCGCTGGAAATGAGATCCGTGGGCTCAAGCGGCTTAGCAAGTAGCCTCCAGCTTGAAGCGACTTCTGACGTATGGCCACGTTGTCTAACTCCAGGTCGAACGGACGGGCTATGAGCGCATTGCCTTCATTAACGACTGTGCTAGCCCGCCGTTCACCAAGACGTTGGGTGGCAAGAACAGAACCGAGTAGAATTGGCGCGATCACTTGAGGTGCCATATGAATTTCACGATCGAGCATGAGCGCGAAGACGACGGCCGCTGGCTCGCGGAAGTGCCTGAATTGCCGGGCGTTCTTGCTTACGGCGCAACCGCTGCAGAGGCGATGGCGAAAGTAAAAGAGGGTCAGTGTAACTTTTTCGTGATTCTTGGCGCCCCTGTTCGCCGCCGAGCAGCCGCAGCCAAGGCGGGGGGTCGTCAGTGAGCACTGGGCGAGTTTCGTGTGCGCATGTTTACCCCTGAAGAATTCCCGCCTGATGTCGTTGAGAGTAGCGAAGAGTGTGCGCGAGTTGCGCAGCCGCCCGGCTTGGGGAGCAGCGCAGGAGAACCGAAAATCCCGGACAGACCCACACCCCAGGTCTGTCCCGGTTTTCGGCGGCGAACCGGGGCGCCCTTTTCTTTGGTGACTTTCTTTTGGGCGCGCAAAAGAAAGTCTCCAGCCCTTCAGGGCTGGACCCAGATGTCAGGCGCGGCCAGCAATGGAGCGATACCAACTGTTGGAAAGCATACCTATTTCAGGCTGAACCCCTTTTCGCGGATGAAGGCGCCGGAGTCGGTCCGCTCGGGGACTGAATACTGCCGCACCTAGTTTTCCCACCGGCCGTAGAACGATACGTTTTTTGTCGTCTTAGACGAAAGGCGCAACCAGCTGGATGACTTGCCGCCCGTTCTTGCGGTAGATCGTGAAATCGGCGTCGAGCGTGAGCACTGCGGCCTCGTCGTAGAGCTCGGCCATCCGCACCAGGCAGGCATCCGCCAGCGCCATGGGACGGTCGCGGTAGCGCGTAACGAGCCGCCGCACGGCAACCAGTTCGGAGGCCAGTGCGAAGTCAATGGAAATGAGGCCCCGTTCAACCAGTTCCAGCAATGCCGGCTGTCCACGGCGGGTCAGGCGTAATAAGTGCCAGGCTTCGGACAGCACCGCTTCGCAGGTACGGGCGGGCGTGGCGCAGCCGGCAAACGCCTGCTTGGCCCACTCGTGATACCGGTCCCGTTCGCTCAACAGCGCGACCAGCGGACCGGTATCGACCAGCAGGGGTGCGGTCACCGGCCGTAGTCGTCCAGGTGTTTCGGGTTACTCGACAGGTCTGCCGGGGCGTCCTTGACACAGCCGACGAGATCTCCCGCGAGGTCGAGGAACGACCCTTTGCGGATTTCCCGGCTCTCGTCCACGTACCGCTGGAGCGCCTCCCGGACCACGACGCTCTTCCGCATTCCGCGGCGCTTGACCACGGCCGAAAGTTTGCGATCCAGTTGTTCCGGTACTTTCAGTGACAGAACCTTCATGACGGGATCCTCAGGTAATACCGTTATGGCAATTATAGCTTACCGATGGTCCGCGGGCAATAATCATCCGGCTACTTGAGGCTGAAGCCCTTCTGGCGGATGAATTCGCCGAAGTCCGTCCGTTCGGGCACCGCGTACTGCCGGGCCTTGTCTTCCGACCACCCGTAGAACGCGGCCTTTCCGTAGCGCTCGGCGTGGCGCTGCTTGCGGTATGGCTGCGTTTCATGCCGGCGGCGGTCGTAGGCGTCGATTTTTTCCTTCATATCGGTTTCGTCGTAGCGGTCGACGTGCACGGTCGCTTCGAGCGGCAGTCGCGCGCTGATCCGGCCCGGTTCCGCCGGGTAGCCGACGCATAGGCCTGCGACCGGGAACACCCAGTCGGGCAGTTCCAGCATGCGGCTCACCTCATGCGGGTGGTTGCGCACTGCGCTGATCGGGCACGTGCCCAAGCCCACCGCCTCCGCGGCGCGGATGAAGGTCGTCATCACGATGCCGGCGTCCACCGCCGCGTTCATGAAATGATCGAGATGGTCGTTCGCGAACGGCTTGTTGCGCCATTCGCCGACTTGCCGGATGCGGCGGTTGTTGCCGCAGAAGACGAGAAATACCGGCGCATTGTTGATCCATTGCATATCGGGAATCAACTGGACAATCGCTTGCACCTTGGCGCGGTCGGCGATGTGAACGATGTCGGCCTGCTGCAGGTCGCTTTTTGACGGCGCCGACAGTGCACATGCAAACAACAGGCGCAGCAACGCCGGATCGACGGCCCGTGCCGTATATCTGCGGTGGGAACGGTGGCCCGCGATGCGTGCCAGTTCGTCCACGCCTGGCAGGTTCAGGCCGACGGAGACCGGCGCACCAAAGCGCTCGGCGAGGGCGTCCTCAAGGTATTGCTCGATCGGAAATGGTTGCGCGTCCATGGGTTATCCTAGGAGTTTGTCGGACTTAGCGCCGACAAACTCCTAATGCAAAACCGGCGCCAGCAAAATCGCAAAAGAGGATGTCGGATATGCGAATTCGCTCCTGCTTTACTTCATGTTCGGCCGCTTCGAGTAGGTTTCTTCCGAATTGTCAGCCGGTTTTGCTTAGCAGCCTGTACGGACTGTTAAGTCCGACAGGCTGCTCAAGGCCGCTATTTTGCGCTGTGCGATTTCTGTTAACAACAGAATCAACACCTTATCTGGTGTGACTTCGGCGATCCCGCGACTCCTTGACAGGCAAGACGTAGCCCACGCCAGCGGCTGATGTCCTCGGCCGTTTTCCTTGCGCTTACGCCAAAAACTAGCGTAAAATCACGCCCTTTCCGTATCCGGACCGGCAGGAAAAACCATGGTTGTGATTCGTTTGGCACGCGGCGGCGCCAAGAAGCGTCCGTTCTATAACCTGGTCGTGGCGGATTCGCGCCGCGCCCGCGATGGCCGCTTCATCGAGCGCATCGGGTTCTACAATCCCAAAGCGCCGGAAGGCCAGGAAACGCTGCGCATCGACAAGGAGCGTCTTGCTTTTTGGCAAGCCAAGGGCGTACTCCTGTCCGACACCGCCGCGCGGCTCGTCAAACAGTTTGGTGAGCAAAAAGCCGCCTGAGCAAATGGTGGTGATGGGGCGTGTTTCCGCCCCGTTTGGTGTCAAGGGCTGGATCAAAGTCCAGCCGTTCACCGCGGCAGCAGCGAACCTGCTCTCTTACACGGTTTGGTGGCTCGGCGGCGGCGGCGGATGGCTGAAATACGCGGTCGCCGATGTGCAAGTCCACGGCCGCTCCGTTGTGGCGCAACTCGAAGGCTGCGAGGACCGCGAGGCGGCGGCGCGGTTCAGAGGCATGCAAGTGGCGATTCCGCGGGACGCGCTCCCGACGACGGACGCAAACGAGTTTTACTGGGCCGACCTGATCGGTCTGAAGGTGGTGAACAGTGCCGCGCGGGATCTCGGCCAAGTGGTCCGGATCCTGGAAACCGGCGCCAACGACGTGCTGGTGGTGGAGGGCGAGCGCGAGCGGCTGATTCCGTTCATAGCGGACGTGATCAGGAAAGTCGACCTTGCCGGCGGCGTGATCACGGTGGATTGGGGCGCGGACTTCTGATTTGATGATTCAGTTCGACGTCGTCACGCTGTTCCCGCCGATGTTCGACGCCGTCACGGAGTGCGGCGTGACGGGCCGGGCGCGGGAGAAGGGGCTGTATCAGCTGGTGCTGTGGAATCCGCGCGATTTCGCCGCCAACACCTACCGCACGGTGGACGACCGGCCTTACGGCGGCGGCCCCGGCATGGTGATGATGGCGGAGCCGCTGGAAAAGGCGATTGCGGCGGCGCGCCAGCGGCAGAAGAGTTCGGGCGTGAAGGCGCCGCGGGTGATTCATCTCTCGCCACAGGGCCGCTTGCTTCATCACCTGCTGGTGATGGAACTTGCGCAGGAACAGGGGCTGGTGTTGCTCGCGGGACGCTACGAGGGCGTGGACGAACGCCTGATCCGGCGCAGTGTGGACGATGAGATTTCGATCGGCGACTACGTGCTTTCGGGCGGTGAGCTCGCGGCGATGGTGGTGATGGATTGCGTGGTGCGGCAACTGCCGGGCGCGCTCGGCGATGCGGAGTCGGCGCACCAGGATTCATTCGTGAACGGCTTGCTTGATTGTCCGCACTACACGCGGCCGGAGGTTTACCAGGGCGACGCGGTGCCGCCGGTGCTGCTTTCGGGTAACCACGCCGAGATCGGCCGCTGGCGCTTCAAGCAAGCGCTGGGCCGGACCTGGCAGCGGCGGCCGGATTTACTGGAAGCGCGCGTTCTCTCGGCGGAGGAACGGGCGCTGCTGGAAGAATTCAAGAAGGAACAAGGAGCATGAACATGGACATCATCAAGCAACTCGAGCAGGAAGAGATCAAACGCCTCGGGAAGAGCCTTCCCGACTTCGCGACCGGCGACACGGTGGTGGTGAACGTCAACGTCGTCGAGGGCGACCGCAAGCGCGTCCAGGCCTATGAGGGCGTGGTCATCGCCAAGCGCAACCGGGGACTTAACTCGTCGTTCATCGTGCGCAAGATTTCCTCCGGCGAAGGCGTGGAACGCACGTTCCAGACGTACTCGCCGCTCATCGCGAGCGTCGAAGTCAAGCGCCGCGGCGACGTCGGCCGCTCCAAGCTGTATTACCTGCGGCAGCGTTCCGGCAAGGCGGCGCGCATCAAGGAAAAGCTCACGAGCGGCGCCGATGCCGCGGAAGCCGAAGCGCAGGAATAGGCGGCACAATGACCGGGAAAAAAAGGCGGCCATGCCGCTTTTTTTCTGTCTGGAGTCCGGCCGTCACGGGATAAAATACGTCGATGCGCCTGCTGCTCGCTTTCCTGATGCTGTGTTCGTCCGCCGCCATGGCGGCGGATGCGCCGGAAGCGCTTGAAACCGCGCGCCGGCTCGCCGCCTCGGGCGCGGCGCGGCTCGCGCTGCACCACATCGAGCAGGCGCAACCGCGCGATCCAGCCGCACCGCGCTGGGCGGAATGGGAGGTGCTGCGGCTCAGTCTGCTCGCGCAGCTTGGCCGCCACCAGGACCTGCTCACACGAGCGGGCGCGATGCCTGCCGCCACGCCCGCGGCGCCGTTACGCGAGGCGTGGACACTCGCGGCACGCGCCGCAGTCGCTGCCGCCCAGGGCGCGGTTGCGCGCCACTATGCGGCGCGCCTGCTGTGGCACCTCGATCTTCCCGCCGACGCGGCCAGGGACATCCGCCTGATCGTGATCGACAGCTACGTCGCCGACCGTAAAGGTGATGAGGCTTTTCGCGGCATGCTGCGCTTTCAGCAGGACTATCAACCGCTGGAGCGTGCAGTCGCCACGCGCTTCGTCGAGGCGCTGCTCGCGCTGGGCATGGAAAACGATGCGGTCAACTGGCTCGCGAGCCTCGACGATGCGAGCGCCACCAAGCTTATACTGCGGCTCAAGACCGGGCTCGTGACTGACGACGGCGCGATTGCCCAGGCACGCGCGCAGCTCGTCAAGGGACGGGATATCGGCTACTGGCGCGTCATCGCGGAGGCGGCGCAACGCCAGAAGAATCCCGCGCTGCAGATCGAGGCGCTGGAGCGGATTCTGCACCTGATCGAGCCGGGAAACCCGCAGCCGATCACCTCGCTTGCGCGGCAGCTGTGGCAGAGCTACCTCGCCGCGGCGCAGGAGATCGGCAACCAGAACCAGCTGCTCACAGGCGATGACGCCCATTGGACCGACTTCGCCGCGCGCCGCCTCGGCGTGAGCCCGTTCCAGTCGCGGGCTTTCTTCGCCTACCTCGCGCGGCGCGGGCAGACGCCGGAGACGCGCCACAACGCCCAGCTGCAGCTCGTGTTTTCGCTCTACACCGGCGGGCTCGATCTCGCCGCGCTGCGCCTGTTCCGGGACCAGGGCACCAGTGTCGGCACCCTCGATGGGCAGACGCGCCATGTGCTCGGCACGATCGCGGAGAATCACAACGAGCCGACGGTTGCATTGCACTATTGGCAGGGGCTCGATACGCCAGCGAATATCGGCGCGGACGAATGGTATCTGCGCGTGGCGAACGTCGCGCTGCGCGCCGACAAGCCGGATGCCGGCATGGCGGCGCTCAAACGCATGCTGGGCGGCAGGAAAACGTTGTCGCCGGATCTTGCGCAGCGCGTCATGCGGCTGGCGCAGGAGATGGCGGATGCCGGCAAGCTCGATCTCGCGCAGGAACTGTTCGAGTTGCTGCTGCCTCTCGCCGACAGCATGCGGGCCCGCGGCATCCTCTTCGGCCTCGGCCGCGTCAATGAAGTCAACGGTAAGTCGCAGGCGGCTGCCGATTATTTTCTGCGTTCCGCATTGCTGGCCGAAGGCAAGGCACCGGACACGTTCGCGCTGCGGGCGCGGCTCGCTGCCGGGATCAATCTGGCGCGCGCCGGTTACCGGGACGATGCCCGCGCGCAGTTCGAGTGGTTGCTCAGGAATTCCAAGGACCCGGCGCAGATCGAGATGGCACGCCGCGAATTGAAGAAACTATGACTGTGGAGACAACTATTTTGCCTCGTTCTTCCACAGATCGCTCAGGTATTCGTGGTTCTCGGTGTTGACCCAGCTCACGCGGTATTCGACGGGCGTGTCGTTGTAGGTGTACGCAACACGCTTGATCATCAGCGCCGGCACGCCGTGCCTGATGCCGAGCAGCCCGGAAATTCGCAGCGGCGGTTTCGCGGCGGACAGACGTTCGCTGATGCGGATGACGTTGATGCCATAGCGTGCCTGGTACAGTCCGTAGATGGTGCCGTCGCGCTTGCCGAAGGTGTCTTCGTCCAGATCGGCAAACAGCGCGGCAGGCACCACGATGTCGTCGAAAATAACCGGCGTGCCGCCGAGTTTCAAAACATTCCGGATGCGCAACGTCCCGGCGCCATGCGCGATTTTGAGTCGCACCGCGTTCTCGCTGTCCGCCTTGCCGTTGCGAAACGACAGCATTTCCGCCACCGGCAGCTCCTTGCTGCCATCCTTGCCGACGATGTGGAAAAAATAAAACAAGGTGCGATCGTCGGTGTGCGTCGCAACAAAAGTGCCGCGCCCCTGCTGTCGCAAAAGGATTTTTTCCGCCACCAGCTCGTCGATCGCCTTGCGGACGGTGCCGATCGAAATGTTGAACTGCGCGGCCAGCCGCGTCTCGCTCGGGAGCGCCTCGCCTGATTGCCATTCGCCCGCAGCGAGGCTCCGCGTGATGCGAATCTTGACTTCCTTATAGAGCGGGTTGAAAGTAAGATTGCCTGCGGCGAGCGTGTTGGCCATGCTGTGATTCCATGTCGTTCCCGAAACCAGCGACATTATAGCATCGCTACCCCCATATTCATATAGGTCATATAGTTGACTTCGACGCGTGCGGCGGGTAGCATGCGCCAAGTACCAAAAAACCAGCAGCCTGTATTTTCCTTATTTCCGCACTGAAAACAGCAGCAAGGAGACGACATGATTCATATTCTGGTTCACGACAAGAAAGACACAGTGGGCGTTGCCGTGATCGAGGGCATCAAAGCCGGTCAGGAGCTGATCGGCTGGGTGATGGAGGACGACTCAACCATCAGGGTCAAGGCGATCAACGACGTTCCGATCGGCCACAAGGTCGCCACCAAAGCAATCAAGAAGGGGGACACGATCATCAAGTATGGTTTCGACATCGGGCGCGCGGTGTCCGACATCAAGGTGGGCGAGCATGCGCACGTCCACAACATCAAGACCAAGCGTTGGTGAAACGCGCACGCGCGCGTTTCACAAATTGGAGTTCATTCGCTACAGGAGTTCCGAGATGATCAGCAGCAATACAACGTTTCAAGGTTACCGCCGCGAAAACGGCCGCGTCGGCGTTCGCAACCACGTCTTGATCCTGCCGGTCGACGACCTGTCCAATGCCGCGTGTGAGGCGGTGGCCAACAACATCAAAGGCACGATGGCGATTCCCCACCCTTACGGGCGGCTGCAGTTCGGCGCCGACCTGGATCTTCATTTTCGCACTTTGATCGGCGCGGGATCCAATCCCAACGTCGCGGCAGTGGTGGTGATCGGCATCGAGGAAGGCTGGACCAAGCGTATCGTCGACGGTATCGCCAAGACCGGCAAACCGGTGACCGGTTTCGGCATCGAGCTGCACGGTGATCACGACACCATCCTGCGCGCGTCCAAAGTCGCCAAGGAGTACATGCAGTGGGCATCTGAGCTCAGGCGTGAGGAATCCCCGATCAGCGACTTGTGGGTCTCGACCAAGTGTGGCGAATCCGACACGACCTCCGGCTGCGGTTCCAACCCGACAGTGGGAAGCGCGTTCGACAAGCTCGAGCCGTTCGGCGTAACGATGTGCTTCGGTGAAACTACCGAAATCACGGGCGGCGAACACATCGTCGCTGACCGCTGCGCCACGCCTGAAGTGCGCGAGAAGTTCATGTTCATGTTCAACCGCTACCAGGACGTGATCGAACGCCACAAGACCAGCGACCTGATGGACTCGCAGCCGACCAAGGGCAACATCGTCGGCGGTCTCACCACGATCGAGGAAAAGGCGCTCGGCAACATCCAGAAGATCGGCAAGAAGTGCAAGGTGATCGGCGTCATCGACAAGGCCGAAGCGCCGACCGGCCCGGGCCTGTGGTTCATGGATTCGTCGTCGGCAGCGGCGGAAATGGTTACGCTGCTTGCGGCATCCGGCTATGTCGTGCATCTTTTCCCGACCGGGCAGGGCAATGTCATCGGCAACCCGATCCTGCCGGTGATCAAGCTCACGGCGAATCCGCGTACCGCACGCACCATGTCGGAGCACATGGATTACGACTGCTCGGGCCTGCTGCAGCGGCAGAAGAACCTCGACCAGACGGGCGACGAACTGCTGGAAGTGATGCTGCGCACCTGCAATGGCCGGCTTACGGCGGCCGAAGCGCTCGGCCATCGCGAGTTCGTGATGACCCGCCTCTACGAAAGCGCCTGACGGCAACGCGGAACGATGAACGCGGAACGATGAACAGGACGAGAACTGACGCCCGAGCCTGTAACCGTTCATCGTTCATCATTCATCGTTCATCGTTCATCGTTCGATCGGTATCAGTGACGATGACAAAACTCGACGTCTCGGTCTGGCGCGGAGGCGACTCCGGGCATTTCCAGTACTTCTCAGTGCCGCGGCTGGAAAGCCAGACCGTGCTCGACGTGGTGAGCTATATCCAACGCAGCCTCGATACCACGCTGTCGTACCGTTTCGCGTGCCGTGTCGGCATGTGCGGATCGTGTGCGATGACGGTGAACGGCAAGGCGCGCTGGACGTGCCGCACTCACGTCGCCAAGGTCGCCCCGGACGACCGCCTCGAGGTCGCGCCGCTCACAAATCTTCCAGTGATCAAGGATCTCGTCACCGACATGAGCGCATTCTTCGAAAAATGGACCGCTGCGCGCGGCCGCTTTCGGAGCGGCAGAACGCGCAAGGACGGCTTCGCGCGCGTGCCGCCGGAGTCTCCGCAACGGAAGCTGGTCGACGCAGCGATCGAGTGCATCGGCTGCGGTGTGTGCTACAGCTCGTGCGATGTCGTATCGTGGAATCCGGACTATCTGGGACCGGCGGCGCTGAATCGCGCCTGGACGCTGGTGAACGACGTGCGAGACATCGACCAGAAGGCGCGGCTGGCGGCGGTGGCGGGCGATGCGGGCTGCCACGCCTGTCACACGCAGATGAGCTGTACCGAGCGCTGTCCCAAGCAGCTTTCGCCGACCGTGGGCATCGCGGGCCTGAAGCGGGCGGCGCTGGCGGCGGCGTGGAAGGGCGAGCTGTAACAGCAACGATGAATGCGGAACGCGGAACGATGAACAAGAACCGCAGGTTTATAGCAGGGGCAGTGCTTGTCCTCCGTTCATCGTTCATCGTTCATCGTTCATCATTGTTTCTACGCGAGGCGTATCGGTGAATGCCCGCTCCCAGGTTCTCATTTGGGGTGCCCAGCGGATCAGCGCCATGGTGCTCGCGCTGTTCGTTATCGTGCATCTCGTCACCATCATTTACGCCGTGCGCAACGGGCTTACTGCCGCAGAGATTCTTGGCCGCACTCGTGGCGATGCGCTGTGGGCCGGCTTCTATGCGCTGTTCGTCGCTGCTCTCGCGATACATGCGCCGATCGGTTTGCGCACGATTCTGTCCGAAACGCTCAACTGGCGCGGGCGCTCGCTCGAAATTGTGATGCTGGCCTTCGGCATCCTGCTCGCGCTGTGGGGTTGGCGTGCGGTGTGGGCGGTGTTTGCTTGAAAGCGCCCTGAAAGATCATTTTTTTGAGATGAATGAAACGGCCGATAGAGGTGAACGAGTGAATGAGTGAACGAGTGAAACCCCTCACCCCAACCCTCTCCCCGGGTGCGGGGAGAGGGTGTTACCCGTTCACTTTTTCACCCGTTCACCCGTTCACGGGTTTGTTAATGAAGAACGATTTCCGCGCGCGCAGCCACCCGGCCTACTGGGCGTTCCTGGTTCATCGCGTATCGGGGCTGTTGCTTACGGTGTTCCTGCCGCTCCATTTTTGGGCGCTCGGTCAGGCATTGCGCAGCGCCGAAGCATTCGATGGCTTCCTGCGCTGGACCGAATATCCGCTCGTGAAATTCGCAGAAATCGGGCTGATACTGGTGCTCGCCGCGCACCTCACGGGCGGCGTGCGGTTGCTGATGCTGGAGTTTCTGGCCTGGCGCGACTGGCAGAAGAGCCTGCTCGCGGTTGCGGCCGGCGCAAGTCTGGTCGCAGGGCTGGCATTTGCATTGAACGTCGTTTGATCGCGCCGGCGACCGGCTGCGCCGTATAAAATTATTTAAACTGCGTGAATAACTCAACCGGTGACAGGGGGTAAGACCGTAACGCCTTGAACCTCTGTGTACCCCTCAAGGAGGTTGAAAAGAATCCTCCGTGATCTGTGGCCAAGACATTTGCTGACGGAAAATGACCACTCGCGATCGTGCGTCCCCAGTCTCAACGACGCCGGCTCCCACGCTCGGCGTGATGTGGAAAACGGTGTCGGAGGACTGCAACCTCGCCTGTGACTACTGCTACTACAGCACCTGCCGCGGCCGGCCGGGCCCGAAGCGCAACCGCATCGACCACGCGCTGCTCGACAAGGCGATCCGCGAGTACATGGCGCAATCCCGGGGCGCAGTGGGTTTTGCGTGGCAGGGCGGCGAGCCGCTGCTTGCCGGTCTGGAGTTTTTCGAGGAAGTCGTTGCGCTGCAGGCGCACTACGCCCCGCCCAACACCGTTATCGGCAATGCGCTGCAGACCAACGGCACGCTGCTCGGCGAGGATTGGGCGCGCTTCTTCCGCCAGTACAATTTTCTCGTCGGCGTCAGCGTGGACGGCCCCAGGGAAATCCACGACGCGCACCGCGTCACCGCAACCGGCAAAGGCAGCTACGATCCGGTGATGCGGAAGATCGGGCACTTGCGCAACCACGACGTCGATTTCAACATCCTCACGGTGCTGCATCAGGGCAACGTGGAAAAGCCGCGTGAACTGATGGCGTTCTACTCTCGGGAAGACTTCCACTACGTTCAGTTCATTCCCGGCATGGATTTCCACGCCCGGTTGCCGGATACGCCCGCCCGCTACCTGATCACCGCGGAACAGTACGGCAGGTTTCTCTGCGAGACCTTCGACCTCTGGTACAACGACGGTGCACCGCTGATGTCGGTGCGCTTTTTCGACAACATGCTCAGCGTTTACGCCGGGCGCGCGGCCGAAACGTGCAAGCACTGTCGGACCTGTTCCCGGACGCTGGTGCTCGAGCAGAATGGCGACGCCTACCCGTGCGACTTCTACATGGGCGCGGAATGCCGGCTCGGCAACATCGGCGGCGATTCGCTGCAGGACATTCTCGACCGTCCGGCGTACCGCGATTTCCTGCAGCTCAAGGAAGAACTGCCGGAACAATGCCGGCGTTGCGACCATCTCAGGCTGTGTTACGGCGGCTGTCCGCGCAACCGGACCTGGGACAGCGGCGGACGCGCCACCGGGCCCGATTATTTCTGCGGCGCCTACCGCCGGTTCTTCGATTACGCCCACGAACGGCTGACGCTGCTGGCGCGCAAACTGCGCACGCGCTGGCTCATCGACTACACGCGCAGCGGACATGACTGGCCGGGGCGCAACGACGCTTGCATTTGCGGCAGCGGCCGTAAATTCAAGCACTGCTGCGGCCCGCTGCGCGAGGAATTGTCACCATGAATCATCCCGCCGCCGGCGCCACCGCCTTGCGCAAGCCGCTTCCCGCAGCGCTGCTCGACGCGCTGCGCGCGCTGCTCGGTGAGCGCGTTGGCGCCGACGTCGGACAATAATCATGCATCTGAGCGGTTTGCTATGCGTCTCCGCCAGCGCGTTTGTTGAATTCGGAAAAAAACTGGTCGGCGAGTTTCATTGCAACACCGTCGATGAGCCGCGCGCCAACCTGTGCGAGTTTGCCGCCGACCATCGCCTTGACCGTATAGCCGAGCCTGGTACCCCCGTCACCGGGTCCGAGTTGTACGCTCGCCTGTCCTTTGGCGAAGCCGGCGATGCCCCCCTGACCTTCGAACAGCAGCGTATAAGTGTGTGGTGGAGTCACGTTGGAGAGGGTCATTTTTCCCCTGAACTTGGCGCTGACCGGTCCGACCTTGACGGTCATCACCAGTCGATACTCGTCTTCGGACAACTGCTCGATCGTTTCGCATCCAGGGATGCAGGCGTTAAGGATCTCGGTGTCATTGAGTGCGCGCCAAGTGTCTTGTTGGGGCAGTGGAATCAGTTGCTCTCCGGTCATTTCCATATTGCTCTCCTCGATTGTGGCCGCGCTTACGCGTTACGTTAAGAAACGAGCGCGACCACGCAGTCTATTGACATCAAATACTACATAGTAATATAGTGCTTTGCAACCCATCCCCACCGCTGTCCCGCAAGCAAAAAAAGATGTGATAGCTAATCAGGGTGGTTTCATCCGGAGGGCTCATGAAGGCGGGTGTTTTTGCTTACGCCAGACCGTCGTCGCTGGCCGAAGTGTTTGATCTGCTCGAACAATGCGGCGATGAAGCCAAAATCTTGGCTGGCGGACAGAGCCTGATCGCCTCGCTTAACATGCGCCTCGCCGCGCCGGCAATGCTGATAGACATCAATGGTCTTACCGATCTTGCTGGGATTATCGTCAGTGGCGATATGGTGCGTATCGGTGCGCTGACGCGCCACCGCAGCGTGGAGCGATCGGTCGAGGTCGCGACGCATTTGCCGCTGATCCATCAGGCGATGCCATATGTAGCGCACGCGGCGATTCGTAACCGCGGCACGTTTGGTGGCAGCATCGCCTTTGCCGATCCCGCTGCGGAGCTGCCGGCATGCAGCGTTGTTCTCGATGCCACGTTTCGGATCGCTGGCAAAAGCGGCGAGCGCAGCGTTCCCGCACGGCAGTTTTTCAAGGGACTCTACGAAACGGACATCCAGGCCGGCGAAGTGCTGCTCGGCGGTGAATTTCGGGCGCTCCAACCCGGCTATCGTTCCGCGTTTCTGGAATTGGCGCGTCGGCACGGCGATTACGCCATCGTCGGCGTGGCAGCGCACGGTAAATTCGAGGGCGGTCGCTTTTCGGACGTCAGTCTCGCCTTTTTCGGCATCGGCGCGATTCCGGTGCTCACGGTGAGTACGGCGGCTGCCCTGGAGGGCAACCCGTATTCGCCGGACACAGTTGCAGCGGTGCAGGCTGCAGTGAGCACGGACCTGGAACCATACGCATACGGCGACATCTATCACGGTGCGGCAACCAAGCTGCATCTGGCGCGCGTGCTAGCGGGCCGGATCGTTAACGCATTGACGGCGGCATGAGCGCTTATGACACCCGCCCAGGACACGTTCGACATCACATTGACGGTCAACGGCGTATCAGTTTCGAGACGCATCGCGGCGAGACAGCATCTGGTCGATTTTCTGCGCGAGGAACTGGGGTTGACCGGCTCCCATCTCGGTTGCGAGCACGGTGTGTGCGGTGCCTGCACGGTCAAGGTCAACGGCGAGATCGTACGCGGCTGCCTGATGCTCGCGCTGCAAGCTGACGGCGCCAGCGTTGAAACCATTGAAGGTCTATCGGAAAGCGGCGCAATCGCGGACTTGCAGCGGGCATTTCACGAACGCAACGCGCTGCAGTGCGGCTTCTGCACGCCGGGCATGCTGATCGCGGCGGCGGAGTTGCTGGAATGCAAACCCGACGCAACGCGCGAAGAGATCCGCGCGCACATGGCGGGCAATTACTGCCGTTGCACGGGCTATCAGTCTATCGTGGAAGCGGTGGAGGTGGTTTGTCGCGGGCGCGTGAGGCAACGGGCATGAAAATTAAGGCCGAGTTTCCGCTCAAGGCGCCGTATACCGATTACATCGGCGTGGCAGTACCGCGTCCCGACGCGCGCCGCCTGCTGCAGGGTCGCGGCCGCTATGTCGACGACATCCGTTTGCCACGAATGGCGCATGTCGTTTTCGTGCGCAGTCCTTACGCCCATGCCAGGATCGTCAACATCGATGTTTCCCAAGCCGCCGTCAGCCCCGGGGTGATACGGGTAGTGAGCGGGTCGCAGGTGGCCAGGGTCTGTAGGCCGTGGGTGGGCGTGCTTACACACCTCAAGGGCTTGAAGTCCGCGCCTCAGCACCCGCTGGCGATCGATCGCGCATGCTGGCAGGGAGAGGCAGTGGCGGCGGTTGCGGCCGAGACCCGCGCGCAAGCCGAAGATGCGGTGCAGTTGGTCAATATCGAATGGCAAGAGCTGCCCGCCGTGACCGATCCCGAGACCGCGCTCGAGCCGGAAACACCGGTCATTCATCCGGAGCTCGGCGACAACCTGGCTTACCAGCGCGAGGTCGATACCGGTGATACAGAAGAGGCGTTTGCCAGGGCGTACAAAATCGCGGAAGCGACTTTTCGTACCAGCCGCCACACTGCGGTCACGCTAGAGCCGCGCTCGATTCTTGCCGACTTTAATCCGGCGGAGCGGCAGCTTACCGTTTACCACTCGACCCAGGTTCCGTACATGATGCAATGGATCCTGGCGAAGCACTTCGAGTTGCCCGAGGTCGACGTGCGCGTGATCGCGCCCGATGTCGGCGGCGGTTTCGGCGCGAAGATTCATATTTACGGCGACGAAATGACGACGGTGGCGTTGAGTCTCATGCTCGGGCGCCCCGTCAAGTTCGTTGCTGACCGCCTGGAATCGTTCGTGACCGATTTTCATGCGCGCGGCCATTGTGTCAAAGCGCGCATGGCGGTGTCGAAAGCTGGCGATATCCTCGGCATCGAGATCGACGACTTGTACGGTATCGGGCCGTATTCCGGCTACCCGCGCGGCAGTGCCAATGAGGCCCAGCAGGTGATTAATCTCGTCGGCGGCCCGTATAAAAACCGCGTCTATCGCGGCCGCACGCGCGTCGTGTTCCAGAACAAGAACATGTACGGCCAGTATCGTGCCGTCGGGCATCCGGTAGCGTGCGCCGTTACGGAAGGCCTGGTTGATTTCGGCGCCGCCGCGATCGGGATGGACCCCGCGGAGTTCCGCCGCCGCAACTATATTCCCGCCGACGCTTATCCCTACACGCTGGTAACCGGGCCGGTGTTCGAAAAACTGTCGCAGCACGAAGCGCACGATAAATTGCTCAAGCTCATGAACTACGCCGCACTGCGTGCGGAACAGGCGGCGCTCAGGCAGCGCGGCATTTACCGCGGTATCGGGTTGGCGGCGTTTGTCGAGATGTCCAACCCTTCGGCCGCCACCTACGGTAAGGGCGGCGCGTCGATCGCAGCTCAGGACGGCTGCACCATCAAGCTCACCGCGACCGGCGGCATTACCTGCGCCGCAAGCATTAATGAGATCGGGCAGGGTGCGGCGACGATCGTGGCGCAGATCGCCGCTTCTGCGGTCAGCGTTGCGCTGGACAAGGTCAAGGTGGTGATTGGCGATACCGAGGTTACGCCCTACGGCGGCGGCAACTGGGGATCGCGCGGCACCGGCATCGGCGGTGAAGCGGTGCTGCGAGCTGGCAAGGCGCTGCGTCAGAACATCCTGACATTCGTCGCGCGGTTGACAGAAACCGAGGCCTCGCTGCTCGATATCCGCCACGGCAAGGTGGTGGATGCCGCAACCGGCGCCGAGCGCATGACGTTGGAGGAAGTGGCGCGCACCGCCTATTTCCGGAGCGACAAAGTGCCCCCGGATTTTTCGCCGGAGCTGGCGGTCACCCGTCACTATGCGCAGAAAACCTACGACGGCATCTGCACCAACGGCATCCAGGGCTGCTATCTCGAGGTCGATGTCGAGACTGGTTTCGTCAAACTGCTCAGGCACTGGGTGGTAGACGATTGCGGTACGGTGATCAACCCGCTGCTGGTCGACGAACAGATTCGCGGCGCGGTAGTGCAGGGCTTCGGCGCAGCGCTCTTCGAAGAGTGTATTTACAGTCCGGAAGGGCAGCTTTCGAACGGCAGTCTGATCGACTATCTGGTGCCGATGGCGCGCGAAATGCCGGACATCGAGATCAGCCACACGTCCACGCCGACCGCAACCTCGGAACTGGGCGCGAAGGGAGTGGGCGAGGCCGGTACTGCGGGTTCGCCCGCGGCGGTTATGAACGCGATCAACGATGCATTAAAACCGTTCGGTGCGCGCGTTATGGCGCAGCCGTTCACGCCCGAGCGCATTTTGCGCGCGCTGGGAAAAATATGAGATGGCGCAGGAAAAATTGGAGTTGACAAGCCAAAGGGGGAATGTATGCACAAAGCAGTGATCATAGCAAGTGTCGTCACAGCGGCCGCATCTTGTGCGTTCGGTACGCATGTCGCATATTCACAAGCTTATCCGACTAAGCCGATCCGTATGATAGTGGCATTCGCCCCAAGCGGGGCGCCCGACATCATCGGCCGTCTTATCGGTCAGAAACTTAACGAAAACCTGGGGCAGCCGGTGATTGTTGACAACCGTCCTGGCGCGACCGGCAACATCGGCGCCGAGATTGTGGCAACGGCTGCTGCCGATGGTTATACGGTGTTCATGGCAACGCTGTCGTTGGCGATTAGCCCGAGCTTTTACAAGAAGCTGCCATTTGATCCAATCAAAAGCTTTTCACCGGTGGGCATGGTGGCCTCAGTGCCGTTACTGCTCGTGGTGCATCCTTCGCTGCCGCCAAAATCGGTGAAAGAACTCATCGCGCTTGCTAAGTCCAGGCCCGGGGCGTTGAATTACGCTTCGGTTGGCAGCGGCAGCCCGCAGCATCTGTCTGCCGAACTTTTCAAGTCGACTGCGGGCGTCAACATTGTGCACGTTCCATACAAGGGTGGCGGGCCTGCCACCACGGCTGTGTTAAGCGGGGAAGTGCAGATGTTCTTTGCTGGGATGCCGCCTGCATTGCCACACGTGAAGGCAGGCCGTCTGCGGGCGCTGGCGGTATCTACCATCAAGCGTTCGGCGTCCGCGCCGGAAGTTCCGACGATGAGCGAAGCCGGATTGCCTGGTTTTGAGGCCGATAATTGGAACGCCCTGCTTACGCCGCACGGCACGCCGCGGAAGATCGTCGATCGTCTTAATCTGGAACTGGAAAGAATACTTAAGCTGCCTGACATTCAAGCGCTGCTGATCACGACGGGTGCAGAGGCCGCTTACAGTACCTCGAATGAGCTCACGGCCCGGATCAAAGAAGAAACGGTGAAATGGGGCAAGGTCGCGCGCGTTGCAGGCGTCAAGCCCGAATAAAACATGGACACGACGCTCTTCGCCTCTTCGGGCTCCGAGATGCTTGCGCAGTTTCTGGCGCACTCGAAGCCCGGCCTGCCGAAATACGCTCAACTGCGCGAAGTATTGCTCGCCGCAATTGAGAGCGGCCACTGGAAACCCGGTGCGAGGCTGCCGACCGAACAGGCGCTCGCGCACCACACGCCGTTCAGCCTCGGCACGGTGCAGCGCGCGCTGCGCGCGCTGGTGGATGAAGGCATTGTGGTGCGCCAGCAGGGCAGCGGTACCTATGTCGCGGAAAGCCGCAAGGCGATGGATGCGCCGTGGCATTGCCGCTTCATCGCCGACGACGGGAAAAGTTTCCTGCCGATCTATCCGAAAGTAGTCATGCGCAAGCGCATCCGCGAACGCGGGTCGTGGTCGGAGTATCTCGATCAGCACGGCGACAACGTGATCCGCATCGACCGCGTCATCAGCATAAACGACGAGTTCAGCGTTTACAGCCGGTTCTATCTCAACGCCGATCGCTTTAGAGGGATCATGGAAAAGCCGCTGGCCGACCTCGACGGCGCCAACTTCAAGGCGATCCTGAGTCGCGAGTTCGGGTTGCCGGTGACCCACGTCGCGCAGACGATGATTAGCCTCCGCTTCCCCGACTTCGTGTGCCGCGCGCTCAAGCTCCGCAAGGCCGTCGCCGGCACCTTGCTCGAGATCGCGGCGAGCGCGGGCCGCGACCGCCATGTGTATTACCAGGAACTCTATATACCGACCAACCGGCACCGCCTAGTGGTATCGGATATCTACCCGGAGCGGTGATATTTTCTCGGGAAATGCAATGAAATCAAGCAATCTCCTCATCATCATGTCCGACGAGCATAACCCGAAAGTCATGGGGTGCAACGGACATCCTTTAGTCAGGACGCCCAATATCGACGCGCTCGCTGCGGGCGGCACCACGTTCACGAGTGCGTATACGACATGCCCCGTGTGCGTGCCGGCGCGCGCGGCATTCGCGGTCGGCAAGTACGTGCACCAGATCGGCTACTGGGACAACGCCGACGCTTACGAAGGCGCGATTCCGAGCTGGCACCACCGACTGCGCGAGCGCGGCCACCGCGTGGTTTCGATCGGCAAGCTGCACTTCCGCGGCCACGAGGGCGACGACAACGGCTTTTCCGAAGAAATCATCCCGATGAACATCATCGAGGGCAAAGGCGATCTGATGGGGCTGGTGAGGAACGACTTGCCCGAGCGGGGGCTGTCGTGGAAAATCGCCAAGCTCGCCGGTCCCGGCGAGACGCCGTATACGGCCTACGACCGCGAAATCGCGGGCAAAGCGCAGATCTGGCTGCGCGAGGAGGCGCCGAAGTACCGCGATAAGCCGTGGGTGCTGTTCGTGTCGTTCGTGTGCCCGCATTTCCCACTGGTGGCGCCGGCCGAGTTCTATTACCAGTATCCGCTCGACCGGATGCCGCTGCCCAAACAGTACGCGCAGAACGAGCGGCCCGATCATCCGTACCTGCGCGATTACGCTGGCAGTTTCGTTTACGACAAATTTTTCGACGCCGAGAAGCTCAGGAAGGCGATCGCCGCGTATTACGGCCTGTGCACTTTTCTCGACGACAACATCGGCAAGGTGCTGCGCACGCTCGACGTGGTCGGGCTCGCTGATTCAACGCGCGTGCTGTATACCTCGGATCACGGCGATAATCTCGGCGCGCGCGGGCTGTGGGGCAAATCGACGATGTACGAGGAAGTCGCGGGCGTGCCGCTGATCATCAAGGGTCCCGGCATACCGCAGGGCGTCAAGGTGAGCGAGCCGGCGAACCATGTCGATACCTATCCGTTCATCATGGAGTGCGCGGGCGAGGACAGGCCGGAGGTGTATGACGGCCATCTTGGGCATTCGCTGTTCAAGCTCGCTGCCGGCGCCAGACCCGACCGCAACGTGCTGTGCGAATATCACGGCATGGGCTCGACCACCGGCGCCTTCATGATCCGGCACGGCAATTACAAGTACGTGCATTACGTCGCTTACCGGCCGCAGCTGTTCGATCTGGCCGCGGATCCGGAAGAATTGCGCGATCTCGCGACCGATCCGGCGTACTCGAAAGTGCTCGAAGAGTGCCGTGCCAGGCTGTATGCGATCTGCGATCCCGCGGAAGCTGACGCCCGCGCGAAGAAACGTCAGGCTGAGTTGCTGGAGCAGCACGGCGGACGCGAGGCGGTGATCCAGCGCGGTGATCTGGGCTTCACGCCGCCCCCGGGTTATCCGGCGAAATTCGGCTGAAAGAATATTTCCCTCTCTTCACTCTTGCGGGTAGAGGGGAGTGTGGGGGGTCAACGAGCAGGAGGAGCGATGCGAACCAGAAGATTCAAGTTGTTGTGGAGTATGGGATTCGGGGCGATGTTGACTGCCGGTGGCGCGCTGGCGCAGGCTTACCCTGAACGGCCGATCCGCATGCTGGTGCCGTTCGCGCCCGGCGGCAATACCGACATCCTGGCGCGCGCGGTGGGCCTGAGGATGTCGGATAACTGGGGCAAACCGGTAGTGATCGACAATCGTCCCGGTGGCAGCGGGCTGATTGCGGCGGAGATCGTGGCCAAAGCGACGCCCGACGGCTATACCGTATTTGTCGCCTCCACCGGCGAAGTCGCGGTCAATCCCAGTCTGTTCAAGAAACTGCCCTACAGCGTGGAAAAGGACTTTGCGCCGGTTTCGCTCGGCACGATTTCGCCGATATTGATTGTCGCGCATCCTTTGTTCGCGCCGAAAACAATCGGGGAGCTCGTCGCACTGGCAAAAGCGAAACCGAAAACCCTGTCCTACGCATCGGTGGGCGTGGGCAGTCCCATGCACTTGTCGGGCGAATTATTCAAGATGCTGACCGGGACGGACATCGTGCATGTGCCGTACAAGGGCGGCGGGCCGGCGACAATCGCGCTGCTCGGCGGGCAGGAAGTGCAATTCGGCTTCGTCGGCATGGGCCCCGCGATTCCTTACGTCAAGGCCGGCCGGCTGAAGGCGCTTGCAATCTCCACCGCCAAGCGCGCGACCCTGCTGCCCGAGTTGCCGACGATGCAGGAGCAAGGCGTGAAGGGCTTCGATACCAGCATCTGGTTCGCATTCTTCGCGCCGGCGAAGACGCCGAAGAGCGTGATTGCGAAGTTGAATGCGGAAATCGTGCGCGTACTGAAAATGAAGGAAGTGAATGATTTCCTACTCGGCACCGGTGTCGAGGTCACGCCGGGCATGCCCGTGGAACTGTCGCGCTTCGTGAAGTCGGAAGAGGCCAAGTACCGCAAGATCATACAGGTGGCCAGCGTCAAGCTCGACTGATCGTGATGCAACATACCGATTCGAAAAGGAGGCACACATGATACGCATGGACAGGTTGTTCGTCATTTGCATGGGATGCTGGCTCGCAGCGCTGGGCGGCACGGCGGCGGCGCAGGCGTACCCTGCGAAGTCGATCCGTGTAGTGGTGCCGTACGCCCCCGGTGGCGCGACCGATCTCACCGCGCGCCTAGTCGGGCAGAAGATGAACGACAGCTTTAGGCAGACCGTGGTCATCGACAATCGGACGGGCGCGGGCGGCGTGATCGGCGCCGATATCGTCGCCCGCGCGGCGCCCGACGGCTACACCGTGCTGCTGGCGTCGCCGGCGGAAATTGCAGTACTGCCGCACCTGCAGAAAATGCCGTACAACGTCGATAAGGATTTCGCGCCGGTGTCGCTCGCTTCCACCACGCCGCTGATTCTGGTCCTGCATCCCTCGGTCCCCGTCAAGTCGGTGAAGGCGTTGATCGCATTCGTCAAGGCGCGGCCGGGGCAGATGACATACGCCTCGGCGGGTACCGGCGGCGTGCAGCATCTCGCCGGAGAACTGCTCAAGATCACGTTCAAGCTCGACATGGTGCACGTGCCGTACAAGGGCGCGGGGCCGGTCATGCCGGACCTGATCGGGGGGCATGTGCCGATGTTTTTCTCCGGCATGCCGCCGGCAATGCCGCATGTGAAGGCGGGGAAACTGCGTGCGCTCGCGGTGACCTCCACCACGCGCTCGCCCGCCGCGCCGAACGTGCCGACCATGGCGGAGGCGGGCGTGCCGGATTTCGTGTTCACGAACTGGTTCGCCTACTTCGTGCCGGCCGGTACTCCTGCCGGCGTCATCTCGACGCTCAACGCCGAGATCAATCGGGCATTGAAGCTGGAGGACGTGAAGACCAGGCTCGCCACCGTCGGCCTCGAAACGGTTGGCACCACGCCCGAGGAACTTGCGAAATTCGTGCGCTCGGAAAGCGACAAGTTCGCGCAGCTGATCAGACAGTCCGGGGCCAAGGGCACGGATTGAGTGCGTGATGCCCGCGCGACCCAACATTCTCCTGATTACGTCCGACCAACAGCGGGCGGATTGCTTCGGCTTCGAGAACAGGCACATCCGCACGCCGCATCTTGACCGCCTCGCGCGCGAAGGAACGCGTTTCTCCGCGTGCATCACGCCGAATCTCGTCTGTCAGCCCTCACGCGCCTCGATCCTGACCGGGCTGTTGCCGCTCACGCACGGCGTATGGGACAACGGCATCGATCTCGATCCCAAGGTCGGCGAGCGGGGATTCGCTGGAACGCTGGCGCGCGCCGGATACGCAACCGCGTTCATCGGCAAGGCGCACTTCTCGACCAAGGCGACGTTCAAGCCGATGGGCACGCCGGAGTGTGGCCGCAGCGGCGCGCAATACGGCCCAGATTGGCGCGGGCCGTACATGGGCTTCCGCCACGTCGAGCTCGCGGTGCTCGGGCATTTCGACAATCCCATGCCGCTCGAGCGCCCGCCGGTCGGACATTACGAGCGCTGGCTGCTCGCGCGCGGAGCCAGCGATGAAGCGCTGCGTTTGTACGCCGCGTCCGCCGGTCCCGACACCGAAGGGACTGCGCAAACCTGGCATTCGGCGCTGCCGCCGGCGTGGCATTCGAGCGCCTGGATCGGCGACCGCACCATCAATTGGCTTACCGAGCGCGACCGATCGAAGCCCTTCTGCATGTGGGTGTCATTTCCCGATCCGCACCAGCCGTTCGACTGCCCGGTGCCGTGGAGCCTGCTGTACGACCCGCGCGACGTCGCGCTTCCGCAGCACCGCACACGCGATCTCGACGGCCGCCCGTGGTGGTACCGGGCATCGCTCGAAGGCGCGCCGCAGCTCGCCGACCCGACGCTGCGCAACCTGCGCGCCAAGGTCTCGCGCCTCCCGGACCAGAGCGACGAACAGCTCGCGCACATGACGGCGAACTACTACGGCATGATCTCGCTGATTGATCACAACGTCGGACGCATCCTCGCCGCGCTCGATGACCTCGGCTTGCGCCAAGATACGCTGGTCATTTTTACCACCGATCACGGCGAGATGCTTGGCAATCACGGCCTATACCTGAAAGGTCCATGGCCGCTCGAAGACCTGCTGCGCGTTGGGATGATCGCGGCAGGGGCGGGCATCGCGCAGGGCCGGGTGGAGGATATGCCGGTCTCGACGCTTGATCTTGCGCCGACCTTCCTTGACTACGCCGGCGTGCCCGCGCCGCTCGAACTGCAGGGCCGGAGCCTCAGGACGTTGTTGCAGGGCGGCGCCGAAAGCCGCGAGGTCGCATACAGCGAATGGCACGTGCATCCATCGCGCTGCGGAGTGGGTTTGCAGTTACGCACGGTGCGCACCAAGACGCACAAGTGCACGCTCGAACTCGGCTCGGGCGCGGGCGAGATCTACGATCTCGTCAACGACCCCCGCGAAATGAATAACCTGTTCGACGATCCGGGCTATCGCAAGGTGCGCAACGAACTTGAAGCGCTGATGCGTGCACGGCCGGGCAAGGTGCTTGATGATCTGTCTGAACCGATCGGCATGGCATAAAGGCGGTGAAGGGTGAAGGGTGAAGAGCATGACGGACCCGCAACAGAAAAAACTGAAACTTGCATTCATCGGTCTGGGCGTGATGGGTTACCCGATGGCGGGGCATCTGGTGCGCGCGGAAAGCGTGAAGTACGCGCAGCTGATCCAGCAATCGGGCGCCAAAGCCGAATAGGAGGGTAAATGGAACTATCGTTTAAAGAGCAGGCGATGCTGCGCGGCGAAATGGGTGAGCCGGTACGGAACGCGCTCAAGCTGCAACTCGAGGTCGGCAAGTTCTACGGGGCCAGGCGCTTCGTGCGAGTGAAGAACGTGCACATGATGGGCGACATTGAGGTAATGGGCGACAGTGGCCTCGAGTACCTGCGTTGTACCCGGGAGAAGCGTGCCCATTGCAGTGTCGATATCACGACGAATGCACGCTGCGCCGATTTCGCTCATGCCGAGGCGCTCGGCCAGGACATGGGGGAGATTGCAAAAGAACGCACGCTCATCGGCTACCTCGCGGACATGAACGTGATGACCACCGACACCTGCATTAACTACCAAACGCTTTATCAGCCGCATCTGGGCGAACACGTTGCCTGGGGCGACACCGGCACGGTCATCTACGCTAACTCGGTGTTCGGGGCGCGCTCCAATTTCGAGGCCGGGCCGGCGGCGCTTGCGGCCGGATTGACGGGGCGCACGCCGGAGTACGGCTTTCACCTCGACGAGCATCGCCGTGGCACTTTCGTGGTCAAGGTCGATGCGACCCTGGGCGATTTCGCCGGCTGGGGGGCCTTGGGGAAAATCGTGGGCGAGTCGCACCAGGATTATTTCTCGGTACCCGTGTTCGACGGCATTGGATCCGCGCCCACGAGTGACGGGTTCAAGCATCTGGGCGCATCGCTCGCGAGCTACGGCTCGATGGCCATGTTCCATATGGTCGGCGTGACGCCAGAGGCGCCCACCGTCGAGCAGGCTCTCGGCGGTCGCACCAGCGCCGAGACCATGACCGTGAGGCAGGCTGACATCGATGCCGTATTCCGGCGCTACGACATCGGCGACGGCCGCTGCAACCTTGTCGTATTTTCGGGACCACAGCAATCGCTGTTCGAGATGAAGTGTCTCGCGGAGCTGTTTGCCGGGAAACGCGTCCACCCCGGCAGCCGCGTGTTTGTAACCACCGCGCACTCGATCCTGGCTGATGCTCGTCGCCTCGGCTATGCGCAGGCGTTGGAGGCGGCGGGCGTGACGATCCTCGCGGGCGTTTGCTTCTATATTTTGCAGAACCTCTCCCAGATGCGTATTGCAAACGGCTGGACTAACTTGGTTTCAAATTCGGCGAAACTCGTCAATACCATTACGGCGCACCGCTTCAACACCATCCTGCGGCGCACTGCGGAATGCGTCGAGGTCGCGGTATCGGGAGTCGTGAAATGAGCAAGGTGTTGGCAACAATTTCAGTGGAGCGCGCGTTCGGCCCCGTCGTCGAGGGCGAGGCGGTGCTGTCGAGCGAGGGTTTTTCGCCGCGCTACGATCTCGACCGCTGGAGCGGCGTGATCACCAAGCGCGGGCACAAGCTCGAGGGTGTGCAGATTCGAGACACAATCCTGTTTTTCCCGACCGCGAAGGGCGGTGTCGCCGCTGGCTGGGCATTCTCCGACATCCGCAGCAAGAGCATCGCGCCGAAGGCCTTCGTGTTTGGGCGTACGAATCCGGTCATGGTCCAAGGCGCCGTGTTCGCTAACATCACCATCACCGAGGGCTGGTCGCAGGATCCGTTCGAGGTCGTGCGAACCGGAGATGTCGTGCGGATCGATCCGGGCCGGAAGGTCATCGAAGTGCTCAGCCGCAAGGCAACATAAATAGGAAGAGGAGAACCTTATGTCAACTGCTGCGCAACCGCGCAAGCTCGCGTTCCTCGGGCTTGGCGTGATGGGATTTCCGATGGCCGGCCATCTGGCGCGGGCCGGTCACCAGGTAATCGTTTACAACCGGACGCGCGCTAAAGCTGATGCCTGGGTAGCGGCTTACGGTGGCTGCAGCGCGCCTACGCCGGCCGAGGCTGCGGCGGGCGCAGACTTCGTCCTGGCGTGTGTGGGTGAGGACAAGGATGTGCGCGAGGTGACGCTCGGGGCGAGCGGCGCATTCGGTGCCATGCGCAAAGGCGCGGTCTTTGTGGACCATACTACTGCATCCGCCGATGTGGCGCGAGAACTTTACGAGGCGTCGTCTGCTCAAGGCATCGGTTTCTTGGACGCACCGGTTTCCGGCGGCCAGACGGGCGCCGAAAAGGGTGCGCTTACGGTGATGGTCGGCGGCGACGCGGAAGTGTTCACGCGGGCGCAACCCGTCATCGCACATTACGCGCGCGCGATAAATCACATGGGGCCCGTCGGGACCGGACAACTCACGAAAATGGTGAACCAGATCTGCAACGTCGGCATTTTACAGAGCTTGGCAGAGGCGCTTGCCTTTGCGATGCGCGCCAGCCTCGACCTCGACCGGGTGATTGCAGCCATCTCGAAAGGTAACGCGCAATCTGCCCATATGGACGCGCGCGCGCGCACCATGGTCCAGGGCAAGTTCGATTTTGGCTTCGCCGTGGATTGGATGCGGAAGGATCTGCGTATTGCGCTAGGAGAAGCACGGCGCAATGGAGCCCAGCTTCCCGGAACGGCACTGATTGACCAATTCCTTGGCTGCGTACAGGAGTTGGGCGGGGGGCGCGAGGACGTATCCGCGGTGATCAAGCTGATCGCGCCACGGCATTAGACCCTCCAGGGCACTGAAAAACTGACAGATCTCGTCATTGCCAAAGTTCTGGCGGTCTGTCAGCGCGGCTTAGCGTGTCTTGATTCGTTGTCGACCGCTCGCTATAGCTGTTGCGCTCCGCAAAAACTCGATCTGGGTGTGACGGTTCTGGTGCAACAACATCACGGCGCATTGGGGGCGTAGACTGATCGGGCTTTCCTGTGGAGCCGATCATGACTACTTCGAGCAGTTTCAACACCCTGTTCGAGTATCGGCACTTCGACCGCTAGATCATTATCCTGTGCGTTCGCTGGTATGTGCGCTACAAGCTGAGCTACCGAGACCTCGTCGAGATGATCGCCAAGGTCATCACCGGCGTTCAGTTCAAAGATGGAATTGAAGTGAAGGGGTCAGACTGTCAAAGAGTCGTAGCCTGATCACATCGCCATAGACAACATTTGACGTTAGCTCCTTCCGTAAACCGTTTCATCATCACGCCTGATCTCCTTCTTCAAGACCAGATTCCGGTTTAACTGAATTACGGGGGCACCGCCGCTGCGACAACGCGCAGTAGTGAAACCAGCGTTTTCGCAGCCGTTGGCAGGTACCGCTCGCGAGTATAGGTAACACCGATACGCCGCTTCCAAACGAGGGGGCCCGATCGGAGTAGCGACAGCTGGTGTCGCCACGGGGAACTGCCAATCGCCGATGTCGACTGAAATGTCAGCAGGTTGGTGCTCGCAACGATCGCCAGGAGCGTTGAAAACGAATCTGCCGTGATGGACGGAGTGGGGACCGGGCTGCTCGCTGCGCGAAAACGACTAAAAAGCCAATTGGACAGCGTCGAGCCAGACTTGGGAAGTGCCCATCGCTCCTGCAACAGCGTCTCGAGTTCAACTTTGCGCACGGAGTGCAACCGGTGTCCTTTGCGGGCCACCACGACCACGCTGTCCTGGGAGATTTCCTCGTAACAAAGGTCGGGTTCGGGTACGGCCGGGAGTCCGCTCAAGACAAGGTCGAACTTGCCATCCCGTAATGCGGAGATTAATCCTTCGCTGACACCGGTAGAGATGTCTACGGTGACGCGAGGGTACTTTTCAACGAGTTGCGTACATGCTGCTGCGAGAAGATGATCCGTCATCACGAGTCCTGTACCTACCGTAACGTGCCCGGCAGTTCCGGTCGCCATGTCGGTCAACTCCCGAACGGCCTCTTCCGTCGCGACTTGAAGTCGCATCGCATGCCTCTGCAGTTGCGCGCCGGCCGCCGTCAGCACCATCCCTTTCGCAGTTCGATCGAACAGCTTGACGTTCAACTCGCGCTCGAGACGCGCCACGCTCTTGGTTAGGGCGGGTTGTGTGAGCCTCAATTCCTCGGCGCTTCGTCCGAGGTGTCCCGAACTGGCGATATGCGAGAAGTATCGTAAATCTCGAAGTTCCATATATTCCTCATAGGAATCGCCTATTAACTAGCAGTAATTTGCAGTTATCTAATTTCTTTGTCAACATGCGCGGGTCTAAACCCTCCAGACGTTGAAAGGTAGTCCATGTTTATTGGCGTACCCCGAGAGAGAAAGGAGCAGGAATACCGAGTGGCGCTTGTGCCTTCAGCGGTAAAGGAACTTGTCCTGCGCGGACATACGGTGTTGGTCGAAGAGGGTGCCGGAGGAGGCATTGGAGCAAGCGACGCCGCATTTGCCCATGCGGGTGCGAGCATCGCAGCTGATGCGGACACGCTCTACGCTAAGGCGGACCTGATCGTAAAGGTGAAGGAGCCGCAGGCAGATGAGCGTGCCTTCCTTCGTTCCGGACAGATGCTCTTCGCCTATTTGCATCTCGCGGCCGACCCGGCGCAGGCCCGGGATCTGCTCAAGAGTGATGCGATCTGCATTGCGTTTGAGACAGTGACATCTCCCTCCGGGCGGCTTCCGCTCTTGACGCCAATGTCCGAGATTGCCGGCCGGCTCGCGGTACAAGCTGGCGCCTATTGGCTTCAGCGTGCCAACGGCGGGAGCGGAGTTCTACTTAGTGGCGCGCCTGGTGTGGCACCAGCAAAAGTTATGATACTCGGCGGAGGGGTTGTGGGAGCGAATGCCATCGCCATTGCCGTAGGGATGGGTGCAGACGTCGTTGTGCTTGATCGGGTGCCAGATGTGCTGCGAGCGCTTTCTAAGGAGTTTGGCTCGCGAATCAAGACCGAGTTCTCCACGTCAGACAGCATCCGTATGCACATCGCTGATGCCGACCTCGTGATCGGCGGCGTCTTGGTTACCGGCGCCGCGGCCCCCAAGCTAATCACCATGGCTGATCTTGGAAGTATGAGGCCGGGGTCGGTGTTCGTTGATGTGTCGATTGATCAAGGCGGCTGTGCGGAGACGTCGCGGCCTACGACGCATAGCCAACCGACGTTTGTCGAGAACGGTGTCGTGCACTACTGTGTAGCTAACATGCCAGGTGCCGTCCCGCGCACATCGGCGGCGGCGCTGTCGAACGCCATTTTGCCCTACGTTCTCGTGCTTGCAGACTACGGGTGGCGAAGAGCGCTTTTGCGCGACGCACACCTGATGAACGGATTGAACGTCTGCAAGGGGCAGATCACGCATTCTGCTGTGGCTGAGGCGCTACGCATGCCGTCGTATGACCCTCGAGCGTGCCTTGAGGCCGCGTAGTCCAGATTCCGCTTCCGATCAATCGAGTATGCCAATCGCCCAACCAATACGCGTTCGATCAGGTTTCCTCTTATTTCACTCCGGAGGTGCTTCTATGCGTTTACATCCTGGCGCAATCGTACTTGCTTGCTTGTGTTTGTTCGTGTTTCCGCAGGCACTCGCTCAAACTTATCCGTCGCGCGTAGTCACGATTATCGTTCCGTTTCCGGCAGGGGGCGGACATGACTTCACCGCGCGCACCATTGCTGCACGGCTCGTTTCACGTCTAGGTCAACAAGTCGTAGTAGAAAACCGGGGTGGCGCGAATGGCCAAATCGGGGCGCAAGCTGTGGCCCGCGCAGCGCCGGACGGGTATACCATTCTAATGGGTTCGCCGGCAGAGCTGGTGATCAGCGAGAGTGTCTACAAGAGCATGCCCTACGATGCCGCTCGAGATTTCGCGCCGATCACGCTCGCCGGTATCAGTCCCATCGTCTTAGCGGCGCATCCCTCTACGCAGGTCAAGACACCGAAAGAATTTTTGGCGCTTGTCAAGAACAAGCCAGGGACGATGAGCTACGGGTCCCCTGGGACGGGTAGCGCTCACCATTTGGCGGCGGCATAGATTGTCAAGCTTGCTGGTCTGAGCATGGTTCACGTCCCTTACAAAGGTGCCGCACCCGCTACCGCTGATGTGCTCGGTGGGCAGATCCCGTTTGCTTCGGTTGGGATGGCCCCAGTTATGCAACACATCAAGGCGGGGAAGCTCAACGCCGTGGCAATAATGTCGGCCCGCCGTTTGGACTGGCTACCCTCGATTAGCGCGATTGGCGAGATACCTGAGTTGAAGCAGATCGAGATCGCGCAGTGGATGGGCTTCGTCGCACCGGCCAACACGCCCGCGACAATTGTGTCCCGGCTCCAGAAGGACATTGCGGCGATTCTCAAGACGCCCGATGTCGCAAGAATTCTAATTGACCAGGGCGTCGAGCCGGCTGATTACACACCGGAGGCTTTCGGTACTTTTCTAGCTGACGAGCGAAAGAAGTACGCTCTCCTCGTCAAGCTTGCCGGCATCGTGGCGCAGTGAGGGGGCTTCAGTGATTGCAACTCTCGCAAACCGGAATCGCCCTTTCTCGTTTATTGATCTACCGCGCAACCGGAGCAACCGGAAGCCGCGCCGGAGCGGACTCACCATGATGGTCGATTTCGGCCTCCCGGTTGGGCAGGTAGCCGAAGTCTTGGCTATGGCTGGAGATTACATCGACCTCGGCAAAATCGCAGTCGGCACCGCGCGCCTCTACGATCTGTCTTATTTGCGACGCAAACTCGCGCTCTACCGCAGGCACCGCATCCGGGCCTTCATCGGCGGCCAGTTCATGGAGTACGTTTACGCCGTCCACGGCAAGCCCATGCTGGAGCGATTCCTAAGTGAGGCGAAGCGCGTCGGGTTCGATGTGGTCGAGATCTCCGACAACTGTGTGCCGCTTACGCGTCGCGAGCGCATGGCACAGATCCGACTGGCGCGCAGGTGCGGGCTATCAGTGTTCGGCGAGGTCGGTTCGAAGGACACGAAAAGTGATTCGCGCAGACTTGTCGGCCAAGCGCAAGACTGTTTCGAGGCGGGTGCCGAGTTGGTGCTGATCGAAGCAGCAGAGTTGATCGAAAGGGGCAGGCCAAAGATGAAGCTCATTAACGACATTCGCCGCGGGCTTGACATGGCCAAGGTGCTGATCGAACTACCGGGACCGTGGATCTCCGACGTCACGCTGTCGGCGGTCGAGGACATGAAAAAATTCCTGGTTCGCGAGTTCGGACCCGACATCAACCTCGCCAACGTGATGCCGTCGGACATCATGGAAACCGAAGCGTTGCGTGTCGGCCTCGGCGTGGTGGGCCCGGATCTGAAACTCAACAGGCTCCCGCGCGGCGCCTAACTTGGGGAAGAAATGGCAAGTTCAGCAAAACCGTTTTTTGTGGTGAGCGCGCCGCGCTCCGGGTCCACGCTGCTGCGGCTTATCCTCGACTCCCATTCGGCGCTCGCGGTGCCGCCGCCCGGCTGGTTGTTCGACATGATCTATCCGTACCTTTACAGCTACGGTGATCTCAACCACCAGGCGAACCTGCTCGCGCTGGCCGAGGACATTCTGCAGACACCAACTGTCGGCAGGTGGCCGATCAAACTCGCACCGGAGGAGCTGGTTCGAGTTGCTGCAGAAAGCTCCTTCGCCGGGCTTTACGCCGCGCTGCACCGCGCCTACGCGCAGGCCGAAGGCAAGCAGTGCTGGGGCGAGAAGACGCCGCGCAACAGCTTTTGGATGGACGAGATCAAGGCGCTTTTCCCGGACGCGCAGTTCATCCATATCGTGCGCGACGGACGCGACCAGGCGATCGATATCTCGGATTCCATCCTGCTGCCATACTCGCTCTACTCCGGCGCGAACCTCTGGCAGCGCCATGTCTCGGCCGTGCGGGATTCCGCGAGTCGGTTGCCTGCCGGGGCCTACCTTGAAATCCGCTACGAGGATCTGTGCGCGGCGCCGGAGGCGGTTATCCGCAAGCTGTGCGCGTTCCTGGACGTCGAGTTTGATGCGCGCATGCTCACGCCGCACGAGACGCGCTCCGCGAGGAACTGGAGCGCGCACCCGCTGCACGCCAAGACGGCACAGCCGATCTCGACCCGATTTTGTGAGATGTACAAGACGCGAATGCCTTCGGCAGACATCGCAGCGCTCGAGGCGTTGATCGGCGCCACCTTGCAATGCTTCGGGTATCCCCTTTCCGGCGCAGGCCGTCCGATACCGCAGCGACTGGCCGCGCAAATGATCGAGAGCGATACCGTCACAAATCCCGAGAACGTTGCCTACAAGCGCTGGCACGAAGAGCGCCGCAAGCGACGCAGGGAACAGGGCGTGTGGCGCGACTCCGACCGCAAGTCAATTTTGTGGGGGACGAACTAGGCAGGTCAAAAAAACATCGAATCGAGCGAACCAAAGGCAGGAAGTATGCCATCAGTGTTAATTCTCGTCGAAAGGAGCTAAGATGCGAGTTGGGTGCCTTGTTGTAAGGTTACTGTGGGCATGCATCACAGCAGGTATTCATAGTGCTGTCGCGCAAGGATTCCCCTCTAAGCCAGTCCGAGTCATCGTGCCGGGTCCGCCCGCGGGTGGCGCTGACGTGGTCGCGCGGGCCCTCGGTGCCCGAATGTCCCAGGTTCTGGGGCAACAGATCGTCATCGACAACCGGGCGGGCGCCAACGGCCTGATTGCCACGGAGCTTACGGCAAAATCGTCCCCGGACGGTTACACCGTTATTCTGGGGACTTCGAGCGCATTCACGTTGAATCCCAATCTCAGCGCCAACGTTCCGTACGACCCCATCAAGAGTTTTGCCCCGGTGTCATTTGTTTGTTCGGCACCGCTGCTGCTGGTGGTGCATCCTTCAGTGCCGGTTAATACGGTTCGGGATCTCATCAAGCTTGCCAAAGCCAAACCCGGACAGATCTTCTATGCGTCGAACGGAACCGGCTCGTTGAGCCATCTCACGACCGAGTTGTTCAAGAACGCCGCTGGCGTCGACATGGTGCACGTGCCGTATAAGGGCGGCACCCCTGCCGTCATCGACACCATCAGCGGCCAGGTGTCCCTGATCATCACGGCCATTCCCACCTTGCTTACACAAGTGAGGGCGGGCAGGGTCAGGGCCATCGCTGTGACCGCCGAGAAGCGCTCCCCGGCTTTCCCCAACGTTCCAACGGCCGCCGAAAGCGGGCTCCCGGGATTCAGCTCAGTGCAGTGGTACGCGATGTTTGCTCCGGCAGGAACGCCTTCACAGACCGTGCAGCGGCTGAACTCGGCGGTCAACAAAGCGTTGTCGTCTCCAGAAGTTGAGAAAACGTTTGTTCGGGAAGGGCTGGAGGGTAAAGGAAGCTCGTCGCAGGAGTTGGCGGCTTTCTTGGCATCGGATCTGGCAAAATGGGCTAAAGTCATCAAGGCGGCGAAGATCGAGGTTGAATGAGACTATCGGTAGGCATTAAGGCAAGCGATTAATTCGGGCGCTTTTCCCACGCTAAATCGCGTTCCTCGTGCATTGGCTGACCGGCAATGACATGAAAACCGCGGTCGGGAACGCGATGCGCGCAGGATCCGGAGTGACAGTCACACCGATTCGCTGTCTTGGAGCATGAGTTGATGCGCCCCGGCGGGCAGGCGGCGCTTGGAATCGCCAGTTGTGCGTGGCCTGCGGTCGTATAGTCACTCGGTGCTTGCGGCAGGCCGCTGCAAGCGCCGTTTTCTTCCCCTTATAATCCGGAACTTCCAAGGAGGTTTACATGCCGCATTCGACTTATTTTGCCGAGCGCATGGGCCATGCCACGATCGATCCGCAGGGCGAATTCGAGGCCGGTAGCTTCCAGTCATTCACGCTCACATATACCGCCGGCTTTTTCGGCATCGACGACACGGGCTCGATCAAGATCGTGCACCGGTTCGCTTCCGACATGGGACGCCCGCAGTTCACCGATCCCAGGGGCTGGAACTACACGACCGTCGAGGCTTCCAATGGCGCCGTGCTCGAGGTGAAATACGACGGCAAGATGAACATCCGGCCGTGGGACAAGACGCTGTTCATTCGCGTCGTACGCGGCTTCCTGCGTGAAGGTGACCGCATCATCGCGCGCTTCGGCGACCGCCGCCAGGGCTCGCCCGGCATCCGGGTGCAGACCTTTCACGAGCCGACGTTCGAGTTCCGCGTCCTGGTCGATGCGTGGGCGACCTACAACTATGTCGAGCTGCCCGAGCAGCCGTACATCTCGGTCGTTGCCGGCCCGCCGGTGTTATACAAGGCGATCGTGCCGACACTGCGCAAGCGCGGCCAGCCGTTCAGACTCGGCTTCAAGGGCGAGGACCGGTGGGGCAATGTCAGTCACAAAATGGATCTGACGGTCCATTTTGTGACTAATGTGAAAATCGAAGGACTTCCGGAAAGCGTGCGGATTCGACCGGGGGAATATGCCAAAGTCATCGAGAATCTGAGTGTTCATGAGGCGGGCGACGTCACGCTTCGCGTAGTCGATGACTCGGGAAACCTGCTTTGTGAAGGCAATCCTTTGCGCATCATGGAAAAAGCAGAGCTTTTTCCATTCTGGGCCGACCTGCACGGGCAATCCGAGGAAACCATCGGCACCAACTCGGCGCGCGAGCTGATCGAGTTCGCGCGCGACCGCGCGTTTCTCGATACGATGTGCCACCAGGGCAACGATTTCCAGATCACCACGCCGTTCTGGAACGAATTGAACAAACTCAGCAAGGAATTCAACCAGGACGGCAAGTTCATCATGTTTCCCGGCTACGAATGGTCGGGCAACACGGGGCTTGGCGGCGACCGCAACGTGCTGTTCATGCACGAAGGCCGCCCGATCCACCGCTCGCACCATGCGCTGGTCGAGGACCTGTCCGACGTCGGGACCGATGCCAACAGCGCGGAAGAGTTATTCAGGGCGCTCAAGCACGAAGACTGCGTCGTGTTCGCGCACATCGGCGGGCGCTACGCCGACATCAAGATGGCGCACGATGCGCGTCTCGAACGCGCGGTCGAAGTGCATTCCGACTGGGGCACGTTTGAATGGCTGATTCAGGACGCGCTCGAGCAGGGTTACCGCGTCGGCATCGTCGCCAACAGCGACGGCCACAAGGGCCGCCACGGCGCGAGCCACCCGGGCGCGTCGCTGTTCGGCGCCTACGGCGGATTGAGTTGCCTGCTCGCGACCGGGCTCACGCGCGGGGCGCTGTTCGATGCGTTGAGAAAGCGCCATCACTACGCGACCACAGGCTGCCGCATGTTCCTCGACACGCGGGCGAAATTCGACGCCGACGCCGAGCTGTTTGCCGACGACCCCAATCTCGGGCCGACCAACAGCAGCAAAGTAAAAACCGCAATGATGGGCGACATCCTGCGCTCGAAGGCGAAAGAAATGACATTCACAGTGCAAGCCGTGGCCTCGGCGCCGATCGAGCGCATCGAGATCCGCAACCGGCTCGAGACGCTCGAGACCTTCCGGCCGTTCGACGAGAAAGCGCTCGGCCGCCGCATCCGCGTGATCTGGGAAGGTTCCGAATACCGCGGCCGCGGGCGGCAGACAGTGTGGGACGGCGGCTGCACGCTCGCCGGCAACCGTTTCGAGCGGGTTCGACCGATCAACTTCTGGAATCTCGACAAGAAGCTCGAGCAGATTGCTCCCGGCGAGCTCAAATGGGCGGCATTGACCACCGGCGGCTTCGGCGGCTTCGACGCGTGGCTTGCCGATCCCGGGGCCGGCACGCTCAAGATCGATACCGCGCTTGTCAAGACCGAAATCAAGGTCGCCGACATCGGCATCAACGATCTCACCTTCGCCAACGGCGGCATCAAGCGCCAGATCCGGGTGTTCCGGCTGCCCGACGCGAATCCGCATCGCCGCGCGCAACTCGAGCACCGCATCGCTTTGACCGATGACGGCGACAACGCGCTTTACGTGTGCGTTACGCAGGAAGACGGCAACCTGATCTGGTCGAGCCCGATTTATGTCTTCCGCTGAGCGGCGAATTCGGCCACTCGTCCCGCGATTGGATTAGAATAGTTCAGCCTGATAACGAGGAGAGTAGCCATGCGCAACAAGAAATTGCTGATTGCAGCGGGCCTGCTGTGTGTTGCTGCGGGCGCGAACGCCCAGAATTATCCGACCAAGCCGGTGCGGATCATCGTGCCGTTCGCACCGGGCGGCGCGACCGACATCGTCACGCGCATAGTTGCGCAAAAACTGACCGAGGCTTGGGGTCAGACGATTGTGGTAGACAACCGCGCGGGCGCGGGCGGCAACATCGGCGCCGACCTGGCGGCGAAGGCGACGCCGGACGGATACACCCTCTTTATGCCCTCGGGGTCCGTGATGACGGCGAACCAGCACATGTACAAAAAAATTCCGTTCGATCCTGAGAAGGATTTCCTGGCGATAACCAATGTTGCGAGCGGCCCGCAGATCGTCGCGGTCGCCAACAACCTGGCGGCAAAAAGCGTGAAGGAATTGATCGCGCTCGCAAAGTCGAAGCCCGGATCGATCACGTTCGGTTCCGCTGGTGTCGGCACGCAGACTCATCTTGCCGCGGAAAGCTTCCTCTACAGCGCCGGGATCGAAGCCACCCATGTGCCGTACAAGGGCGAAGGCCCGGCGCTCACCGATCTTGTGGGCGGGCAAATTCAATTGCTGACACCCAATTTATCCGCGGCGATCGGTTTTGTGAACACCGGCAGGATTCGCGCTTTGGCGGTGACCAGCAAACAGCGCGCTCCTCAGGTGCCCAAAATTCCGACCGTCGCCGAAACGATTCCGGGTTTCGAAAATCTGGGCTGGTTCGGCCTCGTCGCGCCGGCCGGCACGTCGAAAGCCGTGATCGACAAGATCCATGCCGATACGGTAAAGGCGCTGCAGAGCGCGGATATCAAGAGGCGGTTCGACGAGCTGGGCATGGCCCCCGTCGGCAACACGCCCCGCGAGTTTGCCAAGGCAATGAAGGAGGAATCGGCTCGCTGGGCAAAGGTTATTCATGAGCGCAAGCTTGCGGTGAACTGAAGCGTCAAGATGCAGGTCGTACGGATGATGGGATTCAGGTCGGCACTTTGCCGATGCGTTCATGTGTCGCGGATTTCTATGGCGGGCCTCCCAACTGAACGGCGAGCATGATGGAACGATATGAAAGTTGATCTCAAGCAAGTGGAAGAGGCGTGCAAGGAGCTTTATATCCGCGCGCTCAAAGTCTTGCCGCCCGATATCAAGCAGGGTTTCGAGCGGCTGGACCGCAACGAGACGAACCCGACTGGCAAGGCCATACTCGGCACCATGATCAGGAACATAAGCGTCGCCGAGGACACCAACAACCTGCTGTGCCAGGACACCGGTATCCCGATCTACAACGTGATGATCGGTGCCAATGTCGAGGTCGACGGCCATCAACTCAAGCAGGCGATTGTTCAAGGTTGCGAGCGCGCGACCCGCGAGCATCCGCTGCGTTCCTCGGTGGTGCATCCGGTCACGCGAGTGAACCAGCATACTTCCTGCGGGCGCGCGGTGCCGGTGATCACCATGGATTTCGTGCCGGAAGCGGAAACGCTGTTCATCGAAATGATCCCCAAGGGCTCGGGCTCGGAGAACAACTCCTGGCTCAAGATGGCGGTCCCCGCCGATGGCGTCGATGCCATCAAAACCTTCGTCATCGACTGCGTGCTCGATGCCGGCGGCAAGACCTGTCCGCCGACCATCGTCGGGGTCGGTGTGGGCGGCACGGCGGACCTGTGCGTGCATTTGTCCAAGGTCGCGGCAACGCGCCGGCTCGGCTCGAAGTGCGATGACCCGGAAGGCGCGAAGCTGGAAACGGAATTGACGAAGGCGGTGAACCAGCTCGGCGTCGGTCCGCAGGGGCTGGGCGGAGACTCGACCTCGTTCGCGGTGCATGTCGAGACCGCGGCAACTCACATCACGATGAATCCGGTGGCGGTGAACATGCAATGCCACTCGGCGCGCCGCGCGCGCGCGACCTTCACGCCGCAAGGCCTTACGTATGGTTTCTGAAGCGGGAGGGCGTCAGGGCGGGAGAGCGTGAGGGCGTCAGAGCGGAAGAGCGGGAGAGCGGGAGAGCGAAGCAAGACCCCCTTACGATTTCCCGATCTAACGATCTCCCGGCTTTTCGATCTCCCGATCTCCCGATCTCCCGATCTCACGACTCACGAGCTTACGGGTCTTATCATGGCACATTACGATTTCAACATGCCGGTCACGGAACAGCAGGTCCGGCAGCTCAGGATCAACGACACGGTGAGTCTCAACGGTACGCTGTACGGCATCCGCGATGCGACGCAGATACACATGTTCGACCGCGGTCGCAGGACGCGCTTCGACATGAACGGCCACGCGGTGATACACACCGCGCCGAACGTGCGATGGACCGGCGAGACCGCCGCGACCCCGGCCGGCTACGAGCCGATTTGCATCGGCACCACCACCAGCGATCGGATGGAGCGCTTCACGCGCCCGCTGATGAAGGAGTACGGCGTGCGTATCATCATCGGCAAAGGCGGACTGCGCGAGGGCTCGGCTGCCGCGTTCAAGGATCTGGGAGGAGTGTATCTCGCCATCGTCGGCGGCGCCGCCGCGCTCGAGACCACCTGGGTCGAGCAGATTGAGGACGTGGATCTCGACGACCTCAACCCCGAGTCGCTGTGGAAGTTCCGGGTAAAAAAGTTCGGCCCCTTGCTGGTCTCGATGGACAGTCACGGCGGGAGTCTTTACACCGAAGTCAATCAGTCGGCGCGCGGCAAGCGCGCCGCGGCCCTCGCCGCCCTCGGCGTGAAGTCCTGAAAGCCTTAACCGCAAAGGCGCGAAGACGCAAAGTGTACGTAAAGAGAAACGAGGGCTCGTTCTGTATCACTTGTGTTACGACTCTCATTCTTGAAATAGTTCTTTGCGAGTCCTTTGCGTCTCTGCGGTTTGAATTTTAGCCATGAAAACTCTTAAGACCGACATTCTGATCCTCGGTTCGGGGGGAGCGGGACTGTTTGCCGCACTGCACGCGCACCAGGCGAATCCCGACCTCTCAATCACCGTTGCGGTGAAGGGGCTGTTAGGCAAGTGCGGCTGCACCCGCATGGTGCAGGGCGGCTACAACGTCGCGCTTGCTCCGGGCGATTCCGTCGAGCGTCATTTCATGGACACTATCGAAGGCGGCAAGTGGCTGCCCGACCAGGACCTTGCGTGGATGCTGGTGAGCGTGGCGGTCGAGCGTATCCACGAGCTCGAAAACGAGCTCGGCTGCTTCTTCGACCGCAATCCCGACGGCACGATTCACCAGAAGGCGTTCGCCGGCCAGACCTTCGACCGGACGGTACACAAGGGGGATCTGACCGGCATCGAGATCATCAACCGGCTCGCGGAACAGGTCTGGGCGCGCGGCATCCACCGGCTGGAAGAACACCGCGCGGTCGAGTTCATCAAGAACCGGAACGGTGACGCGCTTGCCGGCGTGCTGATGATCGACGTCCGAACGGGTGAATTCGTGCTGGTGCAGGCGCAGGCGGTGCTGCTCGCGACCGGCGGCGGGCCGACCATGTACAAGTACCACACGCCTTCCGGCGACAAGACCTGCGACGGGATGGCGATGGCGCTGCGCGCGGGGCTTACGCTGCGCGACATGGAGATGGTGCAGTTTCATCCGACTGGTTTGATCGCGGGGCCGCACACCCGCATCACGGGCACCATCATCGAAGAAGGCCTGCGCGGGGCCGGCGGCCACCTGCTCAATGGCAACGGCGAGCGCTTCATGCATCTCTACGACAAGCGCGAGGAGCGCGCAACGCGCGACATCGTGAGCCGCGCCATGTTCGACCAGATGCGCGCCGGGAACGTCGGCCCGCGCGGCGGTCTCTACATCACGATGCGCCATCTTGATTCCGTGATGGTGCGCAAAATGTTCAAGGGCATGGTCGAGCGCTGCGCCGACTGCGGCTTCGACCTGGTATCGGGTCTCGTCGACGTCGTGCCGACGGCGCACTACATGATGGGCGGCGTTGCGTTCAAGACGGATTGCACGACCGAGCTTACCGGCCTGTTCGTTGCGGGCGAGGATTCGGGCGGGGTGCACGGCGCCAACCGCCTGGGCGGCAACGGGGTGGCCAACTCGACCGTATTTGGCGGCATTGCAGGCGATGCCATGCCGCCGTGGGTCAAGGCCAATGGCGCATACCATGAACCGGATCCGGCGGCGATCGATGCCGCCGTCGAGCACTGCCGCGCGCCGTTGCGCAAGCCCGCGGGCGACCTCAACGCGATTCGGGAGCAACTTTACGATCTGATGTGGGACGACGTCGGCATTGTCCGTGACGCAGCGAGTCTCAAGCGCGCGGAGGGGGCACTCGACGAACTCGAAACGCGGCTCGATGCGACCGGCGTGGACGGCTCCAACCTCGCCTTCAATGTCACCTGGCACGACTGGATCAATTTGAAGAACCTGATCCTGGTCAGCAAGACGATCCGTTTCGCGGCGATGGCGCGCGAGGATTCGCGCGGCGCGCATTACCGCGAGGACTTTCCCGAGGTGCGCGACCTCGCCAATTCACGCTATACCTGCGTGACGTGGAATGACCGGCATTTCGACATCGCGATGCGGCCCGTGCAGTTCACACGCGTGAGACCGGGCGAGACGCTCCTGAAGGAGGCGGCCGCTGCCGCTTGATGGGTGACGAAGTGATAAAGTGACGGAAAGAAGTGACGAGAGAAAGTGATGCGAGCCAGTGACGAGTAGTACGTCACCTATTTTCGTCACTCCTTCCCATCACCTTTTTCGTCACCCCTGCCTCAAGAGGAGATCATGAATCGTTCTATTTGTATTATTGGGATGCTTCGATGCGTTGCGGTGATGGCATGCCTCCTCGCATGGCCGGGGACGGCCTCGCCGCAGGAGTACCCCGCCAAGCAGATCCGGATGATCGTGTCGTTCCCGGCAGGAGGCGGCAGCGACCTCATCGGGCGCTTGGTCGCGCAGAAACTGACCACAGCGCTCGGGCAGCCTGCGGTCGTCGAGAACCGTGCCGGCGCGAGCGGCAATATCGCGGCGGAAATCGTCGCCAAGTCCGCGCCGGACGGATATACGGTGCTGTTCGGTAACTCATCGCTTTCCATCAGCCCGGCGGTGTTCCAGAAGCTCAACTACGATCCGGTCAGGGACCTCACGCCGATCTCGATGGCCTCGTCGTACCCATTCGCGCTGACGTCCCACCCTTCGTTGCCAGTACGGAATGTGCGGGAACTCGTCGCCCTGGCCAAGGCGAAGCCGGATGTGCTCGCCTATGCCTCTGCCGGCGGGGGCACCATGTCGCATATGGCGATGGAACTGCCGCGGGTGAAGACTGAGATCAAGATCCAGCACCTGCCGTACAAGGGGGCCGCCCCGGCCTCGATCAGCCTGATATCGGGCGAGACTCAGCTCGCCTTCCTGGTGATGCCTGTGGCGCAGGTCCAGATCAAGGCCGGCAAGCTGCGCGGGCTGGGCGTTGCCGCGCCGACGCGATCGTCCGCGGCGCCGGAGGTGCCGACGATGCAGGAAGCCGGCGTCGAAGGCCACGTTGCGCTGCAGTGGAACGGATTTTTCGCGCCGGCGCGGACGCCGCAACCGGTTCTTGACCGGCTTCACCGCGAGGTGGCGAAAGCGGTCCACCTGCCGGACGTCAAGCAGCGGTTCGAGGCCGAGGGCGCGACTCCCGTGGGAAGCTCGCCGAGCGAGTTCGCATCGTTCTTCCGTGCTGAAGCGGAGAAGTGGGCTGACGTCGCGAAACGTTCCGGCACCAAGCTCGATTAGCGCGTGAGAGCGTGAGGGCCGTAAGGGCCGGGAGAGCGTGAGGGCGGGAGGGCGTGAGAGCGACAAATCCGTGAGGGCGGGAGGGCGACAAATTCCGTGAGGGCGTGAGAGCGAAGCGGAATCTCCCGACCTCCCGATCTCCCGACCCCCCGACCTCCCGGCTTCTCGACCTCCTGATCTCCCGATCTCCCGACCTCACCATGTCACGATTTCCCGACCTCCCGAATTGTTTATGCCACAACTCTCTGTCGACGACCTGACCCAGCTCGCCGCCCGCGCGCTCGAAACAGCCGGGGCATCGACATCGATGGCGCTCGCGAGCGCCAAAGCGCTGGTCGCAGCGGAGATGGAGGGGCTTACAGGCCACGGGCTGTCGCGCGTCACGCTGTACTGCGAAAATTTGCGTGAAAGGCGCGCCAACGGCAAGGCCCAGGCCCGGCTTATCAGAGAGAAAGGTGCGACCTGTCTGATCGATGCTGGCGGCGGGCTCGCATACGAGGCCGCCGCGTTGGCGGTTGCCGAAGCGATCAAGCGCGCAAAACAGCACGGCGTTGCGTTTTCGGGGGTGACCAACAGTCACCATTTCGGCGCGGCCGCGTATCACCTGGCGCCCGTCGCGGAAGCGGGACTCGTAGGGCTTGCGTTCACCAACTCGCCCGCAGCGATCAACGTCTGGGGCGGCAAGCGGGCCTTCTACGGCACCAATCCCATCGCCGCGATTTTTCCGCGCAGGAGCGCCGCACCGGTCGTCGTTGACCTGTCGCTGACGGAGGTCGTGCGTGGCAAGATCATGCTTTACGCGAAGGAGGGGAAGCCGATTCCGCTCGGCTGGGCACTCGACAAGGAAGGCAGGCCGACAGCCGACGCCAGGGCCGCGCTGACCGGCAGCTTGACCGCGATCGGCGGCATGAAGGGCACGATGTTGGCGCTGATCGTGGAACTGCTTACGGTCGCGCTGACCGGCGCGGCGTTCAGCTTCGAAAACGACTCCTACTTCGAGCCCGGCAACAAACCGCGCATCGGCCACGCGATTCTCGCCATCGATCCTGGCGCGCTCGCCGGCTCGGATGCGTACTACTCCCGCCTCGAAATCCTGCTCGAGAAAATGCTCGCCGACGAAGGCGTGCGGCTGCCCGGCGCGCGGCGCCACCTCGCCGCCGTGCAGGCGCGCGCAGAAGGTATCGGGATTTCCGATGCGCTCCACAAAGAACTCCGGGCGCTGGCTGCCTAAAAGGTCGCATCACAGCAGCGTCACGACGCAAAACATGGGGCGTTGGAAGCATCGCCTGCCTAGCAGCCTGTCGGACTTAACAGCCCGAACAGGCTGCTAAAAGCAAAACCGGCTGACAATTCCGAAAAAAACCCGCCGAACTTGTCGAACGTG
>Ga0156176_1180_pt1 | contig 41976 bp, 38 predicted proteins | sample RifCSPlowO2_12_FD_107829 | JGI IMG/M metagenome (GOLD analysis project Ga0156176, IMG submission 107829) | Betaproteobacteria bacterium RIFCSPLOWO2_12_FULL_62_58
TCCTTTCGCGCCAGATCGAGCAACATCTTGAGTATGGCGCTGCCCACGCCCTTGCCCCGCCACGCTTTGAGCACCGCCATGCGGCCGACATGACCGTCCAACAGCAGCCGTCCGGTGCCGATCGGCGTGCCGTCGGCGGCGAACGCCAGCACGTGATAGCAGCGCTCGTCGATCTCGTCCCACTCCAGTTCCTCGGGGACGTTCTGTTCTTCGATGAATACGGTTCTGCGGATCGCGTGCAGCTGGTCGCGGGTCGCCTGCCAGTTGACGGGTCGGATGACAAAGGGCGGGGTCGGCATGGGTATGAATTATAATTAAGATTAAAGCGGATGCCATGGGCACCGCTTTAATTGCTCCCGTTGGAACGGACAGCAATCTGCCGTTCAACGCGAGCGGTTCTGATTTGTCCAAAGCAAGAGTGCCATGAATAATCTGTGGAACGACGCGGAAGCCGCCAACTTCAAAGGCGACCTGGGATTACGGGTCTACACCTCGCGCTTGCTGGGACGGGACAAGTCCCTGGTGCTGCACGGCGGCGGCAATACTTCGGTCAAGATCCGGGAGCGCAGCCTCACCGGCGAGGAAGAGGACATCCTCTACGTCAAAGGCAGCGGCTGGGATCTGGAGTTCATCGAGGAAGCGGGCTTGTCGCCGGTGCGCCTGGGTCATCTGCTCAAGCTCTCCAGGCTCGAAGCGCTGAGCGATCCGCAGATGGTCAACGAGCTGCTCACCCATATGACGCGAGCCTCCGCGCCCGCGCCCTCGGTGGAGACCATTCTGCACGCGATCCTGCCTTTCAAATACGTCGACCACACCCATGCCGATGCCGTGCTCGCCATTACCAATACCGGGAACGGAGAGCAGCGCATCCGGGAAATCTACGGCGACAAGGTGGTCATCATTCCCTACGTCATGCCGGGCTTTGATCTCGCCCGGCTGTGCGCCGCGAGGTTTCCCGCGGAAGCCCGGTCCCGGACGATAGGCATGGTGCTGATGAACCACGGCGTTTTTTCTTTCGGCGCTACGGCGCGGGAATCCTACGACAGGATGATCGGCCTGGTGCAGATGGCGGAAAACTATCTGGCGCGTCACAAGGCATGGGATCTGCCCGTGCCGCGTGGCGCCGGTACGCGCAAACCGCCGCGGATCATGGCCGCCCGGTTGCGCGCGGAAATTTCAAGAGCGGCGGGCTTTCCCCTGGTGATGACAGGGCGTTCGGACGAGCGCAGTGTGGCGTTCTGCAACCGCGAGGATTTGAAGGACATCTCCCGGCAAGGCCCGGCAACCCCCGATCACGTCATCCGCACCAAGCGCATTCCGATGATCGGCGGCGACGTTGATGCCTATGCGCGGGAATACCGTGATTACTTCAATCAGCACGCACCGCTCGCCAAAGAGACGAAATCCATGCTCGATCCGGCGCCGCGCGTCGTGCTGGATCGGGACCTCGGTATGTGCGCGTTGGGGCGCACCGCAAAAGACGCGGCGATCGTTGCCGATCTGTATTCGCACACCATGGATGTCATCGAGCGCGCAGCGGCGCTCGGCGGTTATCGGGCCTTGCCGGCCAGGGACATTTTTGATGTCGAGTACTGGGATCTGGAGCAAGCCAAACTCAAGCAAGGCGGGAAGCCGCCGGTGTTCAGCGGTGAAGTGACGCTGGTGACCGGGGCCGCCTCCGGCATCGGCAGGGCGTGCGTGGATTCGCTGCTTGCGCGCGGCGCCGCGGTGATCGGGCTGGACATCGATCCGGGGATCACGAGTCTTCACGAACGGAACGATTTCCTGGGGCTGCGCTGCGACATTACGTCGGAAAACGAAATAGCCGATGCGCTTGAGGCGGGTGTTAAAGCCTTCGGCGGGTTGGACATGCTGATACTCAATGCGGGTATATTCCCGGGAGGCGCAACCATCGCGACGCTCAAAACCGACGAATGGCGCGGGGTCATGAAAGTCAACGTTGATGCCAACCTGGTGCTGCTGCGGGAGTGTCATGCGCTCCTCAAGCTCGCTCCGCGCGCCGGGCGGGTGGTGATCATCGGCTCGAAGAACGTCGCGGCCCCCGGCCCGGGCGCCGCCGCCTACTCCGCGTCGAAGGCGGCGCTCAACCAGCTTGCCCGCGTCGCAGCGCTGGAATGGGGCGCCGACGGCATTCGCGTCAATGTTCTGCATCCAAACGCGGTATTCGATACCGGCATCTGGACCGAGGAAGTCCTGGCCTCGCGCGCCGCGCATTACGGCATCCCGGTCGAGGAGTACAAAAAGAAAAACGTGCTCAATGTCGAGGTCACGAGCCGCGACGTTGCCGAGCTGGCCGCGGAGATGTGCGGTCCGCTGTTTGCGAAGACCACCGGAGCGCAATTGCCGGTGGACGGCGGCAACGAGCGCGTGATCTAAAAGAAACGATAGGAAATTCAATCCAGCCGCGATCTCGCCGCGCCGAGGCGAGGCGCCGGGAGCGGGTATGCCGGAGGTTCCGGACTGCACATGGTGGGCCTTATGTTCATGCTTGCTTCTCCCTCCCCGGGAGAGGACCGCGTTCGAGCGGGCGTTGAGCGGATTACATCGCCTGCGCGGAGTAGGCCTTTGGCCTCATATCGTCGCCAGACCCCATGATCGATCCCGCTGGGGTACACGCGATATGAAAAGACAGCCACGGGCGCTCCAATTGAGCGCACTGCGTGGCATGCTCAGCCGATGAGCAAGCCCTAGCCGGGTGGAACGACGCGGGCAACGTCTCTGATCTGCCGTGCGCTGTTCTTGCGGGGAGCGACCATGTCGATGAAATCCTTCACGTAGCGGCGCGTAGGCATGTCGTCTTGCACAATCAGCGAAGCGATCGTCGGTTCGAATAGATGGTCAATGTTCACCATGCGCAAGCCGTTGTTGCCTGGGCCGCTAACCGAGATGGTCGGAACGACCGCTATTCCGAAATGCAACTGCACGTATTGCTTGATGGTCTCGAGGTCGAGCGCGTGCATCACGATATTCGGTCGGAGACCATGAGAAGCAAAACGGTCAGCGATGAGATTCTCCAGCCGTGACCGGACACCCGCCGAAATCAGCGGGTAGTGCGCGATCGCCTTCAACGTTGGCCGGTGCTGCTTGAGCAGTGGATGCTTGGGTGGCGTGATGACGCAATGGTGCATGCGAAAGCACGGAATGCTCACCAGCCCAGGGGCAAGATCGATGGGTGTCGTGCCCAGTCCGAGATCAGCCTCGCCGGTCGAAACCCAGTGCGCGATCTGGCCGGGATTCCCCTGGAGCAGGTGGATCGCGACCCGCGGATACTTAGCTCTGAAACGCCTGAATATCGGCTTCAGCGTATAGCGCGCATGCACGTGAGTGGTTGCGATGACAAGCTGTCCTTTCGCGGGATCTCCTGCATCCACGAGTAACTGCTTCAATGTTTCCGCCTCTTTGAGAATGCGCCGCGCCGTCGGCAGTATCACCTGGGCCCCCTCGGTCAGCGCGATGACGCGGTTGCGCCGTCTTACGAGGAGCTTGGTCTTGAGTTCGTCTTCGAGCATACGCAGTTGCTTGCTGACGCCCGGCTGGGACGCGTGCAGCTTGGCCGCAGCTTTCGTGATGCTGTAGTCCTCGTCGACAATGGTGCAGAGATACTTCAGCTGCTGAAGTTTCATGGCGCTCAGGTAGATCGATCCGTAATACTGGCATAATAAAACATTTCTTTATGGAATGCAGGCTGCCTGCTAGAGTCCCTGTCATTGCACCGATCGGTGAGCAGGAGATCTCAATGACGCAGGAACTGGAGTCGCTGAAGAAGTGGATCGGCGAAAAAGAGACGGCGATCGATTATGTGACCGTACCCACAATCCACCGTCTGAGCGCGCTGCTCGACCGGGACGATCCGTTTCCCAGGATCGGTGATCCGCTGCCAATCGGCTGGCACGCGATCCTTTTCCCCCGGGTCGTGCGGCAATCGCAGATCGGGCCTGATGGCCACCCGGCGCGCGGCGATTTCCTGCCGCCTGTGCCGCTGCCCAGGCGCATGTTTGCCGGGAAGACGGTCACCTTCGCGAGCGATTTACGCGTGGGAGACGAGGTGAGGCGGGAATCGGTGATTCAGAACGTTGAGCTCAAGCAGGGCAGAACCGGCGAAATGGTATTCGTCACCGTCAAGACCGACATTCACAGCCCGCGCGGTCTGGCGATCACGGAACTGCAGCGTATCGTTTACCGCGACGCTGCGGATCGCAACGCCAAACCCACGCCATCGCAGGCCGCACCGGCGCCGGCGAAATGGGGAAAAATCGTAACCCCCGATACCGTCATGCTTTTTAGGTTTTCTGCGCTGACCTTCAACGGCCACCGCATTCATTACGACCTTCCTTATGTGACCCAGGTCGAGGGATATCCAGGCCTGATCGTCAACGGCAATCTGACCACGTTGATGATGTTCGAAATCGCGCGCGAGCACGCTGGCAGGCCCATCGCGCGGTTCTCCTCGCGCAATGTGAGCCCGCTGTTCGTCGGCCGGCCTCTGCATGTTTGTGGAGCGCCCGCGGACGACAACAAGACGGTCAAGCTGTGGGTTACCAACGACCAAGGCGGACTCGCGCTTACCGCCGACGCGGAACTCGCTTAGTGGCGGCGGCCATGGCGGGCGGTCCTCTCGAAGGCATACGCGTAGTCGACATGAGCTCGGTGGTCGTCGGGCCGATGGTGACGCAGGTTCTCGCCGATTACGGCGCCGAGGTGGTGAAGATCGAACCGCCCGGCGGCGATCACGCGCGCGGTCTGGCCGGTCGCGGACGCACCAAGGGCATGTCGTCCAAGTTTCTGCACCTGAACCGCAACAAGCGCTCGATCGCCCTCGACCTCAAGCAACCCCAAGGCTTCGAAGTCCTGATAAAACTCATTCGACGCGCGGATGTGTTGATCTGGAACATGCGCCCGGCTGCGATGAACGCGCTGGGCCTCGACTATGAATCCGTGCGCGCAATCAATTCGAGGATCATTTACTGCGGAATCGTCGGCTTCGGCAGCAAGGGGCGCTATGCGGGAAAACCCGCCTACGACCCCATCATTCAAGGGATGGGCGGCATTGCCGCCCTGTTTCACCGCGCGACGGGCGAACCGCGCTACGTGCCGATCGTGATGGCCGACAAAAATGCGGGCCTGGTTGCTACCCAGATGCTGTTGCTCGCGCTGTTCGCGCGCGAACGCACGGGTGAAAGCCAGTGCGTCGAAGTGCCGATGTTCGAGAACGTTGCCAAGTATGTGCTTGAAGAACATTTGTACCTCAGCACATTTCAGCCGCCCCTGGGCGGAATGGGCGACCCGCGCATTTTCGATCCGTGGGCCAAGCCTATTCCGACCAAGGACGGCTGGATATGCATGGCCGCCAACACCGATGCTCAAGCGTTCGCGTTCTTCAAAGCCATAGGCCGGCCCGAACTGAAAGACGACGCCCGTTTCAGCAGCATTGCCACGAGGTTTCAGAACGTGCGCGATTACTTCGGGCTGCGGTCCGCCGCCTTGGCGACCAAGACCACCGCGGAGTGGTTGCTGATCCTCAACGAAGCGGATGTGCCGGCGATGGCCTATAACACGCTCGAAGCGCTCGTCGAGGATCCGCATCTGAAGGATGTCGGCCTGCTCCGGGTTATCGACCACCCGACCGAAGGCAACATCTACGACATCAGGCCCCCGAATTCCCTCTCCTGTGGCGCTCGTGATGTTTACCTGCCCGCGCCAAAAATCGGACAGCAGAGCAGGGAAATACTCAAAGAACTCGACTACGACGACGATGCGATAGAAACAATGATCGAGGCACGGATTACCGTTGACGGTAGTCTCGGCGCCCACCATAAGGAGGAGGTATGATGACCTTCAGTCTGCACTACTGGCTACCCTGCTGGGGCGCCTGGCCGGGGCTATCGAGCACGCATAAGAGTATCCGACTCGCCCGGTGAAGTGATCATCCCAATTTGCTCCCGGCACCTCGAACAAAGACGGCGGCCGCGAGAGCCGGACATGGGGCTTATCAAATGATGGAGGCAACGATGAAACAGGCAATGGATTTCCTCAGCGTTATCGAACGCGCTGGGAAGCCGAGAAAAAACGGCCTCACCCTTGTGCGAGACCCCGGATTCGGGCTGCAGCTCCTGCGCGCGCATCTCGAGACTGCAGCGCCGTTCATCGATTACGCGAAGGTGCGCAACATCACGCCGCGGCTGTTTCCGGAATCGCTGCTCATCGACAAGATCGCGCTGTACCGCGAACACGACATCGAGATGTTCTTTGGCGGGATCATGTTCGAGGCCGCGTACCTGGAAGAAAAAGTCGACGAGGCAATCGGTTACGCCGTTCGCGTCGGCGTAACCACCGTAGAAATCTCGGAGAACATCGTCCGGCTGTCGGCCGAACGCAAACTCGGTTTCGTACAGCGCTATCTCGATGTCGGCCTTAAAGTGCTCTATGAGTGGGGGGAAAAGTATCCGACTGCCGCGCTCGATCCCGAGCGTGCCGCTGACGAGATCAGTCGATTGCTCGCGCTCGGCGTCTCGGGCGTGATCCTGGAAGAGGCCGAGATCTCCATCCTGTTCAAGTCAGAAGGCGGCCGCTCGGTGCTGAAGGAGTTGATCGGCGCCGTCGGTGCGGAGCACGTCATCTTCGAGACCGCGACCACCGAGCAGCAGGTCTGGCTGATCCACGAGCTGGGGCCGGATGTCAACCTCGGCCCCAACATTGCGCTTGAAGAAGTGCTGTGGCTGGAGCCGACGCGGCGCGGGCTCGGGCGCGCGAGCGGCTACACCGCGCTCACGAAATATCCCCAGCCGAAGCGCTGAGAGTCCCCGACAACATGACCTCGACCGGCTTCGCGCGTCGCCAGCGCTGCCCCCGCCCGCGTGGCGGCGACGCGCGCCTTTAAGTGGCGCACGACCGGCACGGTAAACACCAGCAGCAGCGCCACTACGAAGAACGCGGAAACGGGGCGCGCGAGAAAGATGCTCCAGTTAATCCATAATAGTTTGCTGCCAACCACAAACCACCCGGAGGGAAATATGAAATACGCTACCTCACCGCTATTTGCTCTTTGCATGCTCGCATCGGGCAGCACGCTCTCGCTGCAAGCGCACAGCCAGTCCGCGGGCTGGAAACCGACGCAGAATATCGAGATCATCGTCCCGGCGGCTGCGGGTGGTGCCAACGACCTCCTGGGCCGGTTGGTGCACCGCATCCTGCAGGACGGCAAACTACTGGTCGACAACACGGCGATCGTGATCAACAAACCGGGAGGCGGGCACAGCATCGGTCTGGCTTACCTCAACGAGCATGCCGGGGACGGGCACTACCTGATGATCGAGACCAGCACCATGCTGGTCAACGAGCTTACCGGCAAGCTCAACGTGCGCCATAGCGACATTACGCCCCTAGCGGTGCTTTTCCGCGACTACATCACCATCTCGGTGCGTCCGGACTCGCCGCTCAAGACCGGTAGGGATTTCATAGAACGGCTGAAAAAGGCTCCGGGTTCGGTGAGCATCGCGCTCTCCAGCGCGCTTGCCAATGTCAACCACCTGGCGGCCGCGCTGGTCGCAAAAAGCGGTGGCGCCGACGTCAGGAAATTGAAAATCGTCGTGTTCAACTCCGGCTCCGAGACCATGACGGCCCTCCTGGGCGGTCATGTCGACGTGGTGGCGGGCCCCGCCCAAGTTGCCGCGCGCCTTCTGCTGTCCGGAAAAATCAGGGTGATCGGGGTCTTGGCGCCTCAGCGGCTGGGCGGCGCACTCGCCCAGGTGCCCACCTTCGGGGAGCAAGGCACGCCTGCCGTCATGGCCAACTGGCGCAGCATCATCGGGCCCAGGAGCATGAGCGCGGCCCAGATCGCGTATTGGGATCAGGTGCTCGCCAAGGTGGTCCAGGCCGATGATTACAAGAAGGAGGTCGAGGCCAACCTCGCCGTCTCCGACTACCTCGGAAGCGCCGAGGCGCGGAAGTACTGGGATGCCCAGTACAACGAGCTGAAGTCGCTGCTGGTGGAGCTCGGCCTCACCAAATAACGAAATCCGGCGCAGCGCTACTCGACTTGCGTCAAAGTGCGTCTCGCCTTTCTTGCGCTAAGACTTCCGCATTGGTGAGCGAGGACGAGTACGACTTCACGCGGCGCAAGATCGAGCTCTACGGGCGGCACGCGATCGACGTCAACCCCGGCGGGATCTTGTTCGAGGCGGAGGCGACGCCGCACCTTGAGCCGCGAAGGTGGATATACTTACCTTGTCGACAACGTCAAGGCGCGCCGTTAGCGGCGCGCGCCGACCGCAGCGCTCACGTGCCGCCGTTCGCCCGGGGCTGGCGCATCATCGGGAAGCCCGGGCGGAGGCGATAGGCGCATGCCCTTGCTGCTCGACAACGACGATGTTCAAAAGGTCTTCAGCGTGCAGACGTGCCTGGAGGCGCTGGAGCAGGCGTACCTCGCGCAGGCGAAAGGCGCCGCGGTGGTGCGCGCGCGCAGCCAGACCTACGTCCCGCTCGACGAGCCGGATGTTCAATACTGCCTGAAGACGATGGATGGCTCGCTGCCGGAGACCGGTTACATGACGCTGCGGCTCACTTCCGATGTGGTGAGCGAGGCCAGGGTCAACGGCGTCCCGCGGCGCGAAAAGCTCGCGCGCGGGCCCGGCGGCACGTACTGCGGGCTCATCATCCTGTTCAGCCTCAGAGAGCTCGCGCCAGTCGCGATCATTCACGACGGCTACATCCAGGTCTACCGCGTGGCGTGCACCAGCGCGCTGAGCGCGAAGCTGCTGGCGCGCCAGGATGCCGGCGACCTCGGCCTCCTCGGTTCCTCCGGCCAGGCATGGGCGCATCTCGTCGCGATGAACGCGGTCTGCAGGCTGCGCCGCGTAAACGTCTTCAGCCCCAACCCCGAGCGGCGTGAGATCTTCGCCGAGCGCGCGCGGCGCGAGCTGGGCGTCGCGGCTCATGCGGTGGCGAGCGCGCGGCAAGCCGTCGAGGGCTCCGACCTGGTGGTCGCGGCGACCAACACCAGCGCGCCCGTGGTGGACGGCCACTGGCTCGCGTCCGGCGCGCACGTGATCTCCATCGTGAGCGGCGACCAGAAGACGCAGCGCCGCGAGCTCGACGACGAGACCATGCGCCGCGCCGCGGTGGTGGTCGCGCACTCGAAGCAGATCGCGCGCGACACGAACCAGGGTGACCTCGCCGTGCCGGTGGGAAAGGGCATCCTTACCTGGGACGCGATCCACGACCTTTGCGAGCTGGTGGCCGGCCGCGCGCCCCGGCGCAATAGCCCGCAGGAAATCACCGTGTTCAAGAACAACGTCGGGCTCGGGCTGCAGTTCGCCGCGATCGCCCCGCGCGTCTACGAGCTTGCGCGCCGGGCCGGCATCGGGCGCGAGCTGCCGGGCGAATGGTTCCTCGAAAGGATGAAGCCATGAACACACACGAACGAAATTCAATCCATCCGCGATCCCGCCGCGCCGAGCCGAGGCGCCGGGAGCGGGTATGCCGGAGGTTCCGGACTGCGCATCGTGGGTCTTATGTTCATGCTTGCTTCCCCCTGCCCGGGAGAGGACCGCGTCCGAGCGGGCATTGAGCGGATTTAGCGGTCAATTAAATCGCCTGTAACGCCATTCTGGCCGCGTGCTGCGCGTTCGCATCCAATGTTGTATTGCCGCAGACCTAGCCGCTGCTGAATGTCGTGCTTGGCAAGGTCGGCTTCATACAGCGATCGGGCGTGGTTGATACCGAGGAGCAGCAGGACGCCGCCCTCGCCGTCATCAGTGGACAATAGCGGATTCGCAGTCTATGAATGGAGCGGCGGTTGCGGGGGCGGACACGCTTCCGCTTTGGCGCGCGCCGCCGTCTTGCGCGCATGCCTGCCTTTGCCCTGGTTTGCGCTCCGGTCCCATACTGGACGAAACGCGCCAACCACGGTCAAGCGGGACCGGAACCCGGCAGACGAATAAGAGGGTGCCTCACTCAGACACCGAGCCCATTTAACTCCTTAGTGTAAACTTGGTATGTTTGGTTATGAGCTTCAGGCTTTCATCGGCGTACCCCTCAAGTACCCGTCAAGTACCCCTCAAGGGGGTATTAAAAAGAACGGGTATTGAGAAGAAGGGGTATTGAGAAGAATTCATCTGCATTAGGAGTTTGTCCGACCTAAGTCCGACAAACTCCTAGAGTCCTCGATCTTGTTGCGAGCTGCTGGAGTGCAATATTGGCTGCGTTCGACACGCTGCGCTGGCGCGACGGCAAGCTCGAGATGCTCGACCAGCGTGCGCTGCCGGATCATTGTCTCTACCTCGCGTTCGATTCGGCGCAAGGCGTGGCAGCCGCTATCCGCGATATGGTGGTGCGCGGCGCGCCGGCGATCGGCTGCGCCGCCGCCTACGGCATCGCGCTTGAAGCGCGGCGCTTGCAACAAGAGCCGAAAGACATCTTCGCAACGGGCCTCGATCAGGCTTTCCATGTGCTCGCCCAAAGCCGCCCGACGGCGGTCAACCTGTTCTGGGCGCTCGAGCGCATGCGCGCACGACTGAACGCCTTGCGGGAAAGCGGGCAAACCGAAATCGCCGCAGCGCTCCTCGAGGAAGCACGGGCAATCAGCGCAGAGGATGTCCGTCTCAACCGCCGGATGGGAGAACACGGCAGCGCGCTCCTCCGCGACGGCGCGCGCGTGCTGACCCACTGCAATGCCGGCGCGCTCGCCACCGCCGGCCATGGCACCGCGCTTGGCGTGATCCGCTCGGCCGTCGCGTCCGGAAAAAAGATCAGCGTAATCGTCGATGAAACCCGGCCCTTCCTCCAGGGCGCGCGGCTCACGGCGTGGGAACTGCAGCAGGACGATATTCCAGTCACCCTGATCGCGGATAACGCGGCGGGGTTCCTCATCAGCCGTCGCGAGATCGACGCGGTCATCGTCGGCGCCGACCGGGTGGCGGCAAACGGGGACGTCGCGAACAAGATCGGCACCTACAGCGTGGCGGTGCTGGCGCGGCGTCACGCCGTCCCGTTCTACGTCGCTTGTCCTTTGTCGACGATAGACCAGCGCATCGCGAGCGGCGCCGACATTCCGATCGAGGAGCGTGGACCGGAGGAAGTCACGGGCTACGGGGCAGTGCGCTGGGCGCCGCCTGGCATCGACGTCAGAAACCCGGTGTTCGACGTGACACCGGCGGAACTGGTGACTGCGCTGATTACGGAAAAAGGCGTGACGTGGGCGCCCGATGAAACGAAAATCGCGGCGCTGTTCAACAGTAAATAAAAGGGGCCAATAGCCAATGACGCTACCTTAAGCAGAAAGGTGCGTACGACCATGGCTCAGAAGATGTGTCGTTCCCGTGAATGAGCCTGCCCCCGAATGCTTTAATCGGGGGGGAACCTATACGGCGCGTCATCTTGCGTGAACCATCCTATGGATTCCCGATTGCTCGGGAATGACAACGCGTCAGCGGCGAGCTGCCGACTCTTTACCGTTCACTGCTAACCGTTGACTGTTCACCGTTCACCGCTTACCGCTCACGCCCTTTAAATCGTCAGCCCGCCGCTCACTTCGATCACGGCGCCGTTGATGTAACTCGCCTCGTCGGAAGCCAGAAACGCGAAGGTGTTGGCGATTTCCTCGGGTTTGCCGAGACGGCCGAGCGGCACTTTTTCTTCGAGCGCGCGCAGCACCCGCTCGGGTATGGTGCCGAGTATGCTGGTGGCGACGAAGCCCGGACACACCGCGTTGGCGCGTATGCCCTTCCTGCCGAGCTCGCGCGCCCAGGTTTTCATCATGCCGATCACGCCGAACTTGCTGGCCGCGTAGTTGGTCTGGCCGAAGTTGCCGTGGAGGCCCACGATCGAGGAAGCGTTCAGAATCACTCCCGACTGCTGCTGCAGCATGGTGTCCACCACCGCCCGGGTGCAGTTGTAGACGCCTTTGAGGTTGATCTCGATGACCTGGTCGAACTGGTCCTCGGTCATGTTCTTGAGCTGGCTGTCCATCACGATGCCGGCGTTGTTCACCAGGCAGTCCACCCGCCCCCACTTGGCGACAGTGACTTCAACCATCAGCTTTAACGCCTGGATGTCGCGCACGTCTGCGACATAGCCAAACGCGTCCCCCCGGGTTTCCTTGCACAACTGGACCGTTTCCTCGATCCATTCCGGCGTCAAATCGCAAACCACCACCTTGGCGCCTTCGTTGGCAAATTTGACGGCTGTTGCCTGGCCGATACCCCTGCCCGCTCCCGTGATAATCGCCACCTTGTCCTGTAGCCTCATGCGCCCCCTTGTTGGGAATTGTCAGCAAGCAACGGTAGTTGCAGCGCACAATTTATATGATTTTGGCGCAACGCACAATAACGCTAACGTAATAACACAAGCTGTACTTTATTGCGTTATCCATGCCACAACCTATGGGGAAACCGTATGTTCTTGCAATGCAGGCACGTGCACCAGAATAGAGCGGAGAAGTGTTCTTTAAGCTATTGATTGTTAGAAGCTTTATGTGGACGCGGCGGAGGTCATGCGCTCAAACAGCTCGATAATGTCCTGATTCTTAATTCAGATCAGTCCACGACACCGCGGCGTCCCGAGAAAAAAGCTTGCAGCAATCCCGAGGACTCCGCAGCGAGCACCCCGCCCACGACGGCGGTTTGATGATTGAGTCTGGATTCGGCGAACAGGTTGACCACACTCCCACAGGCGCCGGTCTTGGGGTCGGGAGCGCCGTAAACCACCCGCGCCAGCCGGGCGTGCATGATGGCCCCGGCACACATCGCGCAGGGCTCAAGGGTCACAAAGAGCTCGCAGTCGGTAAGCCGGTAATTGCCGGACAGGCTTGCCGCGCCACGAAGCGCAACAATTTCGGCATGAGCGGTGGGGTCCTGCCCGGAAATCGGCTGGTTGTAGCCACACCCGATGATCTCACCGCGCTTCACTACGACCGCTCCGACGGGAACCTCGCCGGCGGCAGCGGCCTGCCGCGCCAGTGTGAGCGCCTCGCGCATAAGGTCATCGTCGCTCACGTCGAAACCTCTCGACGGGTGAGGCGTGAGGCGTGGGGCGAAAAACCCAAGTGCCAACCGAATCGCGGTTTACTCCTCACTCCTCACTCCTCACGCTTCACGCCTTATTCCCATTTGATTGTTTCTGCAAACCCTTATGTGAAGGCATTGTCACACGCTGCGCATTTAGTGCGCACGTGCTGCGTCTTCCGCCGTTTCCGCCCATGGCTTGATCTTCGCCAAAGTCTTCGCGAGTGTCGCCTTCGCGATTTCGGTGTCGTAGTCGGCCTGCAGGCGCAGCCACCAGCCATCCGAAAGTCCGAAGAACCGGCACAGCCGCAGATCGGTATCGGCAGTAATCGCGCGCCGGCCAGCGAGAATCTCGCCGATGCGCTGTGCGGGCACGCCGATCTCCTTCGCCAGCCGGTAATTGCTCATTCCCAGCGGCTTCAGGAACTCCTCTGCCAGCATCTCGCCGGGCGAAACGGGTTTCAGTTTCCTGCTCATGTCTGCCTCCGTCAGTGGTAGTCCACGAACTCGACGTCTTCGGCGTCGGCGCACTTGAACATCTTGATCGCCACCGTGCAATAGTAACGTGTGGCGTGATTAACGTCAAACGTGATGATTACCGGCGCCGCTCTTGCCTCGACCCGGACAGGCAATCCGCTTGGTCAGCAGACCGCCGCCGGAATCCGCTAGTGTTTCCTCGAGCATCTGGGGCACTGGGCGCCCGAGCCCGCCGGGCGGGGCGCAGCTCTGTATTTACATTGTCACTACAAGTTCGTATACTCGCTGTCCCTACGTTGGAGATTGCCGCCATGCCTGCCGTCCGGGACACCACCATCAATATCCGCGCGCGTCGCTCGCAACAGGAACTGATCGACCGCGCCGCGCGTCTCGCGGGGCGGAATCGCAGCGACTTCATGCTGGAGGCCGCTTGCGAACGGGCACAGCACCTGTTGCTCGACCGGTCGTTCTTCGGCCTCGACGGCAAGGCCTACCGGCGCTTCCTGAAGATGCTCGACGAGCCGGCGCGGCTGAACGCGGCGCTCAAGCGCCTGCTGGCCTCGCGGTCGCCTTGGGAGCGCTAGCGTGCGGCCCGGCGGGCCGCTTTCTGCGCCCGAGCCGCTTGTCGACCGGCATCTGATCGATGAGTTCCGTTGCACCGAGCCGGACCTGGAGCGCTGGCTCAAACAGCGTGCGCGCCGCAATCAGCTCGAAGGCGCGTCGCGTACCTTTGTCGTCTGCCAGGGCCTGCGCGTTGTCGGCTACTACTGCCTCGCGGCCGGCGCCGTCGCGCACGCCGCCGCGCCGGGCAACATCCGCCGCAACATGCCCGACCCGGTTCCGGTGATGGTCCTGGGACGGCTTGCCGTGGACACCGGTTGGGCCGGCCGCGGAGTCGGCCAGGGCCTGCTCAAAGACGCGATCCTGCGCACCGTGCGGGTCGCTGGCGAAACCGGCGTCCGCGCCCTTCTGGCTCACGCCATGTCGCCCACGGCGAAGGCGTTCTATCTGAAGAACGGCTTCCGGGAGTCGCCGATCGAACCGCTGACGGTGATGCTGAATGTGGCAGCGCTCGCGCGCGAGTAGTCCGCCCGGCTGGCGAACTTCAACCCCCACCTTTGCGTGCTCGCGGCCGACGGGGCGTTTCTTCCAGATGGCGCATTCGTAGCCCTGCCGCCGGTTCCAGAGGGGTTGCTCGCGGGATTCGCGCCATTTTGACGTAGCCGGCATTGCCGATCAGCCGAGCACAGGCGCAACATGCTTCCCGGCGCAATGTTCGGCAGCGCTGAATCAGCGCGAAACCGTCGCCATCGGCCAGACGCGCGAAAAGCGCAGGACTGAATTTCTTATCGTTAGTTTACGGCCCCGCTCGTCAATGCGCAGTTGCTCTACGGGGCGTCAGACTCCTCGGTTTCTCGCGCCATGCATTCACGCTTTGTAAATGCACTGTGGGCGGCGCAGAATAATCGTCGTTTGTTCCCAATGACAAGCCAGTACGCTATACGGAAAGGGGTACTGAGTTTGCGATGAGGAGTGGAAGATGGCAGCGCTTCAAGATCTCGCAAAATGGTCAGCAGACCTACCGGACTGGCTCTCTGATGCCGCACGTAGAGCCATAGTGAAGGGACAACTGGCTGCGCAAGATTTCGATGATTTGACAGCTCTCCTCATGGAATCGGCGGGCATTCCTGACCTCCTCGGGCGCAAACCCGTGCGGCTCGACCCTGCCATGATCCCTGCAGAGCCCCCTGCCGGTGCGTCGATCTCCCTCAAAGCTATCCGCAAGCTCGTCAACGTCAATGCTTTGGAGCACCCGGATGGAATTTCCTTGGAGACCGAAGGGTTGACCATTATTTACGGAGATAACGGCGCAGGGAAGTCAGGTTACGCTCGCGTGCTCAAAAGCGCCTGTCGCGCCCGCGACCAAGAGAGCATCCTTCCCAACGTTTTCAACCCGCCCGTTGATGAAGGGCCAGCCCGTGCTGCCTTTGAGTGGACGTCCGCCGCTGCTGATTTGTCAGCGGATTGGGCTGATGGCAGCCCAGCGCATGATGACCTATCTGCCATCGCAGTGTTTGACAACCGCTGCGCCCGCCTCTTCGTCGATAACGAGCAGGTAGTCAATATCATTCCTTATGGCGTGGATGTTCTTCGAGAGATGGTTCGAACCTGCGGGGAAGTCAAAGCCCGCTTGGATGCTGAAAGCCTGAAAGCGAAATTTGACCTAGCGACCCTCCTGCCTCTGCATGGGGATACAACAGTTGGTGCATTCATCAAAGCGCTGAGCCACAAGTCGGACAAGCAAGAGGTCAGGAAGCTCGCCACTCTTACCGACGATGAGAAAGCGGAGCGCGATGGTTTGGCCAAACAGCTCACAGACGACCCTGCGAAGAAGGCCACCGAGTTGCGCCGGTTGTCGCAACGTGTCCTGACTCTTGAGACGGATCTGGCGACAGCCGTGGCACCGCTCTCCGACGAAGCCATAGACAAATTGAAGAATGCTCTCGCCGCCTACAATGCTGCAGATAAGGCATCAAAGCTTGCTGCGAATGATCTCGCCGAGGGTGGCAAGGCATTGCAAGGCACAGGTATCGACCCGTGGCGTGAGTTAGTTCTTTCGGCAATCGCCTTCGCTCAGCAAGGTCCGTATCCTGGCAAGCCCTTCCCGGCCGAAGACGATGGTGTGCAATGCGTCTTGTGTCAGCAGCCGCTTCAAGATGAAGCCAAGAATCGGCTACGACGATTCGCGCAGTTTCTGGAAGCGGACACGCAGAAGAAGGCGACACAGCAGCGCCAGGAGGCCGGAGATATCTATAAGACGATCGACGCCTCAAAGCCCACCGGATTTCCATCCGACAAGACGATTCTGGACGAGATCGCAGAGCGACAGCCCGACCTTCCGAAACGTTTCAAGGTTTTCATCACGGCGCTGGATACCCGACGCGCCCGAATCATTGAGATGGCCAAGGCGCGAGAAATCAAGGACTATGCCGCGCTGCCAGAAAATCCTTTGGCCAGCATCAAGAACTTACGCGAGAAACTCAATGCCCAAGCGATCGAACTGGACAAGGCCGTCAAGGATGAAGTGCGGACGAAGCTTCGAGCACGGCTTGCCGAGCTTGATGCAAGAGCTAAGCTTGCGGAGATGGTCCCTCTTGTTGAGAAGGCCGTTGACTCGCTAATCATTCAAGTCAAGCTGGCTGAGTGCGCCAAACAGACCAACACGGCGGTGATCACTCGCAAGACGACGGAGATGACCGAGACTGCTCTTGCCAAGGGCCTCAATGATGCTTTAGTCGCGGAACTTAAAGCTTTCAACCTCGCGGGCATCAAGGTAGGGATCGATCTATGGGGCCAGAAAGGAGCGGGCCTTCAGCAGTTGAAACTGGACCTCCCTAAGCCGATCGGTAAGGTGAAGCTTTCCGACATTCTGAGTGAAGGCGAGCAGCGGGCGATCGCCATCGGTTGTTTTCTTGCCGAGATCAGCCTCGCGCCAAGCAAATCAGGTATCGTCTTCGACGACCCGGTCTCATCGCTCGACAACCGCCGCCGAGAGCTGTTCGCCAAACGCTTGGCGGAAGAAGCCTGTAAGCGACAAGTCATCGTTTTCACTCACGAGCTTTCCTTCGCCTGGGATCTCACGGAGGCAGCAACGAAGGCCGGAGCCAAGTACAAGGCACGCCGCGTATTAGCCGCAGGTGCCAGCAAAGGCATCACTGCGGAGGGACTACCCTTCGAGGCCGGCAAGCTCTCAGCGAGGATAAACAGCTTGGTTGACCAAGCCCGGCGAGCCAAGAAAGCGCTGGAGCAGGACAAAGACATCGAGGAATACGAACAGCTCACTCGCGATGGCTACCGAAAACTCCGCGACACCTGGGAGCGGCTAATTGAGGAAGGACTTTTCGGCGAGACTGTTCGCCGCTTTCGCAACAGCATTCAGACCAAATTGTTAAAGCGCGCATACATCGACAATCTGGACTTTCAGGAAGTTTGGGACGGAATGACTAGGTGCACGAACTACATTCACGATGCCCCGATGGATGCGCCTCCTCCTATACCGCAGCCGGATGATTTCATCGCGGATGTCGCACGCTTGAAGGCATCACACGACCGTATCGTCACCCGTGCCAAACAGGTGGAGGAGCAGCGCGTCGCGCTGGTGCCACAAGCCAAGTGATACAAATGGCCATAATCGGGGAGGCGACATGACACCCATGGATCATTTCGCGTTGTGGCAGCGCACGCTTGCGGACCAGGCTGATAGCCTCAACCCTCAGCGGGAAATCCTTCGTCAGGCCTTTCTACACTTTCGAGAGCGCACAGCGCGACTGGTCGGTGAAATTGGTGGTCTGCTACCGCAGTTGACGGTTCACGACATCACCCATCTCGATGCGCTGTGGCGCGTAGCTGACGAGATTGCAGGTCCTGATTATCCGTTGAATCCAGCAGAGGCGTTTGTGTTGGGGGGTGCCTTCTTGCTGCACGATGCGGCGCATGTGCTCGCCACATACGAAGACGGGTTGGCCGGCATTAAGGGCAGTATCGAGTGGGAAGACCTTATCGCTCAGCGCTTCGAGGACATCGAACCGGCTACCGGATCGCCGCCAGAGCGCTCGGCGCTGTTTCAGGTGCTGCGACACCTGCACGCGAAACAGGCACACCAGCTCGCAAAGCTGTCATGGAAGGTTCCCAGCACAGGCGAGCAATTTCACCTGCTAGAGCACTTTGACTTGCGGGATTACTACGGTGACTTGATCGGAGAGATCGCTGAAAGTCATCATTGGCCAGCCCATCGCGTTGCCGAAACGTTCGAGCAACGCCACGTTAACGCGCCTGCCTTCCTGGTGCCAGTCACATGGACCATTGATGCCCTCAAGGTGGCTTTCCTGCTTCGCACTGCCGATGTTGCCCACATCGATGGCCAACGCGCGCCATGGTTTCTCTTTGCGCTGCGAGATCCCGACGGAATTTCACAGTTGCACTGGAAGTTCCAAGCCAAGATGGGGCAGCCCGCACGAACCGATCGTGGCGAGCTTCGCTTGTCTTCAGGCAGCCCGTTCGACACGAAGGATCGGCAAGCTTGGTGGCTGGCGTACGAAGCGGCCTGCATGATCGACCGGGAATTGCGTGACGCTCAAACGCTGATGCGCGATGCAGGACGCAAGCCCTTTGCCACTGGGTCGGTCGAACACGTAACCAGCCCGGAGGCATTCGCTACCAATGTTCCGACAGTGGGTTGGGAGCCAGTAAATGTCGCCCCGAAAATTGGCGACGTCCCAAAGGTAATCGCCAGCCTCGGAGGAACAACACTCTATGGCGATCGTCCAGAGTTGGCGCTGCGCGAATTGATCCAGAACGCCGCCGACGCTGTGCGTGCTTTGCGCGCATTGGGTGAGATTGGACGGAAAGAGGGGGAAATCGAAGTTGCGTTGGCTCGTGACGGAGATGTCACTTGGCTGCACGTGACGGACACCGGCATTGGCATGAGCCGCTATGTGCTGACCGAGGTCTTGCTGGATTTCGGCAATTCGCTTTGGAGCAGCGAATCGCTGCGGACTGAACTGCCTGGTTTGGCCTCCAAGGGATTCAAAGCGATTGGCCGCTTCGGTATCGGCTTTTTCTCCGTCTTCATGCTAGGACGCAAGATAGTTGTAACCACGCGCCGGTTCAAGAGAACCAGTGGCGACAACAGTGACCAGTGGTTGCTTGAATTCGGCAATGGGCTCGACGGGCGACCAACGCTGCGCCGACCAAGCCCCGCCGAGGAACTGCGGCGATCTGGCACAAAGGTCTCGGTCGCACTGGATGACAACACTCTAAAGAAGCTTCTAGAAGGGTTGCGCGACCCGATTGGGGATGTCTTTGCCTCCATTTTCCCGATCCCTACTACGGCCGCAGCGCGTAGGGCAGCGGTCACCGAACGCGTTAACTCAGTGATCTTCAAAGTCGTGGTCGCCAATCTTTGCCCGACGCTCGATATCAAGGTGTGCGTCAAAGATGCCGACCGAGAGGCCGAGGCTGTCGTGAACCCTGACGATTGGGAGATTATGGCACCTGCCACGCTTTTGGCGAGGGTGCACCCACGCTATAGGGATATGGACCGTCAGAGGCTGATTGACCTGCGTGAGACATCAGGTTTTCTGGCGGGACGAATCGGCTATAGAAACGGCTACTTGTCCCGCGCCATCACGACACACCGTGGGCTTCAAAGCGGAACCGTGCCGAGGCTTGTTGGCGTCGTTCTGGGACATAACAATATGGACTTAGCCCGCAGCGAATCGCTGCCCATGGCATCTCATGACGCTTGGAAACGATGGGCTGAGGAATGGATTGACTCGGCTGCAAATAATGATGTCGATGCGCTGGCAGACCTGCATCCCTTGTGCCCAGGACGGGACTTACCGGTCTATCGTTTCGGTGGCAAGCAACTCACTGAGGCACAGCTTTCCGAGTGGTTGCAGGTGCAGTCCGAAGTGCGCGTTTTCGAGGGTCTGCCCGAGTACGATGACTACCACAACGACGAGGTGTCGCGAGATAGCTTCGACCGCCACTTTGCACCGCGCGACGACGTTCTCTTTCTCCCATCAACAGATGGAACGTTGGCAAAGGCACTGGGCTTCCCCAGGATTAACTACACCGAACGGCTGGAGGTGGCTTTGCGAACAGCTTGGGGGGAGTTCGAAGAGTGGGAGGACGATGACGAATGCGTCGGTGGCGTTGACGGTGTGGACATCACCCGGTCGGTAACTCGCTACGCACGGCCTGCGACAAGCTAGATCGGAAACCGATAGAACCTTGTCAACTTCAACCCGCACGTGCACGTGCTCGCCGCCGACGGGGTGTTTCTTCCAGACGGCGCATTCGTAGCCCTGCCGCCGGTTCCGGAGGGGTTGCTCTCAGGATTCGCGCCATCTTGACGTAACCGGCATTGCAATCGGCCGAGCACGGGCGCAACATGCTTCCCGGCGCAATGTTCGGCAGCGCTGAATCAGCGCCAGACCGTCGCCATCGGCCAGACGTTCGAAAAGAGCAGGATTGAATTTCCTATCGTTAAGCAAGGAGCTGCTCGAGCAGTTGCGAAAGCTCTGAAGGCCGCGCACCCGTTCCGCGCGCTCGAATACCTTGTACCGACATCGGGGCAGACCATGAGATACATCGTAGTTGCCGCAATCATTTTCCCCGGATGGCATGCGCCGGTTTCCGCGCAGGCGTATCCCTCCAAGCCGGTCCGCATCATTTCGCCTTTTGCGCCCGGCGGTGGCAATGACACGATCTGCCGCATCATTGCGCCCAGGCTCGGCGAGAACCTGAAGCAGCAGGTCATCATCGACAGCCGGCCCGGCGCGAACGGCATCGTCGGCACCGAAGTCGCGGCGCGCTCTGCGCCCGACGGCTATACGATCATCCTCATTCCGAGCGGACACGCAGTCAATGTGAGTCTCTACAAAAAACTCCCTTACGATTCGATCACGGATTTCACGCCGATCACGCTCGTCGCCACCAGTCCGCTCATCCTCGTCATGCATCCCACGGTCCCGGTGAAAAACGTAAAAGAGCTGATCGCCTTCGCCAAGGCGAGGCCGGGACAGCTCACTTATTCTTCAGCGGGAGTCGGCGCTTCGGCTCATCTCGCCGGCGCGCTGTTCGAGACCATGACCGGAACGAAGATGGTGCACGTGCCGTACAAAGGCTCGGCGCTCGCGCTCACCGATCTCATCGGCGGGCAGGTGTCTCTGAGCTTTTCCACGAGCGCGTCGGCGATGCCTCACGTGCGCTCGGGAAGGCTTCGTGCACTGGCTGGGACAGGCGCAGCGCGCTCGCCCGCCCTTCCGGATCTACCCACCGTTGCGGAGTCAGGCGCGCCGGGTTACGAGGCGAGCCTGTGGTACGGATTCGTGGGACCTGCGCGGATGCCCGCCGAGATCGTGCAGCGGCTCAATTCCGAAATCGTCGCCGTGCTCAAGCTTCCGGAAGTTCGCGACCGGCTCGCGAACGAAGGCGTCGAAGCGCGATCGACCACCCCCGAAGAATTCGCGAAGCTGCTCATGTCCGACCTCAAGCGCTGGGCCAACGTCATCGCGCGCGCCGGCGTGCGAGTCGAATAGAGCTATCCAGTCGGCTTTGACGTTCGCAGGAAAATGGTTATGAGAGCCTGCCACGATCTCCGCGGCACGCCCGCCGGCCCCATCGAGCAGGCCGACCACTCGCACCGCCCTCGCCCTCGCCATCCGCCGCAGCCGGGTCACGACGATACGCTCACGTATCCGCGCAAGCTCGAGATCGCGGTCCGCGAACCGCGTGCCATGCTGCACGAACTCGGGCTCGGGCTGCCGGACAAAGTTGCGGTGCGCGTTCACGATTCCACCTCGGACATGCGCTATCTGGTCCTCCCGATGCGGCCGGCGGGCACCGAAGATCTCAGCGAGTCGCAATTCGCCGCGCTGGTCACGCGCGACAGCATGATCGGCACCACAGTCTTGCGGGCGCCTTCCTAGCCAATCGAGGGCGAGCGCGCCGCAACCCCGTCACTCCCATTCTATCGTTGCGGGAGGTTTGCTGGAGATATCGTAAACCACGCGGTTGATGCCGCGCACCTCGTTGATGATGCGATTGGCGACTTTCGACAGCAGGCTGTGCGGGAGTTCCGCCCAGTGCGCGGTCATGAAGTCCTCGGTCTGCACCGCGCGCAAGGCAACGACATGCTCGTAGGTGCGGCCGTCGCCCATCACCCCCACGGATTTCACCGGCAGGAAAACGGCGAACGCCTGCGCCACGGCGTCGTACCAGTTTTTCGGAGCGTTCCGACCCCCACCCTGGCCCTCCCCCTGGAAGGGGGAGGGAATAAATGGGGTGGTGCGCAACTCGTCGATGAAGATCGCGTCGGCGCGGCGCAGCAAGTCGGCATACTCGGCCTTGACCTCTCCCAGGATGCGCACGCCCAGTCCCGGGCCGGGAAAGGGATGACGGAAAACCATATCGTGGGGCAGCCCCAGCGCCAGTCCGAGTTCGCGCACCTCATCCTTGAACAATTCCCGCAGCGGCTCGAGCAGCTTGAGATGGAGCGTTTCCGGCAGCCCGCCGACGTTGTGGTGCGATTTGATGGATTGCGCCTTCCTGGTATTCGCGCCCGCCGATTCGATCACATCCGGATAGATCGTTCCCTGCGCCAGCCATTTCACGAGCGGCAGCCTGGTTGCCTCGTGCTGGAATACCTCGACGAATTCGCGGCCGATGATCCTGCGCTTCTGTTCCGGGTCGGCAACACCGGCGAGATGTCCCAGGAACTGCTCGCGCGCATCGACGTGGATTACCTTGACGCCGAGGTGCTGCGCAAAGGTCTGCATCACCTGCTCGGCTTCATTGAGCCGCAGCAGGCCGTTGTCGACGAACACGCAGGTGAGCTGATTGCCGATCGCGCGGTGAATCAGCGCCGCCGCAACCGACGAATCAACGCCGCCCGAGAGGCCCAGCACGACTTCCTCTTTGCCCACCTCGGAACGGATCCTGCCCACGGCTTCCTCGATGTAGTCCGGCATGTTCCAGTCGCCGGCGAGACCGCAGATTTCGTGCACGAAGCGTTCGATGATGGCCTTGCCCTGCAGCGTGTGCGTGACCTCCGGATGGAACTGCACGCCGTAGAGCTTGCGGCCCTCGTCGGCCATGCCGGCGATCGGCGTCGCGGCATTGCTCGCGATCACCTTGAAACCCGGCGGCATTTGATTGACCTTGTCGCCGTGGCTCATCCACACGTCGAGCAAGCCATGACCTTCGTGACTGACGCGGTCCTGAATGTCGCGCAGCAGCGCCGAGTGCCCGCGTGCCCGCACCTCAGCATAGCCGAATTCCCGCACCCGGCCGCTTTCGACCTTTCCGCCCAGTTGTTCCGCCATGGTCTGCATGCCGTAACAGATGCCGAGTACCGGAACGCCGAGCTTGAACACGAGTTGCGGCGCGCGTGGCGTGCCACCCTCCCAAACCGACGCCGGCCCGCCGGACAGAATGATGCCGCGCGGATTGAAGTCGCGGATGAAGCTGTCGTCTACATCGTAGGGATGGATCTCGCAGTAGACATGGGCTTCACGCACGCGGCGCGCGATGAGCTGCGTGTACTGCGCGCCGAAGTCCAGGATGAGGATTTTTTCGTGCTGCATTGGGGAGGGGCTCGGGACTAGGGGCTAGAGGCTAGAGATTAGTTCTTGCCTTTGCCATTAGGGTCTTTTGCAAGCCTCGCAGCATTTTGCCGGTTTCGTCCGTCTTTTGGAGAATTGAATCCAGTTCTTGAGTTTTGAGATATTGCAGTCTCGTTGCGACGATCAACTGAGTTTCCAATTCGGCAAGTGATCCAAGCGCTATCGAAATATAGTGCAAGAACTCTTTCGATGACTAGTCCCTAGCCCCTAATCCCTAGCCCCTCACTCAATGCGGTAATTCGGCGCTTCCTTGATGATTTGCACGTCGTGCACGTGTGATTCTCGAATGCCGGCGGTCGTGACCTCGACGAATTCGGCATTGCGGTGCACCTCGTCGATGGTGGCGCAGCCCAGGTAGCCCATGCTCGCGCGCAAGCCGCCCATCAACTGGTGGACCAGCGGCACCAGCCCGCCCTTGTAGGGCACGCGGCCTTCGACGCCCTCCGGCACGAGTTTCTCGGTGTCGTGTTCGTCCACTTCCTGAAAATAGCGGTCAGCCGAGCCCTGCTGCATCGCCCCCAGCGAGCCCATGCCGCGGTACGCCTTGTAGGAGCGGCCCTGGTATAACTCGGTCTCGCCCGGCGATTCCTCGGTGCCGGCAAAAAGGCCGCCGATCATTACGGCGTGCGCTCCGGCGGCGATCGCCTTGGCGATATCGCCGGAATAACGGATACCGCCGTCCGCGATCAGCGGCACACCGGTCTTGGCCAGCGCCTTGGCTACATTCGCCACCGCCGTGATCTGCGGCACACCGACGCCGGCGACCACACGCGTGGTGCAGATCGAACCGGGGCCGATGCCCACCTTGACGCCGTCCGCGCCGCTGTCGACCAGCGCCTTGGCCGCCGTCGCAGTCGCGATGTTGCCGCCGATGACCTGCGTCTTCGGGTAGTTGCGCTTTACCCATTTCACGCGCGCGAGCACGCCCCGGGAATGGCCATGGGCGGTATCGACGACGATGACGTCCACGCCGGCTTCGATCAGCGCCTCGGCACGCTCTTCGGTGCTCTCGCCAACGCCGATCGCCGCGCCGACCCGCAGCCGGCCGAGACGGTCCTTGCAGGCATTCGGATGCTCGGTGGACTTCTGGATGTCCTTGACCGTGATCAGGCCGCGCAGCTCGAAATTCTTGTTGATCACCAGCACGCGCTCGAGCCGATGCTTGTGCATGAGCTGCATCGCCTCTTCCCGGGTGGCGCCCTCGCGCACCGTCACCAGGCGCTCGCGCGGCGTCATGATGTTCTTGACCGGCTGGTCGAGCTGGGTCTCGAATCGGAGATCGCGGTTGGTGACGATGCCCACGACCTTGCCCGAGGAGCTGACGACCGGCAGGCCCGAAATCTTGTGCTGATTGGTGATGTTCAGCACGTCGCGCACCGTCATGTTCTGCGTGATCGTGATCGGGTCCTTGACCACGCCGCTTTCGAAGCGCTTGACCTTGGACACTTCGGCCGCCTGAGTCTTCGGCGACATATTCTTGTGGATGATGCCGATGCCGCCTTCCTGGGCGATCGCAATCGCCAGGCGCGCCTCGGTCACGGTGTCCATGGCCGCCGATGCCACGGGAATGTTCAACGCGATGTTGCGGGTGAACCTGGCTTTGAGGCTGACTTCGCGCGGGAGGACGGTCGAGTGGGCGGGAACGAGCAGGACATCGTCGAAGGTAAGGGCTTTTTGCACCACACGCATGCTTTCGATCCTTCGCAAAGACCGCATTATACGCAACAGTCGGTAAACCGTAAATCGAGCCGAGCGTTAATAAGCCCAGCAATTGACGGATTTACGTAATATCGCTAAGGTGACAAGAGTGCTTGCGCGCCTGATTTACTTCGGGCATATGGAGTCCATGTGAAAGCGACCATCGCCCTGATCATGTTGCTGTTATCGGTTGCCGCCCACGGCCAGATGCTGAAATGCACGGGCAAGGACGGAAAAATCGAGTACGCCACCCAGTGCCCGCCCGGCACCAGGCAGGAAGCGATCGGCATCAAGAGTACGCCTTCCAGCGCACCGTCGGGTTCATCGGCGGCGCCGCAAAAGTCGCTGGCCGAACAAGACGCCGAATTCCGCAAACGGTTAGTCGAAAAAGAAGAGGCGCAGGCCAAAGGAGCCAAGAAAACGGCCGAAGACGATGCGCGGCGCCGTGCCTGTGAACAAGCCCGTGCCTATCTCAAGAACCTGCAGGCAGGCAACCGCGTCGCCAAGATCGATCCCAAGACCGGCGAGCGCATTTACCTCGAGGATGCGGGATACGCGACAGAAATTGCCGCCGCGCAGCGCTCGATCGACGCCAACTGTAAATAACCCGCCCGGAAATCGTCGCGGCGCCCCGCAGAGGGGTCAGCGTTTTTGCAGCAGCCGTTTCCGGCGCGCATCCTTGGGGTCAGCGATCAGGGGACGATAGATTTCCACCCGGTCCCCCGCTTTCAGCACCGTATCCGGTTTCACGAGCTTGCCGAAAATCCCGACCTTGCCGTGCGCAGGATCGAGGCAGGGAAAGCGCCGCGTAATCCCGGACTGCTCGATGGCTTCATGCACCGTGGTGCCGGGCCTGACTTCCAGCGACAGCAGCACCTGCTCGCCACGCATGGCGTAAACGACCTCCACAGCGAGCCGCGTCTTAGTGAGCGCCATAGACGCTCCTGGCGCGTCGGACAAATGCTTCGATGAAGGTGTTGGCGATGTAGCTGAACACCGGGCCGACCAGCTTCGCCAGAAGCTTGCTCGAAAACTCGTAATGCAGGCGCAATTCGACCTTGCAGCCGTGATCCGCCAGCGGCACGAAGCGCCAGCCGCCATCGAGCGTCTTGAAAGGCCCTTCCACCAGCCTTACCCATATCGTCTGGCCGGGCTCCTTGAGGTTTTCCGTGGTGAAGCTCTGCTTGATGCCGCGGTAGCTGATGTCGATCGTCGCCCGCGTCCTGTGCTCGTCGCGGTAGCCGACGCTTGCACCGCCGCACCACGGCAGGAACTCGGGATAGCGTTCGACCGCGTCAACCAGCGCGAACATCTGCTCCGGGGAAAACTCAACCAGAACGGATTTATTGACTTCGGGCATGGTGGTTATCGCGTCGCGTCACCGGCCCCCCGACGCGCGGGCTGCAAAGCGCGTGCTGCTAGAATAGCATCCGGCCGTAACGGAATCGCACAGATGAGCATCGTCCAGAACAAAAAAGCCTTCCACGATTATTTTATCGAACAGCGCTTCGAGGCCGGCATCGCTCTCGAAGGCTGGGAGGTCAAGGCGATCCGCGCCGGGCGCGTGCAGTTAAAGGAGGCGTACGTGACGGTGCACAACGCCGAAATTCACCTCGTCGGCTGCCACGTGAGCCCGTTGCCGACCGCATCAACTCACATCACGCCAGATCCGACCCGCACGCGCAAGCTTTTGCTGCATGCGGCCGAAATCAGCAAGCTCATCGGCAGCGTTGAGCGCGCCGGTTACACGCTGGTTCCGCTCGACATGCATTACAGCCGCGGCAAGGTCAAGCTCGATATCGGGCTTGCCAAGGGCAAGAAGCAACACGACAAGCGCGAAGCGGAAAAGGCCCGCGACTGGCAGCGCGAGAAACAGCGGCTGCTTAAACTCGCCAAATAAGATTGCGGTCAGGCAGATCTTGCCTTGCCGAGCATCCCGCGCAGCGTCTCCTGCAGATCGGCCGGCAGCAGCACGATCTTGCTGTTGCCCGACGCGGCGAGGTTGTCGAGCGCATGAATGTATTTTTCCCCGAGCACGTAAAGCACCGGCATATCGCGGTCGCCCACCGCGCTGGTGATTTTCTGGATCGCCTGCGAGGAAGATTCCGCGAGGGTGATCTGCGCGATCGCGTCGCGCTTGGCGCTCTCGAGCCGGCCCTCGGCTTCAAGGATCATGGCCTGCTTCGCGCCCTCCGCCCGAGTCACAACGGCCTTCCTTTCCCGCTCTGCAGCAGCCTGCAATTCCATCGACTTCACCATCGATTGCGAAGGCTTGATGTCCTGGATTTCCACGGACTTGATGGTGACCCCCCAATCGATCGCCTCGTCGGAAATGCTCTCTTTCAGCCGCACCTTGATTTTCTCGCGCGAAGACAGCGCCGCATCTAGCTCCATTTCGCCGGTGATCGAGCGCAGCGTGGTCTGCACCAGGTTTCTGATCGCCTCGGCAAAGTCGACCACACCATAGACGGCCTTGACGGGATCGGTGACTTTGATAAATGCGAGCGCGTTGGTGAGGATCACCGCGTTGTCCTTGGTGATCACCTCCTGCTCGGCGATGTCGAGGATGATGTCCTTGGTAATGACTTTGTAGGCAACCTTGTCGAGGTAAGGAATGATGATGGTCAACCCGGGGCTCAGGGTCGCGTTGAATTTGCCCAGACGCTCAACGATCCACTCCTCCCCTTGCGGCACTATCCTGACGCCTTTCCAAACCGTGACTGCGGCGAATACCAGTATCGCGATGACGACGATTTCAAATCCCATGTTGCCCTCCAATTTATGCCCTCGATCAAGCTCTGCTTACCTTCAATAGACTACCCTCAACTTCCAGCACCTTGACGCGTTCGCCCGCCTTGATTTCCTCGTCAGCGATTGACTCCCATACCTCGTTTCCGAGAATAGGTTTCTGAAAGCGGATCTGTCCCTTTTCGTAAGGGCGGATGTCCTTGGTCACCAGACCGACCTCGCCGATGAAGGTGCCTCTCGACAGCCCGGCCCTGGTTTTGAAAATATTGGGTTTAAACACCTTGAACCAGAGCCAGACAAACAGCATGGAGCTCGCCGTCCAGGCGATCACCTGATAGGCCATCGACAAGTCGGGGAATACGAGCATGAGCAACCCGATGACGACCGCCCCGAGCCCGAACCACATCAGGAAAAACGCCGGTACCGCCAGTTCGAGCAGCATCAGGACGATGCCGAGCACGACCCAGTGCCACCACAGCCATTCCATGATTTCCCCTCCCCTTGGATCGACGGCCACATGCATCACCGCGCCGGACAGGGAAATTAGAGCATGATCGCCGCACCAATGCAAAAAGTCGGTTTGGCGTCAGTCACTTGACATTTCATTGGCGGAATTCAACAGATGGTGTTCCCGATTCGGCCTCTGCCCGCGTTGCGCGGGAGCCTACGGAGCTGTTGTCGACGACGATCATTGTCCCGGCGTGATAATCTGGATGTGGTCGCGGCTCACGTTGATGAACGGGGCGGTTAGAACCTGACGGCCTCCCGGTTCCCAGACCTCCGCGTCCGTTATCGCGATAAAATCCTTGGCGTCGACCATGTAGTCCGTCACCCGGGCGCCGGGCACCAGGCTGATGTAGCCCTTGATGCGGTAAGTCCCGGTCAGGATCGTTACCTGCGTCTTGTTTTCGTCTGTCATCGATTAAGCTCCCTGGTTAGCCTGTCTCCGCTCTCCGCGTCTGGGTTGCAACGCCGACACGAGTATCGAGTTTCTGAAATGTCGTCGTGTCAGGCGCCATTATGCTGCCCATTCCGCTGGATTTGCAATCGACTCAATAGGTTGTGGTTATGGACCGAAGCGGTGCAACGGCCGGATATTCGGCACTCAGGGAAAATCGCCCCTCTTGCGAGTAACACGCCCCCCCGGTTGGAAACAAAAGCAGCGAGTCGAGCGTGCCGGAAACATAGAGCGGAACAAATCGGGCGGGAGAACGATCTCGCCAACCTGGACGTCCCCGGTCTGGCAGACCGAGATTCCGTTCGCTGTCACGTATGGCAGCGGCGGCGGCGCCGCGCGCAGGCTCGTGATAGTGACCGGCTCCTTGAGCCTGGCCGCTACCTCTTTCTCGATCTGCGGAATGTAATCGTCGAGCGAGATGAAGAATGGGACGACGGCGAGGATCAGGATGATCACGCCGAGAACGATGCCTATGCGTTTTAACCACTTCATATATTTAGAAAATTTCTCAAAAAGCGTTGACCCTGAACGCCCGTACAATTAATATATGTCCGTTTCCAGGACAGCACCAAGCAGTTTTTCACTTCCGGCGACTCCCCGATACCGCAACGAAAAGGTCTATATAATTCCGATAGACGACCTTCCGTTGGTGCGGGAAGCGAAGCTGCGGCTTACGCCGCCCAGGAATTCGCAAGTCAAGGGCATCAGATGGGCCGCAGAGTATGAAATTTGATCCCCGATAGCTCAGTTGGTAGAGCGACGGACTGTCAAATGGCAGCGTCACAGGGAAACCTGTGAATGAAAATCGGGTGAACTCAGGGAATGTCCTTCGTGGAAGAATCCTGAGCCAAGCCCGCCGAAGGGCAAGTAGTAGGCGGGAAGGTGCAGAGACTAGGGGGTGAGCAGCCCAAGCAATAAGCCCCCATCAGCGCCCGACACCCTACCGGGTCATGCCGAGGGTGATGAGATAGTCCAGCGCGCAAGCGTTGTAATCCGCAGGTCCCAGGTTCGAGCCCTGGTCGGGGAGCCAAACAAAATAAGGGTTAGCCGGTGGCTAGCCCTTTTTTGTTGCCCTCACCGTGGCGAAAACGTAGCAAAGAAACTACTGCTGCTAAACTACTGGAAAATCTCTCTGTTAATCCGCAGGTCCCAGCTTCGAGCCCTGGTCGGGGAGTCAATTAATCGGTTTTATGGCACATTGCTTATTCGCCCGTGATGGTCAGCGCTACCTGAGTCCGCGAGTGGTGGTGACCCGTCTGGAGTCCGAGTTCGCCTATGTTGAAGCGAGCGAGGAGGACGGCCGCCGCCATGTACGGGGCCTCGTCCGGCAGTTCCAGGCGATCGAGCGGGCAGGAGACATCCCGGTCGAAACGCTTCACTCGATGCGCACGCCGGCCGTTTTCACCACCTTGGCCCACTTCGCGTGCTCGGTCTTGATGAAAGCGGCGAACTGCTCGGGCGTGCTGCCCTGCGCTTCCGCACCCTGTTTGTCCAACGCGTCATTGACTTCCTTCAGCGCCAGGACCTTCGCAATCTCGGCATGGAGCCGGTTGATGATCTCCTTAGGTGTACCGGCCGGAGCGAGCATCCCGGTCCAGAGCGTCGCGTCGTAACCTTTCACGCCCGCCTCGTCCAGGCTCGGTATATCAGGCAGGTTCGACGCACGTTTGGCGCTTGAAACAGCGAGCACCTTGACGCGGCCCGACCTGATGAACGGCAACGCCGCCGGCATCGTCGGGATGCCGAGTTGAACATCCCCCGAGACGAGATCTGCCACGGCCTGCGGACTACCCTTGTATGGCACATGCGTCATCTTCACGCCCGTCAACAGAATAAACAGCTCCACCGCGAGGTGCGTCGTCGCGCCTTGGCCAGCGGAACCGAAATTGATCTCGCCGGGGCGGGCTTTCGCGAGCGCGACAAGGTCCTTCACGTTCTTGACAGGCAACGATGGATGGACGACCAGTACCAGCGGGATCGTCCCGACCAGGGAAATCGGCGCGAAATCGCGCACCGGATCGTAAGGAATCTTGGGGTTCACGTTGGGATACTGCACCAGCTCCGATGTCGACCCGAGCAGGATGGTGTAGCCGTCTGCCGGGGCCCGTGCCACGATATCCGCACCGATGCTGCCAGCCGCGCCAGGCCGGTTTTCCACCACGATCTGCTGGCCGAGGCGTTCGCTGAGCCTGGTTCCGACGATGCGTCCCATGGTGTCGGAGCCACCCCCCGCCGGAAAGGGCACCATCATTCTCACCGGTTTGTTCGGATAGCTTTGTGCTGCCGCCGAGCCTGCGATCAGGTTGATCATGATGGATGCAGCAAAGAACCACGATATGAGCTTCATAGGCCTCCCTTGAGATCCGCGCTCAACGACTTGGCGTGAACAGTTCGTATCATCACTAATAATACCCGGAACTTCAGTGCTTGCTGCAAGACGCCGCGTTCCAGGCCGTGCGCGGCGGCAACGCGCATCGATCCGACGGTGGTTTGGCCGCACAGTTGCGGGAACACCGTCGGCCATGTGGTAGTATCGCGCAAAACATCGGACAGGAGGGAGTCGATGGTCATCACACGCGCTCTGATTGTTCTCAGCCTCGTCGTTCTGTGGCTTTCTGCTGACTATGCCGCCGCCCAGACTTATCCGAGCAAGTCGGTCCGGCTGATCGTGCCTTTCACGCCCGGCGGCATCTCCGATTTGCTCGCACGCTCCCTGGGCGCCAAACTGGGCCCCGCCCTGGGCCAGCAAATCGTGGTGGAGAACCGGCCGGGTGCCGGTACCACGATCGCTTCCGAAGTCGTGGCCAGATCCTCCCCAGACGGTCACACACTCTATCTGCAGGACATCACCACCCACGCGATCAATGCCAGCCTCTATCGGCGGCTATCGTACGATTCCGTCAAGGATTTTACATTGATCCAGATGCTGGCCACGACGCCCCTGATCCTGGTCGTGCATCCGTCGCTCCCGGTGAAAAGCGTGAAGGAGTTGATCGCGTTCGCCAAGGGAAGGCCGGGGCAAATCATCTACGGCTCCTCAGGCAACGGCACGATCGTGCATCTTTCGACTGAGCTTTTTAAGTCGATGGCCGGCGTCGATATGGTACACGTGCCTTTCAAGGGCAGCCCCCAGTCGGTGTTGGCATTGCTGAGCGGCGAGGTCGCCGTTTCGTTCCCCACCATGCCGCCGGCGCTGCCTCTCGTCCAGACAGGCAAGCTGCGCGCGCTGGCGGTGACCAGCCCGAAGCGATCGAAAGCGGCGCCCGACGTGCCAACGGTGAGCGAGGCCGGCCTCAAGGGCTACGAGATGGTGCTTTACAGCGGCATCATCGGCCCGTCGAACGTCCCGCGCGAAATCGTCGCCAGGCTCAACGCCGAGATCGGCAAGGCCATACACGCTCCGGAGTTAAAGCCGGTCCTCGACAGCGTAGGGGCAGAGCCGGTCACCATGACGCCCGAGCAGTTTAGGACGCACTTGCTTTCCGAAATCGACAAGCTCGGCGCGATCGTTCGGTCGGTGGGAGCGCGCGTCGATTAGTGCTACTGCGTCACCAACAAGTGGATTCCCCCCCTTCCATCCCTCACTCCTGACCTCTCTCCCAAAGGGAGAGAGGAAGCTCGAGCCTCCCTTCTCGTTTCCCTCACTCCCGCCTCTCTCCCGAGGGGAGAGAGGGGACTCGAGCCTCCCTTCTCCCCTCGGGAGAAGGGTCGGGGATGAGGGATGGAAGGGTCGGGGTTGAGGGACCGGGAGGGCTAGGGTGGGGATGGGTTTGGTGCGGCAGGCAACCTCAGCGTTAACCCACCCCCATCCTGATCTTCCCCCTGAGGGGGAAGGAACGTTCTTGGCTTCAAGTTTGATGGCACAGTAAAGCTAGTTTGCGCTTTGCGCCGTTATCGCGCCGATGGCTGCGAACAGATTCGCGACCGTTTCGCGCGGAATGGCGCGCGTGATGAATACCAGACGCGTGCCGCGGTCATCGCCCGGCCACGCTGCAAGCTCGAGCGGCGGATGAAACAGGTGTTGTACCCCCTGGATCACCACCGGTCCCGCTTTTCCTTCGACGTTCACCAAGCCCTTGACGCGCAGCAGATCAGGCCCGCGCAAGGCGGTCAGTACGTCCAGGCATTGCGTGAAGGCCGACCATGGCATCGGTTTCTCGAAGCGCAACACGAAGGTTTCGACGCTCGCGTCGTGCCGGTGCCCGTGGTGGCCGTGCGCGCCCTCCTCGCCCGCGCCCAGCCAGCGCTCGACCTCTTCCAGGTCGGCGTGCGTGCGGCGCAGCCCGACGTCGACGAGAAACGAAAGCTCGATGTCGCCATGCAGCGCAACGCGCACCGGCGCATTGGGATTGAGTTCTTCCAGCCTGGCAGTGAGATCGGAGAGCTGCTTCTCCGTGACGAGATCGCTCTTGGCTACCACCAGCCGGTCGGCGAGTGCCGTCTGCTTCACCGGCTCCGAGAACTGCGTAAGTTGTCCCGGCGCGTTGACGGCGTCCACCAGCGTGACCACGCAATCAAGCCGGTACTGCTCAAGCAGCAAGGTGTCCGTGAGCAGCGTCTGCATCACCGGCGCGGGGTCCGCGAGCCCGGTGGTCTCGATCACGACGCGGTCGAAGTCGATGATCTCGCCGTTGCGCCGCTTGATGAACAGATCCCGCAGCGTTTCCTGCAGATCCCCGCGCAGGACGCAGCACAGGCAGCCGTTGTTGAGCAGCATCATCTGCTCGGATGACACCTGCACGAGATCGTTGTCCACGCCGATCTCGCCCAGTTCATTGACGATCACCGCGACCCGGTTCATCTCGGGACGCTTCAGAAGCTGGTTGATGAGCGTGGTCTTTCCGCTGCCGAGGAAACCGGTCACGATGGAAACCGGAATCAACCCCGCGAGGACGTCACGGGTCGTACCAGGGCTTGTTTGCGTCAGCGTCATGTGAGAAGGACGGTAAGCCGTAAGCAGTTAGCGGTAAGCGGTGACCCTGACCTGGCATGATTTTACCGCTGTCCGCTTACCGTTTGCCGCTCGCGGCCGCTAAATCGTCATCTCCAGACAATACACGCCTCCGCCGAAGCGGTCGACGGCGAACACGATCCTTCGGTCATCCACGAAAACGTCATTGATCTGGGATGACCCCTTCGGCGCGAGCTTGGGTGTGCCCGGCACGAAGTATGCGATCTCGCGCGGCTGCAGCGGGTTGGAGACGTCGTAGGCACGCACGCCGCCGTTAAAAAACGTTCCCAGCACGATGTGATCCGAGCGCCACGAGCACGGGCCCGGATAATTCTCGTGCAGGTTGTGCGCGCCAAAGCGCCCCCCGCGTTTGCTGAACACCTCGACCGGAGGCAGCGGCAGCGTAGCCACCGGCACGAGATTGGTCTCGTCGCGCCCGTCCACTACCCACGCGAGCTTGGGCCAGTCCTCTCCGCCGTCTTTGACGCACTCGTCGGTGACGATGATGGTTCCGTTCTTGTTGAACAGCGGCATCACCGTGTGCGTGAATCCGTTGTAGGGCGGGGAATGGCGCCAGCGCGTGACCTGCCGCGGCCGCGACTTGTCGCTGATATCGAGGATGATCGTTCCGCCGTCGATGTAGCCGATATAGGCACGGTCCGGGCGCTGCGGATACACGTTGGTGTTGTGAGGACGGTAGCCGCCGTCGAACCTGGGGTGCCGCGGCGGCGGCGGCTCGGCGTCGCCCTTGCGGGTACCCGGCAGCCACCAGCGCCCGACTTCCACGGGCTTCGCCGGGTTGCGCACATCGATGATCTGGTAGAACTGGTCGTCTTTCGGGTGGCTCGGTTCGAAGTCGGGCGCACCCGAAGTGAGATGCACGTACTCGCCGTCGACAAACCAGACGCAGTGCGCCCCGCGCGAGTTCGGGCCCGAACGATCGAAGTGCGAGATCAGCTTCGGCGCTTCCGGTTTGCTGATATCGAACAGGTCGAAGCCCGCGGGCTTCAATCCCCATTCCTTCGTCTGGTAGGCGACCACCATCAGATCTCCCACCACGTCGAGCGAGTTCGACCGCACTTGGGCGTGCGGCAAATCGGTCTGGACCACCATTTTCGGGTTGCGTGGGTCGGTCACGTCCACCGCGGTGAAATTCTTGGGCGCCGACTCGTGCGCCATCCAGAAAATGCGGCGTCCATCCCTGGTTGCCTGCATGTTGGTGCCTTCGCCGATGCCCCCGAACCCCGCCAGTTCGTGGTGGCCGATCAGCGTCATGTTGTAGGCCAGGTGGGTAGCCTGCGCGCCGGGTCGCAAAGATCCTTCGACTGCCATTTATCTTCCTTTCTGTGTGATGCGCCAAGGAGTTCGTCGGATTTCGACCCGACAAACTCCTAAGGCAAAACCGCCTGCCGAAAAACAGCAAGAACGGGCCAAAAAAAGCTCATCTCGACGCCACCCCTCTCCCCGATCGCACGGCAAGAGACCGGCTTCTGTCCAGCCTCATCGGAAATCCTCAGGCGGTTTTGCGTTTAGCAGCCCGCCGCCCCGCGGAGCGCGGCAGGCTGCTCCGCAGTCCGGCGCGTTTTCGCAAAACCGCATGGATTGCCGCGGTGTCGTGCCTGCCCCATCCCTGTCTGAGCGCGGCGGTGTAGAACGGGATACTGGCATCGAACAGCGGCGTCGGGCATTTCAGCCGTCTCACGAACGCCCGGATGATATCGATGTCCTTCTGGTAGATCTGCGACTTCATATGGGGCGGCTCGTAACGGCCGGCCACCATCATCGGGCCGCGCACCTGGAACATGCGCGAGCTGCCTGCGCCATCGCCGATGACCCGGTACAGCAGCCCGAGGTCTATGCCCGCTCTTTCTCCTACCGCCATCGCCTCCGCGGCAGACAGGTTATGGATGGTCACCAGCAGGTTGGCGACGAACTTGAGCTTCGAACCGATGCCGAATTCGCCGCAATAATAGGTGGAACGCGCAAAGCCGTCGAATACCCCGCGGCAGCGGTTGAAGGCACGGCGGTCACCGCTCGCATAGACCGCGATGTCTTTCGCGGCGGCCTGGGCCCCGGTGCCGCTGATCGGACAATCGAGCAGGCACGCGCCGCGCCGCGCCAGGCGGCGGCGGAGTCTTTCTTTCAGCTCGAGCGTCATCGTGCTTGCCTCAATGACGATGGTTCCAGGCCGGACGCCCGCCGCAATGCCGTTCTTGCCGAAAAATGCTTCCTCCATCGCGGCCGGCGACGGCAGCGAGGTGATGATGACCTTCGCCCGCGACGCGACCTCCGCGCATGAGCTTGCGGCCTGCCCGCCCATTTGCCTAAAAGCCCGCACTTGCGCGACGACCGGGTCGTAGCCCACCACGGGGAAGCGCGCGGCGAGCAGGTGCTTCGCGAAGGCGCCGCCCATGATGCCGAGGCCGACCTGGCCGATCAGTTGCCTGCTGGCTTTCCTTGTCTTCATATGAGGTCCGTGGCTTCCTGCTTTCCCTGGATCCCGGCTCCCGGCTGACTACATGCCGGGACAGGCTTTGCCGAGATGATCGCGCGTGTGCTATCGCGTCGCACAGTTACTTCGCGAGCCCGAGAAAGGTCATGACGCCCTTCAGTTCGCTGTACTGCGCCTCGAGGAACTTGCGCATATCCGCCGATCCCCTGAAACTGCTGTCCCACTGGTTTTTCTCGGCGATCTTCTTGAATTCATCGCTTTGCACTACCCGTCGCAGCACCCCTTCCCAGTAGGCGACCTGTTCGGGGGTTATCCCCTTCGCGCCGATCATGCCGCGCCAGTTTTCGAACACGCCTTTGTAGCCGAGTTCCGGCCAGGTTGGCGTCTGCGCATAAACGCCGCCCATGCGCCGGGGAGAAGTCGTGGACAGCGCCCGCAGCTTGCCGGCTTCGACCTGCGCCGCAACGTTGACGGTGCCGGCGACGGCCAGGTCCACGTGCCCGCCGAGCACTGCGGTCACCGCCTCGCCGGAAGAATTGAAACTCACCAGCTTGATCTTGCTCATGTCGATGCCGGCCGACTGGAGCGGCAGCCCGGTCGCGATGTGGTGGGTGCCGCCCGCGGCGCTGCCGAGCGCAACGCTGATCGATCCGGGATCCTTCCTGAACGCCTCGAGGAGATCCTTGCCGGTCTTGATCGGTGAATCCGCCCGTACCGCGAACGCAATGGACTCGGTTAGCAGAACACCCAGCGTGGTGAAGTCGGTATAGGTGAGCTTGAGGCGCCCGTTGATATGGTTGGTCAGAATCGTCGCGGAGGTAATGCTCAGATAATATGGATCGCCCGGGTGCTGATTGAGAAAATTGTAGGCGACCGCGTGCGCCCCGCCCGAGCGGTTGGCCACGGTGCTGGACACGGGGACCAGCTTGAGCTCGTCCCACAGCCGCTGCACGGTCCGGCCGAAGGTGTCGAGCGATCCGCCGGCGGTGGCGGGCACGATCAGTTCCACGTTGCGTTCGGGGTTCCATCCTTGCGCCAGTGCGCCGCACGACAACATCGCGGCCGAAACAGAAACTGCAGCAACCAGCAAATGACCTCGATTCATGGCTCCACTCCTCTGGATCAATTGAGTAGCGTGAATGTCGGGTTCCAGGTTTCCAGCACTCACGACTCACGGTTCTAGTTTGGTTTCATATGAATCCGAGCTTGCTCGGCTTCATCCGTCGTCATGTTGTCGATCCGGTTTTCGAGATAAGGCGTGGAGCACACCAGCACATACCGCGCGAACGGCGATTTTACCTGCAGCTGATACGCCGCGCCACGCGGGACATGAATGATGTCCCCGTTGGCGACGAACCTGGCTTGCCCGTCCGACTGCGCCTGCAGCTTCCCGCTCAGGACATAGATGAACATCTCACGCCCGGCCTGCATTTGGGGTTCGTCGTAGCCTGAGGGCACTTCGAAGAACCCGAACGCGAGCCGCTCTCCTTCTATCCAGTTTACCCGCCGCGCCGAGCAACGCGGCGCGTCGAGCGTTTCCACGATCGGGTAAAAGCAGGTGTTGAGACCCTCGACGATCGCCTGTGATTTTCCCTGCGCTTTCTGGTGCTTGTCACGATCTCCGACGTTGTATTTCTTGTTGACCTCGTTCACCGTCATCGCCTTGTCCGGCACGGCTTCGTCTTCGGCCAGCCCGACCACGGTCCAGGTCTTGTCCTTGATGTAGAGATACTGGCAGGGGCCGTCCTCGGTCGCCTTCATCGAATGGCGGGCGTAGGCCGGCGCATGCACGAACGTTCCGGGGCCGACAATGCGCCGATCCTTGCCGACGATGGCGTTGATCTTGCCGCGAACGGGAAAAATCAGCAGTTCGTTGGGATGGTAGTGCAGCTCGGAACCGGTGCCTGCGGTCTTGTGCAGCAGGCAGAAATACATGTATTTGCCCTCGATCACGGGGGCCTTGCCGGTGGACAAATGAGGCGTGAGGTAGTTGCTTTCCAGATCCTCAAAGCGGTAAAACGGCATGCCATCTCCACACAGAACGGGATTCAGATTGTGGCCGCGGGTAATACGAGGCAGCGCGCCCGCGCGCGATGAACTTCCTTGCGTAATGCTAACACGCGCATGCGTGCCGGACAATTTTCACGCGCCGGTCGACGCCGCTTGATCTCAATGTGCAACCCGTGCGGGCGCCGCGCCTGACAAACGCGCGACAGTCGCATCGATCCCTGACTATGCCGGCTGATAACAAACTGGCATGAATCAACGCTTGCGTCAACCTTTCGTAAAGGCATCGGCTCGATTGAGAAATGATACTTGTCAGGTATGCGTGATACTCGCTACCATTCGCATCTGGCATTCTTCTCAAGGGCGCCCTGCGCGGCGCCCGACTATGGTCACCTTCAGAAACGAAACGCAAGCAAAGGGCCGTCAGTGAAACAAATCAACGTTGGGATCATCGGCACCGGCTGGTGCGGGGGGATACGGGCGGAAGCCTGCGCCGCCAATCCTCTTGTGAAAAGCCTGCACCTCGCCGAAACGCGCCCCGAGCGGCTCGCCGAAGTCGCCAAAGCCACCGGCGCGCAAACCGCGACGGCCGATTATCGCGACATTATCCGCAACGACGCGATAGACGCGGTATTGATCTCGGCCACGCCCGAGCATCTGCACTACCCGATGGCGCGCGACGCCTTGCTTGGGGGCAAGCACGTGTTCCTCGAAAAGCCGATCGCGCTCGAGTTGCACGAAGCTGACGAACTGATTGCGCTCTCGCGCAGCGGCCAGCTCAAGTTCACCGTCGGCTATTCGCAGCGTTTCAATCCGAAATTCGCCTACGTCAAAAAATGCGCGACGGACGGCACCCTCGGGAAGCCGGTGAGCGCGCTCGTGAGCCGCCATATCGGGCGCAGTCTCGGCAAGAAGATCACCGGCAGGTCCAAACTGTCCCCGGCCGCGATGGAGGCCACGCACGATCTTGATTTCATTCTCTGGTGCCTTGAGCCGGCAAAGCCGGTGCGGGTATATTCCCAGGTCAATTATGGCGCGATGAAGGCGGCAAGCGGCGCCGATGTCCCCGACACCCAATACATAACGATCACCATGGACAGCGGCGTCTCTTTTGTGATCGCCGCCGGCTGGAGCCTGCCGCCCGCGTATCCCAATTTTGCGATGACGTGGATCGAATTCATAGGCACGGAAGGCGCCTTGTTCATCGACGACACGCACCGCGACTCGATGCTCACGACTGTGCAGAAAGGCATCGTACACCCGATGTCGACCATGCCCGGCGAGCGCGTCGAGCATACCTACGCCGGTCCGATGGCCAGCGAAACGGTGCATTTCATAGAGGCGGTCGCGTGCGATCGTCCGGTGCTGGTGACGCCGGAGCAGGCGCGGCAGGTGATGGAGGTCTACATCGCGGCAGACATTTCTGCCGAGCGCAACGAGCCGGTGTCGCTGCCGCTGCCCGAGTCGCGAGCGTTTGCTGCTGGCGCAAGCGGCAGCAAACGCTAACATGACGAGAAAACAACCGAAACGCATCGGGCTCGCCATCGTCGGGGCGGGCCGTGTCGGCTTGATCCGGGGCGAGCTCGCCGCGCGCCACCCGCAGGTCGACTGGATCGGCATCGCCGAAAAGAACCCGGAGCGCGCGAAACTCGTCGCCGACAAGATCAGCGCCGATTTCGTCACCGCCGATCACCGCGAGTTGGTAAATCGGCCGGAAGTAAACGCAGTTGTTATCTCTACAGACGAGCATTTGCACGTTGATCCTATTATGGCCGCGCTCGAGCGCGGCCATCCGATGATGATCGAGAAGCCGCTCGCCACCGATCTTGCCGAGTCTGCAAGCGTGCTCGCCGCGATCGAAAAAGCGGGCGTGGACGCGGTGATCGGCTATACCCAGCGCTTCCGCCGCCGCTGGCTGGTTGCCAAGGAAAAGGTGCGCACGGGGCAGCTCGGCGACGTGACGATGGTCACCTCGCGCGCCTTCATGAACCGGCTGGTCGCGATCGACAACTACCAGCGCAGCGACAATCCGGCGGAGATTTCCCCGATGGTGATTTCCGGCACCCACGCGCTCGACATCGTGATGTGGATGATGGAAGCCAAAACGCCGGTGGAAGTCTACGCGCGGTCGGTGGACAAGGCGTTGGGGCCGGACTGGAAAGGCATCGACGGCACCGGTTTCGTCATCACGTTCAGCGACGGCAGCCTTTACCACGGGATCATTTCGTGGGCCCTGCCGGTGGTGTGGCCGGGCGCGGTGTATAGTCTCGAGGTCGGCATCGTCGGCGTCGAAGGCGTGCTCACCATCGATGATACCCATCGCGACATCGTGCTCGCCGTGAACAAAGCCCAGGGCGAAGGTTATGCGCCCGATCAGACGCGCCGCGTCGATTTCCTGACCAGCTATCCGGTCGGCGACATGGCGCTGGGCGAGTTGCGCGGGCCGATGCGCGAGGAGACCAATTCCTGGTTGACGCGTCTGGCGCTGGGGCTCAGGACCCAGCACGCGACGGCGGCCGAAGGCCACAACCGGTTGATGCTCACCAAGGCGATCGATCTTTCGGCGCGGCTGAAGCGTCCGGTGAAGCTGCCCATCTCACCCGAGGATGAGAAACAGACGGCCTGATTGCGCGGAATGGCGAGCCCGGGCCGCAGCCGGGATGACTTGCAATCACAAGGGAGGATGAACATGAAAATCATGTTGCGTGCCATGCTTCTGGCCACCGGTTTCGTCGCACTGCTCGCAGGAAACGCGCTGGCGCAGCAGGCGGCGAAGTTTCCCACCAAACCGGTGCGCTTGATCATACCCTACGCTCCCGGCGGTGCGACGGATATCACCGCCCGCCAACTTCAGACGAGAATAAGCGATCTCTGGGGACAGCCGGTCATCGTGGACAACCGCCCGGGCGCCTCGGGCAACATCGCGCTCGAGCTGGCGGCGAGATCAGCGCCCGACGGTTATACGCTGTTCGTGGGCAACGTTTCGACCAATGCGATCAATGAAACCACCTTCAAGTCGCTGAAAGTCAAGCCCTCGCGCGATATGACGGGCGTCACCAATCTGATTCAGCTGCCTCACCTCTGGGTCGTGAATCCCACGATTCCCGCCTCGACCCTCAAGGAACTGGTGCAGCACGTAAAGAAATCCGGAGCACGCCTCAACTACGGGTCCGCCGGCGTCGGGGCGTATCCCCACCTCGACGCGGTGAAGTTCCTGAAGATCGCGGGCATCGAGATGACGCACGTGCCGTACAGGGGCGGCGCGGGACAGATGATCCCGGCGATCATGGGTAACGAGGTGCAGTTCATGTTCATCAACATGGCGTCTTCGCTCCCGCACATTCGCACCGGCAGGATCAAGCCCCTCGCCATTACGACGGCCGAGCGGCGTCCCGAGTTGCCGAACGTGCCTACCACTGCGGAATCGGGCTTCCCCGGCGTCGGAACCAACGCCTGGAACGGCCTGTTCGCGCCGG
>Ga0156176_1148_pt1 | contig 41883 bp, 42 predicted proteins | sample RifCSPlowO2_12_FD_107829 | JGI IMG/M metagenome (GOLD analysis project Ga0156176, IMG submission 107829) | Betaproteobacteria bacterium RIFCSPLOWO2_12_FULL_62_58
GGACGAGCCCATCATAAGAGCGCTGTCGGCGCCAATTCCTGTGACGTTCACCGCGAGGAATGCAAGCGTGGTGGGCGTGATTCAAAGCCCCGCATGGATTCCCGTTTGCACGGGAATGACAGCTCCCGCCGAGGTTACTGGTTTGGTGCCGATTTGGAAGTCCAGCAGAGACGACACCCACAGAAAACCCAAAAGAACCGACATTAAAACGGCGGCATGGCGCCGTGAGCGGCTTCCCATGCTTCCGTCGTCGAATGTTTGATGATCGGGTACACGCGCACATCCATGTAGGGATGCATGGGCAGGGATGCCAGCGTGGCGTGCAGCTCCTCCAGGGTGCCGGCTTCCCAGATGCTGAAGTTGGCGCGCTGGCCCACGATCCTGAAAATGCGTTTGAGTTTTCCTTCCTTCACGCATTGCATGCCGCGCTCGGTTTCAGCCTTGACGAGCGGATCAAGTTTTTCCTTCGGCCAATCATCGGGCAGGCGCACCACGATGTTTACCATGAATTGCATTTCCGCATCCTTTGATCTTGTGGTAACTTGGAAAAGCTGCAACGCATTGTAGTGCCGGGGCGGCGCTGTGACAAAGGGTTGCATCGGGCGGGCACATACTGAGCATTGCAGAAATGCATGACAATGCTCAGCCCTCATCCCCGACCCTTCTCCCGAGGGGAGAAGGGGCGCCGGAGCGCGGAACAGGGGCCCCGTTTACGGGGATGTGACCGCCCAGGCGCACATTAAGCACGCGAAGAATCACGGCGCTGCATCCCGCTGCGGGGTCGCATCCATCGGCCCAAGCCGACGGAACCTGTTCCGCCCTCCGCGGGCGCATTCGAGGTACAAATGAATTGTCATCCATTTGCGCAAGACTCAATAATTAGGGAATCAGCATGGACTTTTCGCTTAACGAGGAACAGCGCGCGTGGCAGGTGAAGGCGCGGAAATTCGCCGAAGAGGAGATACGCCCCATTTCCCTGCAACGCGATCAAGTCGCGGACCCGCGCCAGACGATCGACTGGGAGATCATCAGGAAGGGTTCCAAACTCGGATTTCGGACGGCGGCCGTGCCCAGGGAGTGGGGCGGGCACGGACTTGATTTCGTTACGCAGGCGCTGGTGATCGCAGAGCTCGCCAGGGGTGACAGCGCCATCGCCAAGACCTTCAGCCAGTGCTGGAAGTGGAGTCATCTGATCGCGGACCGCTGCACTTCGGAGCAGCGCGAGCGTTTCCTGAAGCCGTTCTTGGAGGACGATATGTTTCTGCTGGGCGGGGGCATTACCGAGCCGAACGCCGGTTCCGACAACCGCCTGCCGCCCGGCGGCGACCCCAGGGCCGGCCTCAGACTGAGGGCGGAACGCCACGGCGACGAATGGATCCTGAACGGCGAGAAATGCTTCATCGCGAACGCGAACGTGGGCAAGCTGTTTTTTGCGTACACGCGCACCAATGCCAACGTCACGGTCGGGGAAGGGACCACCGTCTTTGCGGTGCCGATCGATACGCCCGGCCTGCGGGTGGGCAAGGTGTTCGACAAGAGCGGCTGGCGTTTTTACCAGAATGCGGAACTGATTTTCGAGGACGCCCGCGTGCCTCACGCCAATCTCGTGGGCGGGCTGAACGGCGGACTGAAGGCGCGCACGGGCAAGCACTCGAAGTTCGGCGAACTTGAGTACTCGGCCAACGCCGTCGGGGTTTGCGACGCCGCAGTCGAAATGGCCATGCAGCACGGGCGGACGCACAAGCAGGGCGGCAAGCCGATCATCGAGCAGCAGGTCATCCAACTGAAGCTCTCCGCAATGCACATGCTGGCGGAGGCGCTGCGCTCCTTCGTGATGCGGGTCGCTGCGGAAAGTGATGCCAAGGCCGCACCTCGCCCGGCGCACAACCATTTCCTGATGAATTTTGCGACTGACGCCATACAACGGGTGTGCTACCTCAACATGGATATCCACGGCTGCACCGGTGGCGCGATGATGAACGCAGCCGCCGACAAGCTCGTCCGGGACGCCATCATATGGACACACATTGCCGGCGATTCCGTGCAGCGGATGAAGGCTGTCAGGTCCTTGCTGTTTTCCGACTGAGCATTTTCCAAGCTGCCGGCCAGGCGGATATCGTAATGGACGACGTAATTTGTACTGATTACACTACAGAACCTGGCACCGCTTGCGTGGCCGCGTATGCGCCAGACCTGTAACGCGCCGCAATCACCTAGGAGTTTGTCGGACTCAGCCCCGACAAACTCCTAATGCAAAACCGGCGCCAGGAAAATTGCAAAAGAGGATGACAGATATGCGAATTCACCCCTGTTTTTCTTCATATTCGGCCGCTTCCGGTGAGTTTTCTTCCGAATGGTCAGCCGGTTTTGCTGTTAGCAGCCTGTACGGACTGTTAAGTCCGACAGGCTGCTAGTGGAGAACACATGACAACCGCAAGAGCCCCGCTTTGCCTTGCCCTGCTTGCCCTGCTCGCATGCCCACTGCCGGTCCTGGCTCAGACGTACCCCGAGAAGAGCATCCGGCTGGTGGTGGCGTTCCCCACCGGCGCCCCGTACATCCTGGCACTCCTTATCTCGGACAAGCTGCGCGAATCGCTTGGGCAGTCGGTCGTGCCTGATTTCAGGGCCGGGGCGGGTGGCAACATCGCTTCCGAACTCGTCGCGAAGGCGCCGCCCGACGGCTATACGTTGTTGCTGACGAGCGCCACGATCGTCATCAGTCCCAGTCTTTTCGCGAAGCTGGGATTCGACCCGTTCCGCGACTTCGCGCCGATCACGCAGATTGCGACGGTGCCGAACGTACTGATCGTCCATCCTTCCGTGCCGGCCAAAAGCCTCAGCGAACTGGTGAAGCTCGCGAAAGCGCATCCCGGAAAACTCAACTTCGGCTCCGGCGGCCTGGGCTCGGGCAGTCAACTCGGGAGCGAACTTTTCAAGACGTTGACCAGGATCAATATCGTGCACGTGCCGTACAAGGGAGCGGCTCTTGCATTGCAGGCGATGTTGAGCGGTGAAGTCGACATGGTGACATCGACCGTTCCGGCGACAATTCCGCTCGTCAACGCCGGCAGGATACGGGCGCTGGCAGTGATGGCGCCAACGCGCGTGGCGGCGTTGCCGAAGGTGCCAACGACCGCCGAGGCCGGGATGCCGGAGCTGGTCGTCATCACGTGGTACGGCCTGTTCGCCCCGGCCGGCGTGAAGCCCGAGATCATCGAGCGGCTGAACGCGGAAGTGGTCAGGCTCATGAACGCGCCGGAGACCCGCAGCAGGCTCGCCAAGGTGGAGCTTGACGCGGCCACCAGCACGCCGGCCGAATTCGCCAAGTTCGTGCGCGCGGAATCGGAAAAATGGGCGCGCGTCATCAAGGACGCCAACATTCGCGTCCAGCAATAGTGAAGTTACTCGTATTTGATGCCGGCTTCCTTGACCAGCTTGCCGAACTTGGCGTATTCGGATTTCAAATAATCCCGAAACTGCTCCGGTGCGCCGCCGACGATGGTGGAGCCCTCCGCGCGCGCCGCTTCCTTGATGTCAGGCAGTTGCACTATGGTGTTGAGTTCCTTGTTCAGCCGTTCAATGATCGCCCGCGGCGTGCGTGCGGGCGCGGCGATCGCGTTCCAGGTGGTGTTCTCATAGCCGGGGACGCCGGCTTCGGCGATGGTCGGCACATCGGGCAGCGCGTCCAGACGCGTGGCGCCGGTCGTGCCCAGAGCGCGCACCTTGCCGGATCTGATTTGCGGGATGGTCGGGCTGGCGACGTTAAACAGCACCTGGAGGTGTCCACCGATAACATCGGACAATGCTGCGGCGATGCTCTTGTGTGGCACGTGCGTCATCTTTACATTGGTCATCATGGTGAATAATTCGCCGCACATATGACCGAAACCGCCTACCCCCGTTGATCCGTAGTTGAGCTCCCCGGGCTTCTGCCGCGCGAGCGCGATCAGTTCCTTCACCGTCTTCACGGGAACGGAAGGATGGACCACCAGCACGCCGGGCGTCGTCGTCACGTGGATGATCGGGGCGAAGTCCTTCAGCACGTCGTACGGCAATTTGTAGAGATGCGGGTTTACCGCCCAGGGGCCGACCGGGGCGATGATGATGGTATAACCGTCGGCCGGCGCCCGCGCGACGATCCCCATGCCGATGCTGGCGTTGGCGCCGGGGCGGTTGTCGATCACGATCGGCTGGCCGAGCCGGTCCCTCAGCTTCTCGGCCAGCCTGCGACCCTGGATGTCGGGAGTCCCGCCCGGAAAGTACGGGACAACGAAGCGGATGGGCTTGGTCGGGTATGCGGGATCTTTGGAGATGGCTGGTGCGGCCGCTCCGGTGGAGACGCCGGTGGCGGCGAGCACAAAAAGAGTTGGCAGCAATGCTTGCTTCATAAGCTCCTCCTGAGCGGAAGTGGTGTCAAAAATGCCACTTCGCTCCATAATACGTTGTCATTCCCGTGGCGACGGGAATCCATACGACGGCTCCACATGTTCAATTCGTAAATTGGATTCCCCCCCGATTAAAGCGCTCGGGGGCAGGCTCCTCCACGGGAATGACAATGGGTATTATGGTGCTAGGCGTCATTTTTTCAGACCGAGCCACTTCCACATGCCAGCATGCGGACAACGGATCAACCTAACATCTTCTCCACGAGTTCCATATTGGAGCGATCTGGTTTCAGCGCGCCCTGTCGGATCTGCCGGTTGATCTCCGTGACCGCCTCATTTGCGGGCGTCGGCACATTGACCTCCTTGCCTTTTCTCACCACGAGGCCGCTCAGGTAGTCCGTTTCAGTATAGCGGCCCTTCAGGTAATCCTGAAGGACGACCCCCCGCACTTGTCTCGCGGTTTCGCCGTGGTGGATGACGATGGTTCGCAGGAGCTTTTCCACGATCTCATCGGTGGAGCCCATGAACTCCTCGGCGCTCAATCCGAAAATGGGCTCGATGGTGTAGCCGAGCGCAGCACCGACAGCCATGGTCTCCCTGCCGAGCTTGATGCACAGCTTGAACACCGCCGGGATTTCGGTCGCCTCCCATGACTGGAGGCCGAGCATGCCGAAAGGCGCGAGGATCATCGAACTGTTGACCAGCTTGGCCCACTTGGCGCCATAGATATTGGTGGTGACGGAGACCCTGCCGACGCAACTCATGATCTTTTCAAGTTCCCGCAGTCGCGGGGTGATTCCGCCGTGAAGCTCGCCAAGGCCAAACCACGTTCGATCACGCATCGTATTGCGCTGGACGAGGCCGGGGGTGAAGACTTCCGCGGAAAGCTCGAAAGCGCAACCCGCGACGCGTGGATAGCCGACGATAGGCACGATCGATTCCTCGTTCATACCGTTCTGTACGCCCACCAGTACGCCGTCGGACTTGAGATAGGGTTTGATGAATTCCGCCATCCAGCGGGTGTCGTAGGATTTGGGGGCGAGGAGAACGATGTCGAACTGCTGGTTCAGCGTGCAGACATCGCAAAGGTGATAAGCACGCACCGGCGTCTGCCAGTCTTCATCCGGCATGACGACGCGCAATCCGTTGGCCTTCATCGCCTCCACGTGCGCGGGCCATTGATCGATGAGCACCACGTCATATCCTGCCTTGGTCAGGTCCGCGCCGACACTGCTGCCGATGGCGCCTGTTCCCACGACCGCGATTTGTCTGCTCATGCGTGACCCTTTACACCAGTTTGTCATTCCCGACTAGAGCCTGCCCCCGAAGGCACTAATCGGGGGGGAATCCATGCATCGTGGAACAAAGACGACTACGCTTACGTTCCTGGCGGCGAACATTGAAGAAATTTGCATTGACGGCACTCCGTTCATGGACAAATCACATGGGTACCCTATGGATTCCCGTTTTCACGGGAATGAGTGCGTCCGTGAGGGCGTTTTGTCTGCAAGGTGAAAGTCCATGTCATAGGAGGTCACTACTATGTAGCCGAAGGTAACTGCGTCGCTGCGAGGCGGGGTGGGGAGCAACCGGAGGCGAAAAGGCAGCCCGTAGGGTAACGAACCCGATTCGGCGGCATGTGGCGGCGAGCCTGCTCATTCGTGGCGAAGCCTGGAACATACCGCACGCGCTGAAGTGACTGCGAAAGCGACGTGTGGGCGCATAACGTGGTTGGGGGCGGGATGTCTGGAAGGCAAAGCGCAGTAAGCGGAGAGAGCTGCCACTGGGGTGAGGGGTGGTAGCAGTCAGAGGCCCCATAGTACCGAGGATGGGCATGAGCCCATCGAGAGGTGCGGCGAGCAAAACCGCGCCAAGGGAAGGGGGCCAGGAAGAGAGAGGACTGAGCCGTTGGGCCATGCAGACCATGAAGGGAAGGTGCCGAGTGCCGCGAGCGCGGCTAGGCGAGTGCCTGATGCACTGGGAGAGGCGTGCCTCAGAACGGTGGCATCGGTGTGGTCTCACGGGGAGGTCCTGTTGACGGTTCTGGTAACGGAACGCTGAGGAGGCGGATGGCCATACCTCTTCACTGCACGGTGTGCGTCTCACCTGCGTCATGCTGTGTTGCACGAGTCAATCCCGATGTGGAAACTCTCGACTGGAGAGCCGTGTGCGGGAAAACCGCCCGCACGGTTCGGAGGGCGGGGAGGGCGTGAGCCCTTCCCGACCCCTATCACCGTCCGGTTACGCTGTCAGGCACTCATACAAAACTCAATATTCATCAGCGTTTATCGGCGCACCCCTCAAGGGGGTATTGAGAAGAATCCATCGGCGGCTCGTTGCTCTTCTTAGAGCGCGTAACAATATGAATCCCCTCGCCCCCGATCACGGGGGAGAGGGTTAGGGTGAGGGGGCTGTTGAGCGTCATCTTGTTACGCGTTCCTGGTTTCAGCAGTCGACCAGCACGCCCGGATTCATCACTGAGTGCGGGTCGAGCCGGTTCTTCGCAGCCTTGAAGGCCTCGGCGAAAAGCGGCGGCCGCTGGCGGTCGTACCATGGCCGGTGGTCCCGCCCGATCGCGTGATGGTGGGTAATGGTCCCGCCGGCGTCCACCATCGCATCGGCGCCGGCTGCCTTGATCGCCCAGAACTGCTCCGGGAGCCGGGCTTTGTCGCCCAACGCGTGCCAGGTGAAGTAGGGCGCGGGCCCATCGGGGTACAGGTGCGTGAAGCGCACGGTGCACGTGCCTTCACGCCCCGTGGCCTCGCGGATCGCGCGCAGGATCGCCGCCTTGACCTTCTGCTCAAGGTCGAAGAAACGGTCCCACGTGATCGCGGTCTCGACCGTGTCCCGCATCACGCCGCGCGCCATCGCGTGCACGCGGAAATACGGCCCGCGGATGAACTTGTCGCGCCAGTTGCCGGCGGCACCCTCGCGCTGCGACTCCTGCTTCCCCAACACCTCGCTGTCCCACTCGCCGCCGTGGTCGCCGCAGAGCTCGAGCCCGCGTTTCATCCACGCATCGGGCGGATGGTCACCGGACTCGAAGGTGAGCACCAGCACGTGACCGGTTCCGTCGCCCGCTTCGGTGAACAGTGCCTCATCCTTTTCAATCAGCCGCGCGTTGGCCGGGTACAGGCCGGACTGCGTCAGCGCACGCACGGCATTCACCGCCTTTTCCCAATCGCGGAAGCGCACTGTGGTCGCCGCGCGGAACACGGGGCGCCGATGCAGGCGCACCCAGGCTTCCGTGATGATGCCGAGCGCACCCTCGGAGCCGATGAACATGCGGTCGGGACTGGGCCCGGCGCCGGAGGCGGGCACGCGCCGCGACTCGAGCGTGCCGGAAGGGGTTACGACCCTTATCGATTCGACGTGGTCGTCGATGTGGGTGTAGAGGGTGGCGTAGTGGCCCCCCGCCCGCGTTGCGATCCAGCCGCCGAGCGAGGAAAACTCCCACGCCTGCAGGAAGAACCGCAGCGTAAGCCCGCTCGGCTTGAGTTGCTGCTCGAGGCTGGGACCCAGCACGCCGGCCTGAATGCGTGCGGCCTGCGAAGTCTTGTCGACCTCGAGGACACGATTGAAATGCTTGAGGTCGATCGTCAGCACGCCCTTGTAACGGCCGTCGGATGGCGGAGTTATACCTCCTACGACGCTGGAGCCGCCCCCGTATGGTATTGCCGCGACATCATTCGCGCCGCACCAGTCCAGTAGCGCCGCAACGTCACCCTCGGTCTTCGGCATGGCGACGATATCGGGCGGGTTCGAGAAGTCGCGCCTGAGGATCATGCGCGCCAGCTCGTGCCCCGAGCGGCCGTAGGAGTGCAGCAGGCGCTCGTACTTGTCGCTGGTGCACAGGTTCTTCAGGCTCTCCGGCACCGCAACCCGCGGTTCGCGCAACTCGATCTCTTCTTCGCGCGGCAGCGGCGCGGGCTCGAACCGGTCGACCTTGAGGAGCTTCGACCACGCGTCCTCGAACCACTGAAGTTCCGCCGGCGACACGGTGTCACCCTCGTAGCCCCACCCATAAAAGCTACGTCGCTTTTCGTTCATGTCTCTCCCCGTGCGGCGCCCGGCCTGACCAGTTCGATCATTGATGCTAGGTCCGCCCCAAAACAGTGTCAACCCAGGAGTTTGTCCAGCGCAGGCGCGCGGGAAGACCAGCCGCTTTCCTTGTGGGCCGCTTCAGGCGACAGGTCACGGTTCCTGCGCCGTTGTTGGCGCCAGCGCCCCCAGCCCGAGCGCTCCCGGCGTGTCACGCCGTGATATCTGCAACCGGAAGTCTGGTTCGCCTGGCGAGATCGAGAATGCCTGTATCCTGCGTCAACAGAAACATGCCTTCCTCGGCCGCCGTGGCCACCAGAAGTCGATCGAATGGGTCTGCGATCGCCTGATCGAACCGCCGTGTCGCTTCGACATGCCGCGCGGTGATTGCGAGCACCCAAAATCCTTGCGCCTCCATGGCATCGCCGAGCGAACCCTCGGGCAGCGGCAGCTTGCCGTGGGAATTCTTGATCAGCATCTCCCAAACGCTCGCTGCGCTCACAGCGCAGTCCGATTGGCTGAGGATCCTGCGCATCTCGCGCCCGAGGCGCCGGTCATCGCGCATCCAGCGATAGATCACGTGGGTATCAAGCAGGTAGCGAGTCATCGCGTGCGCTTGCCCGCCAGTTCGTCTGCAATCCGCCGATTGAATTCCGGTGCGTCCCAGTCCGGTGCCGCTGCGGGCAACTTCAACCATGCGCCAGGCTTACGCGGCTTGCGCCGCGCCTTCACCGGCACCAGACGAACCATGGGTACGCCATTGCTCGCAATGACGACGTCCTCTCCAGCCACGACCGCTTTCACCAGCTTCGAGAGTTGATTTTTCGCTTCCAGCATGTTGACCTGAGTGGTCATGCGATCCTCCGCGTGCAAATATGAATGATACACCGCCTTGGCTAACCTGGCCAAGATGGGAGTGCCACCATCGCCTCCGCTACCGCGCGGCGCGGAGTGCGATGAACCTGGATTTATTTTTCCCGGAACGGCGTTCAGGGCCGCGGTAGTTCGATGGGCTTGCCGTGCGGGGTCGCGCGGGCGGCGGCGTCCCAATCCTCCACGCGAAGCTTCAGGCAAGCGCAGGCACTGGAGTTTGTCTGGCTTTGTCCCGACAAACTCTTAACCTGAGCTGAGAAATGATGTCTTGACTTGCATCAAAGAATCGGTATCCCAGCTCTGCTATAGAAGTCCTGGTCTGGTATCCAACACAACTGGACCTGCGTGCTGTATATACTCAGCATTACCGAAACGAGCCAATGAAAGCGCGGCGCCATCGCCGTCCGGTTTCACGCCAAAGGAGCGTCGATGACAGAGAGACTTCCAGTCATGGGTGGGTTATGACGGGAATGGAGTTCTCCGCGATCCTGCGCGGGGTTCGTATACTGGACTGCACGCGCAACATCGCTGGCCCTGTGGCGACGATGCTGGCGGCGGAAATGGGGGCCGACGTCATCAAGGTCGAGCCGCCGGGTGGCGACGAGATGCGACAATGGCCGCCTTTCGTCGACGGGCAAAGCGTCTACTTCGTGAGCTGCAACCGGGGCAAGCGCAGTATCGCGATCGATTTCAAGACGGATGAAGGCAAGAATCTCTTCCACCGGCTGCTCGCGACGGCGGACGTCATGGTCGAGAACTACCGCCCCAGCACGCTGGAGAAGATGGGGCTCGGCTGGAGCAACCTCAAGGACACTTATCCCAAGTTGGTGTGGATATCGGTGACGGGATACGGCAGGAGCGGCCCGCGCGCGACCGCGCCCGCCTACGACTCGATGATCCAGGCTTACACCGGAATCATGGGGATCACAGGGGAGCAGGGCCGTCCGCCGGTCCGCTGCGGGGGCTCGCCCATCGACATCGCGACGGCCTATCTCGCCTGGGGCGCCATCATGACCGGGATTCACACCGTGGCGAAAACCGGGCGCGGCATCCTGCTCGAGGTCTCGCTGATGGAATCCGCGCTCGGATTCATGCACGCGTACTTGCAGGGCGCGTTGGCCGGGCTTCCTTTGCCCGTGCGGATAGGCTCCGAGACGATGGGGATGTACCCGATGGGCGCATTCGCGACGCAGAACGGCGAATACTGCCTCGTGCAGGTGAGTAACGAATACCAGTGGCAGCGGTTTTGTGATCTCTTGGGCGCCGCCGAGCTCGCCAATGATGCGCGATTCGCCAACAACCCGCTGCGGGTCAAGAACCGTGACGCGCTGCGCCCGCTCATCCAGAATTACCTCAGTGCGCGCACGGCGCAGCAGTGGGAGACGCTTTGCCTTGCGGCGGGCGTGCCGGTGAGCCACGTGCGCGGGCTGAATGACGTCGTGCGGGACGAGCAGGTCAACGCGAGGAAGATGGTGAAGTCTGTGCGGCTGCCGAACGGTCGCGAAATTTCAACGTGGGGCGTGCCCGTCAAGGTGGACGGGCAGGTCGCAGAGACCAAGCTCGGTGTGCCAGGCGTCGATCAGCATCGCGGCGAGATCCTCGCGGAGCTCGAGCGCATTGAGGGCGCAGATGAAAAGTAACCTTGCTGCGCGAACCTTGCAGCAGAACGTTCCTTCCCCATCAGGGGTGGGAGGGAGGTGGTTCATGACGGCTGCGAAACCCATCCCCACCCTGGCCCTCCCGTTCCCTCATCCCCGACCCTTCTCCCGGAAGGAGAAGGGAGGCTCGAGCTTCCTCTCTCCCTCTGGGAGAGAGGTTAGGAGTGAGGGCTGGAAGGGGAGGGAATCGAGTTGAAGTAGGAAGAGCCATGGACTTTGAACTGACGGCGGAAGAGCAGGCGCTCGCTGAGACGGTAAAGAACTTCGTGGACAACCGCGTCGAGCCGCGGATGGTGGAGATCGAGGCCGCGAACCAGATTCCGGACGAGATTTTCGCGGAAGCCTCCACCCTCGGGCTGTTCGGCATCAGCATTCCCGAGGAGTATGGGGGCAGCGGGCTCAGCCGCTTTTCGCGCGCGCTCGTGCACCAGATGCTCGGCCGCAGCGGCTTCGGTTTCGCCGGGGCGATAGCATCCCACACCGGCATCGGTTCGGATGGTTTGGTGTCGATCGGCACCGAGGAACAGAAGCGCCGCTATCTGCCGCGGATGGCGACGGGGGAACTGCGCGCGGCGTTCGCCATCACTGAACCCGAGGCCGGGTCGGATGCGGGCAGCATCCGAACCCACGCGCGCAAGCAAGGCGGCCGCTATTACCTGAACGGGGTCAAGCGCTTCATCAGCGGTGGTGCGCGCGCTGGCCTCATCACGGTCGTCGCGCGCACCAACAGTGCGGCGAAACCGAAGGAGTTGAGCGTTTTTCTGGTGGAGCCGTCCTTTCCGGGGTTTCGCGTCGGTGCGTTGTACGACACCATGGGCACCCGTGGCCAACCCATCGCCGAGCTCGTTTTCGAGGATTGCGAAGTGCCGGAGGAGAACCGGCTCGGTGAGGAAGGCAAAGGCTGGATCGCGGCGATGAAAATCCTGAACGATGCGCGGCCGCTGGTGGCCGGCCGCTGCGTCGGCGCTTGCGAGCGGCTGATCGAAATTTCGACCGACTACGCCAGGAACCGCAAGCAGTTCGGCCAGGCGATCGGAGAGTTCCAGGCGATCCAGTTCATGTTGGCCGACATGGCGACGCGAACGGAAGCCGCGCGGTGGCTGACTTACCACGCGGCTACGCTCGCCGATCGGGGCCGCGCGAAGCCGGAAATCATCTCGATGGCGAAACTGTTCGCGTCCGAGGCGCTTGCGTTCGTCGCCGACAGCGCGGTCCAGATCCAGGGCGGCTCGGCTTACGTTACGGGCAATCCCGTCGGCCGGTTCTATCGCGACGCGCGCGTGACGCGAATCTACGAGGGAACGTCGGAAATCCAGCGGCTCATCATCGGCCGCGCGCTGCTGCGCCGCTGACAATAATCAAGGAGAGAACAACATGGCGTACAAGGACATCGTGGTTGAGAAACGGGGCCGCATCGTGTGCGTCACGCTCAATCGGCCGGACCGGATGAACGCGATCAGCGTGGAGACCGGCAACGAACTCATCGAAGTATTCAAGGAATACCGGGACAATGCGGATCAGTGGGTGATGATCATCACCGCCGCCGGAGACAAGTCATTTTGCAGCGGCATGTACGTGACCGAAGCGGCGCAGAAGACCGAGGAAAAAGGCAAGACCGAGGGTTACACCATCTTCAAACCGTGGACCGACATGATGCAGTCGATCCGCAAGCCCTTCATCTGTGCGGTGAACGGCTATTGCATCGGCGGCGGCTGGCATCTCGTCGCCGACAGCGACATCGTCATCGCTTCCGATAATGCGCAGTTCTTCGACACCCACGTCAATATCGGTCTCATCAACGGCGTCGAATCGGCGGGGTTCGCCTTTAAGATGCCGCTGGGCATCGTGATGCGCATGGTGATTGAGGGCCGCCGTTTCCGGGTCAATGCCCAGCAAGCGTACCAGTGGGGCCTGGTCTCGGAAGTCGTGCCGCACGACAAGCTCATGGCGAAGGCGTGGGAGATCGCCACCCACATCGCCGAGGAAGCAGCTCCGCTCGCGGTGCAGGGCTCCAAGAAAGCCATCATGGGCGCAATAGATCGAGGGCCGACCCACGGCATACCCTACACGTGGACTGTCCTCACCGACATTCAGGACACAGAGGACACCAAAGAGGGATTTCGCTCTTTCGTGGAGAAGCGCAAGCCGAAGTTCACAGGCAGTTAGCAGCCTGTCGGACTTATCAATCCGACAGGCTGCTAAAAGCAAAGCCGGCTGACAATCGGGAAGAAAACCCACCAGAAGCGGCCGCATATGAAGAAGAGCAGGGGTGAATTCGCAGGTCCGTCATTCTCTTTTGCAATTTTCCTGGCGCCGGTTTTGCATTAGGAGTTTGTCCGACCTAGGTCCGACAAACTCCTGGACGTTCGGATGGCCAGCGTCCATGCTATCCGGTCGGCAGATACCGCCCGTAAACCAATGGAGATCGCGCCGATGAAAAGAAGACACGCATTGCTGCTGCTCGCGCTCGCCGCAGCCTCACCTTCGGCTCGTCCGGCACCGGCGGCGTGCCGCATCTCGCGACCGAGCACTTCCGGCAGATGACCAGGACCGACATGGTCCACGTCCCGTACAAGGGCGATGCGCCCGCGATCGTCGACCTGCTCGGCGGGCAGGTCCAGCTCGTGCTCGGCGGACCGCTGGTCATGTCCCCGCACATCAAGGCGGGCAAGCTGCGCGGTCTCGCCGTTACCAGCGCGCAGCGCTCGCGGATAATGCCCGATCTGCCCGCGGTCAGCGAGCAGGTTCCCGGCTATTCGGCGACGACCTGGTTCGGCATGTGGGCGCCCGCGGGCATGCCCAAGGAAATCGTTTCGCGGCTCAATCAGTCGATCGCGCGCATCCTCAAGCTGCCCGACGTGCAGGAGCGGCTGCGCATCGACGGCATGGAGGCGGCGCATTCGACGCCCGAGGACTTCGCGCGCTTTGTCGCCGGGGACATTGCCAAGTGGTCGAAGGTGGTCAAGACCGGCAACATCAAGGTCGACTGACACGGCTGCCCCGGCGGCGCGCCCTGGGCCGCGACTCTCGTTGCGAATCAGTCCCGCTGCAGCGCCTGAAAATCAACGACGAGCGATTTCAGCTTGAAGAGGGGTTCGAGGTCAATCCGCGGTTGGCAGCTCAACTAGTGTCGTGAGCCATTATTTCGATGCAGAATCCTTCGAGCCGCTCGTGTCCGGATGGGTAGGTCAGGTTGCCGCATCGGCGGCTACCTGACGCCTGTCTGCGTGCGGTCACGCACAGGCAGGCCAAGTGGACGTCGGGGAACGCTGAGCGTACCCCGACCTACGTTTTAAATGGTGCAGTGAATTAACGACTCAGGACACTAGGCGGATTCCCCAGTTGCTTCGTATCGGTGAAGATCTTGATGGTTTTGATACGCTCACCGTCGAACTCGAGCACGGTGATGCCGGTGAGCGTCGCCGGTTGCCCGTCAAGGAGCGTGACATCGAAGATCCACTCGGCGGCCGCCTGATTTTCCTCGACGATCACGTTCGAGGCGTACTCGTGGTACTGCGGAAACCGCGAGGGGATGTAGTCGATAAAGAATCGGCCGACGGCATCCCGTCCGCTGCTTTTCGGGTAGACCGGGTGGATGAGCGTCACGTCAGGCGTGAACATGTCCGAGAGCCCCGGCCAATCGCGGCGGGAATGGAGCTCGAAGTAGCGGTGGACGAGGCTGCGGATCCGCTCGCGGTCGGGAGTCTCCGGCACAGGTTGCTTCCTTCGGTTGCTGTCTGTTCCGAACGCGACGTCACGTCGGCCCGGGGCCAGCCGCGCGACCGACGGCCACGATTTGGAGGGCGACAGATGGGACGATCCTAGCGCAGCCGTTGCCGACCTGCAACTCTGAACCAGATCGGTTTGTCACCCAGTGCCGGTTAGATTTGCCCAGCTTGGGGAGGCAAGCAATACCAGGAACGTGGGGAAAACGTGAGGATTTGGCGAGCGTTGGCGTGTTTCGGCGACTGAGGGCGGGCGCAAACGTTAAGACAGGCGCAAGAGGTGAGACAGGTTGTCGATCAGGCGACCTTTGAGAGCTCTGTCAGCCGTAGCTGCAGGCACGCGAACACCTGATCGGCCACATCCTCCGCCAGGCAGTCGAACTCGGTCACGTCCTTCATCGATCTCAACCAGGTGAGCTGGCGCTTGGCGAGCTGGCGGGTGGCCGCCACGCCTTTCTCGCGCAGCGCGGCCAGCCCGCATTCCCCGTCGAGATACTCCCACACCTGGCGGTACCCCACGCAGCGCATCGAGGGCATTGTCAGTTCGAGCGCATACTGCTCGCGCAGTTTCCGCAGTTCGGTGATCAGGCCCAACTCCAGCATGTCCTCGAAGCGCCGCGCGATGCGGTCGTGCAATTCCTCCCGCTCGCTCGGAACGAGCGCGATCTTGATGGCAGAGTAGGGAAAGTAGACGTACTTCGGTTTTTTCAGGAGTTCCGACATCGGCTTGTTGGTGATGTAGTAGATCTCGAGCGCGCGCTGGATGCGCTGGGCGTCGTTGGGTTTGAGCCGCGCCGCGGTTTCCGGGTCGACGCGGGTGAGTTCGCCATGCAGCGCCGGCCAGCCGGATTCATCGGCCATGGAGTCGATCACGAGGCGGATCGTCGGATCGGCCTCGGGCAGCTCGTTGAGACCTTCGATCAGCGCCTGGAAGTAGAGCATGGTGCCGCCGACCAGCATCGGAATATTGCCGCGCTCGGTGATTTCGCGCATGGCGATAAGCGCATCGTCGCGGAAGCGCGCCGCGGAATAGCTTTCGTGCGGCTCGATGATGTCGATCAGGTGGTGCGGCACGCGCGCGAGCAGTTCCGGCTCCGGTTTGGCGGTGCCGATATTCATGTCGCGGTAAATCTGCGCCGAGTCGACGCTGATGATTTCGCACGGCAGTTTTTCCGCGATGGCCGCCGCGACCGCGGTCTTGCCGCTCGCGGTCGGGCCCATCAGCAAAATGGCCGGCGGCCACTTTGGGTGATGAGTAATGGGTGATGGGTGATGAGTAATGGGTGATGAGTGATGGGTGATGGGTAACGGGGGCCCTGCCGCGGGCGCAACCTTGGAGGCGGGTTGTGGAGCGCTTGGTGCTGAGCGCGCAGAGCGAGCGGTGGGAAGGGGAGAGCGATGTACACGGCGTTTCCGCCGCGTAACCTTGAGTTTCGGTTTACTCATTACCCATTACCCATTACCGATTACCGGTTTTCACCGGCCGCGCATGAACAGCTTGTCGAGTTCGGCTATCGAGATCTGGTGCCAAGTCGGGCGCCCGTGGTTGCACTGGCCGGAACGCTCCGTTTCTTCCATTTCGCGCAGCAGCGCGTTCATTTCCGGCACGGCGAGCTTGCGGTTGGCGCGTACCGCGGCGTGACAGGCCATGGTGCCGAGCAATTCGTTGCGCCGTTCGGTGAGCACGCGGCTGCCGCCAAATTCGCGCACTTCCCGCAGCACGTCGCGCGCGAGTTCGCGCGCGTCGGCGTCGTGCAGCATCGCGGGGATGCCGCGCACCACCAGCATCGTCGGCGACGCCATCGCCAGGTCGAAGCCGATCTGCCGCAGCACGTCCTGATGTTCTTCCACCGTCGCCACGTCGAGTGACTCAGCGGTGAAGGTGACGGGTACCAACAACGGCTGCATCGGAATCTCGCGGTCATCGAGCGCACATTTGAGCTTTTCATACATGATGCGCTCGTGAGCGGCGTGCATGTCGACGATGATGAGCCCGTGCCCGTTTTGCGCCAGGATGTAGATGCCGGAGAGTTGCGCCAGTGCAAATCCGAGCGGTGGCGCAGCGTGCCCGGTCGTTGCCGCTTCTTCAGGCGGCCGCAGATCGGGACGCCGGCCGAACAGCGTCTCGTAGAATGCGGCCGGCTGCGCCGCGCCCAGCGCCATGCTGCTCTGTCGCGCGTAAACGGCGTGCGCTGCGCCCGCCGCATTCATGACCGCGTCCGCGGCTTCGCTTGCCGCTGTCGCGCCGGCTGCGGTCCGCGACAGCGCTTTGTTGAGCGCGTGGAATACGAACTGATGCACGCCGCGCGCGTCGCGGAAACGCACCTCGATCTTGGTCGGGTGCACGTTGACATCGACCAGGGCGGGATCGATCTCAAGAAACAGCACAAACGCCGGATGGCGCTCGTGGTGCAGCACGTCCTGATAGGCCTGGCGAACGGCGTGGGCGAGCAGCTTGTCGCGCACGAAGCGGCCGTTGACGAAGACATATTGCGCATCGCGCGCGGTGCGCGAATGCGACGGCAAACCGATGCGGCCGTGAAGCCTCAGGCCCGCGCTGGCTTCATCGAGCGCGAGCGAGGCGGCGCTGAAGTCGTCGCCGAGGAGTGCGGCGATACGGTCCCCGACCGCCTGCGCCTTGAGATGATGCTGCACGCGGCCGTTGTGCTGCAGCGTGAATCCGACCTCGCTGCGGGAGAGCGCGACGCGTTTGAAAGCTTCCTCGCAGTGCGCGTATTCCGTTCCTTCGGATTTGAGGAACTTGCGGCGCGCCGGGGTGTTGAAGTAAAGATCGCGCACTTCGATGCTGGTGCCCGCGGTGAGCGAAGCGGGCGTGGTCCCGGACAGATCCGGCCCGCTGGCTGAGATCGTCCACGCATGCTTGTCCTCGGCGCGGCGGCTCGTGAGCGTGAGCTGGGACACGGAGGCGATGCTGGCCAGCGCTTCGCCGCGGAATCCCAGGCTCGATACGCGTTCGAGGTCGGTGCTCGATGCGATCTTGCTGGTGGCATGGCGCGCGAGGGCAAGCGGCAATTCCTCCCGGACGATGCCGCAGCCGTCATCGGCTACCTTGACCAGCTTCATGCCGCCGCCGGCGAGCTGCACCGCAATCTCGCGCGCGCCCGCATCGACGCTGTTTTCGAGCAGTTCCTTGAGCGCAGAAGCCGGACGGTCGACGACTTCCCCGGCGGCGATCTGGTTGATGAGCAGTTCGGGCAGAACCCGGATTTCAGGCATGCGCCATTATAAGTGGCAAGAGAGGCGAGAGGCGAGAGGGATCAGGATTGAGGATCGAGGATCGAGGATCGAGGATCGAGGATTGAGGATTGAGGAGAGCGTTCCCGTGTCAGATTCGCCCGCGAGCCGCGCGTTGCGGATACAATTCCGTCTTCCGCGTGGCGGGCGCCGCGCAACCCCCGCAACAAGGAGAAACCATGAGCATCATTGCCAACCACGCCAAACGCCGCCTCGCGGCAGGAGAGTTGTCGCTGGGCATGGGACTGCGCCAGGCGCGTACCGTCGATATCGCGACCATCGCGAAGACCTGCGATTTCGACTGGCTGTTCGTCGACATGGAGCACAACTCGATGGACGTCGACACCGCCGCGCAAATCTCCATGGCGGCGCTCAGCGCCGGTGTCTCCCCCATTGTGCGCGTGCCGGGGCACGAGCATTACCATGCGACCCGCTTGCTGGACAACGGGGCGCAGGGAGTCGTCGTGCCTCATGTGGACACGGCTGAGGAAGCGGGACGCATCGCCTCACACTGCCGATATCCCCCGATTGGGCACCGTTCGGTCGCAGGCGCCCAGCCGCAGCTTTCTTTCAAGACCTTGCCGACCGCGGAAGCGATGAGGCTCGTAAACGAGGAAACGCTGGTGGTGGTGATGCTGGAGACGCCCAAAGCCATCGCCAACGCGGAATCCATCGCCGCTGTCAAGGGCATCGATGTCCTGCTGGTGGGCTTCAACGATTTGTGCGCCGAGATGGGCGTGCCCGGCGAGTTTGGCGGAGAGAAAGCCGAGGCGGCATATGCCGCGGTGGTAGCAGCGTGCCGCAAGCATGGCAAGCACCCCGGCATGGGCGGCGTCTACGATCATAAGATCATGCCGAAATTCATCGGCATGGGCGCGCGGTTCATTTTGAGCGGCTCGGATATTTCGTTCATGATGGCGGGCGGCCGGGATCGCACTGGTTTTCTGCGCTCGCTCAAACTCTGAAGGTGAAACCGCAGATGAACGCCGATGAACGCCGATCAAAAAACAAGAGAGCTTTTACCGCCAAGGACGCCAAGAACTAGCGCTGACGCCGGGATTCAGCCGGACAGGACGCAATGTTGCCGTCGCGGCCGTTTTCGGCGGCGTTTTATTGATGCATGTCAATAAAAGGCGAATTCGTTTTCCTTTATAATTGCCGCCAATTGTGTCACGTCGCACCTGACGTGTCGCCTCAGCAGGCAGGGAGAATAACGCAATGAAGCTCGGCATTCCGGCGGAAACGCGCCCCAACGAAACACGAATCTCGGCAACGCCCGAGACCGTCAAGAAACTTACCGCCGCCGGACATCATGCCGTCATCATCCAGTCCGGCGCCGGTGTGGGCGCAAGCATTCCGGACGAGCTGTTCACCGCATCCGGCGCGACCATCGTATCGTCTGCGGCCGAGGTCTATCAACAGGCCGACATCGTGTTGAAGGTGCGTGGTCCGGACGCGCAGGAACTTGCGCAGATGCGCTCGGGCCAGGTGCTGATCGGACTGCTCAATCCTCACAACAAGGAAGGCATCGAAGCGCTCGCGAAGCAGGGCGTGACGGCGTTCGCGATGGAGGCGCTGCCGCGCATCTCGCGCGCGCAGAGCATGGACGTGCTCTCGTCGCAGGCCAACATCGGCGGCTACAAGGCGGTGATGATGGCAGCCAATGCTTATCGACGCCTGATGCCGATGCTCATGACCGCGGCCGGCACGGTGAAGGCTGCGCGCGCGGTCGTCATGGGCGTGGGCGTAGCGGGACTGCAGGCGATCGCGACCGCGAAACGACTGGGCGCGGTCGTCGAGGCTACCGATGTGCGGCCTGAAACCAAGGAGCAGGTCGAATCGCTCGGCGCCAAGTTCGTCGAGGTGCCGTTGACCGACGCAGAGAAGGAGCTCGCGAAAGGCCAGGGCGGCTACGCGCGCGAGATGGGAGAAGACTACAAGAAGCGCCAGGCAGCGCTGATCGCGGAGCGCATCAAACAGGCGGACATCGTGATCACGACGGCGCTCATCCCCGGCCGTCCGGCGCCGGTCCTCGTCACCGAGGATATGGTCAGGACGATGAAGCCCGGCTCGGTCATCGTGGACATGGCGGTCGAGCAGGGCGGCAACTGCCCGCTGTCCGAACTCGACAAGGTCGTGGTCAAGCATGGCGTACACATCATCGGCATCGCCAACCTGCCGGCCCTGGTCGCGGCTGACTCGAGCGCGCTTTACGCGCGCAATCTGCTGAATTTCCTGAGCCTCATGCTGGATGTCAAGAGCGGTGCGTTCAAAATCGACCGCGAGGACGAGATCATCGCCGGCACCTTGATGTGCATGGGCGGTGAGGTGGTGAAAAAGTGAGGATTGAGGATCGAGGAGTGAGGATCGAGGACATGGCGGTTCGCGTTCGCTCTGGTGGTTTTTACTCAATCCTGAATCCTTGATCCTGAATCCTAGTTTGCGGAGCAAACCATGACCGGCACCGTAGATCCAACTGTAATCAATCTCATCGTTTTCGTGCTCGCGGTATTCGTGGGCTACCACGTCATCTGGAACGTGACGCCCGCGCTGCACACGCCGCTGATGAGCCTCACCAACGCGATTTCCAGCGTCATTATCGTGGGCGCGATCCTGGCCGCGGGAGCGAGCGCGCTGGACCTCGGTTCGACGATGGGCGTGATCGCGGTGGCGCTCGCGTCGGTGAACGTCGCCGGCGGCTTCCTCGTCACCCGGCGCATGCTCGAGATGTTCAAGAAGAAAGCGGTGAAAAGTGAACGAGTGAAGGAGTGAACGAGTGAAGCGCGAGAATCGGATTCGGGACTGCGTCACCTTGTTCACTCGCTGCCCATTGCGCGAGCGGGCGCGAAGAGGTGGAACCCGTTCACCCGTTCACCCGTTCACCTTTCACGCTCCGAAGGAGCAGCTATGACTGCCAACCAGATCGCGCTCACTTATCTCGTCGCGTCGGTCTTTTTCATCCTCGCGCTCAAAGGGCTGTCCTCTCCCGAGACCGCGCGGCGCGGCAATCTGCTCGGCATGATCGGCATGGCGCTTGCCGTGCTGACGACTATTTCCATCATTTTGAGCGGCAAGATCGAGTTCATCTTCCTCGCGATGGTGATCGGCGGCGGCATCGGCACTTTCGTCGCGCGGCGCGTGCAGATGACCCAGATGCCGGAGCTGGTCGCGGCGATGCACTCGCTGGTTGGTATGGCGGCGGTGCTGATCGCGGTCGCCGCGGTGAACAACCCGGCCGCATTCGGCGTTGCCGATCCGATGCCGACGGGCAACCGGCTGGAGCTTTTTATCGGCACCTTCGTCGGCGCGATCACCTTCTCCGGCTCGGTGATCGCCTTCGGCAAGCTGGCGGGCCTGGGCAAGCATTTCCGTCTATTCTCGAGCGCACCCGTGGTGTTCAAGGGGCAGCACCTGCTTAATCTCATACTCGCCATAGTGATGATCGGTTTCGGGGTCGCGTTCTTCATGGCGGCAGATAAAGCATGGACGCCGTTCTGGATCATGACGGGGATCGCATTCCTGCTCGGCTTCCTGATCATCATCCCGATCGGCGGCGCCGACATGCCGGTGGTGATCTCGATGCTGAACTCGTATTCGGGGTGGGCCGCCGCAGGCATCGGCTTCTCGCTTAACAATTCCATGCTGATCATCGCCGGGTCGCTGGTGGGTTCCTCGGGCGCGATCCTCTCCTACATCATGTGCAAGGCGATGAACCGCGCGTTCATCTCGGTGATATTGGGCGGTTTCGGCGCCGCAGAGGGTACGGCAGCGGCTGGCGCGGGGCAGAAAACGGTGAGATCAGGCTCTGCGGACGATGCTGCATTCCTTATGTCGAACGCGGAGTCGGTGATCATCGTGCCGGGTTACGGACTGGCGGTGGCCCGCGCTCAGCACGCAGTGAAGGAGATGGCCGAAAAGTTGATCCACAAGGGCGTCAACGTGCGCTATGCGATTCACCCGGTGGCCGGACGCATGCCCGGCCACATGAACGTGCTGCTCGCCGAAGCCGAGGTGCCGTACGACCAGGTGTTCGAGATGGACGACATCAATAGCGAATTCGGCACTACCGACGTAGTGCTGGTGCTGGGCGCGAACGACGTAGTCAATCCGCTCGCGCACGAGAAGGGCAGTGCCATCTACGGCATGCCGATCCTCGAGGCGGCGAAGGCGCGCACCGTGCTCGTCAACAAGCGCTCCATGGCGGCGGGTTATGCCGGGCTGGACAACCCGCTCTTCTACATGGACAAAACGATGATGGTGTTCGGCGATGCGAAGAAAGTTGTCGAGGATATCGTGAAAGCAGTTTGAAACCGCGGATTGGCGGTAAGGCCCGGGCACTACCTTAAGGCAGATTGAGCGGAATGATGACCCAACACGCGCTGTCATTCCCGAGAAGTCGGGAATCCATAGGATGGTTCACGCAAGATGATGCGCCGTATGGGTTCCCGTTTTCACGGGAACGACACACCTTCTGAGCCGCGATCGTGCACACATTTGAGCGCGTGTTTCATTGTGTTAGGAGATCTAACTAGTCGCTGGCGAACAACGCGCGCGGCGGGGCGACGCGCCGGAACAGGATGTCACCGTAATAGGCGTATACGTTCTCGCCGGTGTTGTCGGTGTCGGTCATGATGCCGATCGCGGTGATCTTCCCCGGCGCCTCGCCGAATGCGCGCCTGAAATCTTCATACACGTTGCGCGTCACCTCCTGCCAGGCGCCGACCTTGTCGCGCCCGCTTTCAGCCACGATCATCCTGATGCGCGAGGTGTGGCGATTGGGAATCACGCCGCCCTTGGGCGCGCGGTTTTCCCAGATGTACATCAAGGTCGCGTAGGGCAGTTGCTGGCCCGTCAGCAGCCGCACGTTGTCGAAGAAAATGCGGTCGTCGAGCGGCAGCGTATCGATGTCGCCGTCGAAACTGACGACGACGCGCACCGGGGAATCCTCGGTGTGCTTCTTGGTGTTGTCTGCCTGGGCGATGAGGTCGGTGACCTTCCAGCGCCATTGCAGCAGCGGGTATCGCTTGGGATCGACCTCGAGCCGGTGCACCAGTCCCGACGCCGAGGCATGCGCGCTTGCCTTGATGACCGTTCTGCCATCGTTGTCAACGAGGCTGTACTGGGTGGGCTTCTTGAACTTCGACAGCGTCCACGGTTCCCAGCCGTGTGGAATGCTGTCGCCCGGCCGGCTGTCCGAAAAGCCTTTCACGTACGGCAGGACCACCGCGTCCGGATAGTCCGGAATGCCAGCGCAGCCGGCAAGCAATGCCGGCACGACCGCTGCAAGAATCCCCCATCCTCTGAGCATGTTATCGTTGGTATCGGGCGGCGATCCCCGATGTTAGACCAAAAACCGCGGCCGGGGTAGAGCGTGCGTTAACCCTGATAAGCGGTGGAACCGCTCACCGCTCACCAATTACCGCCCTTCATCGTTCATCGTTCATCGTTCATCATTCACCGATCACCGGCCCTTGCGTCGCCAGTGCCAGGGCGGAGTAGGCGCGGGGTCGCTCCACAGGCCGCGGTGGGCGGCGCGCGCTTCGCTCTGCAGGGTGTAAAGGTGCGAATCTGCCCTGGCATAGCGGGTGAAAATCCACGCGTAGCCCCGGCGCACCTGCTCGGCGTTGGCATCGGTGCCGGCGCAAGTGACCTGGGCGAGCGTTCGGCCATAACGGTCATGACTGCGAACGTCGAGCGCGGCTGATTTCCCGAAACACAGGTCGGAGAGGGATTGTCTGGAACGCGTACCGAACGACTGGCGGAGTTCGGGCGCATCGATGTCCGTGAGCCGCACACGTAGCGGATGGTGGTCGATCAGGACGGTCAGGGTATCTCCGTCATGCACGGAAATGACGGGGGCGGAGACGACCGCGTAAGAGGGAAAAGCTGCAAGGAGAAGGGTGAAGAAAAACGCTATTGAAAGATGCGGACGCGGAAACGTATCACGCATCAAAGAAAATCTCGCATACGTCCAGCTCCGCTCGTTGATCAGGGGTTTTGGGCCAGCCGGTCGCGCGCGAGCGGCGGGTTCTTGGCGAAATAGCGTTTGATGCCGGAGACAATGGCCGCTGCCATCTTCTCTTGGTAGGCGCTGTCCTTCAGCCGTTTTTCCTCGTGCGGGTTGCTGATGAAGGCGGTCTCGACCAGGATCGAAGGAATGTCGGGCGACTTGAGCACGGCGAAACCGGCCTGCTCGACGCGCGGCTTGTGCAGGGTGTTGATCCCGCCGAGTTCGGCCAGCACCGCCTTGCCGACCTTCAGGCTGTCGTTGATGGTTGCGGTCTGGGACAGATCCAGCAGCGTCTGTTTAAGATACGGATCCGGCACGTCGAGATTGACCCCCCCGATGAGGTCGGCCTCGTTTTCGCGTTTGGCGAGCCAGCGCGCGGCGACGGAGGTCGCCCCGCCCTCCGACAGCGCGAATACCGAGGAGCCGCGCGCATTCGGCCTGATGAAGGCATCGGCATGGACCGACACGAACAGATCGGCATGCACGCGGCGCGCTTTCTGCATCCGCATTTGCAGCGGAAGGTAGTAGTCGCCGTCGCGGATCAGCACTGCCCGCATGTTCGGTTCCTGGTCGATGCGCGCCTTGAGCTTTTTCGCAATCGCAAACGTGACGTTCTTCTCGTAAGTGCCGCCCCGGCCGACGGCGCCCGGATCCTCGCCGCCGTGCCCGGCGTCGATGGCGACGATGATGAGCCGGTTCGGCGCGGGCCGCGCCTTTCCGGGTTCGGCGCGCGCGGGTCTTTCGGGCGCGACGGGCGGTTGCCTGGCCTGCGTGACTTCAGCAACAGCGGGAGGTTGCGCGCCCGGCGCGCTACGCTCCGGGGGTACAACGTCGGCGCCGGCGGTGCGCTGCGACTGGTGCCGGTCGAGGAAAGCGAGCAGCGGGTCGGGCGGCTCGAGCGGGTAGAGGTCGAGCACCAGCCGGTGGCCGTAGTCGCCGACCGGCGCCAGCGCGAACGCCTGCGGCTTGACTTTGGCCTTGAGGTCGAACACCAGGCGTATCGTGCCGGGCTTGAAGCGGCCGATGCGCACCGACTTCACGTACGGGTCGTTGGCGCCGATTTTTTCGACGAGCCCATTGAGCGCGGCGGTGATATCGACATTCTCGAGGTCGAGCACCAGCCGCTCCGGATTTTCGAGACCGAACAGGCTGTGCTGGATCGGGGTCCGGGACTCAAGCGTGACGCGGGTGTAATCCTGCGCCGGCCACACGCGGGTCGAGGTGATCTGAACACCGGCTTGAGCAAATCCGGTGCCGGGCAGCGCTGCAATCAGTATTGCGAGGAAGACGAGTGCGAAGGGAACGGCGAGAGAACGACGTGACCGCGCGGCCGCCGCCGGCGGAAGGTGTGGCGTTAATGCTTGAGACGGTCTAAACAACTCCTGCCAGCCTCCGTTTCGGTGAAGATCTCGACACGCCTTCCCGTTCCAGCCACCTGCATCAAAATCCTCATGTCCGCCGCGGGCAATCCCGCCGCTTTTTCCGGCCATTCCACAAGACACACCGAGTCAGGATTGAAGTATTCCCGCAGCCCGGCATCCCTCAATTCATGCGGATCGTCGAATCGATAAAAATCAAAGTGATACAAGTATAACCTAGAAAGTTTGTAAAGTTCAACCAGGGCAAAGGTCGGGCTTTTGACCCGTCCGGCATACCCGAGTCCCCGCAGCACGCCGCGGGCGAGGGTCGTCTTGCCGGCGCCGAGTTGACCGCAAAGGTAGATCACCATGCCGGGCACAAGCCCCTGGGCGAGTGCGGCGCCGAGCGCAAGCGTGTCGGCTTCGGTCGCGAGATGGCGGTTCAGATCGGCTGGTTTATGATCTGGCGTATGCAAAGAAGTCCCGTTCAGCGCTCAGCGGCGGACGATTGCGCGGCCCTGGCGCACGACATCAAGCGCTGGGGAAAAGAGCTCGGATTTCAGGAAATCGGCATCGCCGGCTGCGATCTCTCCGCTGCCGAGGCGCGGCTGCTGGACTGGCTCGGCAAGGGCTTCCATGGCGACATGGATTATATGGCAAGGCACGGCGTCAAACGCAGCCGTCCCGCGGAGCTGGTGCCCGGAGCGTTGCGCGTGATCGCCGCGCGCATGAATTACCGGCCGTCGCGGGCCCAGGAGAGCTGGGATGTGATACGCGACGGCGGCAAAGCATTCATTTCGCGCTATGCGCTGGGGCGCGACTACCACAAGGTGCTGCGGCGCCGCCTGCAGCAGCTCGCCGACCGCATCACGGCGGCGGTGGGCGAGTTCCGCTACCGCGCATTCACCGACAGCGCGCCGGTGATGGAAGTCGAGCTGGCGCAGAAAGCGGGGCTGGGCTGGCGCGGCAAGCACACGCTGCTTTTGTCGCGCGAAGCAGGTTCGTTTTTCTTTCTCGGCGAGATCTACACCAACCTGCCGCTGCCGGTGGACCGCGCGCCGGAGAACCACTGCGGCACCTGCGAGAAGTGCATCGACATCTGCCCCACGCGCGCCATCGTCGCGCCCTACGAGCTCGACGCCCGCCGCTGCATCTCTTATCTCACCATCGAGCACAAGGGCAGCATCCCCGAGGAACTGCGACCGCTGATCGGCAACCGGGTTTACGGCTGCGACGACTGCCAGCTCGTGTGCCCGTGGAACAAATTCGCGCGGCCGAGCGACGAGCCGGACTTCGCCGTGCGCAACGGTCTCGATGACGCGACACTGATCGAACTCTTCGCGTGGAGCGAGGAAGAATTTCACGCGCGCTTGCTCGGCAGCGCGATCCACCGCACCGGCTACGAACGGTGGCTGCGCAATGTTGCGGTGGGACTGGGCAATGCGCCAACGTCGCGCGCGGTTATCGCCGCGCTGAAGGCACGCTCCGGCCACGCGTCAGCCCTTGTACGCGAGCACGTGGCGTGGGCGCTGGCGCGGCACGGCGGATGAACGACGCATGGCCATCGGGCTGTTCACAGCCCCGACTTGCAGTCCTGTTTACGCCGTGCGGCCGGGGGTGAGTTGACCGCTTTGCGGAATCGCGCGGCGGATGTCGCGGGACATCCTGAGCGCGGTTTCCACGCCGCGGTAGTAGCCGGGAATGTAGGCCGTTTCCTTGAACCCGAGCATATGGTAGAAGCTGCGCCCCGCGAAATTATTGGTACGCAGCTCGAGATTGATGGTGGCGATCCCGGCCGCGAGCGCCGCCTCTTCGAGCCACTCCATCATCTGCCGGCCGATGCCGCAGCGCTGGTGCGCAGGCTTGACGGCGAACAGGCTGAGATGCGCCTTGGTGTCGCCGAATTCCATGATCGCGAAGCCGACGAGATGATCTTCGACCTCCGTGACCAGGACGTTCGTGTCACGCGCGCGGATCGCGCGCACCACGCGCTCGGGGTGCCACGACCAGCCGCGCAGGCCGATCTCGATCAGATACCGCGACATCACCGCGATTTCGTAGGCGTCGGCGGGAGTAGCAAGTCTGATGACGGGCGCTGTCATGACCAAGTCTGCGAGTGGTGGATCACCAGGTTAAAACATACCACACCGGCGCTCCAATCTCACTCTTTTTGCTTCAACAGGGCATCCAGACCCGCGAATGGTTTGTGCGTGGCCTGCGACTGCTGCGCGCCGGGCTCCTGCCCACCGCGCCCGGCGCTGTCGAGATACCGCCGGTGCTCGTTCTCGTGGCAGTAGGTGCACAGCAGTTCCCAATTGCTGCCGTCGGGAGGGTTGTTGTCGTGGTTGTGGTCGCGATGATGGACGTCGAGGAGCTGAACGTTCGCGCGGGTGAACTCGCGTCCGCACCGCCCGCAGATCCAGGGATATATCTTGAGCGCCATCTCGCGATAACCCTGCTCGCGCGCCGCCTGGACCCGCCTCGCCTCCGCGATGACACGATCGAGGCGAGCGTTATCGGGACCTGTTTTCCTCGTGGTCACGGTTCGAACGCATCCAGTATGCCGCTAACAGCGCAATCAGATTTCACGCGTTCTGCGTGAGTTGATCGTATCAGATGGCAGTCCAACACGGAAGTTGAACGGGCATGACCGGATCCGGACATGATCCGGCCGATGGCGCTCAGTTGATCGAGCAGTATGCCGTAGCCGGGCTTAACGCCTCTGATTCGGATTTGTCACAGAGAACAACCCCACGCCCTCCGGCGCCACGAGGTAGAAGTCGTAGGCCGAGGTCGAGATTGACCCTGCACAGATGTGCCCGGTTCCCGACATCGCCTGAGTGCGAGCGAGGGCGCTGGCGCTTGACCCCCTTCGCGCGTCGCGCGCATGATCTGCCGTAACCCTTGTTGCGGACCCTCGGTAACCGCGGATCGGGTCGCCGAACGCGTCGTGGCGCTCCGGCTTGAGTCCGGGCAAGGTGCCCGCGGCCGCCTCGCGGCAGGCTCGGCCGAGGAGTGGACTCCAACGACGGGCGGATTGATTTTCTTATCGCGTGAACTCTGGACCATGGAGGATTCCATGCGTGACAAGCTGACGACGCTGGAACGGGCCGCCGCCCAGGTGAAGAGCGGCGCCCAGTTGGTGATGAGCGCCAACATGCACCGCTCGCCGATGGCGTTTCTGCGCCAGGTGGTGCGGCAGGGCACGCGGGAGCTGCGGGTGGTGGGCGTCGTGGGCGGCGAGATCAACATCGACTTTCTGGTCGGCGCCGGCGTGGTGCGCGCAGTCGATACCTGCAGCGTGACCCTGGGCGAGTTCGCCCGCACCGGCCCCAACTTCGCGCGCTGCGTGCAGGCGGGCAGGGTGAGGGCCCTCGACAACACCTGAGGGGTGCTCTTTGCACAGGCCCAGGCTGGGTCTATGGGAGTGCCTTACGTGCCGATCGTCGGTTTGGCCGGGACGGATCTTCTCAAGCGGCGCGACGACATGGTGATCGCCGTCGACCCTTTTGACGGCAAGACGAAATCCGTGGTGGCGAAGGCGCTGCGGCCGGACGTCGCGGTGTTTCACGCGCAGAAAGCGGATCGGCACGGCAACGTGTCGTGCGGCTACGAGGCCGAGGTCGTGATCCTGGCGGAAGCCTCGAAGCACGTGATCGTCACCGCCGAAACCATCGTGGAGCGGTTGACCGAGAAGGAAGCGGCGGGCGCGTTCATCCCGGGGATACACGTCGATGCCGTGGCGCACGCGCCGTTCGGCGCCCATCCCGCCGGGTGTGCGGGCCTCTACGGCCCGGACAAGGTGCACATGGCGCAATACGTGGCCGCGTCGCAGGACGATGTTTCCTTCGCGGAGTATCTGCGCACCTACGTGCTGGGCGTAAAGGACCACGACGAGTACGTGGAACGCTTTGTCCCGCCGAACTGGCGGCAGCCGGCGCGCGCGATCGGTGGCTGATGAAATACTCCGAAGCCGAGTTGCTGGCGGTGCTCCTCTCGCGCGAGGTGCGCGACGGCGAGATTTCCGCCTGCGGGGCGCTCTCGCAGATTCCCGCGGCGGGCCTGCTGCTGGCGCAGGCGCTGCACGCGCCGAATGCGGAGCTGATCATCCTCAACTCCGTGTTCAATCCCTTCCGCACCTCCCGCCAGTTCCACTTCCTGGCGCAGCGCGGGGAGTTGGGACTGTTCTTCGTGAGCGGGGTGCAGATCGACCGCCACGGCAACTACAACCTGCACCAGTTGGGCCCCGATCCGGAGCGGCCCAAGGCGCGTTATCCGGGAGGCTACGGTGGCGGCATGATCTACTATTGCGCCCGCCGCACGGTGGTGTTCCGCACCGAGCACACGCGGCGCGCGCTGGTGGAGCGGGTGGATTTCGTCTCCGCCGCGGGCAGCACGCCGCCGGACATGCTGCGGCTGGGCCATCCCAGCAAGGCGGTGACGCCCAAGGCGACGTTCCGCTTCGACAAGGACGCGGGCGTGCTGAAGCTCGATACGATCCATCCGCCGTGGACGCTGGACGATATCCGGGCGAACACCGGATTCGACCTCGAAGCGAACGGGCCGATTCCGCCGACACCTGCGCCCAGCGACGAGGAACTGCACGTGCTGCGGCACGTGATACGCCGCAAGATGATCGACACCGGCACCTACGCCGAGTGGGCGCAACGATCCCTGGGGAATGAAGCGGCGCGGTCCGCATAGCGTAACGAGGCCACGGACGCGAAACGAGGGAGGGTCTGTGAAAGTGAAGATATTTGCGGCGTGTCGCGCGCTGGGATTTGTGATTATCGCCGTGCAGCTCTTGCCAAACCCGACCCAGGCCGCGACTGACGCACCCTACCCCAATCGACCGATACGGCTCGTCGTGCCGTTTCCACCCGGCGGTCCGGTCGAGCTCCTTGGACGCGCGTTCACGCAGCGTCTCGTCGAGACGATGGGCCAGCCGTTCGTGTTCGACAATCGGCCCGGCGCAAGCGGTACGATCGGCACCGAGTTCGTCGCCAAGGCGCCGCGCGACGGCTACACGCTCCTGATCACCAACTGTTCGCACTCGTCGAACGTGGCCTACTACAAGAAGCTGCCGTACGATTCCATGGCCGACTTCGCCCCGGTCACGCAGGCCGACGTGACATCCGGTAACCTGCTGGTCGTCCACTCATCGGTTCCGACGCGTTCGGTCAAGGAGTTCATCGCGCTCGCCAGAGCGCGGCCGGGCCAGCTCAACTACGCCTCGGCCGGCGTGGGCAGCCCCCTGCATGTCACCGGTGCGTTGTTCGCCCTGATGGCCGGCATCGGGCTCACGCACGTGAGCCTACAAGGGCAACTCGCCCGCGCTTAACGACGTGCTCGGCGGGCACGTCGAGGTGATTTTCGTGAGCCCCTCGTTCGCGCGACCGTACATGCAGGCAGGCCGCTTGCGCGCGCTCGGCGTGGCGGGTCCGCGGCGCTTGCCGACGCTTCCCGATCTGCCGACGTTCGACGAAGCGGGACTCATGGGCTACGACTATACCTGCTATCACGGCATGTGGTTCCCGGCCGGCGTGCCCGCCGAAATCGTGCGCCGCATGCACGCCGAGATCGTGAAGGCGCTCGCCGCGCCTGAGGTGCGCAAATACCTCGCGGATGCCGACTACTTTCCGCTCGGCAACTCGCCGGAGGAGTTCGCCGAGTTCCTCAGGAAGGACATCGCCCGACAGGCGAGCATCGTGAAGAAGATCGGCATCCAGCCGCAGTGAATCGTCACAAGGTACGAAACCGGATGGGGGCGAAGTTATTCCGTCGCATGCCCCTGGTCAGCATGACATTCCTTACCCTTCGATCGCGGAGCACATGAATAACATTCCCTCCCCCTTGATAATGGGGGAGGGTGGGGTGGGGGTGGCAGGCGGGGTGGGCGTAGGGTAGGGGCAAAGCCGCCCGACTGCCGGCGTCGGCGGAGACATCGCTTCGCGATGCAAAGCGGACCGAGCTCAGCAACGGCAGCCGCCTCGATCTTGCCTGCAAGGCGATCGTGCAGGCAGCGCTTGCCGCGCTCTACGCGAGCTGGGGGTGAGCGGGCTGCCGAAGAAAGTCGAGCGGGGCGATCAGAAAAAGGTGTGCGTCCATTTTTCGCTTGAAATGCGTCACGCCATCGCGAACACATCCATCGGCACGGTACGGACGGGACGCCCCTCGCCATGTACGAGCCTGCGCACTTTCTCAGTGGTGGTGCGGGAAAAGGTCGCTTCGCCGCAGCGCTCGCACACCTGCGCCGGAATGTGCTCGACCAGCACACGGCGACCATCGATCGTGAACACCTCGCTCACGAACTCTTCTCTGGCGGCGGTGGAGCCGCAGACGTGACACTTAAACATGGCTACCTCCGTTTACGATGCCCGACCCACTCATTCGGATCGGGCTCGTAAATCGTGATGATCTTCGTCAACACAGTGTCGTCGAACGATACTTGAAAGTGCAGGGCCCGTCCAGCCGCGCTGAATCCCAGCAACAACGCGCTGGGCGCATATTTGTCCTCCGGATAAGCCTCGATTAACTCGGCAGATACGCCGGCTTCGCGAATTTCCCGCTTTCAGGGTGGAAGAGCATCAGGGCCTGGGAGCAAGGCAGATCCTCTCCGATCTTCCGCTCTCCCGACTTCACGCCGTTTCCTTCCTCCTTGCGAATAAATAGGTGTAACTTTCCCGTGGGTGCGTGCTCGCGATGCGCGGAAAATCTTACACTGACCCTAATTATTCTACCGCATAATAGTGACGGCCCCCTGGCCTCAGATTTGCATCCAGGGAGGACGCCATGCTCGAACAGTTCTTCGATTCCCCTCTACGAGTTCAAGCACTTCGCGCATCAAGGCAACCGATCAACTGATCGCCTCGCTCAGGACGCGCACAGTTATGCGGAGAGACCAACCTTCAAAATGACCTGCAATCAAGGCCTTCAAGGATGCGGCTCCGCATAACAATACACTCTGCATTACATCCTGTTCCCGACATCGCCTGAGTGCGAGCGAGCGCGCCGGCGCTTGACCCGCTTCGCGCGTCGCGCGCATGATTTGCCGTAAGCCCGTTGCGGACCCTCGGCAAGCGTGGATCGGGCCGCCGAACGCGTCCCGAAGCCCCAGCCCGAGTCCGGGCAAGGTGCCCGCGGCCGCATCGCGGCAGGCTCGGCCGAGGAGTGGACTCCGACGACGGGCGGATGAATTTTCTTAGCGCGCGTTCAGCATGTGAACAAGGATCCCTTTCGATGCAATTCGACGGTAACACTGCGCTGCGCGAGCTTAAGCTCGACGGCGCCTCATATGACTATTTCAGCCTCCCCGCAGCAGAGGCGGCCGGCTTGTCCGGCGTGGCGCGCCTTCCGTACACACTGAAAATCGTCCTGGAAAACCTGATTCGCCAGCAGGCGGAAGGGACGGCGGGCAGCGAGGATGCACTTGCGGTCCTCGATTGGCTGCGCAGCCGCACTTCCGAGCGCGAGATCGGCTTCAAGCCGGCGCGCGTGCTGATGCCCGATTCCTCCGGCATCCCCTTGCTCGGCGACATGGCGGCCATGCGCGATGCGATGGCTCGACTCAATGGCGATCCGCAGCGCCTCAACCCCCTTACTCCGGTGGATTTCATCGTCGATCACTCGGTTATGGTGGACGACTACGGCAATCCCGATGCGATGGCACGCAACATGGCGCTCGAGCTTTCCCGCAACAAGGAGCGCTACGACTTCCTGCGCTGGGGGAGCCGCGCTTTCAAACACCTCCGTGTGATCCCGCCGGGCACGGGCATCTGCCACCAGATCAACCTGGAATATCTGGCGCGCGTCGTATGGACGCGCGAGCAGGGCGGGCGGCGCCTCGTCTTTCCCGACTCAGTCATCGGCATGGACAGCCATACGCCCATGATCAACGGACTCGGCATCATTGGGTGGGGCGTAGGCGGGGTTGAAGGCGGCGTTGCCGCGCTGGGCGAGCCGGTCGCGATGCTGATCCCCGAGGTCGTGGGCTGCCGCGTCATCGGCAAGCCGCGGCCCGGTGTCACCGCCACCGACATCGTACTTACCATCACGCACTTGATGCGCAAGCACAAAGTAATCGGCAAGTTCACCGAGTTCTTCGGGCCGGGCGTGGGCGAGCTCTCGCTGCCCGATCGTGCCACCATCGCCAACATGACTCCCGAGTACGGCGCGACGGTGGGCTTCTTTCCGGTGGACGCCGAAACGCTGCGCTTTCTCCGGCTGACGGGTCGTGATGCACAGCAGATCGCGCTGGTCGAGGCGTATTGCAAAGCTCAGGGCTTGTGGCGCGATGCGAGCACCCCTATCCCGGACTACACGGCTGTGGTGGAAATCGATCTAAGCGCCGCCGAGCCGAGCGTGGCCGGTCCGCGGCGGCCGAACGAGCGCGTGCCGCTGCCGCAGGCGCCGCAAGCCTTTCGCAGCGCTTATCCTGGCAACGGCAACGCGGTGCCCGTGAAGGACGTGGATTTCTCGCTGCGCGGCGGCGACGTGGTCATCGCGGCGATCACGAGCTGCACGAACACCTCGAACCCGTCCGTCATGATCGGCGCTGGTCTCCTCGCGCGCAATGCGCGAGCACGCGGGCTGAAAAGCAAGCCGTGGGTGAAGACGTCGCTCTCGCCCGGCTCGCGGGTGGTCTCCGATTACCTCGCCGGGAGCGGCCTTAAGCAGCCGCTCGAAGAGCTGGGTTTTCACCTGACCGGCTACGGCTGCATGACCTGCATGGGCAATTCGGGCCCTTTGGCCGAGCCGGTGGCAGAGGCGATCGAAGACAACGAACTTGCCGCCGTCGCGGTGCTCTCCGGCAATCGGAACTTCGAAGGCCGCATCCATCCCAGCGTGCGCGCGAATTTCCTCGCCTCTCCGCCGCTCGTGGTGGCCTACGCGCTGGCGGGTTCCATCCTCAAGGATTTGTCGTCGGAGCCGCTCGGCGAGGACCGCGCCGGCCGGCCGGTTTACTTGCGCGATCTCTGGCCGGACGACGAAGAAGTGCGCCAGATCGTCGAGAAGGCGCTTTCGCCGGAAATGTTCCGCGGCCGATATGAAAACACCGCGGAAGACGGCGCGAAGTGGGCCGGCGGCGCAACGGCTGCTGCGACCCTCTTCTCGTGGAATCCGGACAGTACCTTCATTCGCCGTCCGCCGTTCTTCGACGACATGGGAGCCGAGCCGGCCTCCGTGCGGGACATTCGCGGCGCACGGATGCTCGCGATGTTTGGCGACATGCTGACCACCGACCACATCTCGCCGATCGGCGCGATCCCGGCGAAGTCGCCCGCGGGGCAGTATCTGCAATCGCTCGGCATCGCGCCCGGAGATTTCGTCAACTACGCCGCGCGCCGCCTCAACCACGACGTGATGACGCGCGGCACTTTCGCCAACCTGCGAATCCGCAACGAACTGACGCCCAATGTGGAAGGCAGCTGGACGCGGCATATGCCGAGCGGCGAGGAGATGTCGATCTACGCCGCCGCCGAGCGCTACCGCCAGGAAGGCGTGCCGCTCATCGTCGTCGGAGGCGCGGAGTACGGGGCCGGCTCATCGCGCGACTGGGCGGCGAAGGGCACGCGACTCCTCGGCGTGCGCGCCGTGGTTGCGGAATCGTTCGAACGCATACACCGGTCCAACCTCGTGGGTTTCGGTGTGTTGCCGCTGCAATTCGTCGATGACGCGACCCGCGGGACGCTGCGGCTCGACGGCAGCGAAGTCTTCGATATCACGGGACTGGAAACCGGCATCACGCCGCGCATGGAGGTTTCGTGCATCATCACCCGCGCGAACGGCAGCCGCGACACGATCCGGCTGCGTTCACGGCTCGATACGCGGGCCGAAGTCGAGTATTACCATCACGGCGGCATCTTCCATTGCGTCCTGCGCCGCCTCATCAAGGAGAAAACACCGGTATGAACTCGCGAAAGAAATTGCGTGAACTCGTAAACGGCAACCGTTACATCATCGTGCCGGGCGCCTACGACCCGCTGACGGCGCGGCTCGTTCAGCTCGCCGGCTTCGACGCCGTCTACCTCACGGGGGGCGGATATTCCCGCGCCAACGGACTCCCCGATCTGGGCCTTTTCACCATGAGCGAGAACATCGAGTTCATCTCGCGCGCCGTGGAGGCGGTCGACATTCCGGTAATCGCGGACATGGATACCGGTTACGGCAACGCGCTCAACGTGATCCGCGCCATGCGCGAATTCGAGAAGACGGGCGTCGCCGCTTTTCATCTCGAGGACCAGGTGTCGCCGAAGAAGTGCGGGCACTACGAGGGCAAGCAGCTCGTCAGCAAGGCGGAGATGGTGGGCAAGATCAAGGCGGCGGTCGATACCCGCCGCGATGCCGACATGGTGATCATCGCGCGCACCGATTCCCGGGCCGTGGAGGGATTCGAGGCGGCGATCGACCGGATGAACGCCTATCTCGAGGCAGGCGCCGACGTGGGTTTCGTGGAGGCGCCGCAAACCGTGGAAGAGATGGAACAGATACCGCGCAGCATCAACAGACCGGCGCTGGTCAATATATTCGAGGGCGGGAAGACGCCACCGCTTCCCGCGAAGCAGCTGGAGGCAATGGGCTACCGCATCGGCATCTATCCCTCGCAAACGCATCGCGCGGCGATTTTTGCCGCGCAGGAAGTGCTGGCCGTGCTGAAGCGCGACGGGGATACTGCGGCGATCGAACATCGCTTGGCGACGTTCAACGACCGCGAGCAGGCGGTGAATACCGCGCGCTGGCGCGAGCTCGAACGCAAATATATGGGATAGGGGTAACTGAAAATCGTGAGCGGTAAGCGGTGAGCGGTAAGCGGTGGTCGGTGGGCGGTGAGCGGAACAGCGACACGGCGCACGACTTACCCGGCACCAGTCCAAAAAGATAACGAAGAGGAGAGAAACATGAGATACGGTTTGATGCGCTACACGATGTGTGTATTGTCTATTGCATTGCTGGCAGGAGGAACGACGAGCGCCGCGGCGCAGGCCACCTCGTCAAGCTCGGGACAGGCTTATCCGACAAAACCGATCCGTGTGATCGTCCCCAGTGGCGCCGGCGGCAGCGTGGATACGCTCGCGCGGCTCGTGGCGCAGAAAATGTCGGCGAGTCTCGGCCAGCAGGTGGTGGTCGAGAACCGCTCGGGTTCCGGCGGGGTGATCGGTACCGACATCGCGGCGCGGTCGGCGCCCGATGGCTATACGCTCCTCATGGCCTATGGGAGCCACGTCGTGAACCCGACCCTGTACTCCAAGCTGCCGTACGACACCGTCAAGGACTTCCTTCCGATCACGCAGGTCGCGGTCCAGCCGCTGCTGGTCAACGTCCATCCGGCGCTGCCGGTGAAGTCCGTCAAGGAGCTGATCGCGCTCGCCAAGGCGCGCCCCGGGCAGCTCAATTACGGATCGGCGGGCAGCGGCAGCGGCGGCCATCTCGCCACCGAAATCCTGTGCATGATGGGCGGGGTCAAGATGACCCACGTGCCGTACAAGGGATCTGCGGCGGCGATGTTCGACGTCGTGGCGGGGAACACGCAGCTCATGGTCGTCACCCTCATTACTTCGCTGCCACAGGTGCGCGCCGGCAAGCTGCGTGCCATCGGTATCACCAGCGCCAAGCGCTCGCCGATCGCGCCCGAAGTGCCCGCGGTCGCCGAAACGATCCCGGGCTACGACGTGGAGGTTTCCTACTTCCTGCTCGCGCCCGCCGGTACGCCGCGCGACATCATCACGAAGCTGCACGCCGAGTCAACGCGCACCCTGACGCAGCCGGACGTTGTGGAACGCTTGGCGCGCGACGGTGCAACGCCCGTCGGCAATACACCCGATGAAACCGCACGCTATATCGATCGGGAGATCGTGAAGTGGGGCAAAGCCGTCAAGGCGTCGAGCGCGAAGGTGCAGTGAGACTTTTAGGAAAACACAGAATAACCAAGTGATTATTGACGCCCACGCACACGCTCTGGATGAAGCCTTTCTCGCCGGGCTTTGCCGCAAGCCCGCGTTCGGCCTCGCAGCGGAGCGCGGCAAAGACAACCGCTTCTGGATAAGGCGTGGCGATGGACGCTCGCATTCGATTGACGACAATCTGTTCGATGTCCCGAAGCGGGTCGACAGCCTCGCGCGCCGTGGATGCGTATGGCGCCCGAGCGGCGATCAGGCATCACCGCAGCGTTGCACCGCCATAGAACGCCGGCGACGGGCGGATTGAGTTTCCTTCTTTTCTTGCAGCCGCGACGGTGCGAGGGCTGGTGTACGTACGAACGCCCGGCCGTCACCGCCGGGCGTTCTGAGTCAAGCCTTGCCGGTCTTGGGAATGAACTTCAGCGCCACGCCGTTGTTGCACCAGCGCTTGCCGGTGGGTGGCGGGCCGTCGTCGAAGATGTGACCGTGGTGGCCGCCGCAGCGGATGCAGTGGTATTCGATCCGCTGCTGGAACAGCGCGAAGTCCTTCTTGGCGCCGAACACCCCGGGGATGGTGGTGAAGAAACTCGGCCAGCCGGTGCCGCTTTCGTACTTCATGTCGGAAGTGAAGACCGGCAGGTCGCAACCCGCGCAGACGAAGACGCCGGGGCGCTTTTCGTTGTTGAGCGGACTGGTGCCGGCGCGCTCCGTGCCTTCCTCGCGCAGCACGTTGTATTGCATCTGGTTAAGCCGCTTGCGCCATTCCTCCTTCGGCAGCTTGAGCGGTTCGCTGGGCAGCGGGACCTTAGCGCCGTCGGCGAGCAGCATTTTCCAGTTCTTCTGAAGTTCTTCCACCGTTTTCCGGGATGGGGGCTGGGCAGCCCCCGCGCGGCCCGTCAATGCGTTCCAGATGGCCATTGCCAATATGCCCTGTAACAATCCACGCCTTTGCATATCCATCTCCTCGCTGTTGATCATGATACCGCAGTATCGCCGGAAAGTTCCCGCATGCCGCAGCATGCCACCTTAGTCGAGCAGAAACCCGCCACCTTACCAGCCGGCCTCTGCTGATCTCCGTGCGAATAGCATTCAATTCTTCAATACGATCAACGCGTCGGCAGCGACCACACCCTGGCCCTCAGGCCGCACGAACAGCGGGTTGATGTCGATCTCGGCGATGCGGTCGGCATGATCCGCAATCAACTGCGATACCCGCGCGAGAGTCTGCGCCAGCGCCGCGACATCGAGCACCGGACGGCCGCGGTAGCCGGTGAGCAGCGGCGCGCCTTTGATTTCGGCGATCATCTCGCGTGCCGCGTCCTCGTCGAACGGCGCGAAGCGGTGGGTTACGTCCTTCATGAGTTCGGTAAGAATGCCGCCGAGGCCGAATGCGACCGTCGGGCCGAAGAACGGATCGTTCACCGCGCCAACGATTACCTCGAGGCCTTCCGCCATTTCCTGGACGAGGATGCCGTCGATGCGCGCATCCGCCTTGTGGCGCGCGGCGGCGGCCGCGATGTCCCGCGCCGCCCGCTTGAGTTCGGCGAGATCGCGCACGTTGAGCCGCACTACGCCGGCTTCGGTTTTGTGCGGGATGTCGGGCGACTCGATTTTGACCGCGACCGGAAACGGCAGCGGGCAATGCTCGAGCGCGGCGATGTCCTTGGCAGACAAGAGAGTCTCGTTGGTGACCGGCACGCCATAGGCCTTGAGCAAACTCTTGGAACGGTGCTCGCCGAGCGTTCCCTCAGCGCCGGCGAGGTCCAGGTTCCGGCGCTCAGTGACGCGTTTGAAAATGTATGTTCCACGCTGGACGAAGGAGCGCCGCTTCTGCGCGAACCCGGTGACCGCAGCCATCGCGCGCACGGCACGCCCGGGGGCGAGTATGCAGGGCACGTTATTCTGCTCGAGATAGTGCATGACATCGCCGTTGTCGTCGGGCGCCGTCGGCCAGTTCACGACCAGCGGCTTGTCGGTTGCGCGCAGCACTTCGAGCAGGCCTTCGGCCCAGGGCCGGGCCGCCGTGCCCCGCGGGACCCGGGCGACGACCTGATCGATGTTGGGATCGGCCAGGACTTCGCGGATGGCCTTGCCGTAGGAGGCGAAGTTGTCGTTGTAGCCGTGCGCCGTGGCATCGATCGGGTTGTCGGCGGACGCAAACGAAACCATGATTTCGCGCAGCCGCGAGACAGTGGCTGCGGTGAGTTTGGGGAGCGCCAAACCATGTTCGATGCAGCGGTCGGCGAGCAGCACGCCGGCGCCGCCGGAGAGCGTCAGTACAGCAATGCGGTTGCCGGCCGGGAGTTTCCGCCCGAGGAGCACCTTGGAAATGTCGATGAGATCGTCGACGTCGCGAATCTCGATGAAGCCGCCGTGCCGGAACGCGGCGCGAAACAGTTCATATCCTGCCGTCATGCGCGCGGTATGCGAAGTGGCCGCCCGGCTTCCCACGTCGGTATTGCCAACCTTCCACACCAGGATCGGTTTGCCCAGTTCGAGCGCTCGCTCGCCGATGTCGATCATGCGCCGGCCGTCGGTGATGCCCTCCATGAATGCGACGACGATCTCGACTTCGGGCCGCTCGACCAGATCGGCAATCCAGTCGAGCATCGTAAGGTCGGCTTCGTTGCCGGTGGAGATCGCGTAATTGAAGCCGAGACCGTAATAACAGGCGATCGCGACCACGCCGAAACCGAATCCGCCGCTCTGAGTCACCATCGCGAGCGGGCCGGGCTTGAGGGTCTTCAGTTGCAGGGTGCCGCCGAAACCGATGCGCGCGTTGTCCTTCAGATTCAGTATGCCGAGGCAGTTGGGGCCGACCACTCGAACGCCCGCCTTGCGTGCCGCGTCGACAAGTTGGGATTGCAGCGATTTGCCTTGTTCGCCGACTTCGCTGAATCCCGCCGAGAGTACGAGCGCAAACGGAATGCCGGCCTTGCCGCACTGCTCGATGACGCCCGGCACGTGCGGCGCGGACAGCGCCACCAGCGCCACGTCGCACGGCTGGGGCACGGCGGCTAGGTCGGGATAGCAGGGCAGGTCTTTGATCTCGGTGTATTTCGGGTTGACCGGATAAACCTTCCCTTGGTAGCCGAACTCGATGAGCAGCTTGAGCGGCTGTCCGCCGATGCGGGATGGATCGCTCGATGCCCCGACCACCGCGACGGCGCGCGGATTGATAAAGCGCGAAAAATCCTGGCGCTGCCGCACTGCTGCGTCTGCTGTCTGATCCAAGGGGGCTTCTCCGGGCGGATAGGACGATATTACATGCGGATTTTACCTTGATTCACGCGATAGAGTTTCGTCGTCGCGGGCGCACGGCAAAATGGCTTTCAGCCTCCCAGGAATTATTCAAGCGAGATTCAACTTGATCGCCGCGGCGACGATGGGCTTGGCCCAGTCCGGCGTATGCGGAAAGTCCGTCGCGTTGAGAATCTTCCGCCGCACCACGCACAGGATCAGCTGGGGTGCGGGTACATGCCCTTTCGCGGGGTCCGCATCCGCGTTGTTGTCATATACCCGCAACGCGAAGAGATGCGCCAGCAGTCCGGATTGAAATAGTCGCTTCCGAAGTGGCGAAAGGCTGCGCCGCCGATGCTGCTCTTGCCCGCGCCGTTAACGCCGGCCAGCACGTAGATGCGCGGCAGTGCGGAGGACATCATGCCTTGGTTAGCATCAGGCTTTCGTGGATGACGCCTTGCGCTGTGGCCGCGCCAGGCGCTTTTAGCGCGCAAGCACGGCCACTACTTACTAGACCGTCAACTTACGGTAAGCTAACCGCTTGAATGTTTGGTAGGCGGTGCGAGATTCGAACTTGCGACCAACGGATTAAAAGTCCTAGCTGTAAAACGAGGTTGCTGTTAAATCAATTGCTTGCAACGCTTGCCAATTCGCAACCCAATGTCACTGACGGCACAAACAACGTTGCTCGGGGTTATCGCGTCACAGTCACGTCAAAGCGCTGCCTTTGCAGTTCAAGTGTCGCTTGGCTCCCAGACCAGGGCAAATCTGAGAACTCTTGGCTGTTGAAGGTGCCGTTTAACGTGCCACGCTAACCGGCACGCGATGATCTTGCGCGTGTCCGGGTTGAGCGTGTTGTTAGACGTCGAGCTGAATCTCCCGCCTTCAGAACCACGCGTAGAGCATCGTTAACCGCCGCAGAGTTAGGGAAAGCCTTCGCAACGTCTGGTTCCAACACGACAACGTTTGCGCCCTCCTTCAGAATGCGCTTGTAGTACTTCCCGCGCACGGCGTTGCGATAGTCAAAATCGTACTCTGGTCGAAGATCGTTAGAATGAGAACGCTTAGGCTTCATGGCGTTTGCGCTCCTGTGGAGTCGCTAATCTAGCGCTGATAAGTCGAATACTGTTGCCTCGCTCAACGTGGGACACAACGAGCAGGCGCTCTTGAAAGGAATAACCGACCGTGATCAGGCGCCGCTCGGTCACGGAATGGTCAGGATCATCGAACGTCGCGGCAAGCGGGTCGTAAAACACTGTAACTGCTTCATCGAAGGACACGTGGTGCTTAGCCTCATTTTCCGCCGCCTTCGCACGGTCCCATTCGAACTGCATCTGTCCATTCTAGGCTGATCGATCCTCGACGTCTAGACAGAATGGCTTCCTGCGAGTGGTAGGCGGTCTGCCTTCTTGGTAACGTGGATTGCGTGGCAAGCCACGCC